>Ga0070741_10000065_pt1 | contig 372946 bp, 290 predicted proteins | sample Coa_R1_4_FD_66440 | JGI IMG/M metagenome (GOLD analysis project Ga0070741, IMG submission 66440) | Surface soil microbial communities from Centralia Pennsylvania, which are recovering from an underground coalmine fire - Coalmine... | ecosystem: Environmental > Terrestrial > Soil >...
GCGCCGGCTTTGGGGCAAAATCCTCAGTCCCTTTCCCAACTGCAATGCAGTAGAAAACCGACCTGCCTTCAGCGGATAAAAACAACGCCTAAAATGAAATCCTACTGCATGGTTACGGCTCAGAGCCTTTATCGAGTCTGAACCAACGGCCGGTGATTACTGCACTCCGTCCAACCGGCTCTGCTCCGGCGTCTCTCCTCCGAATCGCCGGCGAACCCGCATCCAAACCCAGCGGCCAAGAGTCTTGACGTTCGGCAGTCCCAGGTCATCCGCAATCGAACCAAGATAGATGCTCCAAAACATGAACCGGAATTGGTTGTCCCCATACCAGTTCATCCACTCCTGAACGACTCCCGAGGCGCCGGCCCCAACCAGAAGTGCGAACAGGTGAAAAACCCATGCGATCACGGGTTGAATCACCGCGTTCCAAAGCATGGCGCTCCAGGAAAATCGCGATACCATGGAAATCACGAAGGTCGACACCAACGCCCCGATGGCATTGCCCACCATCAAATGAAACCAGTTCTTCGAAACCTTCCGTTCAATCCTGCGCAGCCGTCTGACGAAATTCCGGTGGCGCGCGTCCGGCAAATACCACGCCAGCCGAAACCCGGAAATCGAGACAAAGCAAATGGCCCAGAGGATGCCCAACCGATGGCCCTTCACCGCCGAGGTCCACCCTCCCCAATGGCCCGGCAAAAAGGAAATGCCCGGCCCCTTCGAAGGCGCCATTCCCGACCAGATGGAACCGGCGATTCCCAGTGCAACTTCCCCCAGCACCATGATGAGAAAAGCGCGATAGAGCGACTTGAAGGCGCTGTTCCAAAGAATCGCGACCATCCTGTCCGCGCTCAACTGTCGTCGTGAGGCAAAGGTTTTGCCTGTCAAAGCCAAGGAATCCGGTTCCATAGGGAGTCAAGCCACGGCTGGCAGGATACCTGAAAAAGCCGCCCGTGCCAGTATAAATGGGGCGGTTGGTTGTAATCCGTGTAAGGAGTCGCAAAGCCGCAAAGAAACACTTGAACTGGTTCAGTCTCTTCCTTTGCGCCCCCGCGTCTTTGCGTCTCTGCGTTAATCACCCGGCAGGCCCCGTAGGAACCCTGTCACCAGACGACACGCTTCTCTTTCGCTTGAACTCAGATGCAAAGGACAGCCACCCTAGAGCAATTGCTTGTCTGCAAGCTGCTCCTTGGATTGAACTGCTTCGGGTTGGGACCTTGGAGGCAACATGGTCCGGACAAGCCAGGCAACCGACACCGTAACCACCGTCCCAATCAACGCGTACCAAGGCCAGAACACCTCCGGAAAATGAAGCGCTTTGGTCATCGGCAGCACTTGAATTGCGGTCATCACCAACAGAGATACGGCCATCCCAACCAGCACCGGAGCCGAGCGGCCTTTTTTCCAAAAGACTGCGAGCAGCAGTCCGCCTAGCAACGCACCACTGGTCAGCCCGCGTAGCGCAAACGCCGCGTTTAGGACGAACTCAACCTGCCGGCTTACATACGCCACCAGCACGAGCATGCCCGCCCAAAAGATGGTCGAGACTTTGCTGAAGGTGAGGTAGTAAAGGTCGCTTCGCGTCCGCTGGGAAAGCGCCTTCACGAAATCCATCGTCGAAACCGAGGAAAGCGCCGTCAGGGCGGAACTCACGGATGACATGGCGGCGGAAAGGATGGCCACGATGAGAAAGCCTTTCAGCACATGCGGTACTTCCGTCATCATGAAAATGGGAAAGACAAAATCGTTGGCCTTGATGCCGGGCCGCGATTCCGGCAGCGCCACCTGGAAGGGATGGGCGTGCGGCCCCTGGTAAAAAACCCAGAGCATCGCGCCGGTCAGCAGAAAAATCAGGAACAACGGGAAGATCACCACCGCGCTCAAGGCCAAGGCTTTCCGGCCATCGGCCACGTTTTTGCACGCGAGCACCCGTTGCACGATCAATTGTTCCGCGCCGTGCGAAGACATGACCATGACCGTGCCGCCAATGATGCCCATCCAGATATTGATGGGTGCGCCCAGGGTGAAGGCTGAATTCAACCAATGCAGCTTTCCGCCCGCCGATGCTTCGACCAAAACCTGGCGGATGCCGCCGTCGAAAAACGTGGGGATGTAACACAGCGCAAAGATGCCGCCCGCGAGGAACAAGCCGAACTGCACCGCATCAGTCCAAATGACCGCTTTGACGCCGCCAATGTACGTGTAAAGCAGCGAGAGCGCGACGAACAATACAATCGCTGGCAACACATGAATGCCGAGCATCAGTTGCACGGGAATGCACGCCACATAAACGCGCACTCCGGCGGCGAGCGTTTCGCTCAGCAAGAAAAATCCCCCGGCCATCTGGCGCACCGAGGGACCGAACGCATTCGAGAAAAGTTGATACGGCGAATAAATTTCGCCTTTGAAATAATGCGGCACCATGACCACGGCCAGAATGATTCGCGCGATCACGTACCCCACGATCATTTGCAGGAACGCCATGTTGCCGCCGTAAGCCATCGATGGCACCCCGATGATGGTCAGCGCGCTGGTTTCGGCGGCCACGATGGACATGCCGATGCCCCACCAGGGGATGTTCTTGCTGCCCAGAAAATAATCGCGCGTGTTTTTTTGGTCCTTCCCGAACCAAACCCCAAGAAGAATAATGCCGCCCAGATAAACGAAGATAACCAGCCAATCGGCGGCGCTAAAATAGTTGTTCATGGAGCCAGCGGCTCACATTTCTGAAGCAGTCGCCGATTGATGGCGAGAAAAAACGACCGTGAATCGTGCTCGTCCTCGTTCTCGTCGTCGTCCTCGGGCCCCCATTCCCTTCGAGGTGCATTGAATTGAAGGAATCGAGGACGAGCACGATTGAAGAAGGCAGACTTGGCGAATCAAGCTCCAATACCGGGCCCGAGCAATTCCTCAATCGCCCCAGGAAGCGGCTCGCAAATCTCCTCGAAAACCGCCCGGCCCTCGGCAGCCGAAAAATCCAGGGACCTCGTCGCGGAATGGATGAACCCGCGCGTTGTCTGATGGGCGTAACCGAACAACCCCTGTCGTAGCGGCAACGAATAAACCGCCAGCGTGAGGCCATAAACCAGCGTGTGCCAGCCGTGCGCCTGCCCTTGATCGACCGCCGCCAGGTATCGCTGCACGATGCGTTGATCACGCAACGGGCGCAGCTTCTGCAACTGACCCTGGCCCACCCGCCGGCTCGCGTCCGCGAAGTTGCGAAGGATCGGCTCGGTCGCCAATTGCTGATCAAATGCGACTAGTTCCCGCAATTCGCCACGTCCGGCATGCTGCCAGGCGCGCTGAATGGCGGGCAGTTCGAGCGGGCAAAGGATGCGCGCATGATAATCCCGCAGAAATACCTTCAGAGCGTCCAAATTATCGATCTGTCTGAGGTGCAAGCTCTCGGATGCGCCCGCCAGGGTCACCAAACCCTCGACAGACCCGAGCTGTTCCACGAGGGGATGCAGGTCCCCCAGCAGTTCCAACGCTTCCAGCGGCGCTTTTTGTGTCTGATGCAACATGTCTTCTGCCTAAATTTCGATTCAACTTTTCACTTATCACGGTGCCTTGCTCGCCAGCCTAACGCCAGCAGTAAAAGTGCCACGAAGCAGATTAATAACTTGCATGATTCCCATCTTTCGGCTTAATCTAGCTCCGTTCCATTGCCCGCAAGCACGAAACCACCCACCTGGGCAATCGGAAGGACTAGGAGCAAACGATGGCTAAAGTTGATTTTGCAATCGGAATCGGCGGCGAAGCCGGCCAGGGCATTGCGACCCCCGGCGACATTCTGGCGCGCATCTTCGCGCGACGCGGCCTTAACCTCAACGCCTATAACGCCTACCAATCCCTCATCCGCGGCGGCCACACCTTTCTCACTATCCGCGCCAGCGATGGCCCGGTCCGCAACATGGGGGACAAACTCGATATCCTGATCCCGCTGAACCAGGACACCATGGATCGCCATCTCCGCCTCTTGGGCGCGGGCGCCTGTGTGTTGTTCGACAGCGACAAAATCAAGCCGGGCACGCCGGCAGAAGGCGTGCAGCTTTGCCCGCTGCCAATCAAGCAGTTGACTGCTGGGAACAAACTGGCGGCGAACACGGTGGCGATTGCCGCCACGCTGCAAATGCTCGGCGTCGAGTTCAAGGCGTTGGAGGATGCGCTGGCCCGCATCTTCAAACGCAAGGGTGACGCCGTTGTGGCCGAAAACGTGGGCTTCGCGCGCACGGGCTACGATTACGCCACCAGCAACTTCAAGGCGTTTCCATTCAAAGCGCCGAATCTTGGCAAAGGCAATGCTGTCTTGACGGGGAATATGGCCATCGCCCTGGGTGGCATTGCGGCCGGGGTGAAGTTTTACGCCGCCTATCCCATGAGCCCCTCCACCGGAGTGCTCATGTATATGGCAAGCCATGCCCGACAGTTGGGCATCATGGTGCGCCAGGTCGAAGACGAGATTGGCGTCATGAACATGGTCATCGGAGCCGCCCATGCCGGCTGCCGGGCCATGTGCGCGACGTCCGGCGGCGGGTTTGCCCTGATGACCGAAGCCATCGGCATGGCCGGGATGCTCGAAACGCCGGTCGTTTGCGTGGACGTCCAACGCGCCGGCCCCGCCACCGGTGTGCCCACCAAGACTGAGCAAGGTGACCTTTGGCAGATGCTCGGGGCCGGCCAGGGGGATTTCCCGCGCCTGATCGTTGCGCCAACCAGTGCTCTTGATGCGTTCAAAACCATTCCCGAGTTGTTCAACCTTTGCGACCAGTACCAGTGTCCCGGGCTGGTGCTCTCGGATCTGTTGATCTCCGAGGGAACGACGAGCATTGATCCCAAGGATCTGAATTTCAAACCGAAGATCGAACGCGGCGAAGTCATCTGGCCGAATGGCAACGGGAACGGCAATGGCAACGGCGCCAATCCTTTCGGCGGCGCAACGGACAATTCGTACCTGCGTTACAAGAACACCGAAAGCGGCATCTCACCCCGCGCTGTGCCAGGCGTGCCGGGCCACATCCACGTGGCGGCGTCGGACGAGCACGACGAAGACGGCACGCTGATCAGCGATGAATTTACGAATCCAACCAAGCGCCGAATAATGGTCGAGAAACGGGCGCGCAAGATGGAAACGGTGCTGTCGCAAATCGCTCCGCCGAACCTGGTCGGTCCCGAGACGGCTGAAGTGACCCTGGTGGGCTGGGGTTCGACCGAGGGCGTGATTCGCGAAGCGGTGGAAAAACTGGCAGCGGAGGAGGGGATTGTCGCCAACCAGATTGCCGTGCGTTGGATCGTGCCGTTCCACGCGGACGAAATCAGCCATATGCTCACGCGCAGCAAACGCATCATTATCGTTGAGAACAACCAGAGCGGGCAGTTCGCGCGCTACCTGCGCTCGGAAACCGGCATCGCCGCGCATGGGCATATTCGCAAGTACGACGGCGAACCGTTTATGCCGCACCACATCGTCAATGCCGTTAAAGACCAACTGTCCGGCAAGACCGAATTGTCCGTGCCGGAACATGAGATTTTTGTGTAAAGTAATGGGCAACCTAAAAATCAGACGGCAAGACGTTCGCCCTCACCCGGACCCTCTCTCCCAGGGTGAGGGTCATCCAACCGTTCGCATCCCTTTCCGCCCAAGCCAGCAAGCCAAATTGACCCGTTTATAAACCATATGAGCACAGTAGTTGATCCCTCGCCAGGAACCGTGGCCGCCGCGCCGGCCAGCGCCGAATTGAACAAGGACAGTTTCAAGAACAAGGTCCACCCCGATTGGTGTCCGGGCTGTGGTGACTTCTCCGTCCTCGCGGCATTGCAAACGGCGTTGTTCGAGTTGGGGCTGAAGCCGCACCAAGTGGTGGTGATCAGCGGCATCGGCTGCTCATCGAACCTCCCGGGCTTTATCAACACCTACGGCATGCACACGCTCCATGGGCGTTCCCTGGCCGTGGCCACCGGCGTGAAGCTCGCCAATCACGAACTCAAGATCATCGCCACCGGCGGCGATGGCGACGGCTTCGGCATCGGCGGCAACCATTTCATGCACACCATGCGCCGCAACGTGGACCTGACCTACATCGTCATGGACAACCAGATTTACGGCCTGACCACCGGCCAGACTTCCCCGACCAGCCGCAAGGGCATGAAAACCAAGAGCACGCCGCACGGGAATGTCGAGAACCCGATCAATCCGATTCCCCTCGCGATTGTGGGCGGCGCGACCTATGTGGCCCGCGGCTTCAGCGGAAAGCAGAAGCACCTCGTCGAGTTGCTCAAGGGCGCGATCCAGCACAAGGGCTTTTCGTTCGTCGATGTTTTCAGCCCCTGCGTGACCTACAACAAGGACAACACGTATCAATTCTTCAATCCCAAGGTAAAGGCGCTGGAAGACCTGGGCCATGATCCCTCCGACCTCCACAAAGCCATGGACCGCGGCTATCAATGGGGCGAAGAAATCCCCATTGGCGTGTTCTGGAAGCGCACCGACCTCCCGAGCCTCGAAGAATCCGAGCCCGTGCTGGACGAAGGCGGCCCGCTGGCCTTCCGGCAGTTGGGCATCTCCGACGAGCAAGCCAAGGCGCTGATCGCAGAATTGCTTTAACCGTCTTTTGACGAACGCTTGTCAGAATGCCCGCTAACGGTCATATTTTGGTCGCATGAGCATTGCTGCTGAAAAAGTGGCCGAAGTGCTGGCCTTGCCGGAACAGGATCGGGCGTTCCTCGCCCGCAAACTCATCGCCAGCCTCGACAACACTGTGGACACTGACGCGGAAACGCAGTGGCAGGAAGTCATCGACCGGCGCTCCCACGAAATAGACGAAGGTAAAGTCGCTTGCCGCCCCGCGGAGCAGGTCGTCCAGGATATTCGCCGCAAGCTTAATGCGCGTCGTCAGCCATCCTGAAGCCGATCAGGAATTGGAAGCCGCGGCTATCTGGTATGAAGAACGGCAGCCGGGCTTGGGCGATGACTTCCTCGACGAGTTTGAAAGCACCCTGCGCCGCATCGCTGCCGAGCCAGAACGCTGGCGCATAATCCGGGGTGAAAGTCGCAAACTCAACTTCAACAGGTTCCCTTATGCCATCGTTTACAGTCTGCGCTCCGACGCGATTTATATCAAAGCGGTGATGCACTTGCACCGCCGCCCCTTCTACTGGAAAGGCCGGGTATAAGCTGCTTGGGAAAAGGCGAGGGAAGCGCTCGGACGAGCCATCATCAGTCTGCCAACTCTGATGGAGAGCAGTGGAATATTCTGTTCTGGTGAAAATTTTCCCGCTTCTTGCGTGATGATCGCGCAGCAATCCACTTCGAGGCGCGGATTTCAGGCCGAAACCGGCTCGGCACGGCCTTTGCTTAAGTCCAATCGTAGCCAGTTCTTGATACCGTAGTTTGGTTCCGGGCCACAGGAGGTGGGGTAGGATTAAAGTAGTAGTCGGAGACGGCCGGGGGAGTGGAGCGTCAGAGGTCAGGGCAGAGGTTAGTCTGACCTCTGAGCGCTCGCTTCCACCCCGATGAAGTGTCCCGGGCCAAACTGCGTTCAAGGGCGGTACAGGAGCGCAATCAGATGCAATCCCCCGGGCACAAGCGACATGGGTTCACACTTCTGGAGATGCTGGCAGTCATCGCCATCGTCACCTTTCTCGCGGCGTTGTTGTTGCCGACGCTCGGACGCACCCAGGCCAGGGCGCGGCGCATCCAATGCCTGGCCAACCTGCGGCAAACCGGCCTGGGCTTCCATTCGTTCCTGCACGATCATAACGATAACTTTCCCATGCAGGTTTCCACCAATTCCGGCGGCACAGAGGAGGTATTGCTCGCCGGCTACCGGGCTGGGGTGGACTTTTACATCTCCTACACGCATTTTCAGACGCTTTCCAACGACCTCGCCACCCCGCGAATCTTCGCTTGCCCCGCCGACCAGGCCCGCACGCCCGGAGATGACTTTGAAAAGCTGAGCAACCGGAACGTCAGTTATTTCGTGGGCGCAAACGCGGATTACGAACTGCCCAATTCAATCCTGGCGGGCGACCGCAACGTCGTGAGCGCGGCGTCCGGTTCGTCCCGCACGCTGGTGCGGTTGAACCAAGGTGCACCCGCCAGTTGGACGCGCGAACTGCACGGCTGGAAGGGCAACGAACTGTATGCGGACGGTCACGCCGAACGCGTGAACAGCCGCGCCGTCACGCTGCCCCGCCGCAACGCGCCCGCGGTGATGGACCTGCTGTTGCCGACGATCAAGCCCGCTTCCGCCGCGCCGTCCGCGCTGGCGAGTTTGGAATCGAGTGATCGCTTGCAGATGCCGGGGAAATGGTGAGGATGAAACCATGCGCCGTTCCCAATCGTCCTTGTCCTCGATTCCGAGGGAGTTATCGGACGACTCAAGCTTTCACAGTGCTTGAACTATTGATGCCATAAATGAGACACTTGTAATCATTTTGCCTGGGTGTATATTGGTTTGAAGGTGATTGTTTAGGGTGCGTTCGTCCTCGGGCGCAGCAGGCTGGAGCGAGCGGCGCGCGTGGTAGGTTGCGGCGCCGGGGATTACGTGGAGGCCGCTGCGACCGAGAACGGACACATCCTTCGCAACGCGCTTGACGGCAATCCTTCCACTGGCTTACTCTCCCCGACTCGCCGAATGGCGAAGTCCACACTATATTACGGAACCGGATGGACCGGTGGAGAAATGGAAAGGTTTGCTTGTGAATGTAACCGTTGAAGATTTGGCCCCGTGTAAAAAATTGCTGCGCGTCGAAGTTGAATCGCAGGAAGTCGATGCGGCGTTCGACTCGATGATCAAGGATTTTCAGAAACAGGCGTCGCTGCCGGGTTTTCGACCCGGCAAAGCGCCCCGCGACATGGTCGCCAAGCGTTATGAGAAGGACATCCAGGATGAGGTCAAGCGGAAGCTCATCCCCGATGCCTATCGCAAGGCCGTGGACGAGAAGAAGTTGGAGGTCATCGGAGCGCCGGATATCGAGGAAATCCAATTCGGCCGCGGCCAGGCACTGCAATTTGCCGCCACGCTGGAGACCGCGCCGGAATTTCAATTGCCCGATTACAAAGGCCTGCCCGCCAAGCGCGAAACCACCCAGGTGACCGACGAGGACGTGGAAAAGGCCATCAACCTGTTGCGCGCGAAGCAAACCAAGTTTGAGAAAGTCGATCGGCCCGTTCAGGCCGGCGACGTGGCGGTGGTGAATTACACCGGCACGAGCGAGGGCAAGCCGCTCATCGAAATTGCCCCCACCGCCAAGGGCCTCACCGAACAAAAGGGCTTTTGGATCAACATTGAACCCGGTTCTTTCATTCCGGGCTTCGCCGATCAGCTCATCGGGGCGAAGGCCGGCGACAAGCGGACGGTGAATGTCGATTTCCCGGCTGACTTTGTGACGCCCCAATTGGCCGGCCAAAAAGGGGTTTATGAGGTGGAAGTTGTGGAAGTGAAGGAGAAGGTGCTGCCGCCGTTGGACGAGGAGTTCGCCAAGGCGTATGGTGCCGAGAACCTGGAGAAGCTCCGGGCCGGCGTGCGCACCGACCTCGAGAATGAACTCAATTATAAGAAGAACAAAAGCGTGCGCAACCAACTGATCGATGAGTTGTTGCGCCGTGTTTCGTTCGAGCTTCCCGAATCCGCGGTCGTCCAGGAAACGCGCAACGTCGTTTACGATATCGTTCGTGAGAACCAGCAGCGCGGCGTGCCCAAGGACCTGATCGAACAGCAAAAGGACGCCATTTATTCCGCCGCCAGCGACAGCGCGAAAAATCGAGTGAAGGTCAACTTCCTCTTTCAAAGAATTGCCGAGAAAGAGGACATCAAGGTTTCCAAGGAAGAAGTGGCCCTGCGCATCCAACGGCTGGCGAGCATCTATCAGATTCCGCCCGAGCAGTTCGTCAAAGATTTGCAGAAGCGCGACGGGATCATCGAGATTTACGACCAGGTGGCCACGGAGAAGGTCCTCGAGTTTCTCCAGCAGCATGCGGTGATCGAAGAGGTGCCGCCGGCGCCGGCGGCTGCATAAGCTTGTTTGGACCGCGGGCATTCCTGTCCGCCGAATGCCAACGGCGAGTGCCGAGCTTGGCAATCGTGCCATTCTTTGCGGTCGGGCGTCCAAGCGGACAGAATATCCGCCGTCGCGCTGTTTTTACTGTGTCCGCCCGAACTTCTTCTCGAGCTCGCGGTAATTCATCTCGATCAAAGTGGGCCGCCCATGCGGGCACGTATATGGCATGGCGCAGCGGCGCAAATCGTCCACCAGGTTTTCGAGTTCCTTGCCGGTGAGCGGATCATTAGCTTTCACCGCGTGACGGCAGACTGTCTTGGCAATGGTATGTTCCCCCAAGCGAAGGCTGTTTACCTGTTGTCCGGCGGCCTTCAGTTCGTCCACGAGTTCAAGCACGAACCGCCGTGAATCGGAAACCTTGACGAACGGCGGCAGCGCATCGAGCAGAAACGTTCGGTCGCCAAACTCATTCAAACCCACTCCCATGCGGGTCAGAGCGGGCAGTTGCTCGCGTAAAAAATGGGCGTCCCGGACGGACAATTCCACGGTTTCCGGCAGCAACAATTTTTGTGACCAGGCGCTGCCTTGCTGCTCCAACCGGTTTAGCATCTGCTCGAACAAAATGCGTTCGTGGGCTGCGTGTTGATCCAGCAACACCAGTCCGCGATCCGATTCAAGCACGACGTACAGTCGTCCGATCACTCCCACCATTCGCAACGGCACGTGCAGCAGCGGCACGGGGCCGGTGGTCGTTGCGGGTTGTCGGGCCTGGTTGCTTTCAGCTTCGGCAGGGGAGGGGCTAAGAGCGGGCGCGTGGTTTGCCGGAGCCGTGGGCGGCGTCGATGGCGTGGCGGCAACGGTCCGCGCAGGTTCGACGGGTGGCCGCGCCGGCCAGGGGAGGGTTTGTTTGGGTGGCGCTGGGCGCGTGGACAAAGCGGACGGGAGAAGTTGTGGCAAATCTTCCGTGGCGGGACTTGCGGACGCGCGTATTGGGGCCGAGGAAGGAGCAACAGCAACCGGGTCAGTCCTGGTTTCCGACGAGACGCGCGCGTTCGGAATCTTTGGCCCGGAGGTTACGTCCGGCCCGCCATGGAAAGCCAGGAGCGTTTGCCGCACCGCCTGGGCCACATGCCGGCGCACCACGGACTCCTGATGAAATTTCACTTCGCGCTTGGCGGGATGGATATTCACATCCACTGCCGCCGGATTGATTTCCAGAAACAAGCAGCAGACCGGAAAGCGTCCCTTCATCAATGCCGTGTGGTAGCCTTCCATCAACGCAAAGTTCAGTCCGCGATTTTCCACAGGCCGGCGGTTAACGAACAAGTGCTGGTCCTCACGCGTTGAGCGCGAAACTCCCGGCGCGCCAATCAAACCCCAAATTCGAAACCGCGGTTGTGTTTGTGGCCGTTCGGGCATGGCGGTTTCCCAACTCTCCTCCGGCTCCGCTTCGGCGGGCATGTCCAGGGCGGCTGAGTAATCGACCGCGAGCAGCTTTTGTTCGCCGCTGGCGATGGCCCGCATGCGCTCGCGCAAAGCTGCGAGCTGCCCGGCGGAATCCCCGCCGGAGGACACTGCGGGCAGCTGCCAAACAGTCCGTCCGTCCTTCGAAAACGTAAAGGCGACCTGCGGGTGGGCCAGCGCCGCCAGCGTCAGATAATGCTGGATGTGGGCTGATTCGGTTTCCTCGGTGCGCAGGAATTTTCGCCGCGCCGGCAAATTGAAAAAAATCTGGCGCACTTCCACGCTGGTGCCCGGCGCGCTGCCCGCCGCTTTTACCTCCACGATCTTGCCGCCTTGAATGATGACCTGCGTCGCCTCAGCTGTGTCGCCATCGCGCTCGCGCGTCGTGAGGACGAAGCGGCTCACGCTCGCGATGCTCGGCAGAGCTTCGCCGCGAAATCCCATGGTGGCAATTGCGCTCAGGTCTTCCGCGCGCTGGATCTTGCTTGTCGCATGCCGTTCGAGGCATAACAACGCGTCGTCCCGGCTCATCCCGGTGCCGTCATCCGTCACCCGCACGAGGCTGCGCCCGCCCGCCTGGATTTCCACCGTGATGCGCGCGGCGCCGGCGTCGAGCGCATTTTCGACCAACTCCTTGACCACGCTTGCCGGACGTTCCACGACCTCACCAGCGGCGATCTGGTTGGCGACGTGATCTGGCAGCAAATGGATCCGGTTCATTGATCGATGGGCAAATTCTTTAATCCGTGGCTATCCACGAGCGAAAGCAGGAGAGTGTGCGAAAATCGCGCAGCTTCTCCACGCCCAAACGCGGCAAATGTTTCTCCCTCTCCCCTTCGGAAGTGGAGAGGGAGAAGGAAAGCGCGCCCCCGCCCGGAACGGACAGCGGGCCCAAACTAAACGGCAGTGGAGAGTTGGGGTGAGGGGCTCGAGTTTTCACTGCAATGAGTTCAGTGGACTAACCTTCATGCACTGGCAGCATAAAGGCAAACACGGCACCGCGCCCGGGTTCATTGCGGGCGGAAATTCGCCCGTGGTGGTCTTCCACAATCTTCTTGCAGATCGAGAGCCCCAAGCCGGTCCCATGGGCCTTGCCGTAAGTGGCGAACGCGTCGAACATCCGATCGGCGATCTCCGGCGCAATGCCCGGCCCACTGTCTTCGATCTCCGTAATCACCCCGTTGCCCTCCCGGCGAAACCGCAGCAGGATTTTGCCGCCGCCTGGCATCGCGTCCGTGGCGTTATGAATCAGATTGTAGAAGACGCGGCGCAATCGTTTCGGGTTCAACAGGAGCTTGACCGGCGGCGGCGGCGTTTCCAATTCCATCGTGGCGGACTTGAGGTCCAATTCCGGCCGCATTTCATCCACCAGTTGATTGACGAAGGTCTCGTAATCGGTCTGCGCGAGCACAAAAGCCGTTTGCGATCCCTGGGTGAACTCGAGAATTTCGTTCACCAGTTCGCTGATGCGCTCCACCTGCTTGCTGATCCGCATCCGCGTCAGGCGCCGCAGTTCCGGCGTGCTTTTCTCCATGCCCGCCATCTCCGCGGTGATGCTGATGATATTGAGCGGATTTTTCAGGTCATGCACGATGGACCGCGCGAAGCGGCCGACCAGCGCCAACCGCTCCGTTTGCAGCGCCTCGCGGATGTATTGCTGGTTGAATTCGCGCAACCGGTTGCTGATTTCTCTCAATAAGCCCAACGCAAGCTGCGGCGAACTTCCCACCAACTCCAGCATCGCGTCCCGCCCGATAAAATAAACCGTGGTGGGTTTCCGCGCCACGGCGGTGGCCGAGCGGGGTTTGTTTTCCAGCACGGCCATTTCGCCGAAAATTTCCCCCGGATTGATTTGCGAAAAAACGTGCCTCACATTCTGCCCCACCAGCCCCGAAATTTCCACCAAGCCGTCCTTCACCACATAAACCCCGTCGCCGGTGTCGCCTTCCTTGAAAATGTCCTGGTTGGCAGTGTAACTGCATTCTTTGGCCGCCTGACGCAAAAGTTGCAACTCACCCGGACGCAACGGGCGAAACAGCGGACATGAATCCAGCGGGACCATGCCGGAAGTTTATGCCAAAAAGGGCGTCCGTAAAGAAAACAGATGGTTCCCGGGCACAAGGTCCCGCGTGATTCCGATTCCGGCCCGCAGGCGGCCCTGAGAAAGAACCAACAGAATTGCGCGCTTTTCCTTCACTTCACCGGTTCACCCGCGCCCACGCTCAGGTTGGCCAGGTTTATGAGGTCCTTGTATGCTTCCAAAAATGCGTCGGCGTTGACTTGATCCATGGCATAGGGCGCCAGTTGTTCGATGAGTAACAGGCGGTTCCAAATCAGCGGCAGGTCATCCAGGGTCGGGTGCTTTGGATCTGACAGACCGTCTTCGTTCAAGTCCTCGATGAGGTTCTGGCGTTCCTCAGCCGGAAGGCTTGGGTCGTTGATCGCTCCCATCCAATAGATTTCAGCATCGGGATCAGCCCCCACGAAGCTCAGCGCGGCTCGCGCCATCGGATCCTGGGGCGGGGGATCCTTGGCCGCCAGGCTTTGGACTGGTTGGACATGAACAGGCTCCGGGACCGGCTCGGCTTTCACCTTGATTTCACTTTCAACCGGGGGCGTGTTTTCGGCTGGCGGCACATCAACTACCACCGCTGGAGCGGGACGCGTCTGCTTTGGCTTTTCAACCTTTGCTGGTGGCGCGGGCTGGCGATTGACCGTTGCGAGAATGACAAAACCTGCGACGGCGATTACCGCCACGGTGATAAGTATCGTTTTGGTTTTCATAACATTTCGGTGTCGCGAGTTCACAGCTCAAATGGTTATTCCGAAAATTGGATGCTAATTGGAGCGCTGGTTGCGATTAATCCTGTTGTCTTCCACTTGGCAGTATTCATTGTTTCCTGCTTCTGCTTTTTGCGGTTCATGGTTTTACGTTCGCCTCAGTGGGACCGGACAAAGTCATCGTTAAACACTCATCCCCGTTCAGTGTTGCAGTCAGACTGCAGCCGAGGCTCGTGGCGAAGGCGCGGGCGAGCGGGAGGCCGAGGCCCGAATGTTCGCTGGCCGAGCGCGCGGAGTCTTTGCGCCAGAAACGTTCGAAGAGGTGGGGAACATCCTCGGCATTCAGTTGGTCCACCGGATTGGTAACCTGCAAGGCGAAGTGGCCGTTTTGCGCCTGGCTCTGGATTCGCACGGAACCGCCGGACCGCGAGTATTCAACCGCATTGTCCAGCAGGTTCGTTACAATTGAACGCAGCAGCACCGGGTCGCTCTGGACTTCGAGCGAGGCAGAGACATCGGTCTGAATCGCAAGCTGACGAGACGCCGCTCGTGCTTGCAACGGTTGGCAAACGGCCGCGACCAAAGGAGCCAGGGCGACCCGTTGCGGTTCGACAGCGGTCTGCCCCTGGTTGCTCCGCGCGATGGCCAGCAAGCGGGTGATGATGGCCTCCATTTGTTGGGCAATCGCCAGAACATTGCGGTCGGCGTCGTCGGCGCGGGCATCCGGCCATTTGAGCGACAGTTCGGCGAGGCTGCGAAGTTCGGCGATGGGCGTGCGGAATTCATGCGCGAGGTCGTCGCTGAATTGACGCTCGCGCGTGAAGGAGGTCTGCAACCGCTGCAACAAATCGTTGAGACGCGCGCTGATGGGCGCGAGTTCGGCCGGCAATCCGTCCGTGGGGAAGCGTTCGCCCAACGACTCGGCGCTAATGCGTTGCGCTTGATCCGCAAGGCGGTTCAATGGCGCCAGTTCTCTCCGCAACAGCCACGGCACACCCGCGGCGGTGAGCGTCAGCACCAGCAGGCTTGAACCAGCCAGCACAGCGCCGAGCGTCGCGAGCGCGCGATCCAGATCAGAGCGGCTGGCCGCGACCACGAGCACCGCTTCGAGTGGAGCGGCGGCTTTCTTTTCGTCGGCCGGATGCGGTTTGAAGCGCATGCCCATCGCGCGGGCTTTGACACCGGATGGTACGGTGAGGTCCCAGCCGTTCGGACCGTACCGCTGCGGCAGGTTTTCTCCACGCAGCGAATCCGAGCGCGCAATGGCGTTGCCGTCCATATCCCAGAGTTCGAAAAAAGCGGTGCTGTTCCCGCTGTCGAATTCGTGCATGAATTGATCCCCGAAATCCACCACGAGGCTGCCTTTGTCTTGTTCGATCAGCGTGGTCAACGCCAGGGCCTTGGTATCAAGCGCATTGTCGAATTCACGCGTCAGCGCCGTCCGCGCGATCAGATAGGCAATCCCGGCCCCGGTGAGAAGCAGGAGCGCGCCGCCGAATAACAGCCGTTGAGTGAGGCGCTGGCGGATGGTGCTCAAGGCTTGACTCCTCCGGGGTGGCCGGGCCTTGCCAAGGATTCGCCGGCTTCCATTACATACCCCAGGCCACGCCGCGTATGAATCAGCGGAGCGGGATTTGCTTCACTAATTTTCCGGCGCAGCGAGGAAAGAGTGGCTTCGACGACGTTGCTCATGGGCTCGGCGGCATCGTCGTAGAGGTGCGCTTCGATGTCGGATTGCGAGACGACTTCGCCGGGGCGGTGAGCCAGATATTCGAGGAGTTGATACTCTCGCGGCTTGAGTTTTACGGGCTGACCGGCCCGCCAGACCTTTTTGGCGGCGTTGTCAATTTCGAGATCGCCGAGCACCAGGCGATTCTGTTTGCTGCCATAGGCCCGGCGGCAAAGAGTCTCGACGCGCGCCAGCAGTTCCTCCAGAGCGAAGGGTTTGACGAGGTAATCGTCAGCGCCCGCGCGCAAGCCGCGCACGCGGTCCTGCACGGTGTCCCGCGCGGTCAGCAGCAGCACGTGGGTGGCTTTGCCGGCCTGGCGCAACTGTTGCAGCAGCGACAACCCGTCCCGTTTCGGCAGAAGGATGTCCAGAACGATGACGTCGTAATCATTGTTCTCCGCGCGCCAAAGACCATCCTCACCGTCGCCCGAGACGTCGACCGCGTACCCCGACCGGCGCAACGCAGCGCCGACCGTTTGCCGCAAGCGAGCTGAATCTTCGACCAGTAACACGCGCATACTGGAAGAATATTAGCAAAGAAACCTTAACGGAACCTTATCGTTAAATAAAAAAGGCGTGAGCCTTTCAGCCCACGCCTGTGTGGAAAGATCCTGGCTTAGTAGCGACGGCCATAGCTGCCGCCACCACCACCGCCACCGCCGCGTGAACCGCGATCCCTGCCGCCGCCACCACCACCGCCGGGGCGCTCTTCGCGGGGCCGCGCTTCATTGACCGTCAGATTGCGGCCATCAAGGGACGCGCCGTTCAAAGCGGAAATGGCCTTCTGCGCCTCTTCCGCCGAACCCATGGTGACGAAAGCGAAACCACGCGGTTTGCCGGTGGCGCGATCCATCATCATATTGGCCTCGACCACCGTGCCGTGGGCGGCGAAAGCGTCCTGCAGGTCGTTTTCCGTCGTGTTGAACGAAAGATTCCCGACGAATAATTTTGTGTTCATGTAATGTTTAAAAATGTCCTTAGTTTTACCCTGTTATCCACTGACTGTTCCCGAGCGTCGGGTTTCAAATCATCACTGAACCACGTTCACCTGAAGATTTACCATGTCCTGGAAGCGACAAGCTATCTATTAGACGCCGTTAAAGTGCACTGATTTCTCCAAATAGCAAGTTCTTTTTGAACGTGTTTTCTGAACGGCGGGCCGGGCGCATCTCAGCCTTGGAACCTATCTCGGCAGGGCGGCTCCTCCTCCGCATGGGTGGCAACCTCAGGGGGAGGGGAGGATCTGCCGTTGGCATGTGCTCAGCGCATCCAGTCCTCTGCACGTCGTCGGCGCGCACGGAGTGCCGCGCCCCACTCTTAATAAGATAGCAGTCCTTTAAACACACTCTGCTTTGTCTCTGCTGCTTCGTGCCAACCCTAGCCGTAGCTATTCTGACATATTCTGACATAAAGCTTGCGCGTCGGCGGTGGCGTGCGACAGTAAGGATGTATAAGCAACCATTTACATAGATCGAAGGAGCCAAGTTCCAGTCCTTATTCCCGCATGAATCATCCTCAACGCAGGGAGGCCAAATGAGCCGCCCGTTCCCTTCCCGTTCATTTTCCCGAGAACCTTTGCATCGCCGCAATGGAAAAATTCGCGCCCGCGAGGTCCGGGTGATCGACGACGCCAAACAACAATTGGGAGTCATGCCGCTGAATGAGGCGTTGCGGCTGGCCCAGGGCAAGGGGCTGGATTTGATCGAAATTGCCGCCAACGCCACGCCGCCGGTGTGTCGCATTGTGGATTATGGCAAGTTTCTTTATGAGGAGGCCAAACGAACCAAAGAGACCCACGCGCGCCAATCTGCGGGCCGCATGAAGGAGCTTCAGATCTCTCCCACCATTGATCCGCACGACATGGCCACCAAGCGGAACCATGCCATCCAGTTTCTTTGCGAGGACATGAAAGTGCGGGTGAAACTGCGTTTTCGCGGACGCCAGCGGGCACACAAGGAAATAGGTTTCCAAGTGATCAACAAATTCGTCCAGGACGTGGCTGGCTATGGCCAGGCCGATTCGCCGCCCAAGATGCTGGGTGACCGCGACCTCAACGTGGTGCTAAGCCCGTTGCCCCGTCAGAAGCGGGCCAAAAATCCGCGCGAGGCGCAGGCTTCGGAACCCGCCGTGGCAATGGCAGCCAGCGAAGAGAGCAAGCCGGCCTAGCTTCTCGTCGCCGGACCTTAATCACTCATCGGCATACCGCGCCTTCAGCATCGCTGAAAAGCGGGCGGCCTTTTCCTTCCGGCGCTTTTTCGCACTCGGCTTCTCGAAGCGCCGCCGCAGTCGGAACTGTTGCAGCGTCTGCTCGCGGTCCAGCTTCTTTTTGAGTCGGCGGATGGCTTTTTCCACCGGTTCGCCTTTTTTCAATTTAACTTCGGACATAATTTTCGGTTTCAGCACCGTCCCAGGGATTCAACCCGGACGAAAACCGGCTCTGCGGCTTGAATGAAGCGCGACCCAGTGCCGGTTACAGGACGGCTCCAAGGCTAAAGCTGGGGCGGGGGGAAGTCAACGACGGATGGGCATGGATTACAAGACTGTCATGGGCAATACATTATCGGTTCATAAATCAGTGCTTTATTGGCCCGGTACGTCATTGAGAAGGCGAATTAACACGGGGTTCAGGACGAGCCGCTGGAATCGCTGTCAGCCCAACACCACGGCCTGGAAACGGGGTTGCGCGAGCCGCGACTGCGATTGTTTTGTTCCTGAAGTCCCGCTAACTTCGCCCCATGCGTATGCTCGTGCTTGAAGTTGAATGGAAAAAAGGACTGTGCCGGGGTTCCGGCAGAGCGTGCGTGGTCGTGGTATTGGCTACGCACTAAAGGAACCGGCATGACGATCCGCACCCGGCTGACTTTATGGTATGTGGGAATCATCTTCAGTTCACTGTTGGTGATGGTGGGCCTTTGTTACCATGAATTTGTCATCGAACCGCGCCAGCACGCGCGTCGACACAAGGAACTTGAGTCGGAACAAGAGGAGGCTTTCGAAGCACTCGGCATGCTTCTGTGGTGCGGGGTTCCGGCGGCGTTGCTGGCCATAGGCGGGAGTTGGTGGTTGATGCGCCAGGCGATGCTGCCGGTGGTGGCGATGACCGAGGCGGCGGAACAAGTCAACGAGCGCAACCTGGGCGGTCAGTTGCCGCGCTCGGGCAACGGTGATGAGTTGGACCGCCTGACGGAAGTGTTTAACGCGATGACCGTGCGATTGGACGGCGCGTTCCACCGCATTCGCGAATTCACCCTGCACGCTTCACACGAGCTCAAAACGCCGCTAACCGTCCTGCATGGTGAGATGGAAACCGCGTTGCAGGAACCGGGTCTTTCCGAGGAGCAACGCGAGCGGTACCACAGCCAACTGGATGAAGTGCGCAGATTGAGCAAGATCGTCGATGGCCTTACGTTATTGACGAAAGCGGACGCGGGCCTCATTTCGCTCAAGCTGGAGCCGGTGCAACTTGATGAACTCGTGCGCGACGCCTTCGCGGACGCCCAGATCCTCGCCAAGCCGTTCAAAGTTCAAGTCAGCCTGAGCGCCTGTGAAACAATCACGATACCTGGCGATCGCCACCGCCTGCGCCAGTTGCTGCTTAACCTGACCGACAATGCAGCCAAGTATAATGAACCGGGCGGAACGATGGAGATCGATTTGCGGCGCTCCAGTACAACCACGGCCCAGCTTGGCATCACCAATTCCGGCAAAGGCATTCCGGCCGACCTGTTGCCGCACGTATTTGACCGCTTTTTCCGCGGCGACCCAAGCCACGATAGCACGGTGGAAGGTTGCGGGTTGGGCCTGAGCATCGCCAAATGGATCGTCACCGCGCACAAAGGAACCATCGAGATCGCCTCCCGCCCATCGGAGTTTACACGGGTGGTGGTGACATTTCCAATTGCTTCGTAGAAGCGTCGATTTTTACCGCAATTGCGCTTTCGTAAAATAAAAAACCCCGCCGGTTTACGGCGGGGTTTCTGTTGTCACTTTCTTAATTAAGGTTGCAGCATCCGATAGTAGGCTGCATCCGGGGCCACTCCGCCAAGATCACTGAAGTTATCGACCCATTGGAACGAACTCTGAGGCGCGTTGGTCGTAAACAGTGTCACCCAATTAGCCTGTATCACGTTGCCGACCAGCGCCATGTTAGTGCTACGTTGGAGTTCGTATGTGTAGCCGGGAACACCAGCCAGGCTGATGGTGGCGCCGCCAGGTCCAAGAGTTACGGCCTGAACGTTAACCGGGATGTTGGTGGAAACGATGTTAATTGTGCCCGTCGCTGTCCGGACCGTGTCCTGGGGGCGATAATTGCGCAGGTCTCGGATCGTGTAAGTAAACGCGTCGTCCACGTCGTTGGTATTCGCATAGATGATCGTCGTGGCGTTGGTGGTGATGGTGGCGCCGTTGGTGCTGGCGCCAATCGAGACCAGCGCTACGGGATCACCGTCGGGATCCGACCAGTTTGTAGCCAGGTTTGCAAACGTGAGTTTCAAAGGAGCGCCCAACGGCCGGAGCAGGGTCAGGTTGTTTGCCACGGGTGGGCGATTATTCGTGAAGCTCAGGTTTAGGTTCGAAACACCGGCTTGGATACCGAACTGGCCGCCGGCCAGATCGTTGCTGAAGGAGGAGATGTCCAGGTTGAAAGCCGCGGCGTCGAAATTTGACACGTTGCCGGAGGCGAAGGTCCAGACGTAGCTGGTGTTGTTGTCGAAGTTAGTTACGTTTCCAGGCGACCCGGTTCCATCGAGGGAGGCAAGTTTGATCGTAAAGGTGTTCGAGGCAGAAGCGAAGATGTCCAGATCGCCAGAGGCGCTGAGCAAATCCCAACCCGCACCCGCACCGGCAGTGGCATCCATGACCTCCACCACCTCGGTCCCGCCGCCTTGCAGCAGGATGGAACCCGTGTCGGTCAAGACTCCGACTCCGGATCCGGGCGAAACCGTCGAACCCGAGCCCACCGAGAGCAAGCCGACAACCGTGCCGCTGCCGGTGAGCGTTTGGCCCGAGCTCAGGCTGAGGGAACCATCGGTGCGGCCGGAAGCATTCAAAGTTGCCCCGGCGCTGATGTTGATATTGGGGGAATTGACAATTCCATCGCCCCCGGTCAAAGCCAGCGTGCCGCCGCTGATGGCAGTGTTTCCACTGTAGGTGCTGGAGCCCGCGAGGGTAAGCGTGCCCCCGGCCACTGTCAGGGCCACTTTGTGGGTGCCGCCGCCCAGGACATCCACCAGGTTGCCGCCGTAAGTGGAAGCGCCCGCGCCGTTATAGATCAGGGTGGCATCGGAACTCGTGCTGCTGTTGCCAATGACCTGGTTGCTGGCAGTTCCGGCCGTGGACAGCCCGCCAATCTGCTGGTTGAAACCGGCCAGATCCAGAACTCCGTTGCCCGCCGCGCCCAACTGCACAGTGGTGGAAGAAGGCAGGGCATTATTGGTCCCGAGTTGGAGGGTTCCCTTGGCAATTTGGGAGGTTCCCCAAGTGTTGCCGCTGGAACTCACAGTCCAGGTAACGCCGTCGTTGACCTGGACGGTACTGGTGGCGGCCAGGGTAGCCACGCCCGAAAGCAGGCCGCCGGCACCGCCCGCGCCGCTGCCGTCGCCACGTAATTGCAAGGTGCCGGCATAGGCAGGCGAGTTAATATTCCCGCCGATGGTTAGAAAACCACCGCTCCCCGCAAAAGCAAGCTGATTGCCCGCAGCTCCATCGCCGTTAAGCGTGATTGGGCCATTCCAGCTACTCGCTCCCGCGGCAAAGAGAGTCGAACGAACCGTAGTGCCGACGGAAGGCATGGCGAGCGCGGTGCCTGATGGAACGTTTACACCGGCATTGAGAGTAACGCGGGCGCCGCCCAACGCGCCACCCGTAGTACTGAACAAGGTGACTTGCGGGCTGTTGCCCAAAGCACTGCTGTTTGCCACAATCAATCCGCCATTATTCGGGCCGCTTATGGCGGTTGGGCCACTGTAACTATTGGAGCCACTCAAGGTCAGGGTTCCAGTCGCGTCGTTGGTCAGCACTCCGGTGCCAGCGATAGTGTTCGTGATCGTCCTTGTTCCGGAAGACAGAAGAATGTTGTTGTTCGTGACGTTTCCACCACCGAATGTGCCGACGCCGCTCAGTTGCAGCATCCCGGCGCTGATGGTAGTGGGGCCATAATAGGTGTTCGCGCCGCTCAGCAGGAGCGTGCCATTCCCGATCTTGGTCAGCCCGCCGCCACTGGTGCCGGCGATGGTCCCACTGAGGTTTAGCACCGTGCTGGCGTTGGTTACGTCCAGGGTGCCGCCGCCAATGCCCAGCGTCGCGCCACGGTCGGAACTTGCCGTCGGGCCGGTGTATTGAAAGCTCCCGCCGTCCAGGAGGAAATTAGAGGAGGAACTCGACGCTGCGCCAATCGGACTGGCGATGCCACCGTTGGTCACGACGGCTACGCTTACCGCCCCGCCGCCAATGGAGGTCACACCTGTGTAATCGTTGATGGCGAGCATGGTCAAAACGCCGGAGCCTGTTTTTGTCAACCCAGCGGCACCCGTAATCTTGCCGCCGCCTATCAGCGTGTAGGATGCATTGTTGAAGACGAGCGAACCGGGCTGGACCGCCCCTGAAACAGTCACTGGAACCGAATTGTCCCCAGTATTGTCGAAAGTGACATTGTCTCCCGCCGTAAAGGGCGCGTTCGTGCTCTGAGCGGTATCAAGCCAGTCAATCGAGGCGGTATTCCAGAGATGGTCGGCCGGCGTTGCGAGCCAGGAAAGATTGAGCGGCGTGTGGATCGTGATGGTTGCCGTGGAACTCGTGGCTGTATCCGGACCGGGCGCGCTCCGGCTGTTGGTCACGATACAGTCATAGACGACGCCACTGGCATACGCGGACTGTACATTGGCAATCTGCAGAGTTGGGGTCAAACTGCCGGAGAAATCACCGCCGTCCACGAGACTTACTCCATTGCTGCGCCACTGATAGGAGAGCGGTGCGAAATCTGTGCTGGCAACAACATGGAAGATCGCCGTGCCGCCAGGCGCAACGATTGTGTTCCCGGGATTGGCTGTGATAGTGACGCCGTTCTTGAAAAGCATGTCATTCGCCGCGCGGGCGATTTTGCTGATGCGGACTTCGTCGATCAGCCCCTGGAAGAGTTCTCCGGAACTGTTGCGATTCTCGTTGCCGATGCAAAGCGGTCCCTGTGCGCCGCCCTCGGTGGTGCCAATGGTAGCAGCCGCCGTTTTAATGAGATTGGCCGCGGTGACGGTTGGGTCCACCTTCGTCCAATACAGCCGCACATTGGTTCCGTCGTAAGTGACGGCTACATGGAACCAGGTATTCGGCGTGTAAGCGTGAAAGCCGGTGGTTGGAAGCAGGTTGGTGATGGAACCTCCCTGGGCGATGGAATTGAATTCAATCCCTCCACCGGCGGTGAGGCGGAACAGGAATCCGCGCGCTGAGGCCGAGGAATCCGTGGAGATGATCTCCTGGTTGGCATTGGTGACGGTGGGAAAGATCATTGCTTCCAGGGTAAAAGGAGATTGCCCACCGCTGCCGATGTTCAGAGTATTCATGGTTATGCGGTCGGGGCTGAGCGTCGAACTGCTGACGTCACTCTGAAAAGCGCCTGAGTTGTTGGCATCAAAGCCAATCAACATGCCCGCCGTTGGAAAGGTGGCGGCGTTGCCAAAGCCGGAGAAGGCGGTGGCGCCCATTACAGTGGTGACCAAAGGCGGTGCGGCGGTGCCGTTGCCAGTGGTGCTGTTCTGCACGCTGAACGAGTTGCCGCCCACGCTGCCGCTATTAATAGCGGTCGAAGTGCCTGCGGCTCCATCGAGGTGGAAAAGGTAGGGGGTGTTGGCGTCCGCCGTATAGGGTCCTACAATGACTGCGTGGCAAATGGGCGTGCCAAGCAGCAGTAGTAACACAACGGCCAATTTCTTGATGATTAGCTTTGTTCTCATGGGATTTCGGAGTTTCTGAGATTATTCGTCCGTATATTTACGTCCGTATATTTGCGGAGGCACTAAGTACACTGGCTGGCTCAATTTGTCATGTCTCTTTCTGGTTACGAATTGGCTCTTAAAAAATGGTCGGTCAGGGGAGTCGATAGCCCAACCGGTAAAAAGTGGTATGGGGCAGGGCGGGGAACACCGTCTGCATAAGCCATGAACTGCCCAAATCACTCACACTTTGCGTCGATAGCGGGGTGGCTTCCGTCCAGTTGATCATATCGGTCGAACTGTAGAAATGCCGTTGCACGCCACCCAGGTTCTTGCGCTCCTGGAAGCGAAAGGCCAGCGTGCCCGGCACCGAGGACGCGGGCTTCAGCAACGCCGAGGTTGCATCGACAACCCACGGATTGCCCCCCGTCGCGAACTCCATAAGGTTTGGCACTCCGTCGTGATCCGGGTCGGCCAGGGGCGCTCCAGTCGAGGGATCCGCCAATTGCGCGTCGGAAAATTCCTGCAAAGACCAATCGCCGAAGGTCCCGGGTTGCGCGCGTTCGGCGAAAACCACTTCAACCACTTGAACATTGGGAGGGTTGACCGGATTACCCCGGGCGTAGGAGCTGGTGATCAACAGTTGCGCGTTAGTAGCAGTAATGGGGGGCGAAAGATGAACATCCAGCGTGGTAACCGGCCCCATGCTGCCGGTGTAAACCACGTTTCCATTGAGCAACATTTGCAGGTTCTGCGGTCCGTAGCCGCCATTGGCCGTACGGGGATAAACTTGAAATTCCGACACCGCCACGGAGCGTGGGAAGGTGAACTTCAGCCACTCCGGCTTTGCTGGCGTGGGGCCTTGTCCAGCCAGCGTGCCGGAAGAAACCCAAAAGTCGGAGAAATTGTTATTGACGGCATTGGTTGGCGGAAAGCCAGCCTGAAAAGAAGAAGCCGTGACGGAGGAAACCGACACTTGATAGGGAGGATACGTGGCAGTTACAGCCGGCAACACCACAGTTATCTGCTGCATCACGCCACCCGGACCAGGAAATGACAGCAAGCCGTTCGTCCCGGAAACTGTCCAACCGATGGAAGTCGCATTGCTCATCGTCTGGGTCGCATTTTTAGCAGGAAACCAGACCGCGTAGCGCGGCCCGAGGGAACTCTGCGGCATGAATTGCAGCGTGTCTTCCGCGGCTCCCAGCCGATTGTAGCTGGTGGAAGCTTGATAGTTAAATGATCCGGATGGTCCCGCCGCCATTCCGTAGCGGCCCGCCACACACACCCAATTGTTGCTGATGTTCACCGATGCTCCGCTCCGGTTGGTGACCGTCGCTGAACCGCCCGCCCACTCGATTAACCGAGTGCCTCCGGTCAAAGGATCGTTTTCAATCCCCACGTCAAAACTGCCGGCAATTGAGGCAACAGTACTGGCAACGGGTGAGGGAACTTCAACCATGCCAATCGTTTCACCCGTGCTCTTCACGTAAACCTCGGTGGTGCCGTTCGTGCCATTCTGGAGCGTCAATTCCGCGTCGAAACCATTGGCATTTGTGGCAAAACTGATCAATTGAGCGGAGGTCGGGTTTCCCAGTGCGCCGAGACCCAGGATGCCGGGCAGGCGTGGGGAGGCTATAAACGCATTGGTGGGTACCGACGCGGCCGAGGGCTCAACTACGGCCATGATCCGCGATCCGTAACTCAGCGAGAAAAAGCCAAAGGGGCTCCGATGCGTTATCACGCCGACATCCGGACAATAGGTAACACTGGGAGCGGGAGCGCTCGACGAACCTGTGGGATAGTCCGCGTGCGCCCATAACAACCAGGCGATGGCAGTCCGCCGGGCTTCGACCGCTTCGCGATAAAACCCGCCGCCACTGGGGCCAACGAACGTGCCATCGCCATTGACGGACTGGCGGTAACGCGCCAATTGGGCCAGTTGGCCATCGGTCCGGCGGGCGAGTGGATCATTGAAATGGGCCGCCATCCAGGTGATGTATGAGTTTTGCTCGAAATCATGCAGCTCCCAATCCAGGCCGGCGGGGTAGGCGAAGTCACCCGAATCCATCACCATGTCGCGCAAGTTATTGGTCCAGACGGCCATGATGTTATGCTCCGCAAAGGCTTGCAGTTGCGTCGCCACCGCGGGATTTGCCAATTGGGCCATGAGCAGCGAATCACCCAGCGACATCCCGGCAACCATTTCGTAGGTAGGGTGATAGAAGCCGTGATTTTCCAGCGCGTAACTGGGGTAGAGGTTCACCGTCGTCACCCAATTGGCGAGCGAGTCGCCATTGGTATTCGCAACCGTGTAGCTGTTGACGAGGTATTGCTTCGCTGCATTTAACCAGGTGGCCGCATTTGAATTCGAATTCATCCAGGCAGCGCCCAGTGACAGGATGTTGCTGTCCCAGGCATTTTCCTCGGCCTTGGTGTCACCCACGTAACCACTGGCCGGGGCGATGCCCGCGCGATGCGAGGCCTCGGAAGTGACGACCCGCTGCACCGCCTGTACGGTGGCGGCGGGCAATTGGTTCTGCACCAAAATGCACGCCAACCCCATGGAGCCTGACCATTCCGGGGTTTGCCAATCCGTGCTGCTGGAACTGCTCCAACCCCAAGGATGCCCGTCCACACAATTGTTCGTGCCGCTGACGTGCGTGGCGGTGTCATAGTTAAGCGCCTGCCGGATCCGTGCCAGGCGATTGGATGTTCTTGCGTCACCGGGGATCGCCACGACCAGCACAGCATAGGCAACCGCAATGCCGCTGTTCCCACGAATGCCACCGTTGCCGCTGCTGCCTCCGTCTCCCCAGTAACCGGCATCCGCGGGTGCTCCGGAATAAGCCGCCGTATGCCAGATGGATTCCGCGTAAGTTTCGAAATTCGTCAGGCATTGCAAATACGTTTGCTGCGAATCGGCCCGAGCCGGGTTCGCCAGCGCCAGCAAGGCGAGGCACAACAATAACAATGGTTGCCAGAACCGGCGCCACTGTGGCTGTTTGTTGGGGAGAGCGCCTTCCATATAATCAAAATTGAACCGTCTGTTCCATCGTGGTAACCAGCCGGACCGGACCCAGGAGTCCGGATACCATTAAAGGCGTGCCACGCGACAACTGCCGGATGTTGGTTCGCGTGACCCGCTCGGCCTCGGGAAGGTATAGATCCCCGATGATGCGGTTGGGCCAAAAATTGGTGACGCGGACAATGAGTTGGTTTGAGCCCGGCTTTGCGACGTCCGAAATGTCCACGCGAACCGGCGGCTTCCAAAGGATGCCGAGATTTTGTCCGTTGAGTTCAATCTCGACCAATTCGTGAACCTCGCCAAGGTCCAGCCAGAGCCGTTTGCCATCGCCAAACCGCTCGTCGCCCAGATCAATTTCCCGGGTGTACTTGAGAGTGCCGGAAAAATACTTCAGCTTTGCATCCGGAAATTCCGTCCAGGATTTCAGGCTGTTCAATTGGATTGGCTTGACGGCCAGGCCGGCGAGTTCCTGGAGCGGCGCGTGCAAAGTCCAGGCATTCGTTAGCAGGCAAGGCGGGGGCAGGGGAGGAATCGTCACCTTGCCCACGCGCTTCTGCGTGCTTCTGAGAAAATACTCCCCGGGTTCGCCCGCCTCCAGCACGAGCAGCTTGCCCGGCTGCTCGCGCACTTGAACCGCGTCCGTGAAACTGCCCGCCGAACTGGTGGCGAAGACAGCCTCGCCATTCCGGCTGACATCGGCAATTTGCGCCCGTCCCGACGCGCGAAAAACAACAAATGCCGACCCGTAAGGTTCCAGACGCAACGGAACCTCCACACGCCCTCTCTTTTCCTCGTAAATCGGGCTGCGAACAATTTCACCCGTGTCCGGGAGCCACACTTCGGGAGCCTTGCCCGCGATCCGGAACACGCAGGAGACATTCGCCCCTGAGTTCAATGAATTGACGACGAAATAGATGTCCGTGTCTCCATCGCGCCGGTGGATGTAGTCAAATCCGGAAGGCGAGCCGCCATTGACTTCAAAGTCCGGCGCAACGTTCTCCGCTCGCAGGACTTCACGCGCCGTTTTACCCCAGATGACGCGTCCTTTCCCAAAGGAATGTTCCTTTTTGGTGAGGCCATCGCAGTCCGCCCAAAGTTCATTGGCGCATTGAGTGACCGTTTGATCGCATTGCGGATAATTCTCCAGGCTGGTTGCTTCCCTTGGGCGGGGTCCTATGACCGTTGCGCCCGCTTTCACGAGTTCCTTTACCTTGTTCAGGACGGGCAGTGAAATGCGATTGAAGTTGGGCAGCACCAAAACCCGGTAGCTCATTCCGTCCGGCAGCACGATACGCCCGTCTTTCACACTCATCCGGTTCAACACGATTTCCTCGGTGGCCACGTCGTAATCGTAACCAGGCTGCACTTTCGCAGGATCAGACCTTTTGAGCTGGGCGAAGTTTGGCACGTGATCGCCGTAATAATAGCAGGCGTCGGCCACAAACAACCCCTGCTGCAAAAGAAACTGAGTGCGGTTGATATAAGCCAGAAAGGGGCCGGACTCCGACCACCAGGTCGAATTTGGATTCAGATGTGTGCCTGCGAAATATTGTTGGCCGGGCAGCCCCATCTCGCTGGGCGAGCAAACGAAGGCATGCCAGACCAGCAGGTTCAATCCTTCGCAGGAGGCACGATCGAAAGCCGGCTTCAAGTTGTCCCAAAGGGTTTCCTGCCAATGCATCCCAATGTTGGTAAATCCTTCTCCCAACACCAGGCGCCGGCCATAGGTGTGAGCGGCCGAAGCGGGCTGCTTGATGAAAAACCGGTCCCCATCCGCGACCCGATGACGGCCTGATTGCGCCCAGAACTCAGACATGGGAGCGTCGTCCATCCCCAAGCATTGCAAGGAATCCACGGGAACCGAGTGAGGGCCGCCGGATTCGGGATGAATCTGCATCCCATGCCGGTGCGCTCCGTCACTGAACGGCCGAAAATGATTGTCGATGGCGAGATCACCGATCGTGCGGCGAAAATCATTAAGGAAACGGTCGCTGACCGACCGGCTGTCCACGATGCGTCCCATAATTACCGGGAGGAAGGGCGCCAAATCGTAGCCGCGGCGACGGCGGAATTCCTCTCTCAGGGTGGGTGTCCAGTTGAGCACTTCGACTTCCCAACTGTCCGTATGCAGGTACTTCAGCGTTCGGCCCGCAAGCGGGCCGGCGTCTTGAAGCAGCGGCTCGACCACTTGATCCCAGTAAGACTGAAAGACGCGGCCATCGATCGGGTCCAGAGCATACCCCCTCCATCCCTCGCTGCTGGTGGATATGTGAGCGTGATCATTGAGCGTGTATCCTAGCCGCAGGATTTCCCATCGGCCGGGCGGGACTTTCCAATGCAGCACGCTGGAGTGGTCCACATTTGTCGTAAGCTCCTGCACTTGCGCGGATTCCACCTCTTCCTCGCCGGGTTTGTCCGCGGAATCCCGCAATAATGAACTGCAGTCCGGGGCGGACCAGCCGAGCCCCTGAATCAGCGCTTTTTGTTCCAGCGCCTGGATTTGCTGCGGCGCGCCCGTTGTTGTGTTTAGCGGGTAAGCCAGGACGAACAGGTCACGATATAGTTCGGGCGCATGGGATGGTTCAGACAACTGACGTTCGAACACCGCCGGACCTTCCACTTGGGTTTTGGACCACACCAGCTTCTTGGGCGCATCTTCGGCTTTGATCATGGGTCCGCCAAGATTCCAACCGCTTTGGATGTTCAGGCTCATCTCCAATCCCAGGCGGTCGGCTTCGCGCAGAGTGTGTTTATAAAGCTCCCTCCATTGCGGACTGAAAAACGTCGGACCATGTGGGACGGGCGCGTTTCCGTCCTGCTCCGCGCCGCCGGCATCGCAAATCAGCGCGCCGCCGAATCCCTGTTGTTTCATCTGCTCGAGATCGCGCGTGATTGCCGCCTTGGTTACATTCCCGTTGATCCACCACCAATAGGCGCGCAAACGTGCCTCACGCGGGGGATTGGCAAAGCCGGATTCCAGCGAGCCCGCCCGGGCCACGGCGCAGAACAGACTTAGCGCACTCAGCAGCAGGAACCATTTCCGAGTTTGCATGAAGCAATTTTCAAACGGCCAGTGAACCATTCGGCTGGTCTGGTTTCTGGCGTGTGGACAATGTAGCGGGGTCGTTCTAAAAATCCGCCGGCGTCGGTTTCATTTGGGTAATTTGGCCGGCGGTCAGGTTTCCCAAGTCCTCCTGATAGGCAAAGGCAAACACCCGGCGGGTTCCGGGATTCCAGGAGTTAAGGAAAAGCATGTCTTCGAACTTTACCCATTTGGCGGAGCCATCAACAAACAATTGATTTCCGCCCGCGGGAGCGCCGTCCTTTCGCGGGTGCGGCACGCGCGCAGGAAAGGTCGGGGTCTGGCCATCAAAGCCCCAACCGTTGTTTTGAGTCTGATCGGTGAATCGCGCATTGGATTCAGCCGCCAGCAGCCAGGTCGGTTTGGAAGTGCCCAGTTTTACGGGACTGGGCGGATTCTGAATGGCACCGGCGGGATTGTTCCACACGGTGACGCCGCCAAAGTATTCGTAACCAATCGCAATCTGGCTCGGGGTGGTGGGATCCTGGCGCGGCAAAAACGAACGGGTGGGGCAACTCCAGATGTTGTTCTGATCCGTCGGCTGGGTTTTAAGGACCATTCCGTAGTGGCTCAACGTGTCAGCCAGACTGTAATCCAGCGCCAGCGGATGAAAGCCATTGCCGAATGGCAGTGCCGAAAAAAGACGATCATCATTATCGCCGGCGTACATCATCACGCCCAGGCCCAGTTGCCGAAGGTTGCTCATGTCCTGGGCTCTTTTCGCGCGATCCTTGGCCTTGGCGAGGACCGGCAGCAGAATCGCCGCCAGAATCGTGATGATCGCGATCACGACCAGCAACTCGATCAAGGTGAAAGCGCCGGTTGGAAACCTTTTGCGCCCGGCAGGCTTTCCGGTGAGGCCGGCATCTTTTGAGATATTCACGTTGATGGAAGTTTCAGGATATATGAGCTTCATACGAAAAGGATCTTTCTGGTTGGCCTGAGTGCTGATTTACGGGACCTTGATCGAGTAGAACATGTGCGGCAATTCCGGGTCTATAGGGATGGTGCAAGTGAAATTGCCGCTTGCATCAAACGTATTGGTTGCCACGGGTGTCCAGCGGAATCGCGCCAGAGCGATCCGGGACGAGGCTACGATCACGTAAGTGCCCAAAATGGGGCCATGGGAACCGCTCATGGTGAGGTTGGTGCCTCCCACGACCATGCTGCTGCCCATCACTGGGATTGGGAGAACGCGGAGCGTGCCATCCGTACCGAGAGTTCTCGTATCCCAGGCCAGTCCAGGGCCGGGGGTTGCGGGTGTCAGCGTGGTGAATGCGCCCGAATAAGTCGTGGCATTAAACAGTTTGAACGCTTCACTCCCAACCAGCGGATTACCGCTGAGATCAAGTTTTAACGTGCCACCGTACGTGATTTGCGAGAGACCTTGAATGCTGTCGTTGCTCAAAGTTGCTCCGGACTTGTTCAATTTCAATTCCACGGTGCCGGCCGCGACCAGGCTGCCCACGATGTTGAACGTGCCGTCGCCCTTGAGGGTTTGATTGGCGGCCACGGTCAGACTGCCTCCGGTTCGGGCTGAAACATCCAGCGTTGCTCCCGCGCTGATGTTAATATTGGGGGAATTGGCAATCGCCACCGTTCCGGTCAAGGCAAGCGTGCCGCCACTGATCGTGGTGTCCCCGCTAAAGGTGTTGACGCCTGCCAGGGTCAGCGTGCCGCCAGCTACTGTGAGTGCCATTTTATGAGTGCCGCTGCCCACGACATCAACCAGGTTGCCGCCGTAAGTGGAGGCGCCGCCATTATAGATCAGGGTCGCATCCGAACTTGTGCTGCTGCTGCCAATGGTCTGGTTTGTGGCCGTGCCCGCAGTGGACAACCCGCCAATTTGCTGGCTGAAGCCGCCCAGGTCCAGAATCCCATTGCCGGCCGCACCCAACTGCACCGTGGTATTGACGGGCAGGGCGTTATTGTGCCCGACTTGGAGCGTTCCATTGGCAATCTGGGAGGTTCCCCAAGTGTTGCCCGTGGAACTGACAATCCAAGTGACGCCATCGTTAATTTGCACGACACTGGCGGGTGACAGCGTCATGACGCCCGAAATCGATCCGCCGCCACCGCCGCCGCCGTTACCACGCAATTGCAGGGTGCCAGTAAACGAACTCGAACCGACCGCGCCGCCGACAGAGAGCGGCGAGGTGCCACCAAAGGCGATCGTTCCGTCGCCGTTCAAGTTGATGGGACCGTTCCAACTGCTCGTTCCGTTAGCAAATAGTATCGAACGGGAGTTGGCGGCATTGTCCGATGGCAGCGAGAGCGCGACGCCAGCCGGAATCGCGACGCCAGAGTTCAAGGCGACACGGGTTCCGCCCAGCGCGCCGCCACTGGTGCTGGTTACAATCACCTGCGGGCTGGAGCCGAGCGCGCTGCTGTTGCCCAAGGTGAGAGTGCCCGCGCTCACAGCAGTAACACCCGAGTAGGTGTTGGAGCCACTCAGAGTAACATTTCCGGTTCCGCCATTCGTCAAGCCGCCGGTGCCCGCGATATTATTACTTACGACCAGGGTATCTGTCCGATTAAACAGCAACCCGCCGTTGTTGGTAACGGGCCCCATTCCAAGGCTGCCTCGTGTTCCGCCCACGCCCACTTGAATCGCACCGTTGCCGATCAGGGTAGGCCCGGTATTGCCATTGTTTATGTCAAGAAGCAGCGAGCCTGTCCCTTGCTTGATCAATCCTGAAGCGCCGAAGAGGCCTCCGTTCACAATGGTGGTGAACACGTAATCACTGGCTGAATTGACAACCACCGAGCTGGGATAGACCGGGCTCGCCAACGTGACCGAGGAAAAGCCCGCCCCTGAGTCGTCGAAGGTCACATTGTCGCCATCGGTATAAACGCTGCCGAAGCCGTTGGTATCCGTCCAGGCCGGACTGCTGGCAACGTCCCAGCCATATCCCGATCCAACCCACGTCAAATTATCGGGGGTCCGCAGCGTCAGGCTGACAATCGAGCTGGTGGCCACGCTGGTATTATTGCTCACGATGACGTAGTAATTGCCCGTGTCGCCCACGCTCACTGCCGGAATGGTGTAGACGGCCTGGGTCGCGCCAAGAATCGTCGCATCGTTGTGCTTCCATATATAACGCAGAGGGGGCACGCCTGAAGCTGAGACAACAAAGCTGACAGTTTGCCCCAGGACGGTTACTTGATTGGTAAGATCGACATCGATCGAAATCACCGACGGGATGAATTGCATCTGACTGGCGCTACGAGCCACTTTGCTCATCCGGATCTCGTCAATGAGTCCGAGGAAGTTGGCGTTAACCGGAGTGGTGGTGCTGCCACCCGGACCGCGCCCGGTATTGCCGATGGTGAAATTGGGAGCCACTCCCGTGGCGAGATTCAGGTTCATGGTGGCGGATCCGAGCAAACTCGCAGACGTGCGGTTTGTATCCATAAGCGTCCAGTAAAAATTCAAATTGTTGGCCGTGCCCGGCTGGCCATTGTAAGTGATGGCGACATGATACCAGCCATTTTGAACAATCGCATCAGGGCCGCTGGTGGGAACGAGCATCAGGATATTCTGAACGGAAACTGCCTTGTTCAAGTTGATGAATTCAAGCGCCGGCTGCGTGAGCGGTGAAGTGAAGCCGCCGGCGTTCGGGTTGAAGCCCACGGGATCGAGGCGAAAAGTGAATAGCCGGGTGGCGCTGGAGTTTCCCTCACCGGCAATGATTGTCAGCGGTGTGTTGCGTCCATTGCCGCCCACGGCGGTTGCGCCGAGATTTGCCGCCGGATTGTAGCCAATCTGAACGATGGCTTCGTAGGTAAATGCACCGGAAACAGGATCGGCATAGGTTATCGCGGTGCCATCGTTCGGCAACGCGAGAGGCGATAGCGCCTGGGCTCCCGCGAAGTTGGGGCCGGATCCCAGAGTGCTTAGCGCTGTGCCGAAGCCGGACAGGGAAACATTGGCCAGCGTGGCTCCATTCTGCAACGCCGTGAGGTTCGTGCCGCCACTCGATACCGCATCGATAACCGGCGTGGTGCTTTCATTTATATGCCAGAGATGCAGAGTGCTGGCATCCGGCGCGTAGGGCCCAACCAGGGCTGCGTGGCTGGCGAGTGCCAGAAAGCTTATAAGGAAAACCGCTCCATAATGCCTGGCTCGAATGGTAAACAACTTTTTCATGCGGATTCACAGTGTTGCGGACAAAAAACCGAAAGCAGACAGACCGGACACACACACCGACAAAGCAGCTCGGACATTTCCTAGACGGTGGGAAGGGTCAGCATTCTCCATGCCGCCATTCGGGCGGCCAATAATTAATTAATAAGATTACGTAATTTTCGGCTTCTCTTCTTGTTTGCCCAAGTTGGCAAGCCTTTAGCTGTGCAAGCCCCATAAGATGGGATCTTGCGTGTGAGGCGCAGACAATTAAAAGCCTGATCCTGCTGGGTCCAATGGTTCGTTATGAGAACAACAACCGGTATTTTACGGCTTGCCAACGCACTTTTGCGGTGTGACCGCCCTGTGGTCGAGCGCCTCTCGGCCTTCTCCTCTGTGACATTGCAGCGTCCAGCCTGTGTATCGTTCCTTGACAATGTCCGGAAGCCGAAGACATCCCCAGCCCATTTGATTGATTCAAAAACCGTTCCCGCTCCTCGCCACCAACCTACTATTATGAATCCTAACCTCCAATGCTCCTCCAAAGCCCGAACCTGGAATCTGCCGCAAATCCACCCCCTTGCGATCCGCGCGATGGCCGGCTTAATCGCCGCGGTCTTGTTGCCGGGCGTCATGGTGGCGAAAGCTGAAATCCTGGGGCCTTATACGCCCGACGATCTCACCCTGCATTTGTGGCACATGGATGAGCCCGCCGTTCCGGTCGTTGATGCTGTCACTAATGGACTCGATCTGACCGCCCTGGACAACAACGCGACGCTCGGGAACGAATCCTATCTTGGGCCTAAAGGCTTCGGCACCGCCCTGTGCACCTATACCGGCAATCCAAACGTTCAACCCGGCAGCGCCGGACAGGATGCCTACCTTTCGGCCCTGCCGCTTCAAAACGGCGCGGGTGACAACGTCGCTTTAAACTATGCCGGCCCATCAGGAGCCTTTACCTACGAGGCCATCGTCCGAATCGATTTCGATCCTGCCGTCAGCTACAGCCCGGGCGGCTGGGGCCAGGGACGGAGCTTGTTCATGCAGATCATTTGTGCCGACGCGGACGAAGCCGCCAGTCGCGTATTCCAATTTCGTCTGGTTCCAGTGGAGGCGTTGAATGGCAATACACAACCTCTTCTGGAATTCATTAACCTGAACAAAAACACTGAAATACAGAACCTGACCGCCTCGATTCCCACGGAAGGGCCGGATGCAATCCTGCTCGGCAATTGGTACCATGTGGCGGTCACTTATAACGGTCAACCTGGTGACGCCGACAACCTGCACTTTTATTGGACGCTTGTTTCGCCAGACCGGACAGCCGCCCACCTGATTGGCACCGGGCAAATGAACCACAGCCTGCCGGCCGGATGCCGGCCGGATTTTGCCATCGGCCAGACCGGGCGCCAAAGCCCGGCCACACCCGCTCCCAATAACAACTTTGTTGGTCTGATCGATGAAGTCCGCATCAGCGGCGTGGAACGACCCGCCAACGGGATGCTTTTTGGAAATCGAAACATCATCGTGGCGAAGTCCACCACGCCAGCCGCAACTCCCAGCGCAGTTGTCTCGCAACCGCCACCGGCTCTGATCGAGAAACACCCGGCAACGCCTTCACCGGAACCGGCATTGGTTGCGAGAACAGAAAAGCCGGCAATCACCACGAGCCAAACGGCCGTGCCTCAAAAGGTTTCAATTGCCTCCTCAACGGCTACCCCGGCTTCGGCTGCTTTCCCGGCCCACATCAGTACGGGCAAGGACCTGGGTGGTTCGCCAATCATCGAGGAAGGCGTGATTGTGAGAGGGCCCATCGGCCAGCGCCGGCTTGCCATCCTGTTCAGTTGCCGCGATCTGGATGAAGGCGCCCCGGTCATCATGGAATGCCTGAAGGCGCACCATGCCAAGGCCTCGTTTTTTGTCAGCAGCGGGTTTTTGAAATGGCCCTTGAACTCGGCCTTTGTCCAAACCGCTTCAGCCGAAGGTCACTACGTGGGACCACAATCGGACAGTTGGACTCAATTCGCCAGCGTTGGGTCGTCTCCGGGAACGCAGGATGTGCTCACGCGTTATCCGGACGTGGAAGCGCATCTGAAACGAATGGCCGGCCTTGGCATCGAGAAGACCGGCCGGTTCTTCCTTCCCACGGCGGACCAGGCAAACAGTGAGGTTGCAAACCGTGGACGCAATCTTGGATTGATCATGGTTGGCGGCACTCCGGGAACGCTCTCCTTTGCGACCGCCACGGTTGAAGGCACGAAGGAGTTTGCTTCATCCCAAGAGATTTTGAACAGCATTCTTGGTTGCGAACACAGGGATGTCAATGGCCTGAACGGGTTCCTGATGTTATTCCCGCTTGATTCCGGACCAAAACGTAAGGACCGGTTTTATGCTCATTTTGACCAACTGCTCAGCGAGCTTCAAAACCGCGGCTATGAGTTCGTCCGCGTGGATGAGCTGTTGGATTCCGGCTCGGCCGAGACTCCCAAAATGCTGAGCCTTGGAACCGTCCGGTAAACATTCTTAAACCAACATAAAGAATTTACCAGCCATGAAAAATCCAGAGCCCATTTCGAGGCGGTGCAGGCCATTTAAAGTGCGCTCGTATTTCACGCTCCTCAGACTCCCGGCGGCGGTTTTCCCGCTTTTGTTGCTGATCCTGGAGGCGAACGTTGCGTCGGCGACGATCCTCGGTCCCTACACGCCCGATGCCGACACCTTGCACCTATGGCACATGAACGATCAGACTGTGCCGGTCATTGACCTCGGGAGCGACGGACTGCATCTGACCGCATTACGAAACGGCGCGACCCTGGGCAACGCTTCGTACAAAGGTTTTGGCACGGCCTTGAGCACCTATGATGGCGGACCGGACGCCGTCACGGATGTGGGACGCGATGCTTACTTGTCGGCGCGGCCATTGGTAAATGGCCTCAGCGACAATGTGACGATGACCTACGCCGGAGTCTCAAATGCGTTTACCTACGAGGCGATTGTCCGGGTTGACTTTGATCCGCAGGCCAATTTCGGCACCAACGGCACCGGCAATGGCCGAGGCACGTTCATGCAAATCATCAATTTGGATGCCGATGAAAGCACGAACCGCGTGTGCCAGTTCCGCTTCGTTCCGGTTGGGGTGCTCAAGGGCAACACCGAGCCAATGCTGGAATTTATCAATCTTAACAAAGACAAATCCCTCCAAAGCCTTACCGCGCCGGTTCCCACCAATGGAGCTGACGCGATCAACTTCGGCGGCTGGTACCACGTTGCCGTGACGTACAGTGGAGAACCCAACCGGCCGGATAATCTTAAGTTTTATTGGACGCTTTTGGATCCAGGCCGCACGGTGGCCAACCTGATCGGGACCGGTCAGATGTTAAACAATCTGGCTTCCGGCTGCGCGCCCGATTTCGCCATCGGCCAGACCGGGCGCCAAAGCCCCGTTACCCCATACCCGAACAACAATTTTGTCGGACTGATTGATGAAGTGCGCTTGAGCGGCATCGCGAGGTCGCCTTCACAAATGCTTTTCGGCGGCCCGGTAATGGTGGCTGCCGCGCCCCCCACAACGCCTCCGGCGAATCCGCCTCCCGTTTCCTCTGCGCAGCCCTCCTCTTCAAAAGCGCCCGATGTCATTGAAGTGGTTCATGACAAAACCAACGAGAGATCGAGTGCGGTAACGTGGTTGATTGCCGGCGCGCTCTTGATCATTGCGGTTTTTCTGGGCTGGCTGGCCTTTGCCATCAAACGCCTGCTCCCCTCCGGGTCGGGCAACACCCAAAGCGTGGTTAGTCACGCGGTCGAGACCCAATTTCCGGCGCGAATCACTTTGACCTCCGCGGAAGGGGCAGCCTCGGCACAACACGAAAGGACAATTTCAAACGGCCACGCAAGGCAACAGCCTGAGTTCGCTCCGCAAATGGCAGCCAGCCTGCCGCCTTCGACTGTGAAGCAGCCCGAGAACGGAACTAGTTTTCGAAATCGATCTCCGCGCGAGACGCCGGAGCTCCAGGCCCGCACGCAACTTCAGGGGGCTTTGGATGACGAACCGGCCGAGGACGCTGCTGAATCGAAGGAAGGCGCGGAAGCGCCTGCCGAGGTGGGCTTTCGCGGTGTCTTGAGAAAGGTGGGACTGCAAGACCTGATTCAGATGGAATGTTTGAACCGTAAGTCCTCCATTCTGGAAATCAGTAATTCGAATCTTCACGGACACATTTGTATCGAGCAAGGCGAAATTATCCACGCCGCTGCTGTCCACGCCGTTGCCGGGGAGTGCACGGGTGAGGAAGCCTTTATCAGGTTACTTTCCTTGAGGGGCGGAAAGTTCAGCCTCAAACCATTTGAAGCGCAGGAAAAGCGCACCATCTCCGTGCCGTGGATACAATTGCTGATGGATGCGGCCCGCCGGCGCGATGAAGATACGGAGACATTCCAGCGCTCTCGCAGCAGTGGCATTTCGTTTACCCGTTCGAACACAACCAGCGCAGATGACATTTTGACCATGGCGGGAATTTTGGCGGACCATCCGCAGGTGAAGGAGATTCTCGTCTGTTCGGGCGAAGGCAAGCAATTGTATAGCTCCAGATGTGAGAATCCCGCCGGGCGCGAGCAAATGTGCGCAGCCCTTTCGAGTGCCGCCAAAACGTTGTCGGAATTGTTGCCCGTGGGGGAATTCGTGAGCCTGGAAATTGTCAGGTCGGACTCCAAAACCATATTGCAGAAGGAACAAGGATGTCACTTGTTGATCGACCTTGAACACAACCTCGCCACCGTGTCCTGATGAACGTTCTTATGAAAGCCATCACGCCAAACTGGCTGGATAATCCCCGACTTTCGCACGTCCAAGCCTGTTGTGTGCGCCTGCCCAGTGGGGAATGCAATGTGCAAATCGCGGGTACCGAACCTGCCAATGAAGACTTTTGCCGCGCAATGAAACACATTTCGGACCTGGTTCCCCTCATGGTCCAGCAGCGGCTTTTGCCCGGGCAAATCGTTTGGACCTTTGTCGGTGGCAAACTCTACTACGCAGTGCGGAATGATGGGGTTGCATTAGGACTGTGCTGCAAAGCCGGTTCCGAAACCGAGTCTGCCGCAGTATCCGATTTCATCGTCGATTTTCTCCATCCTAATTCAACCCTATCTCAAGGATCCAAATGTTCGCCTACCTAAAGAGCCTGTTTGGCGGCCGCATCGATCATGCTGCTACGCCCCAATCGTCCATCGCACTCGTCGCGCCCCGTCCCGGCTACCAGCCGAGGATTCCCCAGGCGGAACGTTTAAGACCCGCGCCAGCAAAACCGCAGCCTGCCAGTCCGCCGCCATCCAGTTCAAACGGCCAGGAGGTTAACGTGTCTTTGCAGGCGGTATTGAACGATTTTCCGGCGGAACTCGCGGACCGGATTTTGCGACGGGACGTTCGTGGCGCAACGTTGACCATTTCCGTTCAACGCGCCCTCTCTCAACTGCCCCATGGAGCGGTGACACTTTCCTATGGCGAACTTCGACAAGCCGCCCCTCAACTTTTCACGCCCGATAGCGATTGTGACCATGTGCCGGTGAATCTGCCTCTCAATGAAATTCTTGCTCAAATCGATCCCACTTTGATTGCCCGGGCGCAAACTCAGAAACCTGCCGCGGTGCCGCAAGTCAACAGTCCCTTTGAGGAAGTGAGGCCAAATGCCAGGCAATCCGCCGCTGCTCCATCCCGGCCGATGGCGCCGGTTCGGCAGAGCGAGGCTCCCAGACCAGTGCCCGCAACCCCAATACCAGCCAATATTCCCGCTTTTGCGTCGACCGGAACTGAAGTTATTCAGAGCTCCTTGCAGCCCGTTCAAGCGCCGTCGCAGGCCAAACTCGCCGAGGAGACGGCATTCCTCGTCACGCCGCTTGCTTCCCTCGTTGAAGCATGGCCGGAAGCATTGCGGACTGAAATCGCCCATTTGAACCTGGCTGAAGCCAAAGTGGAACTGCCCGTGACCACGGTTCAGGAAGGATTGAAACGCGGCAAAGTTGTTCTTCCCTGGAAGATGATTCGCTCGTGGGTCAAGCCCGCTCCCCAACCGGTGGCGTCGGCCTACGACAATGCCGCGCTTGAGTTGCCGCTGGAAGTGCTTACGCCGCTTTTCATTTTGCGCCAAAGGAAGGCCCCGAAGACACAGCAGAAACTCGCCGTTGACGAGGCTATTCCCGATCTTTTCTCAGGTCCACCGCGCGCGGAGTCCGCACCGCAGCAACCGGCTGGTGGTGACACGGCGGTAATGGCCCGGTCCGGCGCTGCCGGTGCAAAGTCGTTAAACGGCAGCCATTCCGTCACCAAGGGCGCCGAGGTGTTTTCGAGGGCGGATCAAGCCAGGCCCGTGGAGCCCGTCCTGGCCACCGGTGAAACCACGCCAAATGAAATCGTCGCCCGAGCGGCGGCGTTGGAGGGCGTTGCGGGCGCGCTGGTTGCGCTGCCGGATGGATTGGTCGTCGCGAGCAAACTTTCGCCAGGCTTGAACGGGGAGGCATTGGCCGCATTCCTGCCGCAGTTTTTTGGCAGAATCAGCCGGGGCGCGAAAGAACTCGGCATGGGCGAAGTGAATAATCTCAATTTTACCGTGGACAACGTTCCCTGGAAAATCTCCCGCGTGAACTCAGTTTTCTTCGCGGCTTTTGGCCGTCTCAATCAGGCGCTGCCCGCCACCCAACTCGCCGCCCTCGCGGCGCAATTGGACCAAAAACACTGATCAATTTATGGCGATGCTCAATCCGGCAACCCGAGAGTTGCAGCTTAAAATCGTTTACTACGGTCCGGCCATGTGCGGCAAAACGACGAACCTGGTGCAGGTGCACGACCAGGTGCAGGCGGCGGCCGGCACCAAAGGCAAACTCGTTTCGCTGGCCACCAGTTCTGACCGCACCTTGTTCTTCGACTTTTTACCGATCGAAGCCATGTCGATCAAGGGATTCAAAACCAAGTTTCAACTCTATACCGTCCCGGGGCAGGTGATTTACAACGCCACCCGCCAGCTCGTGTTGCGTGGGGTGGATGGCGTCGTGTTTGTGGCGGATTCCCAATACTCGAAGATGGCCGAAAACGTGGAAAGCTTCGAGAATCTGGAGCAAAACCTGAGTTCGCTCAAGTTGAGCCTGACGGACGTCCCCTACATCCTGCAATACAACAAGCGGGACCTGCGCAATGCGGCGCCGATCGAATACATGGATTTCCTGCTGAATAATCGCGACGTCCAGGTCCCCTCATTCCCAGCCGCGGCCCACAAATGCGAAGGCGTCTTCGAATCACTCAACATGATCACCCGCCTGTTGCTCAATAAATTTATCAATCAGGGAACTCCGCAGTATACATGATATGACTACTCTGCCCCAACTTCTTGAGGAAGACATGCAGCAAGTCGATGACGCCTTGTGTGATTTGTTGAAGCAGGCTGAAGCCACCACCGCCCTGGTCATCGACAAAGGCGGTTTTCTCATCGCTCACCAGGGAGATTCCCGGCGGTTCGACCTCACGACCATCGCGGCGCTGGCCTCCGGCGCTTACATGGCAAACCAGACGATCGCCAATTTGATCCATGAAAACAATTTCGACAGCGTTTATCAACAGGGCGAAACCTTCAGCATGTTCGTTCTTTGCATCGATGAAAACTGCCTTCTGGTGGTGATCTTTGCGGCGCGGCTGGGGGTGGGAATCGTCAAATATTTTGCGACGCCGGCTGCACGAAAGATCGCCGTCCAAATCCAGCGCGCCCATGACCGCGACCCCGAGGCAGGGTTTGACCTCTCAGAGCTTAACGTTGCTGATACGGAAAGCCTGTTTCGCAAGAAGCGGAACTAGGAACAGCCAGAGTCCGGCCTTTCGCTGGCTTCTTCCAGAGGCGGGATCCCTTTGGCTAAGCTGATTGTGAAGAATGGCAAATATGGCGGAAGGGGTGGGATTCGAACCCACGGTAGGGTTGCCCCTACTCCTGATTTCGAGTCAGGTGCCTTTAACCACTCAGCCACCCTTCCACTCGCATTGACTTATTCGTGAAATCGCATCGCCGCGATTTGGACGCGTGCGTTTAACGTGTTGCCGAAACGCGCCCGTGGCAAGTCTCGCTTGCCCCACTCAATCAGGCAAGCATTCTGCCTGAATTCGCGCCTGCGGCAAGCTCATTTGGAAGGGGACCTCACCGCGAGAATCGGGCAGGGGAACCGCCTTGACTCGGGCGCTTGCGCTTCGGTTCGTTGAAACACCTCACAGGCGGTTCAATGCGGCTTGTGGTTCCCTTTGTTCTGCACAAGATAGCAGAAGAACGACCACAGCCCGGAGAAGCGGTAGCCCGGGTCCACGTAATGTTCGATGACGTAGAAGGCGAAATAATAGAACCGGCAGAAACACCAGACACAAATCGCCAGCAACACGCCTATCTTAAGGGTTGGAGCTTCAAGGACCAGCAGGATCGCGGAGATCAGGCCGATGACCAGGAACAGGATGCCTTTGAGTTTGATCATGCGGGGATCGGTGAGGTCTTTCATGCCCGGTAAAGTTGGGGTGCGACCCTGACTTGGGCAAGCGCGAAGTGCTTTCAACCAGGATTCATTCTCGCGCTGTTGGCCTGATTGGTTGTGCGCTGGATTCGAAGAATTCTTTTTCGAGGTTGACCGGGGATCGACGATCCTTCAGTCCAGGCGTGACTTTCGCGGCGGTCTGGCGCACATTCGGCGTCGAATAGAGCATGAAAAATAACTCTCCTGTTTCGCGCAGTGGACGCTTCGCCGGCGGTCCCGGTTCGGATGTGGCGCAGTTCACGGAATCGATTTCCTTCGATTGGCGGTTGTGGCGCCAGGACATCGTGGGTTCGATGGCCCACGCTGCGATGCTGCACCGGATCGGCGTGCTCAGCCGCGCGGAGTTGAAGGCCATCGTGAATGGCCTGAACAGCATTGGCGAGGAGATTGCCAAAGGGGAGTTTCGCTGGCGGCCGGAGTTGGAGGATGTTCACATGAACATCGAGGCGGAGTTGACGCGCCGCGCGCCGGCTGGGGCGAAGTTGCACACGGGGCGCTCGCGGAACGACCAGGTGGCGCTCGACGTGCGGTTGTGGCTGCGGGATGAAATCGTTTCGTTGATGGAGGAACTCGAGTCGTTGCAACGGGCGCTGGTCGAGTTGAGTGCAAAGAATGCGGAGGTGGTTATCCCGGGTTATACGCATTTGCAGCGAGCCCAACCGGTGTACCTGGCGCATCATCTGCTGGCCTATGTGGAAATGCTGGAGCGGGACGGGCAACGGTTGGCGGATTGTTTCGGGCGCGTCAATGTGTGTCCGCTGGGAAGCGGGGCGATTGCCGGCTCGACGCTGCCGCTGGATCGCGACTTCGTCGCGAAGGAACTTGGGTTTGTGGATGCCAGGGGAAAACCCATAATCACGCAAAACTCGATGGATGCGGTCAGCGACCGGGATTTCGTGGTCGAATTTTGTGGCGCGGGCGCGTTGATTGCGGTGCATCTTTCGCGCTTGGCGGAGGACATCATTTTGTGGGTGAGCAGCGAGTTTGGATTCATCAAGATCGCGGATGCCTACACCACCGGCTCATCGCTGATGCCGCAGAAGAAAAACCCGGACATTGCCGAGTTGACGCGGGGCAAGGCCGGGCGGGTCTTCGGCAACCTGGTGGCGTTGCTCACGCTGCTGAAAGGTTTGCCCATGACTTACAATCGTGATTTGCAGGAGGACAAGGAACGGTTGTTTGACACAGCCGATACGGTGCGTTCGTCGGTCCGGCTCATGGCGGCGATGCTGGGGCACACCACGGTAAATGCGAAGGTCTGCGCAGCGGCGGCGGGTGATCCGGCGTTGCTGGCCACGGATTTGGCGGATTACCTCGTGCGCCAAGGGATGCCGTTCCGGCAGGCACATCATGTGGTCGGCGCGGTGGTGGCGCTGGCGGAGCGGTTGAACAAGCCGTTGAACGGACTCACGCTGGCGGAGTTGCAGTCCGTGGACAAGAGCTTTGGGCCGGACGCGTTGAAGGTGTTTGACCTGAAGCGAGCGCTGGCCCAGCGGAACCTGACGGGCGCGCCGGGCACGAAGGAAGTGCAAAGGCAGTTGGCGCGGTGGCGGAAACGGCTTTCCAAATGACCCGTGCCCAGCGTCAAATGACCAAGGAATGTTCAATGTCCAATGTCCCAGGCGTTTTCGAATGTGGGGCGGTTGGGTCCCGGGTTTTGAGATTTCTTTGGGCATCAGTCATTGGACATTGGTCATTCTCCCGCCGATGAGAGAAGAGGCCATTCTCACATCATTGCTGAAGGAGGTCTCCCGCTCCTTTTACCTGACGATGCGCGTGCTGCCAGCGTCGGTTCGGCCGCAAATTGGATTGGCTTACTTGCTGGCGCGGACGGCGGATACGATTGCTGATACGGGGATTGTGCTAGTCGATCAGCGGTTGCAGGCATTGAAGACGTTGCGCGGGAGATTCCTGGGAGCGACGGATCCGCTGGATTTTGGCGAGCTGGCGCGGCATCAGGGCGTGCCGGCTGAGCGTGTCCTGCTGGAACGATGCGGGGAGGCTCTGGCGATTCTGGAGGGTCTGGCTGAATCCGACCGGCAACTCGTACGCAAAGTCCTGGCGGTCATCACAAGCGGACAGGAACTTGACCTGCGGCGATTCGCCGACGCATCGGCCGAGCGCATTGTTGCTTTGGAAACGGAGGAGGAATTGGATGATTACACCTATCGTGTAGCGGGATGCGTGGGGGAGTTCTGGACGAAAATGTGCCGGGCGCATGTGTTTCCAACCGCGCGATTGGATGACAACTTTTTGCTGGAAAACGGGGTGCGCTTTGGCAAGGGGTTGCAACTGGTCAATATCCTCCGCGATATCCCGGTCGATGTGCGCCACGGGCGTTGTTACATGCCCGCGAGTACATTGAAGGCTGCGGGGCTGACTCCGGCAGATTTGCTGGTACCAAAGTACGAGCCAGGCTTTCGCCCCGTTTACACGCATTTCCTGGCCCAGGCCGAGGAGCATCTAAAAGCGGGGTGGGCGTACACGAACGCGCTGCCCTGGCGCTGCGTTCGCGTGCGACTGGCTTGTGCCTGGCCGGCTTTGATCGGGATAAAAACGCTGGGAAAGTTGCGGATGGCCAATGTCCTTGACCCGGAGCAACGGATCAAGATCAGCCGCAAAGAGGTGAGAAAGCTGATACTGCGATCGGTCGTTTGCTATCCATGGCCGCCAGCGTGGAGGAGGTTGTTTTCGGCGGAATGATTGCTGGTTAGGTGCGGAGCGTGCTCCGTTTTTCTGGAGCTCCAAGGACGCCATGAATTCGGGGGGTATCGAACTGGATCTCTTTGGCCTTTACCTGTTTTTGCTTTGCAGTTTAGTCTTGGGAATGCGCTTCTCGACTAATCTTTGCTGCTTATTCTACTGCATTCTCGCGACTCTACTGGGCATTTCGGGCGCGCTGGCAGCGGGCGAGGATAACTTTTACAAGCTGGGGCCGGATTCGTTGCCGCAGGAGGGAGTGCCGAACGGCAGGCTGGTTGGGCCAGCCACCTTGCCGTGTGAAGTTTTTCCGGGTACGCAGCACACTTATTGGGTTTATGTGCCGGCGCAGTATGATCCCAAACAGCCGGCGGCGCTGATGATTTTCAACGACGGGCAGGCGATGATCGACACGAACGGCAGTGTGCGCGCGCAGAACGTGATCGACAATCTGACGTGGCGGCGGGAAATCCCGGTGATGATCACGGTGTTCATCAATCCGGGCCGGACGCCGGAGCAACCGGAACCGAACCCTCGCGATTGGGGCGACCGCAACACGAACCGGCCGGAGGAATACAATCGGCTTAACGACAAGTATGCGCGGGTGATCGTGGATGAACTGATGCCGGTGCTGACGAAGCAGTACAACATTTCTAAGGATCCCGATATGCACGCGATTGCCGGGGCGAGTTCGGGGGCGATTGCGGCGTTTACCGTGGCATGGGAACGGCCGGAGCAATTTCACAAGGTCATCAGCATTGTGGGGAGTTTTGTGAATTTGCGGGGCGGACACGTTTATCCCGAGAAGGTGTTGGAGAGCGAACGCAAACCGATCCGGGTGTTCCTGGTGGATGGCGTGAATGACAACCGGGCGTTGCGCGATGGCACTTACAACCAGGAGCGGGACTGGCATTATCAGAATGTGCGGCTGATGGAGGCGCTGACGAAGAAGGGGTACGATGTGAATTACACGTGGGGCATCGGGTTGCACGGACAGAAGCAGGGCGGGGCGGCCCTGCCGGAAATGATGCGGTGGCTGTGGCGCGATTATCCGAGGTCGTACGACGCGCATGACATGGTGGAGCGGTCGTTTCGGGGAGCGGTGACAAATGCGGTGACTGCCGAGGCGAAGTGACGAGGTCGGTGATTTTGAAAAGGTCGTCGGTTTGGATGTCCGTTCCTTCTGGTAACCTGCCCAGCGGGATAGGCGGGCCGCCGGTGCCACCCAGGCCTGATTTTCCGACCCGCTGGCCAATCTCCCCCTTTCTCCCCACTTTTAGTCACTCCCCTTGCTAAATTCCACTGTATTTTTCTTTTGACAAGGAGGGGCGGGTCTGCCATGGTGCTGGCACCGGCCGCGTGGCCGGTGTTTGGCGGGATCGCAAGGTCCGCCAGAGGCGTTCTTTGACATCGTTAAAACCAGCCCAAGGTCCAAGGGGCCAAAGTCCAAAGCCGAAATCGGACGAAGCCTCCCCGGGCCTGACTCTGGCCGCCGACGGGTAAAGCGGGCAGCTTTGCCGGTTGGGAGCAATTAATGTAAATTAAACCAAATTAAAGTAAATTAAGCCTGAATTTTCCCGAGCCCGGGCGGCCTCGTGCCGGTTCCGCAGACCAGAAATCTCGGCAAGTGCCTGACGGACAATGGGTTAATGGAAACCGGACCAAAAACGGGCCGGAACAAGGTGAAACAAACCAGAACAAAGTAAAACAAAGTAGTTTCGCGCGAAATGTTCGCATATTTTCGCGTATTTTCGGCTAATGCCCCGCGCCCGGCAGTCAGCCTGTCGCGTTCTTTATTTCTGGTCGGCGGGCCGTCCGTGCTTCCCGGAAAGGATTCTGGCTTGTGGGTTAAAACCCGCATTCGGGCACTCAGAAGACCCCAAGCACAATACCCTACAGCGCGGCCCCGATCTTCTCTCTACCATGTGGGGCCATGAATATCCTGGACTTGCACCGGTTTTCAGAAACTCCGCTCGAATGCAAACCATTCGATTATTTGGTCATCCCGAAATTTATCCGCCCGGAGGCGCTTCCCGCCATCAATGCGGATTATCCGGCCATTGACCGGCCGGGAAGTTTCCCGCTGTCCGAGGTGCGGCCAGGCCCGGCGTTTCAGGCGCTGGCGGAGGAACTGAACGCCCCGGCATTCCGGGCGGCCATCGAGCGCAAGTTCAGCATCGACCTGCGCGACAAGGCGACCATCACCACTGTGCGCGGGCAATGCGGCCGGCGGGACGGGCGCATCCACACCGACTCCGCCACCAAAATCATCACCGTGCTGCTGTACATGAACCCGGCCTGGGAAGCCTCGGGCGGACGATTGCGCCTGCTGCGCTCGGCGAAGGATCTGGACGATGTGGTGGTGGAGGTTCCGCCTGTGGAAGGAACGCTGCTGGCGTTTCGGCGCAGCAACAATTCCTGGCACGGGCACAAACCCTTCATCGGGCCGCGACGTGTAATTCAGTTTAACTGGATCACCAGCCAGGAGGCCGCTCAACGCCAGCTCAACCGGCATTGCTTCACCGCCTGGCTTAAAAATCTTTGGAGCCGCCTCCACCGGCCCCAGCCCGCGATGTGAGCCAGGCCGATAGTAGAAGCGTCCCGCCGCTTAAAGTTCATCCGGACGCAACTCGCAAAGTTAGGCATCCAGGCACAGCCAACAATTCCACGTGGGCTGCCGAATCCCTTCTGCAGCGCGACTTCGAGCGGATTTTGTTGATCAAGCCCTCCGCGCTCGGTGATGTTATCCACACGATTCCCGTGCTCGTGAAGTTGCGCGCACGCTATCCGCGGGCGCGCATTGACTGGCTGCTCACGCCGGAGAATGCGGAAATCGTTCGTCCTCATCCCGCGCTCTCGAATGCGCTGCTTTTTCCAAGAAGACGCTTGTCGGCGAACCGGTTTATTCGGCTGCTGATGCAATTGCGCCAACCGGCCTATGACCTGGTCATCGATTTGCACGGGCAGTTGCGCTCCGCTTTCTTCGCGTTGATCAGCGGTGCGCCGGTGCGCATCGGTTTTGAACGGCCGGACCCGCATAAGCGAAGTGCGATGCGGCACGGCTGGACCGGGGCGCGAGAAGGTTCGTGGCTTGCCTACACCCATCGCATCGGCATCCCGACCCTGGACGTCCATGCGATCGACCGGTACTTGTGGCTCGGCAATCTCCTCGGGTTCGATGAAAACGAGCCTGACGCGGCCATTTATATTCCCACGGAAGCGAAGAAAAAAATTGACGCCTGGCTCGGCAGAACTCAGCCACCCAGCCGGCCGCTCGCGGTGCTGGTGCCGGGAACGATTTGGGAAACGAAGCATTGGCTGGCTTCCCGTTTTGCGGAAGTGGCCTTGGGATTGCAAAGCGAAGGATTCCTGGTTGCCCTGGCCGGCGTCGTGCGTGATCGCGCCCGCTGTCAGCTTATCACGTCTGTCGCGCCCGATGCACTCGACCTTTGCGGAAAAACATCATCGGCCGATCTGGCGGCGCTGATTCAACGAGCGACGATATGCGTCACGAACGATTCCGGCTCGATGCATCTGGCCGTGGCGCTGAATCGTCCGGTCGTCAGCGTATTCGGCCCGACGAACCCGGTTCACATCGGCCCGTACGGATACCCAGAATCAGTCGTGCGCCTCGGGCTCGAATGCTCGCCGTGCAATCTTCGCAAACTTCGCCAATGTCCCCATGATCAGGCGTGCCTGCGCGGCATTTCCAGCGCGATGGTCCTCGAACGCGTGTGGCAATTGCTGGGGCGCGAGGCGACTTCAACGGTGGCTACTTCGCCTGAAAGCGATAAAATAGCTGCCCGCTTCCGCTGACGGGCACGCTGACGTTCTGCGGCAGGCCGTTGCCCGGGAGCGATTCCAGCGTTTGCCACGCGGTGTCGTTCAAATTGGTTTTGTATTGGATGAAGTAGAGGCGGTTGGTCACGGTATTGATCGAGAAGGTAAACTGATTGCCATGGAAGGCGGGGTTGACAATGGCCGGGTTGCCCACGGGCGGCAGGCATTGAGAATCCGTGATGGATACAGCGCCAATAAACCAGCCGCCGTTGGTCAAACCGGTCGCGCTGGCGAAATGCCAACGGAGTTGCACCGGCTGGCCGGCTGCGGAGGGAGGCAAATTGACCAGCACGGGCAGGTAGCCGCCGGAATCGCCGGACCAGGCGTGGCGCGGTCCGAGCGGGTTGCGGTCGTTGAGCGTGGTGTTGTAGCCTGCCTGCACAAACGAACCGCCAGCCGATAGAATATCCTGAAAGCCTTGCGAGCCGATGGAGATTTCGAGGGTGCAACCGTCGAGGTTGTTCGAGACCAGAAAGGCCTGGCGAAAGTAAAGCTGGGCCTGGGTGCCGTTGATGGGAAACGGCGGCGTGGTCAAAAAGCTGACGCCTTGGCCCGACGAAGCGGGCGTGAACACGCTGAACACCGGCGGACCGTTCGTGTCGGGCTCGTCATCCGGACCGTCGGGTGGATTGGCCGGCGGTTCGTTCGGCGGAGTATTGATGGTGACCGCCCAGGGCAAATCCGCGCCCGAAGCGGCGCTGGTCCAGCCCGGCGGCAAGCCGCCCGGCGGCACTTCATTAAATTCCTCGCCCAACGGGAAGCTGGGCACACCGACACGGAAGGGAATGGAGACCTGCCCGAGGTCGGTCCCCTGATCGGTGAGGTCGAAGGTCACGTTAACCGTCCCGCCGCACACCGCGCCACCGCCGCCGGGGGCGGCGTTCACGCGGAACGAAAACGTCTGCATCCCTGGCGCGCCCTGTCCGGCAAGCGCGCCATAAGTTTGAACGCCATTGATGGGAGTGATGGCCGCGGAGGAGAGCATCGTGGCGACGAGATTCACCGTGTTGATTGGCAGGACGTTTTGAAGCCCGATTTGGACCTGCTCCCAATCGCCGGGATTAACCCAGTTAACCGGCGGACAGGTCAAGCATCCCTTGGGAAGGACAGGGTTCGACAAACGGGCGATGATGTCGATGATAGGAACGGGCGGCTTCAGGGTGAAGGCGCTTCGGCCATGCGTGAATGCCGTCGGATTTCCGATGGAATCTGTCCTCAGGTCGTACACCGCCACATTCGGCATGCCCGAGCTTGGGCCGTAATGAGACCACGAACTGCCGCCGTCGCTGGTCGTCCACACGCCGAGGTCGGTGCCGACGAAAATGTTGTTTGGGGCGATGGGGTTAATGACGAGGCAATTATGCGGCAGGTCCACCGGTGGGCTGATGTCGATCCAGCGCGGCGGTGATGCGAAGGCGTTGGTGGTCTTGAAAAGGTGCCCCGGCTGTCCGGGTGTGCCGAGATTGAAGCCTGAGAGCGTTACGTAAAGAATGTTGGCGTTGGTGGGGCTGAACGCCAGCCCCGTGATATATCGCTGCGGTACGCCGTTGGTCGGGTCGAGGTCAAACCACGAAGCGCCTCCGCTCGAAGTAATCCGCAACTGGCCGTCCTCGGTACCGAAGGCGTAGATCAAGCCGTTCGTATCCGACGGAGCAAAAGCCATTGCACTGATGGGCACCGGTGTGCCGGTTTGATCGAACATGGTCGGGCTATTCGAATACCAAAAGGGCGTCGTGATGCTGCTGAAGAAGTTCGTACAGCGCCAAAGCTGCACCGTGCCGCCAATGAACAAATCGTCGTCGTAGGGCGCTTTTTCAAAATGCACGAAGAATGGTGCATCGGTTGTGTCGATTCCAAACGAGCCGTTATCGGTCGTCATGCCGCCGTCCGTGGTCCGCAGGATATGAATTTCGTTCTCGAGTGTCTCCCAGCAAAACGCCCAGTGCATCTCGCCCGGGATGGAAGCGATGGCCACATCGGCGCCGTCACCGCCGAAAAATCCGGTCCAAAGCAGCGTGCCGGGGTTGAAGGCCGTGCCGTTGTCCTGCATCCCGGCCAGCGCCAATGGATCTTTGGGTGTCGAACTGACCGCGCCTTTGTAGATTTGGCTGATCGCAAGGTTTGCGTTCATCACGCTCCAACTCCCATTGACGGGATATGACCCGCTGAGCCATACGCCCCCGTCGTTGCCCAACAGCATCCGAAACGTATCGAAGTCGAAACCAAAAGGCGTCCAGGCCATGGCATGATTGTCCGGGTGAATGCCTCCGGCCACGTTGATCCAATTGTTTGACGAGTACTTCAGCACGTTATACCCGGCGTAATAAAGCGTGCCCGGATCGTACTCGTCCACCAGCAGGGCAAACGAATACCAAAGGAATGAGCCATTGTCCTCATAGGGCAATTGGTCCCACGTGGGTGTCGGCGCCCAGGCGTTGGCCGTGTGCCAAATGTCGAGCAGTGGCGCACCGCTGTTTGTAGTTCGGGCAGTCGCTATGCCCACATAGAGCGTGTTTGGGTCGGAGGGAGCAAGCGCCAGTGCGATGCGGCCGATGTTCGTGGGATCCGTCGCCGTCCAGGGGCCGGCGATGCGCTGCCAACTGGCCCAGCCGTTGGTCGTGCGGTAAACACCGTTCGTGGGAGCGCCGAGAATCTCTCCGAGGCCGGCGTATTGGTGTTGGAAATGGAGAACATCCGCCGCCACATCGGTGGCCTCGCCGGCGATGGCCAGCGTGAAATTCGTGCCGCCGTTCGTGGAAACGAAGACACCACGCGTCGGAACCAGGGGCGGCAGGTTGGTGGCGCTCGCGTTGATGCCGGCGGTGCCGCGGACGGTCGCAACCGTGACGTTGTTCGTATTATTGTAATCCACTCTGATGCTGCTGATGGAGGATTCGGCGAAGTTGGTGTTGATCATCTGCCAGGTTTTGCCGTCATCGCGCGAAACCAGCAGTCCCTGGCCGGCGTAGGAGTCGCCGGAAAAATTCGCCTCACCTGTGCCGGCGTAAACCAACAGATGCCCGCTCGGCGCAAATGTGATCGCTCCAATAGCGAGCGAGGGCTGGTCGTCCGTCATTGGCGTCCACGAACTGCCGCCGTCCATGGTGGACCAGATTCCTCCCTGTGCCGAGCCGATCAGCCAGTGAGGAGAGTCGATGGGATCAACGGCCACGGCGGTCACCCGGCCGCTGATCGGTCCGGCCAGCAAATCTTTGGTGGAGTCGATGGGCGCGGGGCCAACGGGATACCAGGCGCTGCCGGACGAAGGCAGGCGCGGCTTCGAATCGGCCGCCTGGGTTTGCGCCACTGCCCGCGCCATGGCTCCGGGCGGGATGGCGGCGAGCGGGAAGGCTCGTTTGCGAGACTCCAGTTCCGCGCGACGCACCCGCGTTTTTATATGCTGGGCATGACGGCCACCAGGATCCTCAAGCGCGTCGGAAGGAGTGGCAGCAGCAGCGAGTTGTGAACTGAGGTTGAGCAGGAAGACAATCGTGACGAGCAGAATCGGCGGTTTCATGGCGAATTCAGTTCGAATGACGTTTGCAACGCGTTCACCGGCTCCTGGTGTTCGCGCAAACCAATCGGATTTAATTATTGTTCTCGGAAGCAGCCTGTGCCAGGCAGGTCGGGCATAATTTGAGATAATCGAAAGAATTAGTCAAGCATGATGTGCTAGCGAGGGGACCAATCGTATGGAGGCCCGCCTTCAGTCGGCAGGGTGACCGAATGATGGAGCGGATCGAAATGCTTGAAGTCTTCGTGCCTGCGGCCGCTTACGTTGGCTAAAGCCAAAACTCCGTATGTTGCGCGCGCGACTCAACTCCTCTTCCGCCATTCGACTTTAGGCGGTTCGGGCAAACCTTGCGCGCGCAAGGCGGTGCGGAAATGCAGTTTGGCCACCTGGCCGAGGTTCTCGGCGCCGTGACGATGCACAAATTCCTTGGCCGCCTTGTCCACCGCCGCTGAAGCGCCCTTGGGAAACTCCATCTCGTATTGCTTTTCCATCTTTCCCAACCGGGTAACAAATTCATTCCGCGCCAGGATCGAAGCGGCGGCGACAGCCAGATCCTCTTCGGCCTTGTGCCGCTGCACCAATTCGATGCTGCGGCCAAGACTCATCAAAGCCCCGGCGACGGTTTCCTTGTTTGAGGCGAACTGGTCGCTGATCGCCCGGACGGGCGGCGGGTTCATGCGATGTTTCTGGCCCATCAGGTTTTCGATTACACGCGCATGGCCCCAGGCCAGCAACGTGTTCACGCTGCGCATTTTGATGTAAAGCCGGTTGTACGCTTCGTTCCCGATAGGCACGACCGTCGAAACACATCCCGGCGTGTCGCGAATCAAATCCGCCAATTCCCGGATGCGTTTGTCACTGGAAATGTTTTTCGAATCGCGGATTCCCGCGTCCTCCCAGGCTTTGATGACCTTTTCGTTGATGTAAACGCCCGCCACGCACAGCGGCCCGAAAAAATCGCCTTTGCCGCTTTCGTCCACCCCCAAACGTGGAACCAGCAACTCCGGGTTCAGCACCGCCTCGTAGCCGAGCCGGGCTTCCTGGAGAATTTCCGGTTCCAGCACGAACTCGATGAACTCCTGGGTCCCTTTCCCCTGCAACACCAGCTTGCCGCTCTCGTAAAAAACCGCATTCAGGTCCTTCTTGCCCGCCGCGAAGCGCGCGTAAGGGACCTCGCGAAATTCATAGTCATGTGCGCGGAGATAGTCCTCCAACGCCTTTGCTTTCGCGTCGGTCAACTTGCAGGTATAACTCGTCAACGGTTTCACAAGATAGTTCCACGGTAGGTCCTTGGATTAAACTCCGCAAGCGGGCAAACGCAGCCCGCCTGACAGGGCGCGTCACTCCGTGCGTCGCTCCTGGCCCCAATTTGAACAGCATCCCCCGTTTACGGGATGGTGAAACGGGACCGCATGGATAACATGTTATGGCATTGATGTTCAAAATACTTGGATGGCCTGGTCGGTTTCTTATCTTTTTGGCGGCGTGCCTGACCGGAGCGCCAATTCACGGGGCGATCGCGCCGTACACAGTGGATTCGTCAACTTTGCACCTCTGGCATTTCGATGAATCCGCCACGCCTTGCGTGGATTTTGCGCCCGGCGGGACGAACCTGACCTATTTGATCGGCGGCGCGGCCCTGGGTAATCCGTCTTATTCCAGCAACGCCGTCAGCTTCAGCAACTGCATCAGCTTCGGCACGTTGGCGGCTCCCAACGCCATCATCTTTCCCATCGGGTCGGGCGCCGTTGGTACGCCCATTCCATTTACTTACGCAGGCGCAAACGGCGCGTTCACTTATGAGGCGGTGGTTCACATCGAGTTTAACCCCACCAATTTCGTGCGCAACAACCCCTGTCAAATCATTAACTGCGATGCTGATGGCTCTGGCACACGGGTGTTTCAATTCCGCCTCGATCCGGTCGGTTTCGCCGGAGGCGGTGGCGACATCAATTCTGTGCGGATCGAATTCATCAATGGCACCACCACGGTTGCCATGGTGCCGCTGCCGGCCAGCGGGCCGGACATGATCGCTTCCAACGCCTGGTATCACATCGCCGTGACATACAACGGCATCGTAAACACCACGAGCAACCTCTTGTTTTACTGGACGCTCCTGGACCCGAGCCGCACCAACGCCGACTGCATTTACGCGACCAACATGGTTTCCAACCTGCCCGGCATTAGCAACTCGACCACCATTTTCAGCGTCGGCAACAGCGCGCGAAACCCAAGCGGCGGCAGCGGCCCGGCGGTGGCCAATTTCCTCGGTAAAATTGACGAGGTTCGCATCAGCAGCGTGGCCCGCGCGGTGACGGAAATGCCATTCGCCAGCAGCAACATCCTCCTCGTATCCCAGCCATTTCCGGCAAACCAGATCGCCGGCGCGGGCCAGCCGTTCAGCATTTCGGTCACCGCGAGCGGACAGCAGCCGCTGAATTATCGGTGGCGCAAGAACGGAAGTTTTCTCAGCTCCGCGACCAACAGCCTTTTCACCAACGCGTTCGCCCAGCTTGCTAATTCCGGCAATTACGATGTCGTCATTACCAACCAATTCAGCTCCGTCACCAGCGCCGTCGCCGCGGTTGTGGTAACCAACCTGGCCATTATCACGCAGCCCGCCGGTGCGGCCGCGGGTTATGCCGGCACGGCGACTTTCAATGTCCTCGCCGTCGGCGCCCAACCCTTGGGTTACCAGTGGAGAAAAAATGGCACCGCCATTTCCAGCGCGACTGGCACCACGCTCACGCTCGCGCCGCTCACAGCGGGCGATGCCGCCAATTACGATGTGATCGTTACCAACAGCTTCGGGTCGCTGACCAGCACCATCGCCACCCTCACGGTCGGTGGCCCGCGACTGACCCTCACACAGGTCAACGATGGCAATGTCGCCGCCAGTGGGTATGCTTATGCCGGCAATTCGGCCATCAATGCCGTCGCATTCATCTGTTCAGGATTGATGACCGTGAGCAACCAGCAATTTTTCGCATACTATGGACGACACCAGACCGATCCGGCTTATCCTTTTAACAACACCATCTGGATTGCGCGGCGCACCGTCGGCTCCAATGATTGGCAGGTTTTCCAGACCACTTTCACCGCGAACGACATAACGGACGGACACGACGTGGTGGCCTTCGGGATCGATGGAGAAAACTTCATGCACCTATCGTGGGGCATGCACAATGCCGTGTTACACTACGCGCGAAGCACGGCGCCGGTGACCGGCACCCAGCCCATTACTTTCACCGGCGATTTCGGCACGATGACCGGCACCGAATCGAGTGTCACGTATCCGCAATTTCTTACGCTGCCGAACGGCGATTTGTTTTTTCTCTATCGCGTCGGCGCGTCTGGCGGCGGCGATACCTGGCTGAACCGATGGTCCCCGGCATCGCAAAGCTGGGCGAACGTGAACCTCAGCGGAGGCTCGCCCATCGCGTCCATCAAGGGCAACTGGTCATCGCAGATCAGTTACAATGCCTATCCGAACATGCCGTGCCTGGATGCGAACGGGAATTTCTATCTGGTCTGGACCTGGCGCGAGACGCCAGCCTACGAATCCAATCATGATTTAAATTTTGCCAAATCATTCGATGGTGGCGTGACCTGGCAGCGTTTCAACGGCGTGCCCTATGACTTGCCGATTTCCAAAGCCGGCGAGAGCGGCGACACCAACTCGATCGCCCAAATTATTGTGCCCATTCCACAAAATTACAGCCTCATCAACCAGGCCGGCATGTGCCTCGACGCCTCCAACAATCCCGTCGTGGCCACGTGGTGGGCGCCGGGATCGGGGACGAACAATTTCCGGCGTCAATACATGATCGCGTTTCCCGACACTAATGGCGTGTGGCAGACGCGCCAAATCTCCAATCGCACGAACGATCCGCCCGGCACCATGGAGTTGGATTCAGTCGTCCGTGACCTTGGCCGTCCGGTGGTAGTTTGTGACAAGCAGAACCGGCTGGTGGTGCTTTACCGCGACAACGTTGGCAGTAACGGATTGACCGTGGCCTACACGCCGCCTTACTCGGTTGATCCACAGCGCACGAACTGGACGACCATCGACCTGACCACCGACAACCTGGGCAACTACGAGCCGGTGATTGACCTCGCGCGGTGGCAACGCGACAATGTGCTGGACGTTGTGTACCAGGCGAGCGACGGCGAAGGTTACACGGCCTTGACCAATAATGCTTCGCCCATCGGGGTCTTGGAATGGGACGTCACCGCCTGGTTCAACCATCATCCGATGCTGCAATTGGGCCTCACCAATTCAAACCAGGGTGTCGTGCTTTCGTGGAACTCCCAACCTGGCTGGGGCTATCAAGTCCAGTGGAGCACGGATCTCGTCAATTGGACCGTGGTGGCCACGTTGGCCGGCCTTGGCGGGTACCTGCCCATGCAATACGTGCAGACCAACGGCGTGGCGGGTCCGCAGCGATCCTGGCGGTTGCAAACCCAGCAAGGCGGATTTTAATCGATTTGACGACCCTTCGGCGTTTGGTATACGGCCTTAGGAATTTAAGCGACGGTCGCTCATTTCGTCGGTTGATTCCGAACGCGGATCGGTGAAAGGTTGCGACGAAGGAGGCTGCACCGCTTTCAAACTACCGAGAGCCTCCGCTCTTCCTCCCCACTGTTCCCACTTTAGCGTTTAGTCTTCAGCCTTCAGCCTTTAAGATTCTTCGTATGCCTCTCCATCGTAAGGCAAAACCCGAGGCCGACGCGATTGTGCGCGCCCTTCTGGACTGGTTCGCCCAGGCTGCTCGCAATTTGCCCTGGCGGCGCACGCGCGATCCGTACGCGATCTGGGTCTCCGAAATTATGCTGCAGCAAACGCAGGTCAAGACCGTCATCGCCTACTGGGAACGTTGGATGCGGGAACTCCCGACCATCCAGGCACTGGCCGAAGCAGCCACCGAACGAATCCACAAACTCTGGGAGGGGCTGGGTTATTATACGCGGGTCCGGAATATGCAAAAGGCGGCGCAACAGATCATGGCTGGGCACGGAGGCGATTTTCCGAAGGATTACGAAGCCATCCTTGAGCTGCCGGGGATCGGACGTTACACCGCCGGCGCGATTGCCAGCATCGCTTTCAACGAACCGAAGGCAATCCTGGATGGGAATGTTATTCGCGTGCTGACGCGGCTTTTCGGCATTGCGGAAAATCCGCGAGAGAAGGAGACGAATGAGCGGCTGTGGCGTTTGAGCGGGGAGTTGGTGGAGATGGCGGCGCGGTTTTCGCCGGAGGAAAAAGGGGCGAGAACGAGAACGATGGGAGATGAGGAGCGCTGCTCGCATCTGAATCAGGCGTTGATGGAGTTGGGAGCGCTCGTTTGCACGCCCAAACAGCCGAAGTGCCTCGTGTGTCCTTTGCGTTCAAGGTGCATCGCCGAACGCACAGGAAAAGTCGAGGAACTTCCAAACCTCGGGCCACGGATGATGACGACCTCCAGGAGATTCGTCGCGTTCATCATGGAGAAGGATGGTCGCTTTTTAGTCCGACAACGGCCTGCCGGAGTGGTGAACGCGCACCTATGGGAATTCCCGAATATTGAACTCACCCGCGCAAATGACGGTTCGAACGTGGCCCGGGCAGCGCGGAAAGTCTTTGGCGCGGGTGTCAAGGCTGCTGAAAGATTATGCGTGATCAAACACACTATTACCCGCTATCGCATCACCACGGATGCATATCGTACGGTTGCAACTCGAACCGCGAAATTGTCGGACTCCGCGGGAGAATGGCGCACGTTGGCCCAATTGCATCGCCTTGCCTTCCCCAGCGCCCAGAGGCGAATCTTGCGCCATATCTCCTCGAAGGCCGGCAAGGAACCGTAGCAGCCTCCTCACGTTGGTTGCTACAGGCGCATCCCGCTCCCTTGCCGGATATTTTCCAATTCCTCCCATCGCACAAAAAGTTTTGCAAGCTCCTCCCGAATGGCCGCGATCTGCGCCGTCAACTCCTTCGTTCGCTGACCGTGTTCCTGGTGAAAATTCGGCTGCGAGAAAAGGGCTTCGATGCGCGAAATTTCCGCTTCGCGCTCCATAATTTGCGCTTCCATGCCCTCCAGTTCGCGCGTTTCCTTGAACGTCAGCTTGCGCGGGCGGGCGTTGCCCAGTTCCTTTACGCCCGGCGCGGCGCTCAACGGAGAAACCACGGCGGGTTTTGAATTTTTGACCGAGCTGCTTTCTCGCGCCCGCTTTTCCAGATAGTAATCGTAATCCCCCACGCTATAAGCGATTTTTTCATCCCCTTCGAACGCCAGGATGCCGGTGCAAACTCGATTGAGAAAGTAGCGGTCATGACTGACCACCAGCACGCAACCGGGAAACGCCAGCAGCGCCTCCTCCAAAATGCGCAACGTGGGCAGATCGAGGTCATTCGTTGGCTCATCGAGCACCAGGAAATTCCCGCCGTTCTTTAAAATGCGCGCCAGCAGCAACCGGCTGCGTTCGCCGCCGGAAAGATATTTTACCTGCGTGTTGATGCGGTCGTCCGTGAAAAGAAAACGTTTAAGGTAGGCGCGCAACGAAAGTTTGCCTTCGCCAAAAATGACAAACTCCGTCCCATCGCCCACTTCCTCCAGGACCGTCCGCTCCTCGCGCAACTGCAAGCGGCCTTGATCGATGTAATTGAACCGGGTCAACTGGCCAGCCTTGACCGTGCCTTCGGTGGGCTGCTGTTCGCCAATAATCAGTTTCAGTAATGTCGTCTTCCCCAGGCCATTCCGGCCCGCCACACCGATGCGCATGCCCTGCTCAAAGGTGAAGTCGAAACCACGAAACAATGTCTTGCCGCCGAGTTCCACGCCGGCGTTGCTCAACTCGACCACTCGATTTCCCAATTGCGGCGGCGGCGGAATGACGAGTTCCACGTCGGATTCCACTTCCACCGCTGTTTGGTCGGAAACCTCGTAATAGCGATCCAGGCGGCTTTTGGACTTGGTGGTGCGCGCTTTGGGGCCGCGCCGAACCCATTCGAGTTCGCGCCGCAGAAACATCTGGCGCTTGTGCTCCACCAATTCCTCGGTCGCCTGCCGTTCGGCCCGGGCCACAAGGTAATCGGTGTAATTCCCCTTGTAGGGATGGAAAATGCCGTTCGCCAGTTCCACGATGCTCGAGGTGACACGATCCAGAAAATAACGATCATGCGTGACCACCAGGAACGCGCCGGGAAACTCCCCCAAAAAATCCCCGACCCATTCGATCGATTCCGGGTCAAGATGATTCGTTGGTTCGTCCAAAATTAACAAGTCTGGCCGCGAAATAATCGCCCGGCACATCGCCACGCGACGCTTCTCCCCGCCCGAGAGCGTATCGATCCGTCGCTCGCCATCCGGGACGTTCAAGTGCGACATGGCGGTTTTTATCCGGTGGTCAAGCCCCCAGCCATCCAACGTGCGGATGCGTTCCTCCAATTCGTCGTGCCGCTTGGATTGCGCGGGCAGTTCCTCAAATTCGCGGATCAGATCGAGCACATGACGCGCGCCCGCGCGAACGTTTTCGTAAACATTGATTTGCGGATCCAGCGTGAACTCCTGCGAAAGATATCCGATCACCAGATTCCGCCGACGCGTTGTTGTTCCCACGTCCGGTTGTTGCGTGCCCGCCAGGATGCGCAGAAACGTCGATTTTCCAGAGCCGTTCCGCCCCACCAGACCGATGCGGTCCCCTTCGCAAATCGTAAACGAGGCCTTGTCCAGGACCACCTGTTCGTTATAGCGAACCTGGAGGTCTGCCGCCGTCAGGATTGCAGATTGAGACTCGTTGGACATTTGTATTTCCGGCAAAAGAATAAGTTTAGCATGTTCGGAAGTCCCGACAAGGGCCATCGCCAGCCCCCGAATGGAGAATGGGGCATCTCGCCCTGCTTGCACGTCCCATTTGGGGAGATGTCAATTGGAAGAGGCCTGATCTCGGCCCGAAACCTGCTTTAGCAATATTGCGTGTGGTCCATAAAACAGCCCAAGTGGCAAGCGCTCCGGAACATTTCTGCCGCGCAAGCGCGCGGTGATGTCTCTATCAGGAAGAGCAAATTACTCATGTCGGTTGGACTGTTGGTAATTGGATTTGCCATGGCGGCAATCGCGGGCAACCCGCAGCGCATCGGCCATACGACCCTGGGACCACGTCACTCCAGTCCCGACGACAAGGGGATGTACACCGCGTTCATTGATCCAACGAATGGCTATGCGTACTTCGTCGGCAGCTATCTATACAAACTGGACATCACCGGGAATCTGCCCGTGCAGATCGGCCCGGCTACGAATACCGGCCAGTTCGCCGGCAGCGCGTTTGACCTGGGTGCCGGGTATGTGTATTTCCCGGGAGGAACGCTTAAGCGGTACGGAGTTGGCGCGGGAGCGAATCCGGCGACCAACGCCGGTTCGATCTCCCTGACCGCAGGCAGTGCTGCTGCCGTCGTCGTTGATGACTCTGACCCGAATCCGGCCAACCACTGCGCGTACGTTCTCTGCACAGTTTCGGGGAATCCCGCCAAGGTCGCCAAAGTCGCGCTTTCCAATTTTACGGAACTTGGATCAGTGACCCTCAATGCCGGAGAAACCAATTTTCTGCTGGGCAGCGTCGTGGATGCTCAAAAGGGTTATGCCTATTTCGTGACGGCTCCGAGTTCCAACGCCTCGCCGGTGGTTGTGAAAATCAAAATGACGCCTGGCGCGAATCCGCCGGTGCGCATCGGCGCGCTTAGCCTGAACTCGGTGGGCGCATTCATTGACGGCGCTTCCATTGATACGGTGCATGGTTACGCCTATTACGATACCTATGACTCGGATACGAATACCCCCGGCAAGATTTTCAAGGTGAAACTCGAGGCGGGAGATGTGCCTCCCACCCTCGTTGGCTCCGTCAATCTCCATCCCGGCGAGGGGCGGATGGCTGCCTCGGTCTGTGATCCCGTCAATGGCTTTGTCTATTTTGCGAATGACAATTCCTATCCCGGCGGGGTGTATCAGTTCAGTCTGAATGGAACGAATCTGCCCGTGGAAATCGGCTTCTTGCCATTTCCAGGAGGTCCGGACACACCGCCACCCAGCGGCATGACCACCAACAACACGACTACCAACCTCGACGGCATCCTGCCTTTCGGTGAGGTTTTTTTGCGCTCGGCAGTCATTGACCCGGTGCGCGGATACGCTTATTTTGGCCAGGACAGTCGGCCGAATCAGGTGGTCAAGGTCAAGCTGGCGCAGGTTGATCCATTCCAGTTGAATGCCCCCCAAACGCTGAACAATGGCGCTTTCCAGTTTGCTTTCACGAACGCCGCGGGGGCGAGTTTCTCCGCCTTGGCTGCGACAAATCTGACGCTGCCATTGAGCAACTGGACGGCGCTCGGCAGCGTCACGGAAGTTTCGCCCGGCCAGTTTCAATTCATCGATCTGCAGGCCGCAAACAATCCGCAACGCTTCTATCGCGTACGCTCACCCTAGCCTCTCGCAAAGCCCGGCAGTTTCGTTCGCCAGCAGACGCTTTGCAGTTTGGCTTTCTTGGAGTAACGTAAAGGAGGGTGAAAATTCGTGATGTATGAATGCGAATGAGTTGGAATCAATTGCGCAGGCGCTTGTCGCTCCCGGCAAAGGGATTCTCGCGGCCGATGAAAGCACACCCACCATCACGAAACGTTTTGAAGCGATAAATCTCCCTTCCACGGAAGAACACCGGCGGGCTTATCGTGAGATGCTCTTCACGACGCCAGGCCTGGAAAATTTCATCAGCGCTGTCATTCTGTTCGACGAAACAATTCGGCAAAAAGCCGCTGATGGCACGCCTTTTCCCGAGTTGTTGCGGCAAAAGGGCATTATCCCCGGAATTAAAGTGGACAAAGGCGCGAAGCCGCTGGCCCTTTTTCCCGGCGAGAAGGTAACTGAAGGTTTGGACGGTTTGCGCGGGCGGCTGGCCGAGTATGTCGATTTGGGCGCGCGCTTCACAAAATGGCGCGCGGTCATTCGCATCGATGACGCCATACCGACGCCTGCCTGCCTGGCCGCGAACGCTCATGCGCTGGCCCGTTTTGCGGCCTTGAGTCAGGAGGCTGGACTTGTCCCAATCGTTGAACCCGAGGTGCTGATGGACGGCGACCACACCCTCGAGCGTTGCGAAGAAGTGACCACCGCCACGCAACGCATGGTTTTTCGCGAGCTGGCCGAATATCGAGTTGTCTTTGAACAAATGCTGCTCAAGCCCAACATGGTCACGTCGGGCAAGGATTGCCCGAACCAGGCGAGCGTCCGCGAAGTTGCGGAAGCCACGCTCCGTGTTTTGCGCCACACCGTGCCGGCGGCAGTGCCGGGCATTGTGTTTCTCTCGGGCGGCCAAAGCGATGAATTGGCGACACGGCATTTGAACGCGATGAATCAAATCGACAAGGCGCCCTGGCAATTGAGCTTTTCTTACGGCCGCGCTCTGCAATCAGCCGCGCTGCAAGCGTGGCATGGCAGCGACGTTTTGGCCGGCCAACGGGCGTTGCTGCAACGCGCGCAGTCCAACAGCGCGGCGCGTTATGGCCGCTATCCTGAAGAATCACAGACCGAAAAACTGGCCGCGTAAATTGATGCCGCACGATTTGGTGCGGTCCATGTCGTATGATGAGGAAACTAAAATCAGGCCAATACCGACTCTACTCCCGCAAGCGCAATCCAGCCACGGGCAAACGACGGAACCTGGGAACTTTTCCAACCCTTGCAGCCGCCAAACGCCATGAGCGAGCAGTGCAATTTTTTAAGCGACGGGGTTAAACGGCGGTTCTGAATTGAAATGAAAACAAAATCCAAACGCCGTTATTGGTCCGGCGAAGTGACGCGGAACAGCAATGCCCTTGACCTCGAACCAAAGGTTTTCACCCAAAGCAACCCTCACCGGATTGCGCTGTCGCTGAAACGTTCGGCTGAAAACAGCGCCCGGCGCAAAGCCACGCCCTATCAATCGGCCATGTCCATGCTCAATTTCTACATCAACCGCGCCGGTTCGCATTTGCCCGCAAAACAGAAGGACATTTTGGTTCGCGCCAGGGGTGAATTGCGAAAAGTCTTCCATAGAAACTGAAACCATGGCGTGAAATGTCGTCCGCGAGAAGCTTGGCGATGAGCGGCTACGGCGGGTCGGTAAACGCAACTTCCATTTTTGGTCAATCCACGCCAGGCTAATCCATGCCTAAAATCAGCGCCGGACTTTTGATGTATCGGATTTGCAATCGTGAACTCGAAGTGTTGCTGGTTCACCCCGGCGGTCCTTTCTGGCGTCGTAAGGACGAGGGCGCCTGGTCGATTCCCAAGGGAGAAATCGAATTGAACGAAGACCATCTCCTGGCCGCACAGCGTGAATTTGCGGAAGAAACCGGCATAACGCCACAAGGAACATTCACGCCCCTGGGCAGTGTTGCGCTCAAGTCTGGCAAAATTGTCCATGCCTGGGCTTTTGAAGGTGACTGCAACCCGACGACCATCAAAAGCAACCTGATCACCATCGAATGGCCTCCCAAATCGGGAAAAATGCAACAAATACCGGAGGTTGACCAGGCAGCCTTCCTGTCCCTCGCCCTGTCACGAACCAAAATCAATCCAGCTCAAATCCCGTTCCTGGATCGACTCTCAAAAATCTGCAGGCTTACGAATGACGGTTGTATCATTGCCTCATGAACTGCTGGATTAATTTTGCCATCCCCCATTTCGGGGATGCCCCAATCCCGTGGCTGGGTTGATTATATTTGCGTGATTGTGAATTTGATCGGGAGATGAAAAAATTCATCTTCAGTTGCCGGACTGGTTGAAGATGAAAAGAACACTCTTCTTGCTGGCGGTGGCGCTTTTACTGTTCGACGACACGCGCAAAGTTCTTGCGAGTGTTGGCGCAACAACGCCGTTCATCAGCTACGAGGCGGAAAGCGGGTTTTTGGGTGGCGGCGCCATGATGGTGTCGGTCACCGCCGCACCAGGCACGCAATATTCGAGTCCCGAATTGGAGGCGTCCGGTCATGCTTATGTTCAACTCACGGCCACGGGCCAATATGTGCAATGGACCAATAATACCGGCCAGAGCCTGACGGCCATTAACCTTCGCTCGTGCATCCCGGACGCGCCGACTGGAGGCGGGATTACCTCCACGATTGATTTTTACGTGAATGGCGCATTCCGTCAGGCGTTCGCGGTCAATTCACAGCAAAATTATTGTTACGAAGGGACCAATTATAACGGCCAGACGGATAAGAATCCGGCGGACGGCAGTCCGCGTGGTTTTTGGAATGACACGCATGCATTTATTGCCGGTGCTCCAATCGCGCCGGGGGACACTTTTCGATTCCAAATGGATTCAACGAACACCGCGGCGTTTTACTACCTAGACGTTGTGGACCTTGAAGCTCCGCCCCTGCCATTGGTTCAGCCTGCCAATTCCCTGTCCATTCTCAGTTACGGAGCAGTATCGAACAGCCTCGGTGTGGACAATACCTCGGCGATCAACAATTGCTTCAGTGCCGCGAAATCTCAGGGAAAGATTGCGTGGATTCCGGCGGGGACGTTTTACATCAGCGCCATCCACGGGGGATTGAACGCTTCCGGAATTGCAATCCAGGGCGCGGGGCAGTGGTTCAGCACCATCTATCGCGTGACCCCAACCAACAATTCACAAGGCGTGGACAACATCATCACCACGATTTCATGCACCCTTTCCAATATTTCGCTGGATTGCAATGGATCCAGCCGGGCGGGCAATAACAACAACGGGGCAGTCAATTTCTATGGCACCAACTGGGTGGTGGACAATGTCTGGATTCAACACGTGACTTCCGCGTTTTGGTGCGCCGGCGTGGGCGGGACGGCGCGCAATTGCCGCGTGCTAAGCGTTTGGTCCGATGGCGGCAATTTCAACAACGTGCAGAGCGACGACGGGATTGGGATGAACCTGACGTACTCGAACAACTTTGTCCGTGGCACCGGGGATGATGCGATGGCGATCAATTCGGTGAACTATAACGTGTTCGGCTCGACGACATATTATTACACCCTGATGAGCAACATTGTTTATGTGAATAACACGGCCGTTGCGCCATGGGGTGGCAAGTGCATGGGCATTTATGGGGGAATCAACGATCTGGTGACAAACAATCTGCTTTGTGACACGGCCAGATATATTGGGCTGGGGGTGATGAAGTTCGGCGTGAATGGCTCGGATCTTCTGTCGGCCAAGGTGACCGGAAACACAGTCTTGCGCTGCGGAGGCAATGGTTACAATCAACAGCAACAGGCGTTGATGATTGGCAATGGTGGCGACGGTCAGGGCGTTGGAACGGTGGCCAATGTTTATTGCGCTTCAAATATTATCGTTGATTCGCTGTATGATGCGGTCGGCTTCTCAACCGGCACGAATATTGTTTTCCAGCGGAACACCATCACAAATCCCGGGCTTGATGCGATAGCCATTGGAGCGCCGGATCTTGGCTCGGGGGTCATGGGGAACGCCCTCGTTTATTCCAATAGCGTTTCGGGGCTCAAGGCGGGGCGACTCGTGTTTACCAACAGCTCGGTCGCCTACGCGGGCATTATTCCAACGTCCGCCACGAGCTACGACAATATGCTGGGTATTGTGACGGAGATTTGCGGCGAAGGAGGACAGGACATCGGCAACATTACGACTGGAGCTTGGGCGGCTTACAACAATGTCAATTTAAGCGGCATAAATGCTTTTGTCGCCAGGGTCGCCAGCACAAATTCTGGTGGCAGTGTGGAGATTCACCTTGATGGCACCAATGGAACTCTGATTGGGACGTGCTTGATTCCGAATACTGGCGGAGCGCAAACGTACGCCAACGCGTATTGCGGCATCAGCGGCGCAAGCGGGAGCCACACTATTTACCTGGTATTTTTCAGCGGAAGCGGAATGTTGGGCAAGGTGGAGTATTTCGCTTTTTATTACGCACCCCCGGCGCTTTCGCATCAATTGGCCGTGGGCGACACTTATTCGTTGAACGCGCTCGGCAACGGAAAATACGTCACGGAGGACAGCGGCCACACAAATTTACTGTTTGCTGAGGGAACGGCGATTAACGCTCCACAACAGTTCCAAATCGTGGATGCGGGTGGCGGGAACATTGCGCTTCGGTGCCTGGACAACAATGATTATGTCAGCGCGGACAACAACGGTAATTCTCCGTTGGTTGCCAATCGAACTGGCGTTGGCTTATGGGAAACCTTCACCGAGGTGGATGCCGGCAATGGCAACATCGGCCTACGAGCCATGAACAACGGCAAGTACGTCACGGTGGACAGCCTGAATGGGAATGTCCTGATCGCCAGGGCGACAACAGTTGGGGCGCAGGAATCGTTCGCGGTCGGGTTCGTCAATGGTTTCGCGCCGCCAGCGCCTAGCGGTGTAACCGCGTCACCTGGCGATTCAGAGGCGGTTTTAAGTTGGGCTGCCGCCGCAGGCGCGACCGCGTACAATATTAGGCGCTCCACCACCAATGGCGGACCATACGGGATCGTGGCGCCCAATGTAACGGGGTTGAGTTATACAAACCTCGGCCTGACGAATGCCACGACCTATTATTACGTGATAACCGCGCTCAATCCGGCCGGCGAAAGCACCAATTCCGCGCAGGCCGTCACGATGCCCGGCTCGCTTGACCGCTCCGTTTGGGCGGCCAGCGCTTCTTCCAGCGAATCCGGCGGTTCACCGGCAAATGCGATTGATGGCAATATCAACACCCGGTGGTCCACTGGCACGCCCCAGACCAACGGGCAATGGTTCCAAGTGGACATGAACGGGACCAACACCTTTTACGAGCTGGTGCTGGATGCCGCCGCTTCATCCAGCGATTATCCGCGCGGCTATCAGGTTAATGTTTCGAACGATGGGATCAACTGGGGTTCCCCGGTGGCGACCGGCTCGGGAACTTCTGCTCTGACACTGATTACATTTCCAACTCAAACCGCGCGCTATATCCGGGTGACACAAACCGGAAACGTTTCGGGACTGTGGTGGAGCATTCACGAATTTAACGTGGTGGGCGTGGTTGGCGCTCCGCCATCGGCTCCCAGCGGTCTGGTGGCCATTCCCGGCGATGGTCGGGCATCCCTGGCCTGGAACTCGTCCATCGGCGCCACTGGTTACAATGTGAAGCGCTCCCTCGCTTCAAATGGAGTTTACAAAGTCATCGCCACGAACCTGAATGCCCTCAACTTTACCAACACCGGCCTGACGAATGGGGTGGCGTACTATTTCATCGTGTCAGCCACAAACCTGGCTGGGGAAAGTCCCAACACCGCTTCGGTCAGCGCCCAGCCCGTTTCCATGTCCCCACCGCAACTGAGCTTTGCAGTCGGTGGTACGCAATTGCAACTCGCATGGCCGCAAGATCACCTGGGTTGGATGCTGCAAATGCAGACCAACCAAACCGGCCTCGGCCTGGGCACCAATTGGACAACCATTCAAACTTCGACCGCCACGAACCAAGTCACAATTCTAATCAACCCAACCGGCGGCAGCGTTTTTTTCCGCCTGGCGCATCCATAATAAAGTGCAGGGCGGAGTCGTGTCTGGTTTGCTATCCCCGAAAACGGGGATGCTCAGGAACCCGGCGTAGTGATTAACTCAGCTCAATCGCTTTTGGCATCCTGTAAATGGCTTTGAGTTGCAATTTCAATCTGGCAGACCCAAAATGCCGGGATGACCAGCAGTGCCTCCCCCCGCCGCGGCAAATATTGATTACCGCTGAGATGGACCCAAAACGTGGAATCGTCATTTGGATCGTGTGCGTTGGCTGTCTCGTGGCGGGGAGCGAGTTGCCGATTTATTCCGCGACCAATACGCTCGAGATCCAGTCCGTGACAGTAAATGGCAAACCGGCGCCGCTTAGGGGCGATGGAAGCGTGAACTTAGGCTCATTTCCGGAAAACATTTCCTTCAATTTCCGGCCGGGAACCAACTCAACCCGTCCGCCAATCCGGCTGCGGTACAAACTTGAAGGCTTCGACAACGAGTGGCACGAAGGCGGCGGCGAGATGGCCTTGAACATTCGCTTCTACACGGAGTCGGGAGACCAGATAAGCCAGAATATTTTCAACGTGCGAGGCGACAGCGCAGGATGGACGGGTTCGATGGAAAACTCTCCGCTCTCCCATCGGCGCGAAACGCTCGTCGTGCCCCCGCAGGCTTCGCGAGTGTGGGTTGTGATTTCTTCCGCCGGTCCACCCTCGAGTGTTGGCATCTACGTGGTGGCCAATTTGCTCGTGTCGAAGTCCTCCCCGGGCCAGCCGCCGGTAGCGCTGATCCAATCTCCATTTGATTCTCCGCAATATCCTGCCGATGCAAATGGGATTCCCACCGGTTGGACTCCGGACGGCATTCGTCCCAGTATGGCGAAGATTGTCACCTTTGGGCAGGAGCCCGCGATAAAGGCCTTTGCGGTCCTTGATGATGATCCCATCAGTCATGCGGAGTGGCGGACCATCAAGGAATTCGCTCCGGCAGTCAATCCCGGCGATCATCTCGTCGTGGAGTGGAACGAGATGTACAGCATGGGAATCGGCGATTTCCGTTCGGTCAATTATCAGAAGCTGCCGCAGGGAGCATTTGCGCTTCATTTAATGGAAGCCGACGTCATGGGGGTGCCCACAGGGGTGGAAACTTCGCTGAGGGTCCTCGTGTCGCCCCCGTTCTGGCAGAGGTCGTGGTTTTGGAGTGCGGTTTTGATTTCCGTCACTGCCGCCACGGTCGGCGGGGCGCGCTACCTGGGTTGGCAAAAAATGCGGCGCGAAATGTTCCGTCTCAAGGCCCAGCAAACCCTGGAACGCGAGCGGTTGCGCATCGCGCACGACATCCATGACGATTTGGGTGCGCGCGTGACCCAGATTTCCCTGGTCAGCGCCATGTCCCAGGAAAATCCCGCATTTCCCGAAAAAGCGCGCGCGGATTTTGATCGCATTTCCCGGATGTCGCGCGAGTTGGTTTCCGCGCTTTATGAAACGGTTTGGGCGGTGAGCCCGGAAAACGACAACCTCGACGCGCTGGGAAATTATCTTTGCCAGATGGTGAACCAGCTTTGCGAACAAAGCCGGTTTCGCTGCCGTTTTAACATGCTGGATTTGCCCCGCGAAATCCAGGTGTCCAGTCAAATACGCCACAATATCATCATGGCCATAAAGGAAGCCGTTCACAATGTCATCAAGCACGCCCAGGCGTCCGAGGTAACGCTGCGAATGACATTCAGTGAAAATGAAATCAGCGTGCTGGTGCAGGACGACGGCTGCGGATTCGATCCGGCCAGGAGCATGACCGGCCACGGGTTGAGCAACATGAAACGGCGGCTGCAGGACGTCGGCGGAAGCTGCACCATCGAAAGCCAGCTCGGCAAAGGCACCCTGGTGCAGGTGCGGCTGGCACTTAATTTGCCGCCAAAGATTTCCTAAAGCCCAATTGATTATCAGCCAGCAATACGCATGAAAAAAGAACCAGCCGATAAAAGCTTATGAAAAAGACGGTGGTGGTTGTGGAAGACGACGCTGGCTTGCGCGAGCAACTCGTGCAAATCCTTGAGACCGCGCCCGACATCAAATGTCTTGGCGCCTTTCGCTCCGGCGAGGAGGCGTTGCCGCAAATCCTGGAAAAGCGGCCCGACGTCGTGTTGATGGATATCAAGCTCCCGGGCATGTCCGGCATTCAATGCGTGGCCGAAGTAAAAAAGCTCGTCCCGGACATGCAAATCATCATGGTGACGATCTATGAGGACAGCGAGCGCATTTTTCGCGCGCTGAAAGCGGGCGCGAACGGGTATCTGGTAAAATCCGGCCCGCCGGAGCAATTGCTCGAATCCATTCGGGACGTTCACAAAGGCGGCGCGCCCATGTCCAGTCCCATCGCGCGCAAGGTCGTGAAACATTTTCATCTCATTGGCCCGTCCGTCACCGAAACCGAAAATTTGTCGCCGCGCGAAAGGGAAGTCCTGGATTTGCTCGGCCAGGGATTTATTTACAAGGAAATTGCCGATAAACTCAACATCGGCGCAGAGACCGTGCGCACCTACGTCAAGAACATCTGTCAGAAAATGCACGTGCGCGGCCGAATCGAGGCCGTGGCAAAGCATCGGGCCGAGTTTCCATAAGATTTTTTTCAGGACCACAGGAGGCATCCCCGAAAACGGGGATGGTGCGGAATTGCGGTTCTCCGCAGAGTGCTCAACGTCCCCGTAACACCAATTAAATATGGAACAAGAATGGCATTCCCGCGGCTTTGATGTCGTCTCCGTTCTCCAGGTCTCATCCCCGCAAACGGGGATGGTGCCGGAAATGCCTTTGACTCAAATTGCCAGCGTTCCCGGCAAAGCCTATAAAATATGAAGCCAAAAATTCAGTCCCCGCAAATTGCAACAAAAGGAATTCTGACGCCTTTAACCATGGCCCTGGCCATTGTATGCCTGATGCTCGGCGTCGAAAAGTCACGCGGTCAGGCAACCATCAGCAACGTTTTTCCTGATGGCGCGCACTTGTTTGAACCGTCCGGCATACTTTCGTTTAACGCCTCGTCGCCAGCCGGCATTTCCAACATCTCGGTGCAACTCACCGCCGCCAAACTGACTGGCGGGTCGCCTCTTTTAAGGACGCTCACGTCCGGCAACGGTTTGACCATCACGGGCCCGGCCAACAATGAGAGCGTGAGTGCCTCGCTGTCCACCAACCGGCTTTATACCGCCGTCATTCAAGTGACCGACAACAACGGCGGTTCCGCAAGCAAGACGGTGACATTCGACACGATTTCTCCAGCCTATACTTTCGAAGCCGAAGACTATGATTACACCAGCAACAGTGTCAGCGGATTGTTCATAGACGCTCCGCAGACGAATGCCTACGCTACTTTAAGCGCCACGGATGGGATCGATTGTCACCACAACGGCTCAGGGGGCCAAAGCTACCGTCCCAATCCACCGGGGTTGGCCTCCGAAACGGCTGGTGATGTGCCCCGCGTGCAATACATGGGCACGGGCAAGACCGATTACGACATCGGCTTCAACAACGGCGGCGATTTCGGCAATTACACGCGAAGTTACCCGGCGGGGGTCTATAATGTTTTTATGCGGGGTTCTGATGGCAATGGCCCCACTTCCGACAGTGCCAGCATGTCTATTCCATCCGGCAGCGCGACCCTGGACGGCAGTGGGCCATACACATTCGCAGTGCTGCCGCTCGGCGGTTGGCAGGTGTATGGCTGGGTGCCTTTGAAAGATTCGAGCGGCAACCTCGCGCAACTGACAACCGATGGCTCGGCGACGACGCTGCGGGTGACAATAGACGGCGGGAACATGAACGCAAACTTTTACATGCTCCTGCCCGCGGATACAAATGCCGCGGGTGTGGCTGATGCCGTCATCAACAACATCTATCCCGATGGCACCGTTCAGTTCCAGATGACCAACGAGCTTACCTTCAACATCACTTCGTCTTTGGGCGTCAGCACCAGCGATATCACCGTGCAATTGGCCAGCACAAACCTGGCGGGCGCCGGTTCGTCTCATCTTTTGTCCGACGGCAATGGGATGACCGTGACCGGTCCGGCCACAAACAAAAGTGTGAGCATCCCATTGGCCAGCAACCTGGTTTATACGGCATTCATTCAGGTGATTGATGCGAATGGGAACCCGGCGAGCACCAACTTGAGTTTCGATACCATCCAGCCCGCTTATACCTTTGAGTCGGAGGATTTCGACTATGGCGGCGGTCAGTTCATCGATAATCCGCAAATCAACGGTTACACTCACCTGGACGGGATCAGCGGCGTTGATTTTATCAACAACAATCCCTCCGCGCAGGACTATCAACGCGTTGGGTTGAGCACGGAAAACGTTGGTGACACGCCGCGCCTGAGCCACGCTGGTTTTCAAGATTATGACGTGGGATTCAATAACGGAGGCAATTGGGCCAACTACACCAGGACGTTTCCAGCCGGCACATATAATATTTATCTGCGCGCGGCGGACGGGAACGGCAGTTCCTCCGACAGTGCCAGCCTCGCTTTAGTGACCAGTGGCTTAGGCACCAGCAGCCAGACCATCACCAGGCTCGGGACATTTTCTGTTCCCGGCAGCGGTGGCTGGCAAAAATATGAATGGGTTCCGTTGAAGGACATTGCAGGCAATCTCGTGCAATTCACCGGCGGTTCCACGAACACATTGCGGATCACCACCGACAATGGCAATTACAACGCGAATTTCTTCCTGTTGATGCCGGCGGACGTTACGGTGAAAGTCCTGCCGTACGTGGATAATTTCGTGCCGGACGGCTCCGGCATGTTTCAATACACCAATTCACTCAGCTTTATTGCGCATTCCCAAGTTGGACTTGCCACCAGCAACGTCGTTTTGAATTTGGATGGCGCAATAGTTTCCGGTTTGACCTTCAGCGGCCCGGCCACGGCATTGCAGGTCAGTCATCCGGTGCAACCCAATGCATTTCACACCGCTGTGATTACACTGACCGACGCGAATGGAACCATTGCCTATACCAATAGTTTCGGCACCTTTAGTTCAACGAACTATACCTGGGAGGCGGAAGATTATGACTATAATAACGGTCAGTTTCAGGACAATCCACAGGTGGACGCCTACAGCGGTCAGTCCGGCATCCCGGGAGTCGATTTTCTGGAAACCGACCCCAATGGCAGCGAGCAATTCCCTTATCGGGCATTTCCCGCCATGCCAACCAGCCCGGCAGGTGACCAGCCGAGAGACCAGTTTGTGGCAGCGAGTGGCACGGATTATAACATCGGATTTTTCGGCGGGGGCTCGTGGTGCAATTATACCCGGTCGTATCCGCCCGGGACATATAACGTGGTGGGCCGTTTTGCCGAGGGGGCGGCGCCGACCGAAGCCATTCTCTCCCAGGTGACCAGCGGATTGGGCACGACCAATCAGACAAAAAACTTTCTCGGCACGTTCTATGTTCCGGTGGGAGGCTGGTCGAGTTGGGGCTGGCAATCATTGAAGGACGCCAGCGGCAACCTGGTAAAAGTCACACTCACCGGCGCCACCAACACCTTGCAGCTGGGTGGCTCGCCAATCGGCAGCCAACCTGAGGTGAATGTGAACTTCCTGATGTTGGTTTCCACGCCGCCGGATCTGGTGGTGACAATATCGGTCAATGGCACAAACGCCACGATTTCGTTCCCGACGCAAACCGGGGCGAATTACCAGGTGCAATTCAAACATAGTTTAACGGATGCCACCTGGAGCCCGCTGGGCAGTCCTGTCCCGGGCAATAACGCGGTCCGATCGATCAACGGCCCCGCCACCGGCAGCAGCAGCTTCTACCGCGTTCAAGTGCAATAAGTGTTGGTTGGGTAAATCGGGCAAAGCTTCCGGCAGCCAAATCGTAGGGGCTGCCGGAAGCAATTTTAGTTGGATGGTTTTATGTTCCGAGGAGCAAGTTGCAACATATTATCAGCCGGCCAGGGGCAAATTGCACCATTGCGAGAAGCCGCCGCGCGGCCCAAAAGCTCGTAACCCGTTAAACACCAAGGCTCCAGAAAACCAGGCCCGGTCGGCATGACCCAAGCTAGGCAAGCGGGTAACTATGACCAAACCTTCCACTCGTAAGAATCCAACCAGCAAACCGGGCGCAAGTCGTGCCGAATCTGCTCGTAAGTCCCGGAAGCAGGATACCGGTCTCTCTTTCCCTCCTGCCATTGATGAGGCCGGCACGATGCGCGAAATGACAGTGCCGGCCGACCAACAAAGGTTCCATGATTTGGGCGGTGAGATCTACACTCGCGTCATGTGACGCTCATCAATTTGTGTATATAATAAAGCTCGTGTTCCTGACGGTCATTAACCTTGTCAAACAGGCGTGGCTGTTTCCTCAGTCGCTCGTGGTTATGCTCAAGGAAAGGCGACAGCAGCTAACGCTTGACGCAGAGGAAGTCGAGCGGCTCGATCGGATACGGAATCCGTCCAAGTATCTCGGAAAGTGAAGCCGGTTTCGACGCTGATTATGGTATGACCAGTGAGGAACATGAATATCAGCAGTGCGAAATCTCCAGACTGGCGCGGGAACGCCGGAAGGCGGGTCAAAGACGGGATGCCAGAGGTGGGATAGTTTTCCTGCTGCTGGCGCTAACCGTTCTCGCGCTCATTTTCAATCTGTTACACAATTGATCCTGGGAAAGCCAGGTATTTGATGTAACGCCATCACCACCAAATTGCCGAGCTCGCGGACGCGAACTCACGTTGTCGCCAGCCCATCCGCGTAAACGCTTCTTCTCCAACTTCACAGTGGAGATGTGAGTTGCTCCTCCACTTGAATTCACAACGAACAGTTCGACAGCAGGATTGAGCATCGAAACGGAACAACTCCACCGGCACAGCTTGAGTCCCTCACGGTGCAGCGTGCACGATCTCAAGAGCAATAAAGGGGCAAATTGCATCAATCCATCACCGCGCATTTGAGCCTGAACACTCATAACCTGTTGCGTGTTAGGGTGTGCCAACCAAAGGTGTTTCATGGCATGGCTTGCGCTAAAGAGACTGGATTACACCTGCCGAGAAGTGCTCCACGGGAATCACAGAACAAACAGATTAAGAATTGAATTAGAAACAACAAAATCAAATGAAATCAAAGATCACAGTCCTCAGTAGCGCAATCGCCGTGTCCTGCCTGGCACTGCAAGTGAGCGCCGAAGCGCCGCGCCTAGGGCACCTGCAGAAGGCGAACGAAATCATTGGCATGGAAGTCAAAAATCCGCAGGACCAAAAACTGGGCAAAGTCAAGGATCTGGCCATCGACATGGCGAGCGGAAGGATTGTGGAGGTGTTCCTCTCCACCGGGGGATTCATCGGCCTGGGTGACAAGATCGTGGCGGTGCCGCCGGCAGCCTTCACGTGCGATGCCGCGGGCAAGGTGCTCGTGATCAACGCCGACCAGGAAAAGATCAAAACTGCGCCCGAGTTCGAAATGTCCAAATGGGCGGAGTCCATTCGCAACTCCCGGGTCGTGGATGTGTATCACTTCTTCGGGCAAGAGCCTTATTTCGTTGCGGACGATCAAATCCCTGGCAGTCCCAGCCCGGCCACTGAGAACCTCAGTAATGTCGAAAAAGCCAGTGTGCTCATGCGCCTGCCCGTCAAGAACCTCTATGCAGAGAAGCTCGGCAAGGTGGAAAACTTCATCCTCGATCTGGCCAACGGCCGCGTAGCCGAAGTCATTGTTTCGTCCGGTGGCTTTCTGGGCATGGGCGACGAGTTGAGTGTTGTTCCCCCCAAAGCGCTGCACTTGAACCCGGAGCGCGACACGCTTTCGCTCAACGCCACAAAGGAGGCGCTTAAAAACGCGCCGCATTTCAGATCCAGCGAATGGCCGGATCTCAGCCAGCCCACGTATGTGGGCGGAGTATATAGCGCTTATCATATTGAGCCTTACTTCAGCACCGCCGCCACGAGCAAGGCCGACAGCACGGCGCATAATTCCAGCAACCTTCCCGCCAACGCCCTTATCCCGCTTAGCCAGGGCGACAGCGTTGCCGACCAGAACAGAACTGCCCAGATCCGCAAGGAGGTTCTGGCCGGGAAAGGGATGTCCATCAATGCGAGGAGTGTACAAATCGCCACTGTGAACGGCCGGGTCACTTTGCGTGGACCGGTTGACACCGCCGAGGAGAAAAACCTTATCCGCGCCATTGCCGACCGGATCGCCCAGTCCGAGAACGTAGACAACCAAATCGAAGTGAAGAGCCCCCTCAGCCTCAAGTAAGTGAAAGAAATAACCCATCAAATTGGCCCTGTGGCCGCGCCAGGCGGTTACAGGGCAACCAAACCCAACCGCGAATGTCATGAACTCTACTCGTTAATCAACCATTAAAATCTAAAATAAAAAAGTTATGTTCGAAACTCTAATCATACTCTTCATTATCCTCTGGGCGCTCGGTTTAGTGACCTCCTACACGCTGGGCGGCTTTATCCACGTCCTGCTCGTCCTCGCCCTTATCCTCCTCGTGCTGCGTTTAGCGCAAGGTAAGCGTGTCTGACGAAAGGCAAACCAGCAGATGAATTCCGGCTCGCACGCGGCCCCATCTCGCGAGGATAAACTCTCCATATAGGAATAAAGCAAATGAAACAAAACCATAATCATGTCAACAGCAGGAGCGACGAGTCCAAAGCGGAACCGGTTCGATTCGAATTTACCCATCCCACCGCCAGCACCGTTTGCATCGCGGGAACTTTCAACAACTGGCACCCCGAAGCCAAACCCATGCGACTCCTGCCGGGTGGACACTGGGTGAAGGATACGGTCCTGGCGGTGGGCAGTTACGAGTACTGCCTGGTGGTAGACGGCAAATACATGCCCGATCCGCTAGCCAGGGAGAACGTGCCCAATCCCTTCGGTGGGATGAACTCGGTTTTGAAGGTGAGCCAGCACGTCTGAAGCATTCCATTCTGTAACTTTAGGCCGAAACCAGCGAGCCGAATGGGAAAAGAAAGAAAGATCATAATATGAATAAAAATACACACTCTTCCAAGCGCATCCTCATCGAAGACGCCGAGAGCCTGAAATACCTTGGCGCGAATGGCCGGTGGACAAAAAGCCCCGAGGATGGAGCCAGTTTCGAAGCCACCAGAACCGCCTGTGCCGCAGCCAAAACAGAACCGATTGGCAAGTTCAACATCGTGCGGTATTTCCCCAGTACGGAGCAGTTCATTAACATGGATTACGGGATTGGCACGGGCAAGGAAACCGACTCGGTCTAGATCGCAAAATGAACAAATTGAATCGCTTTGGATGGAACAGAACGAATGAAAACCTAATATGAACACACAACCTTCAGGAACGATTGACACAGCAAAGCGCAAGATTGTCGCGGCGGTCAAGGGCGCCGGCGACATCGTCCAGACGACGATGGATGCCGTCGTCCAAATTATTGGCACACCGGTCAAAGAACCAAACGCTTGCCCGTATCAAGCGACAGATGTCGGTCCCAGCCAGCGAATCGGGGAGGATCCCCGATTGCGGCGGGAAGACTTCCGAAGTTATTCCATGTTTCGTGGAAAAGAAACAGAACGAAGGCAAGGGTACGCGGTTCGCCGAATCAAGATCGGGATGGCGCTGGCGCTGTTGACGACCGTCGTGGGCTGTGTGGGTTACGTGGGTGGAGGCTATGGCGGAGTGATCGTGCCTCTGCCACCGCCGCCTGAGGTAGTGCTTTTCGGGGGTGGCTTTGAAAGGGGACACGACGTGCATGAATATAGCCGTCGTGGAGGTGAAAGTCGTGAGAGCGCGCACCATGACGAGGGTGACCACGGGAGAAGGCGCTGAACGCTGCAACTTTCTGAACGAAACAAACCTGACACATTTATGAAATTTCCAAATCAATTGACCCGTTTTTCCAGCTTTTTGACCGTCGCATTGTTGGCGAGCACCTGGGCTGCTTTGCCTGGCCTTCACGCGGCGGAGCAGCCGGAAGCACTCTCGAAACCGATGGTCAAGCAACGATCGTTCGCTTCACCGGATGAAGCCGTCAAAGCCTTGCAGGCGGCCACTGAGGCCCAGGATAAAACGGCGATGCACGAGATTTTCGGCCCGGAGGTAAAGGAGCTTATGACCGGTGACGAAGTGCAGGACGCCAACAATAGGAAGAGGTTCGCCGCCGCCCTGGCGCTGGGCTGCAAGCAGGTGAAAGCGGGGGAGGACAAGGTCGTTCTGGAAGTGGGCACGAATGACTGGCCGATGCCGATTCCGTTGGTGAAAGCGGATGGACAGTGGCATTTCGACACGGCGGCGGGCAAGGAGGAGATCATCAACCGGCATATCGGGAAGGACGAACTCCACGCCATTGGCGTTTGCCGGGCTTACGTGGACGCGCAACGGCAGTATGCGAGCCTGAACCCGGAAGCAGTCGCAGGGGTGATGTATGCGCGCAAATTCAAGAGTTCGACCGGAAAAAAGGACGGCCTCTACTGGCAGTCGGCGGGCAACGAACCGGCCAGCCCGTTTGGGCCTTTGGTGGCCCAAGCGCATGCCGAGGGTTATGTCAGCCATAAGGAGGGCACTGGTCCACACCCGTTTCACGGTTATTATTTTCGGATCCTGACCCGGCAAGGCAAGGATGCGCCCGGCGGGAAAATGAATTACATCAGCCACGGCAATCTGACGGCCGGATTCGCGCTGGTGGCTTATCCGGAGAATTGGGGCCAATCGGGCATCATGACGTTTATCGTCAATCAGGATGGTAAAATCTATCAGCGAAATCTTGGCGAAAAGACGGGCCGGATTGCGGGGGCGATGAGGGAATACAATCCGGATAGCGAATGGACGCCCGTCCTTGATCAGGGAGTGGTGAGCGCGGTGTTGGAGAAGTGAGATGTGGGCGAGGTTGGCTCTCAGTTCAACTCTCGGTTCAATACAGGGCTTGAATAGCGGGTGACCCATCCGCAATGGAGTGTCAGACAGCGCACGGGATCTGCCGGCAGGGCAGATGAATCCATCATAGTCTGTCAGAAAACGCATGTTTTTAAATATACTTATAGTGTTGTTGCTTCTCACGGTGCCTGGCGCGCGCCCCGCACATACTCGCGCCCGGAACTGGGGTCATGGTTCGTGGACCAAGCACTTGATCGGCCGGCTGTCGGTGGTTGTCGCCGGCAGTGTTCTCGCTGCATTGGGCGCGGATATTTCGGCGAACGCAGCGGTCAACGTGACCGAACACCACAACCACGACTCTCGCGATGGCCTTTATGTGGATCCCGCGTTTACGTCCGTGGCGGCCGCCGGCTTGAAGCGCGACCTGACCTTCACCGGCAACATCAAGGGCAACGTCTATGCTCAACCGCTCTACATCGAGGGCGGGCCAGGCGGCAGGGCGATGATCATCGCGGTTACGGAGTCGAATAATGTCTATGCGCTGGACGCAGCCAACGGCAGCGTCATCTGGCAATGCAACGTGGGCGTACCCGTGCCGCTTTCCAAACTGCTGTGCGGCAACGTCGATCCCCTTGGGATCACCGGCACGCCCGTCGTCGATCTTCCCTCGCGCAGCCTGTTCTTTGACGCGATGACTACGCCTGACGGCGGCACAACCAAGCGACACCTCATTTATGCCCTAAACGTGGATACCGGGACCACGAACAGTGGCTGGCCGGTGGATGTGGGCGCCACGGCCCAATCAGGCTCCACGGTCTTCACCTCGTTGGCGCAGGGCGAACGGGGCGCTTTGGTGATTGTGAGCAACATCGTCTATGTGCCATACGGCGGCAACTCCGGCGATTGCTCGACCTATCACGGCTGGCTGGTCGGCGTGCCGCTGAACAATCCTGCCAATGTAATGGCGTGGGCCACTACGGCCAATGGTGGCGGGTCGTGGGGTGTCGGCGGTGTCGCCAGCGATGGAGCGAGCCCGTTCCTCGTGACTGGAAACACCTTCGGCGCCAGCGGGTGGAGTGGCGGCGAGGCGGTTATCCGTTTTCAAATCGGCCCGGTCTTCAGCGGCGTGACCGATGACTATTGGGCTCCCACCAATTGGTCCTCGCTCGACAGCAGCGACCTGGACATCGGCGGTTCAGGGGCCTTGCTCGTAGATGTGCCCGGCGCCACGCCCTCGAAACTGGTTGTTTCGCTCGGCAAGGATGGCAATGCCTATTTGCTCGATCGCACCCATCTGGGTGGCATCCGAGCGCCGTTGGCGCAGGCGCATGTCTCCTCCAGTTCCATTATCCAGGCGGCGGCCACCTACCGGACCACTCTAGGCACCTACGTCGTCTTCTGCGGCAACGGCAGCCAGCTTTCCGCCTTCCGCATCACCGCCACGGCTCCGCCGACGATTACCAGCGTTTGGACCGTGGCGCAGAACGGCAAAGGCTCGCCCTTCGTGACTTCCACCGATGGCACCAACAACGTGATTGTCTGGGGCATCGGCTCCGAGAACGACCAGCGTTTGCATGGTTTCAACGGTGACACGGGCGCGGTCATTTTCTCGGGCGGCGGCACAAACGAGTTGATGGCGGGCACGCGGCGCTTCAATACCGGCATCGCCGCCCGCGGGCGGATATACCTCGCCAACGACAACAAGGTGTACGCCTTCACCGTGCCGGTAGCGCCGATCCTCTTGACGCATCCTAAAATGCAGCCGGGTGATGTTTTCCAATTCGGCTTCACGAACACGCCCGGCATGAGCTTCACCGCGTTTGGCAGCACTAATGCATCCGTGCGGCTCACCAACTGGATCAAATTGGGCAGTGTCATGGAATTCTCACCCGGCCAGTTCCAATTCACCGACGCTCCAGGATCGACGAGTTGGCGGCGTTTCTACCGCGTCAGTTCGCCTTAATGTTGGTCAAACTTGTAAGCCGTCGGCAAGGCATCCGCAGCGTGGGATTCTGCCAGATTGAGTCCGCGCCGGTACGATGCAGCGCGCACGATCTGATGAGGAGTAATGGGGCAAATTGCATCAATTCACCAGCGCGTTATAGAGCCTGCAAGTTCTTAACCCGTTGCCTATCAAGGTGCTCCAACCAAATGAGTTCCATGGCATGGTTTCCGCTAAAAGAGACTGGATTGCACCTGCCGAGAAGCGCTCCAAGGAAATCGCAAGAACAAAACAAATTGAAATCGAATTGGATAGAACAAAACGAAAGAAAACCAAAAATGAACACACAGCCATCCGGAACAACTGATACAGTGAAAGACAAAATTGTTGCCGCAATCAAGGGCGCGGGCGACATCGTCCAGACGACGGTGGATACCGTCGCTCAAATCCTTGGCACAACGATCAAAGATACAGGCAACGTCGGCACAGCCATCACCGATGGCATTTCCCACGTTGTCAGCGGCGCCATCCGTGGGGCAGTGCAAGTCGGCGCTGACCTGGGACGTGCTGCCAAAGGGATCATGCTCGGCATTCTGCGCGGCACCAAAGAGGCAGGCGCGGAGGCTTTGGATACGATCCGCCACACTGCTCATGTTGCCATCCGGGACACTGCAGAAGTCGGCGGTGACGTTGAAGCCGCTGCTACTGGCCTGGTCGCTGGAGCGGTCGAAGGCGCCAAAGAATTGGGAGTCAGTGCCGAGGACGCCGCCGCCGCCGCCGCCGCTGGAGCCCTGAACGCGGCTGGCGAAATAGGTTCAGCGGCCAGTGACGCGGTTCGCAAGGCAGTGACCAAGCCCATCAACGGCGTCAAGGTCGTGTTGAAGGAACCCAAACTGACGGTGGCCGCGTAGGCAGTTAAACGCGGTTGGCTAATGCAAGCGCATCTGCCGGCCTGCCAAAGCCGGCCCACTTCCGCCAGATTGACAAACCCGTAACGCAACCAAAGACAACTATGAAGTTCAATAAACCGATGATCACCCTCCTCTCTGCCGCGCTGTTCGCGGTGGGCTGCAATAAGGAGGAAACCACCTCTCAACAACTCGACAAGGCGCAGGCGAAAACGGAAAAAGCTGCGCAGGATATCAAGGACTACTCCTACGCGCAAAAGGCTGAGTTCGTCGAAAAAATGCAAAGCCAATTGACCGGGTTGAAGAGCGACTTGGACCAACTTGCCGCGAAAATCGAGAAATCCAGCGACGCGGTTAAAGCGGAAGCCAAACCCAAGCTCCAGGCGTTGCGCGACCAAACGGCGCAGTTGGATAAGCAACTCGACGAGGTCAGGAACGCCACCGAGTCCACCTGGGACAGTGTCAAAGGCGGGTTCAAGAAAGCTTATGAATCGTCAAAGGATGGTTTCCAACAAGCACGACAATGGGTGAGTGACAAAATCGCGCCTTGAGGTGTCGGATCAGCGAACAAGCAACCGAACAAATAAACATCGAAAAGAAAGAAAACGTAATGAATACAAAAACTATAATTGCAGTCGTCCTGGTTGTTCTGGGACTCGTGGTGCTGGCCTATTCGGGCCTCAGCTTCACAACCCCGGGAAAGCCTATTGAGTTCCTGGGAATGCACTTTGAGACCACGGTCAGCCATTTTATCTCGCCAGTCGCCGGAGCATTCGCGCTCATTGGTGGAATCGTGTTGTTGCTGGTGAAACCCAGGGGGGTTTGATGCAAGCGAGATTGGTTGGATCTGGTTCGTGTTTCGCGGGAGGCCCCCGATGACATCGTCCACTGACGCCGCGGGGCCAGGTCCGTACGCCAGGAGCGGGATTTCGTTGCCGATCGAAGCTGCGGCGCCGGCCACCGGCGCCGCCAGCGAACCCGTGCCAATTCAACCGGTCGCGCTCAAACTGTCCAAAACGGCCCTTGCCCAAACGGTTTTGATTGTGCTGGGAACAATCACCTTCCTCTACTTCGCCCGGCCGGTGCTCCTGCCGATTTTCCTGGCTTGCGTTGCGGGCATGACGCTGAAACCTCTCATCCGATGGTCGTCTTACTGCCATATTCCACCGGCTGTTTCCGCGGCGATCCTGCTTATGGTCCTGGTGGCGGGCGTCGTTATCGGTTTCACTCAGTTCGGCCGGCCAGCATTGACCTGGGTAAAGGACGCGCCGCAACACATGACGGAGCTGCGGCAACGAGTGCAGAAAATTTTGCCGCCCGGTGCGCCGTTCAGTGAGGCGGTGACGGCGGTTGGCAACTTCGGGGCGACGGAGGAGGAAAAAAAGGAGGAACAAAAGCTAACCCCAACGGTTCAGGTCAAAGACAATCATAGTTCCACCTCGATCATTAACTGGACGGGAGTCTTTCTGGCCGGACTGGGCGAGACGTTTGTGTTGCTCTATCTATTGCTGGCTTCGGGCGACATGTTCCTGCAGAAGCTGGTTCGAGTCATGCCAACGCTGGGGGACAAAAAACGCGCCGTCGAGATCAGTCACGAGATTCAGCAAAACATTTCCAATTACCTGTTCTCGTTGACGCTGATCAATCTTGGCCTGGGCGTCGTTGTCGCGGGCGGCCTCTATTTCATCGGAGTGCCTAACGCCGCGATGTGGGGAGTATTCGTGGCCGTTATGAATTTTGTCCCCTATTTCGGTCCGGTCGCCGGAATCATCCTCCTGGCTGCCGTCGGGTTGCTGACCTTTGAGGCCTCGCTGCTACAGGCGCTGCTTGCGCCCGCCTGGTACCTGTTGCTTCACCTTTTGGAAGCGAACCTCATCACGCCGGCTTTGCTCGGCCGCCGATTCACGCTCAATCCAGTGGTCATTTTTGTTTCCCTGATCTTCTGGACCTGGCTTTGGGGTGTGCCGGGAGCCTTGCTGTCGGTGCCGATCCTGGTTTCGATCAAGGTGGTTAGCGATCGCGTTCCCGCCATGTCGCACATGAGTGAACTGCTCACCAGTTGAGGCAGATCCAATGAATCAGTCTTGCGGAAACAGGATGGGCCGGGCGAGCGCGTGGAGCCGCTATTGCCTTAAAACTCTGGCGGGCGCGGGCAGTTTCGTGCAAGCGCATTGGGATGATCTTCGGCATGCGGCAGCGGTGATCGGAACGGCGCTTGGTAACAGTGTTCGACCGCGATATTGGGCCAAGGCGGCGAGAACAGCATTCCAACGGCAGGTTCTGGCAATCGGCGTCGAACCGGTCGGGTTTGTTTGTGCGTTGGCGGTGTTCGTCGGGATTTCGGTGGTGGTGCAACTTACCTTCTGGGTAGGCGAAGCCGGGCAGTCACAATTGCTCGGACCTTTGCTGGTGGCCGTCGTGGCGCGCGAACTCGGACCGGTGCTGATCAACCTTGTGGTAATCGTTCGCAGTGGAAGTGCGATGACCACCGAACTTGGAGTCCTCAAAATCAACGGCGAAGTGCGTGCGCTCGAAGCGCAGGGAGGCGATCCATTCCTGCACCTCGTAATGCCGCGTATATTGGGCATGGCAATGGCCACGTTTTGCCTGACAATTATTTTTATCCTGGTGGCCTTCGCGAGCGGGTTCTTTTTCGCGGCCTGGATGGGGAAAGGCAGCCGTGATTTGCTTCTATTTGCGAACACCCTTTCCAGCGCGGTTCAACCCAAGGACATTTTCAACATCCTTGCCAAGTGCATCCTGCCCGCGCTGTTTGCGAGCGCTTCCTGTTGTATCGGCGGCCTGGGTGTCGGCAAGTCGGTGACGGATATTCCGCAGGCCACACAACGGGCGCTCACGCGCTCCGTCGCCGGGCTGTTTGTCATCTCCAGCATTGTATCGCTCCTGACTTACCTGTGACCATGAATGAAACGACTGACATCCCTGAAGCCTCACCCCTTGATGAGCGGGGCCAACGGCTGGAGCGGCGCTTTAAATTTCGACACGTCAACGAAATCACCGGCACGTTCGTGCTTGTCGTTATCGCTTTGTTGATCGCCACCCTGGTGTGGACCGGTCGCAGTCAGCGCTGGTTTAGAAGCAATGTCACCCTGAGGATAGTCTTGCCTGAGACCGGTGCGGCAGGAATCCGGCAGGGATCAGAGGTTTACTTTCTGGGCACACTCGTGGGAACCGTCTCCGACGTCGTTGTGGCCGAGACGGGCCGCATGGAAGCCGAGGCAAGCATTCGCCACGATTTCTTCCGGTTCGTGCGCGCGGATTCGTCGGCGGTTGTCAAAAGGAAATTTGGCGTGGCGGGCGATTCGTTTTTTGAAATCACCCGCGGCCAGGGCCGGCCGCTGATGGAAAAGAATGCTTCCATTGTCTGCAACGAGCAGTTTCAAAGCCCGCTGGAATCCGCGATTGAGGAAGTCCGCCGCGAAACCATGCTCGTGTTGAAAAAAACCGGCACTGGGCTGGACACATGGACCCAGTTGGGTGCGGACCTAAGCGAAACCCGGCAGCATCTGGATCAACTCACCGCCCGCATGGAAAATATGGCTGCAGGCATCGAGGCGGGCAAAGGCACGGTTGGCAAGTTGATGACCGACACCGCCGTTGTGGATGAGGCTCAAAATCTCCTGGCGCGGGCGAACGCAACGATGAACGAGTTGCAGGGGATGACGACAAACCTGAATGCTGCGGTTAAAAACGTCCAGAATGGCACGGCGCGACTGCCGGAGATCACCAAGGCCGTGGCCGATGAGGCAAAGGACCTGCCGGGTCTGGTCCAACAAACGCAGACCTCCATGCGCGAATTGGAACGGTTGATCGAAGCCATGCAACGGAACTGGCTGGTCCGTAAATACGTGAACAAGACGAACCCCTCTCCGCTTCATCCGTTGCCCGAGACCGGAGACCCCGAACGGAAGCCGGTGGAAACGTTCAACTCGCCGAGGAATTCGAAGCGCTAAGCGCGATGGCGGACTTTGTGCCTACGCGCCGCAAGCATTGGTACGCCGGGGCAAAACGCACCATGAGGATAGGTTTCCGGTGCAGCTTGCAACATCCTTCCCGCTTCCAAAGCCACGTGAAATTCAATCTCAACCAGCGTAAGTAGCTGTGATTGAATAGATAACAACCGCGAGCGTGCCGTTGGCACTATCCAAGCTGCTACATGCGGAAGAATTGTTATGCGTTATGGCCCAAGCATGATATGCTGATCTCTCCTTCATTGGCCGGACGCGCAGGCGCGCCCGGTGGCGAGGCGGGGAAGCGCATGACTTACCAATTTCGGCGTCGGATTGTTGGGCCATTGATCATCTTTTGGCTGGCCATTACTTTGGCCAGCCTGGTGATGGGAATGGTGGTCTGGAACCGTTTCTCCAATGGGATTGGCGCGTCCTCGGAAGCGCCCGCACACCGGGAAGTGGAGCGGCTGCATGAATTGACCTTGATCGCCGGCCTGCTGGGCGTTGGTGCGGGCCTGTTCTCGATCTACCTTTCGCGGATCGGCTATCGCAAGGAGGGAGAGCAACGCGAATTGCTGGAGGATAAACTGGTAGCGGAAGAGGCCGTCAAGGAGAAGAGCGCATTCCTGGCGAATATGAGCCACGAGATTCGCAGCCCGATGAACGCGATTCTTGGCTTCAGCGAGCTGTTGGAGCCGGAAGGCCTCACGCCCAGGCAATCCCAGTACGTCCGCGCTATTCGGGACAGTGGCGCATCGCTATTGCAGTTGATCAACGATATCCTCGACCTGTCCAAGCTCGAAGCTGGCCGGCTGGAATTGCACCCCGATCCCACGGACATGCGGGATTCCTGTGAATTTCTTCGGACGGTTTTCGCCCAGCAGGCCCTGAAGAAATCCCTCCAATTGCAATTCGATCTGTCACCTGATTTGCCCCGCGCGCTGTTGGTGGATCGCCTCCGACTTAGGCAAGTGCTGATGAATCTCCTGGGGAACGCCATAAAATTCACCGACCAGGGCTGGGTCAAGGTGAGGGTCTCGTGGCAAAAGGAGGCGGAAGGCCGAAACGGGATTCTGGTGATCGACGTGGAGGACACGGGAATCGGCATTCCTCCCAATAAACTGGAGGAGGTATTCAAGCCGTTCGTCCAGGCGGACTCCAGCCGAATCGCAGAGAAGCAAGGCACCGGCATCGGGTTGACCATCGCGAAGCGGCTGACCCAGATTATGAAAGGCACGCTCACCGTCGAAAGCACAGTGGGCAAAGGCACCGTCTTTCATCTCCGGTTCGCAGATGTTCCCATTTCGGTGCGACTGCCGGTAGGGGATCATGCCGAACCCGGGGGAGCAGTGGACTTTAATGACTTTGCGCCGGCCATGCTATTGGTTGTGGATGATAACGAGACCAATCGGGATTTGATGGCCGGCATGTTTGAGAAAACTCATCATGTGGTCCGTCTTGTCGGCAGCGGCAAGGAAGCCTTGGAGAGCCTGGACAAGTTCAGAGCGGATCTGGTGTTGTTGGACATCCGAATGCCGGTGATGGACGGCCGCGCAACGCTCGCTGAGATCCGCAAGCGAGCGGACCTGGTCTCGCTGCCTGTCATTGCGGTGACCGCTTCAAGCTTGTCCAGCGAAGACGCTGAGTTGAAAGCGAAGTTCAGCGGCTACATTCGCAAACCATTCTCCAGACAAACGCTGTTTGTGACCCTGGCGCAATTCCTCCAGCGAGTGCCGCAGAAGGATTTGCTGAAGCCGGGGAATCTCGATGAAGAAACCTCAGCCATTCCGCTTCCGTCGCTCGGCCAGGCGGATGACTGGCGGGCCCTCGCGATCGAATTGCGGCGGCTGCTGAACAGCGAATGGTCTTCACTGCACCAGACCCCGGCCGTCAATAAAGCGAGGGTGTTTGCGCACAAGCTGTTCACACTCGGCCACAAGGCGGAATGCGGGCCGCTCACAAATTATGCGGCAGCGCTCGTGACCTTTGCCGATGCCTACGCCATTGGGGACTTGGAACGGCAACTCGCCTTGTTTCCCGAGCTGCTTCTATCCATCGAAGCTTCTTCGGCCCAGACCGTCCATGCGTAAGGAACCAATGACTGTCCCCATCTCCGGAGCAACCACCGGGTGCCTCCTGGTCGTGGACGATCAGGAAACCAACATCCAGATCATTGGCGCGACTCTGGGCAAACTCGGTTTTGAAATTATTCCGGCCACAAGCGGAGCCCAGGCCCTGGGACGGCTGGCGAACTGCCACCCGGATCTGATTCTGCTCGACCTCTTAATGCCCGACATGGATGGCTTCAAGGTTTGCGAGCGAATCAGAGAAAATCCCGCCTGGGTGGGCATCCCCATCATCTTCCTCTCGTCGGCGGATGACAAAGACCTAATTGTTCGAGCGCTCGAAACCGGAGGGGTGGATTACATCACCAAGCCTTTTAACCATGCCGAACTGATTTCTCGAATCCGCACGCACCTGGCCCTAAAAATCGCCCGTGACGATTTGAAACAGCTCGCGGAAGACAAGGATGAATTGCTGGGCATTCTCACGCATGATTTGAAGAACCACCTGGGCGGCATGAACATGAGCGCCGAGTTGCTCCGTGATCGCAACGGGTTGCAGGACGATCCCAAACAGCGGCTATTGGTTGAGAATATCTCCAATTCGAGCGGCCAGATGCTCTCTTTTGTGAACGAGTTTTTGGCGAACTCTTCGGCCCACCATCAAATGCATATAAAGCTGGAACCCGTCAGTCTCGCGGATGCAGCCTCGCGTGCCATCCGGCAATTTCGCGAGGCGGCCGGACGGAAGAACCTGTCGATGCAGACGTCGCTCCCCGATGAAGACTCCCTGGTGCAGGCTGATTCCAGCGCGCTGAGCCAGGTGCTCGAAAATCTCCTCTCCAACGCGGTGAAGTTTTCGCCACTCGGAAAGCAGATCTCGGTCGCCATCCGCCCGGCTAAGGACTACGTCGAATGTCTCGTGCGGGATCAAGGGGCGGGCTTCACGGTGGAAGATAAGAGCCGGATGTTCCGCCGTTACGGGCGGCTTTCTGCGCGGCCTACGGGCGGTGAATCCTCCGCTGGTCTTGGCCTGAGCATCGTCAAGAAGCTGATGGACGCGATGGGTGGGGAATTGGCGTGCGAAAGCACGGCTGGCAATGGGGCTGCTTTTTGCATTCGTTTCCCGCGAGCCGTTCTCCAACCCTGAATTGAATTACCCATGAACTTTTTGGTCATTGACGACAACAAAATATTCCGGGATGCGACCTGCCTGATGATCGACGGCACCGGTAATTATGCGGAAGGCGCGGATTGTGGTGAAGTGGCTCTGGCCTCGTTAAGGGCGGGAGAATTTAATGCGGTATTGCTGGATCTTCATCTGCGCGAGGAGAACGGCCTTGATCTCCTCGAGCAAATCCTCAAGGACCAGCCCCGTTTGCCGGTGGTCATGTTCACGGCGCAAGGCAATGTAAAAACCGCGGTGGACGCCATGCGGCGGGGCGCCATGGACTTCCTGGAAAAGCCATTCACGCGGGAACAGTTCCACCTCGTACTCGCCCGCGTGCAACGTTTTCATCAATTAAGCCAGAACATTGAGCGGCTGGAACAGGAAGTCCAGGAGAGCAAGGCACAGAGCGTCGATCCGATTCTCGAATTCACCACGCCGGCCATGCGCGAGGTAATGGATGTGTTACTGCGAGCCGCCAAGACGTCGGCCTCCATTCTCATCTGCGGTGAAAACGGCACCGGCAAAAGCATCGCCGCCCGTGCCGTTCATCAGCAAAGCCCGCTATCAGACAAGCCCTTCGTGACCGTGAGCTGCGCCAGCCTGTCCAAGGAATTGCTGGAAAGCGCGTTATTCGGCCACGCCAAAGGATCATTTACCGGGGCGGTTAAGGACCATTGGGGCAAGGTCAAAGCCGCCGCGGGTGGAACTCTCTTTCTGGACGAAATTGGCGACCTGCCGATGGATATTCAACCCAAGCTGCTTCGTCTATTGCAGGAACGCGAATACGAGCGGGTGGGGGAAAACATCACGCGCCACGCTGATATGCGCGTCATCGCCGCCACGAATCGCGACTTAAAAAAGAGCCTGGCCGAAGGTGCCTTTCGGGAAGATCTCTATTTTCGTTTGAACGTCATCACCGTGGTGATGCCCCCGTTGCGCGAGCGACAGGACGATCTGCTTCGCTTTGCCGAGCACTATCTCAAATATTTTGCCGCCCAGTGTGGCCGCCGTCTCAAAGGCTTTTCCAAGGAAGCGATGGCTTGCATTGCGGCCTATCCATGGCCTGGCAACCTTCGCGAACTGCGCAATGCGATTGAACGCGCAGTCATCCTGGCCCGGGGCAACGAACTCGTGGCCGAGGATTTGCCTGCGGAACTGCGCGGTTTACCAACTGCCGGAACAATTGCCAGCGATGGCCAACAGCAAATCGGTTCGGCGATTACCATGCAAAAGATCGAGGAATTGCATTTGCGCAAGGTCCTGGAGCGCACACCGGGCATGACCGAGGCTTCCGAAATTTTGGGGATTGATCGGGCGACACTTTACCGGATGCGCAAGCGGTTTGGAATGGATTGAAGCCCGCCACTCCTTGAGTGCTGCCGTTCTTTGCTGAATGCAGTGCGGTCGGTGATCGAGGACGAAGTTGAGAATATCCGTACCGCCGGAAGCTCGCTCGATTGGGTACCCGCGCGTTCTTAGTCGCTAATTAGTACGGCGAGCCCTGCCCGCCAAAACTGGGGAAATCATCCTGTGACGGCGTAAAAACGGCTCCCATGAGATACCTCCGACCGCCCCATTGCGGAATGGCGAGCGCGGACTCGTTCAAGTTCACTAATTGCTTGGTCGTTGCCTTGATAAAAAAAAGAACGCATGTCTCATTTCGGTTTGGCCGTAAATTCCACATAGCGGCTGTGGTGCAGCGCCAGGGTGAGGTTGATTGTCCTTGTGTTGCCCATCTTTTTAAGGCCAAAGCGATAATCGCCGCCGCCCCATCCCCAGTTCTGGAATTCAACAGGTTGGTTTCGTTCGTCCGTTATTTTTATGATAGTCAGTCGCATGCCTTCCGGTGAAGGGTCTAAATGGATTCGAAAAACTGCTTCTATGTCACCCGTCTGATGGACTTGATCCGGCGCGATTTGAATGATCGGGAACAATTGTATGTGGTGGTCATCGATCGTGGTTTCAGCAATCGGCTGCATTTTCCTGTCGTTACGCCAAAGGTCATTGATATCACCCGGAGTAAGGGAAAGGCCCGAAGGCGACCATATCTCATCACGGTTAAAACCGGACGAGCGCGACATCTCCACGCGTAATTTCCAGGCGGGTTCGTCGGGCCAAAGTCCCCACTGGTAGTTTACCGAATTGTCGCCATTTTCTAACGCAGTGCTCCAAACAAAGTTTACCGTGCGGTTGCCGGTCGCATCGGTGGTTTCGATTTGAACCGGCTGCCAATTGGTGATGGCGCTGCCGTTCTGTTCGGTGTGAAATATCGCCAGGACCGCCTTATTACTGAGATCGCCGGATTTTGTTCGCACGGCTCCGGAATTGTTCAAATCCACGCTGCGGTCCAAACGGGTCAGTGTAACGTCCAGATCGTCAGCCGGCTGTGTATCGGGAAGCGCTGAAGACACCCAGGCGGGAAAACGCTCGCGCCGGGCAGGATTTGGGATGACAAATTCTCCCTTGCTCTGTTCCGGCATTCCGGTTTGCTGAGACCATGCCTGAGCACGGATATGAACCCTCCAGCCACGCCGAGGAAACGCCTCGATTAAAATGCCGGCAAGTTCGGCCTCGCTCCAAAGCGGCCCATTGCCAATGGTGATACCGGAGCTGCTGGCGCAGGAGGTGTTGGCGGCATCATACGCTCGCAATTGATATTGCGGCGTACTATTCGGTTTGTGTTTTTGTTTCACCCAGACGCAAATCGAATTATTCGTCGTATCCAGCGGGTGCCCTCGAATCGTCCGGCCTTTATCATCTTTGGTCTTGAAAGCATGGTGCTTGCCGTACGTAACGCCAAGAAGGGTCAAACGGCTGCCGTCGGCCAAAACTATGGTTTGTGGCCTCCATAGCCACATATACAACCCGCATGCCACCCCGAGGACTAAAACTGAAACCACCGTCCAGAATAGACTTTTATTCTTCACCATTTCTTTTTTGAGGTGGTTCGCCCGTTCACCGGCCATTGTCGCTGTCGGGATAACACCACAGCCGGTTCTTTTTGGGATCAGACTCGGCCTCATACCATTTGTCGAACTTGACGTAGTCAACTGTGCCACTGAAGGAAGCCTGGATGGCACCCTGCAAATGCCGCGCGCTGACGCCTTCGCCGGGATTATTGGCACCATCATTGAAATAATACGGCTCGGTCTCGTCGGTTTCCCAGAACGCGCAATCGTCCGGTTGCAAGCTCGACAGTTTGACCGGTGTGGGAAGTATTTTCATGAAACCGACCACGGCGCCGTTCATCGCGTAGCTGGACAGTTGTTGTGCCCGCTGCTCCACCTGCCCGTCATGGGCGGAGTACACCGCTTTTTCGGGCTTGTCCATGGGACACAGATACAACTTGGGATTGCCCAAGGAGGACCACAGGACTCCGGTTTGCGCTTTGAATCGATTCGTGCCGGTAGCAGTCAAGTCCGGCGTATAAAGCCAGCCCGCATTCGTAAAATCCCCGTAACCGCCTATGTGACCGCCATTGTCCCAGTTCGGTTGCGGTGGGATGTCATTGTTATCCGAAGCAAAGGCGTGAACCGCGATCATGATCTGCCTGAGATTGTTGATGTCGGTCACCTTGCTGGCGGAATTCTTTGCGCGCCCCAACGTCGTTAAAACCAACCCTGCCAAAATGGCAATGATCGCCATTACCACCAATAATTCCACCAAGGTGAACCCGCGAATGCATTTGGTACGGCTGGGAATTGCATGTGTCATATTTGTTAAACGTTTTTCATTTGGAAAAGATCGAGGAAATTTGCGCCAGCAAAAGGGATGGAATTTCATCGAGGCTTCAGGGAATCCAGGAGTCGAGCGCGCGTGTTCTCCGGAAGTGACATCTTAGCGATCACGCTCTGCGCCGCCACCTGATCTGCCGCGGACATTGCCGAGAGCTGTTCTGCGCCTTGGGCTGAATACGCCAGCGAATGAACCATGCTTTCGAAAAACGGCTGACGACGCGGATCCGTCGCTGGAAGGTTGCCCATCCATTGCATCGCGGCGTCGGGTTGCGATTGCTGCCATTCCGCAAAGGCAGCCGCCCCCGCCGTCAGGCCGCGAGCCTCCGGCAGTGTTGCAGCCCAATCCAACGCCGCGACGGGCGTTGTTCGCACCATTTGCCGTGCCAAAATGGAATCGGCATACGCCGGCACCTCGTCATTGGGAGCTAAAGCGAGAAACTTCGCCATGCTGCTTGAATCTGCTCTCGCCCAAGACCATGACACTTGATCAATCACCCGTTTAACGGATTGTGCATCCAATCCGGTCAACCAGGAGAGAGTTTCGGGTTTTACGGGATCCGATGAGCCAAAGGCAGGAAACAATTTTTGGGCGACGACACCGGCCGCTTCAGCACGCGCCTGTGAGGGTTCCATCCCGGCCACCATCGCCGCCGCCGCATCCGGATTCTTTGCCGCCGCACCATTCATCACGCTGGTGACGGCTTGGACAAGCTGCGCCCCGTGGAGATTATCCAAGCTCCACGACAACGCATCAGTCGCGTCCTTGCCGGCCCAGGCTTCCACGAGAGCGGGACTGAGACGATTGCGGATGCGGTCATCTGTGCCGGCAATCCAATCCGATGCCGCTTCGAGATTTTGTCCCGCCCATTCTTTCACGACCGTAGTTGCGAGCCTGGAGCTGAGATCGCCCGGTTGCGAAATCGCAAACTTCAGCGCCGCCTCCGGGTCGGCTTTGGCCCACATCTTGCCGATGGAGTCCATGGCGGATTGCGAGACAAAACCGCTCGGGTGGGCCAAAGTAAATTCCGCGGCGTGCTGCGGGTCGGCCGCTGCCCAAGCATCGATGGCATCCATTCGTGGGCCAATGTTTTCCAGATGCCATTGCGAGAACAATTCCAGCCCGCGTTCAGCATTATTGTCCGTCACGGCGGTGGCCACTTGGATGCGCCACATATCTCGCATGCCCAGGTTTTCCGTAGTGTTCAGGGCCGCGATTGCCGCTTCAGGATCTTGCTTTGGCCATGAATCAAAAAGTGCGCGTCCCAATTCGTCGACCGGCAGATCGCCACCATATTTGGAAATGGATACGAGCGTATCGAAGAGATGACGCGGAGCCATCTCCACCCAACAACTCACCACAAGACGCCAGATGGCCGGATTATTGCGCGCGAGCCTGGCGAGACGGGGAAAATCTCCGGGCTGCGCGCTTTCCAGGGCCTTCATCCAATAAAACCATTTATCCAGTGGGGACGACCTGGACAAATCACGCGACAATTGGGAGGTTAGTGGAGAATCGTCGGGTTGCGAACCAGCACTTTTGCCTTTTGATCTGGCGGTAGAGGACGTTGCTTGAGCGTGGACGATTGGTTCCCCAACGCTGCTTTGGGCATTAGAGACGTGGTGGGATTTCAAGGCATATCCCGTGCCGATGCCGATGATCGCTGAAACCACCACCACACGCAGATTGGAAATTATTCTCATGCGACGTGCTCTGGTTGTTACTGGAGAATTCAATGAGCCCCCGGATTTTGCAGTGCGGAGTAAAGTTTCTGTTTTACGTCCATTGTGAATGGCCCGGAATCAATCCATTGGCGTACGGTGGCCGGATCACGCGCCGCCATGGTTTGAACTACTTGCGTGGCCGCACGATCGCGTTCGGTGGTGTCGGTTATGCTCAAGGCCCATTGCCAGGCTTGTTGCGGATATTGGTTCGCGGCGGCGATGACCAGCGCTTCGGTGCTTTGGTCGCGGCCCGGCCCGGCAGGCATGGCAGAAACCCAGTCGGCTGCCCCCAGCGCGTCCTTGGTGGCCCACCCGTTAACGATGCCTGCAGCGGCCGCCTTTTGCGTTTCGGCGGTTGGCAACGTGCCAGCCCACGCAACGGCGTCGCCAGGTGATTGAGTGGCCCAAGCTTTTGCCAATGACTCGACGCCCTTGGCGCGGTCCGCTTCCGGTAAAAGTTGCAGTTTGGAAATCCACGGCTGAGGGTCAATCAAGTTGTCGGAACTGAGCAAGCTGAAGGCGGACTCTACCAACGGGGTTTGCATGCGGTCCGGCGCGTTGGCAAGCATCTGGTCAACCCGTCCCAACATGCTGCCGCCGTTGAAAATCGTACGCGCAAGATCCTGGACTGCCTTGTTGCCGTCGGCCGTGTCTGGCAGACTGCCGCCCAACTTCAATGCCAACATTGGGTCTTGCCAGGCCGCCGAGTTCAACACCTGCGTCTTCAAAGATTTAACCTCCTCACTTTCCGGCTGATTCTGGAGCCAATCCCAAACCGCCCCGCGTTCGCCGGCCGAACCGTTTAGCAACGCGCTGCCGATGGCCGGCTGTAAGACCTTCAAGGAACCGTCGTTCGCATGAGCCGTCAGGAAGCCTGCGGGATCGGCGTTGAGCCTGCTCGTGACGGGGTCAGCCAGACCCATTAAATCCTCGTTGCCAACCCGGCCTGGATGGCTTGAAAGCCAAGCGACGGTCGCATCGAAATCGGTTTGTGCGGCCTGACTCAAAACCCGCGCGCCCGTGGTGCTGGCAAAATACATCTGCTGACCACCCTCGGGAACGAGATTCACATTGTCCAGTGCGGCGGCCGGGTCCACGCCGGCTTTTCCAACCAACGCATTGCGGATTATCTCATCCCGGTCCGCGCCGTCGGGCAAGCCTTTGGCCCAGTTAATGGCCGCATTCAAATCAGTCCGGCCCCAAGCCTTCGCAACACCAGCCAGCGCCTGGTCGCGATTTGGACCGCTGATACTTTCCGCCGCGAGACGCGCGGACTCCATGCCGCCTTGGGCCAGAACCGCAAAGGCATCGCGCACGGTGTAATCCCAAAAGCTTTCCGCCTTGGGTAATTGTGAGACAATGGCGGGGATTTGATCCGGCACGGCATGAGCAATGTCGCCCAGACAATCATGCGCCAGCCCCAGCCACTCTGCACCCGAGCCCATGAGACCCGTGACCGCCGCATGCGGGTCAATGGAAAGCCATTCCCGGAAGAATTGCTGGCGCTCGTCATTGCCGTGGCCGGGCGAAAGAAAAAATGACAACCCACCCGCCGGATCGACCTGCGCCCATTCCGTCCTCAACGCCGCGCCCAGTGCCTTGCGATGAAATGAATCCTTGAGGTCCTTGACGGCTTTATACAGCAGGGGCATGGCCTGGGCGTTGGTTCCATATTGTTCGTGCAACGCGCGCCACTCCGCGAACAGCGCGCTGCTTTCAAAGCTCGCGGGTGGATTGGTTGGCAAGGCCGGTGTCGCATCCGGCACCGGGGGCAGTTTCGCAACGGGCACGACACTCGAAGTGTTTAATTGATAACCAATCGGAATACAAAGGACGGCGACAATGGCCGTAGCGATCAAGAAACCTTTGGAGGAGCTCATAACGGTGGCCAAAAATGTTTTGATGGCGGAGGTGGTGGCAGACGTGCTGGCGGCGGCGCTCGAGGCGAAAACTGTCGCCGCGACAGCGGCAGGGGCTGTCAGTGCGCCAATCGCCGCAGCTATAGTCATAGTGAGAATTGCGGTCGGCCGTTTGTGCGTCAGCACGGTTTCAATCAGGCCAGAAATCCGGTCGCGGCACATTTCCCGGCCGCGGGCGAGGCGCTGCTTTACCGCGTCTTCACTGATGCCAAGCGTCTCCGCCACAGCCCGGACTGACTGTCCTTCGGTATAATAGAGGACCAGCGGCAAGCGATAGCCCTCGGGCAGCTTGGCAAGCGACTGGCGAACCAACATGGCTTCCTCCTCGGTGGCGGCTGCCTCACTTGGAGTGGGAGACCCATCTGAGAGTTCGAGTCCTTCATCCAGCGGATCATGCGGTTTGCTTGAGCGACGGTGCCCCAAAGCGGCATTGCGCGCAATTTGAGCAAGCCATGCCCTCAGCCGGGCTGGTTCCCTTAATTCATGAATTTTACGCCAAGCGGTTAAAAACGCCTCCTGGCCAACGTCCTCGCTCGCGGCGAAGTCAGCCAGGATTCCCAAAGCGATTCCACATACCATGGCCTGGTGCCGTGCCACGATCTCAACGAATGCTCGCTTGTCACCACGCTGGGCCGCGCGCGCTAGTTCCGCGTCTGGTACCGACTGGCTTCGCGCATCGTGTTCAAGCCTTTGAGTATTCATTTTCGGTCGCCGCAAACAACATTAGCAGCTATCAAGTAGATGCGACCAGTTGCGAAACGGTGACAAATATTTTTGACGTCGCAATCCCCTCACTTATGACAGACGGGGGCGGGTCAAGGCCAGATCAAGGCGGTTCCAGCGCAGCCTGGCGGGACCGGTGCGCGCGTTTTTAAAGGGTCGTATTCGCACGCTACGGGGTTGGGCGCGTTGGAACTCCCAAGGGCGGGCAAAGGAAAAGGGCGCGCCCGGCAACCGTAATACTGAGATAATCCAGCCGCTCCACCCCCGCGCCAGCGGACGGATGGTGGGGGGCTACTGTGGCGCTTGCTCAGCCTTGAGCTGGATGACGTTCGCGGCTCCCGCAGCTTTTGAAGATGCCCGCGAGCAGCGTAACCCTCCTGCCGGTAGCCTCGTAGAAGCGTTGCAGCCGCTGGAGCGCGGCCAAGGCGTCGCTGGCCTGCTCCGGAGACAGCGCCGCAGCTTGAGTTCCCTTTGCGAGGTTGGCAGCCAACTTGTCGCCTTCCTTCTTCGCCGCCGAGTATGTGGAGAAGTCCTTGAACCGACTGCGCGGCTTGCCGTCAACCCGGCGCCCGCCAGTAGAGCCGGTACGGCTGTGGCTGGCCGAGCCGCTTCGGGAAGTTCACTTTCTGCTCACTTTCGGATTGTAACGCCCCCCGGAATGTTGGGGAATCTTTGGGGGCCACTCCAGTTTGCTCATTTTCCTCAGGAAAAGTGGTGCCCCGGCTAGGACTCGAACCTAGGACCAATTGATTAAGAGTCAACTGCTCTACCAACTGAGCTACCGAGGCAACCCGATTTGAACCGGCCACGGACTCAGCAATATCAAAACCCCGACGGGGAATGTCAAGTGCCGGAGGTTGACCGGACGGATTGACTACGCTTTCTCCGCCCTGGCGTCAAGGAGCAAAAGAGGAAATTCGTCATACCTCAGTAAATCCGCAAGCGCAACCCACAAATGCCGTCAGTTGTCGCAAGGTTCAGGCTCGCGAGCATAAAGACGAAGCAGCACTTCAGGGGTCTGGCCGGGGACGTGCGGTCCCCGAGTGTAAGCAATCACAAGCCAATCCTTGTTCTCCGTGGCGTTGAGGCGGCAAAGGACTTCGCCCCACGAAAATTCATGCTGACCGGCGAGGTCGGTGCTGATGACGCCTTCGTGGAAGGCGCGGCGTTCGCTGTCGCCGGGAGTGTTCGGCTTGTAGGATGGATGGGAGTGCGCCAGCAGCAGGATTTGAACGCGATCGTCCTTGTCCGTCAGGGCTTCGACTTCGAACTTGCCGTGATCCGCGCGGTAAATACCAAGCTGATGCCAGCGCCATTCTTTCGCCGAAAGGTCGCGGGATCGGCACCCGACCGGTGAAGGCACGACTTTTTGAGGAGCTACTTTGAGGTCAAAGAAGGTGGCTTCGCCGGTCAAGCGGGAGATCATGGCCGTGGCCCCGAGGAGTGATTGACTATCGCAAGCTGCTGCGTGTGCCATCCACCGATGGCGGTGGCGACTGGGTGGGCAAGGCAGCGCTCGGATGGGCCGTGCCGGCCACAGTCAACGCCGCTCCGGGTGAGGCAGGTTGGCCGGCTTGCTTGAGGTATTCCATCAACTTGCGGATGGGTGACAGGATCAGCGGCAAAACTTCCCCGGGCCGCTGGGCTTCGTGCGCGAACCATGCGCCGACCTTGTCCACCTCCTGAAGCAGGCGCATCGCCTCGGCGCGAACGCTCTCGTCCGTGATGCTCTTCAATTCCGTGCGGATCACTCCGGTCCAGAACGCAAAGACCTGGCCCGTGATGCCTCCCTCGACGATGCTCAGAAATGTCTCCACGTAATAAACCACCGACCGAGGATCCCCCGCAGGATACGCAATCGGCGGAATCGGTGCAGACGGCGGTACAGCGCCCGGTTCGGAGTTCTGTGACTGCTGCATCGCCACCCATTGTGCAACCTTTTAAGCCAACAGGCAACCTTAAAGGAAAACATCCAATTCCAAGCTCTAAACTGGATGGACGCTCACCCAGGCTTGGAGTTTGAAACTTGGTGCTTATCTGGTGTTTGGAGCTTGGAGCTTGGAACTTGGTGTTTCCCAAACCGTCTGCCTTCCCTGCACCTTCACGTCCCCGCGCGCCAGCGCCGCAATCGCCGCCGGATACAACGCCCGCTCCGCCTCCTGAATGCGCGCGTGCAGCGTCGCCGGCGTGTCACCCGCGAGCACCGGCACCGTTTGCTGCGCCAGGATTGGCCCCGTATCAATTCCCTGGTCCACAAAATGGACCGTCACACCAGTGACCTTGACCCCGTAGTCCAGGGCCTGTTTCCAGGCTTCCAACCCGGGAAACGATGGCAACAAAGCCGGATGAATGTTCACGACCCGTTGCGCGAACGTGCGCAGGAATTCGCCCTTCAAAATTCGCATGAACCCCGCCAGTACCACCAAATCCACCCGCGCCTCGCGCAAAGCCGCGATGTATGCCGCCTCCGCCGTTTCATCCAGCTTGGTCCGAAACTTCCCGGGCGGGATGAACCGCGCCGACAACCCGCGTTCCCGCGCCCGTTCCAGAATGAGCGCGTTCTCGACGTCGCTGAGCACGACCGCCACCTCAGCCGGCACCGTGCCCGCCGAACAAGCGTCCGCAATCGCCACAAAATTCGATCCCTTGCCGGAACCCAGCACACCCAGCCGAAATGTTCGTTCGCCGCTCATGAGACTCATTGTAAGGGACCAACCTTCCCCCGCAAAGTCAGAAGCGGGGCTGCGCCTGGGCAGGAAATTAACTCGAGCGACGGTGCCAGTAATTTGTGCGGCACACAATCTTTTCGCGAGAGTTGTCGGTGACGGCGCTCAGGCATGCAGCGGCAAAAGAATCTCAGTGAGTCGGACGGAGCGAGGACGAGGATTTTTTGTTCAAGAGATTTCGGAATGGCTTTGGCTCGACGCGTAAAATCTTCCATTCGTCGCAATTTTGAAAGCGAGTGAAATCTTTCAGCGCTTCCAACAGTGCAGGCTTAAGAGGCTCCGTCACCGCAATGTTTGGTTCGAATACAAGATTATTGACCACAAGTCGCCGGTCGGGGCGGTTTGCCTTGGCGTCCAGCCGGCCGATGAGGCGGTCGCCCCAGAGAATCGGAAGAGCGAAGTAGCCATATTTGCGCTTCCCGGCCGGCATGTAGATTTCAACGGTGTAATCAAAATCGAAGAGCCACTTCAAACGTTTGCGCTGGATCGTTAGATTATCGAAAGGGGAAAGAAAGCGCATGACGTTTTCTCTTAACGGCCAGGTGAGATCCAAAGCTTCTTTAAGCACAAAGACGGCGACCTTGGGAAACTCATTCACCCGGCACTCGACCACTTCACCAGACTTGATGAGGCTGGACAGCCCGTTCTTGACCAGGTCGGCGCGGTCGGCGTCTTGCAGGTAATGGAGTTCCTGAGTGCGCGCCACGCCCAACGCCCGCAGGGCTCGCCGAACGTGAAATTCGGCAGATTCGCGCTTGCCGGGGAAATTCAGTGCAGTGTTTGATGGCAAAACACGATTGGAGAGATCGAAAACCTTTTGAAACCCCCTTCGACTACGAATCATTATCTCGCCTTGCATCCAGAGTTCGTGAAGCGCGCGTCTTTCGATTTTACCAACTGATTCCTCGCCCCATTGCTGAACCCTGGCCTTTGATTCCACATCGCTGATCATCAGCGGGCCACGCTTCCGGACAAGACTCAGCATGCGCCGCATGGAGGCTCGAAGCTCGGGTGTATCATCAAACCAATGCAACTCGCTCCGATGCTTGCGCATCAGGGGAAGCGAAAACCTGTAGTCTTTGGTGGGCAAATACGAAGAGGCGTGATTCCAGTATTCAAAAACCGCAGCATCGGGACTTTGCAGTTCGTGAAGCATCTCCGGTTGATAATCCGGAACGCGCGACCAGATCACATGATGATGCGCTCGTTGGATCACGCTCACAGTGTCCACTTGGACATAGCCCAGATGCTCAATCGCTGCCAGCACAGCCAATTTTCCCGACCCAAACGGCGCAGTTTTATCGGCCAGTCCTTGAGAACGAAGGGAAATTGTCCGGGCTTCCCGAAGAGATAGGGATACGGGATCAGATGATCCTGCTGCAACGCGAACCGATTTGCCCGAATGAGACTTTGTCATACTTTAGGCCCGCGCACCTTCCACGAGCGAAACGACCTGGGTTCCGGCGAAGATGTTGTTCGGTTGATGGGCCATCGGTTGTTTCCAATCTCGGGATTCATGATGGCAGGAATTTGGGCGGCAGACAATCGTGGTGTGGCGGTTGCATCGGACGAGCGCGAAAGGAGAGTCAGACGGATCTGACAGGTAGGACAGGTCTGGCGGGCGAGACGAAAGCGTCGCTACGTTCGAACCCGTTTCGTACGTGTAAAAGCGGTGTGGCCGCTTCGCTTTGCCACCGCACTCCAAAATGCCAACGTGTTCCGGGCCAGCCCTCGAGGTCAGAATTTGAACGTGACGGTCGCGAGGATGGAATTGTCAATGGTTCGGTTGGCCTGGGTTGTGCCAAAGATGTCGTTCCAATCGTGCTTGGTGGTGGCGAGCAGTTTGTAGGCGAGGCCCAAATCGATTCGCGGGTTGAGGCTGTATTTCACGCCAGCGACAAATTGCCCGGCGCCGTTTATGTCGTGCAGGTCATTCAAGCCGGACACGATTCCACCCAGGCCCAGGCCGACGTATGGCTTCACCCGCCAGTTCACCGGCAGCGTGTAAGTCCCATTGACCAGAATCGGGACCTGGTAAAGGCTCCGCGCTCCCGTCTGGGTGGAATTCGAAAAATCAACGGCGTTGTAGATGTAACCCACTTCCATTCCCACCGCCCACGAGTCATCGAATTGGTACCCGCCGTCAAGGTCCAGTCGCACACCGGTCTTGAACGAGAGATGGGTGGTCGTCGGATTGGCGCCAAAAAAACTGGTCGTGGTGTTCAAATTGTTTGCGAATGAAGGTCCGACATCCGCTTTCAAATACCAATTGGAGTCGGCGGCCTGGAGTTGGCTTGTGGCCAGCGTGCAGAAGAACAAGGCGGGAATTACCAAGGTTCTCGAGAATGCGAGTTTTTTCATGGTTTTAGTTGGTTCGTTCTGTGCCGCAAAACTAGGCATCCCAGGCGGTTGATGCAATCCATTAAATGTTCCCAGGGTTTCGTGTGGAGTGGGCTGACGTTGAGGTAGCCAATTACTCGGAATTTTCCCGCAGAGGCGCGAACGATGTGGAGGGGGCCGGAAAATAATTCCGCACTCTGCGCCTCTGCTGGAACCCGATTTCGGAAGATAGCCTCCTGTTACCGGAATTTGGGCTTGGAAAGCAGCTGGACGGTGCCTTTTGGGGCCGAGTTAATGAGGTTTAACGTTAAAGTGATGGGATTAAACCTGGGGCATAAGGCAAACCCACAGGCGAGAGGTAGAATTAAAAAAAATGGCTTGGGACAGGTCTGGGTCTGGTCCAGAGGAGTATATATGAATGCGGAGCGGGAGAGGGGAATGAACGGAGGTTTTCAAGGCATCAGGCCTGAATTCCCTACCGGATACAAAGTTATTGCGGATTGGTAAAAAAACCTATTGACACGTTTTTGGGTTCCGCGTAATTTCGTTATCAGTCATTTGGGCCGTAAATAGACAGAAATCATAGCCCCTGTGCGATTTTCGAGGAAAATGCAAGGGGTAATGGGTTTTTGTCGTTTTGGCGTGTCAGGATTATAGAAATTGGCTATGCCCATGTAGCTCAGTTGGCAGAGCACGTCCTTGGTAAGGACGAGGTCATCAGTTCAATCCTGATCATGGGCTCCATTTTAAACGAAAATAGAAGTTTGCGGCGAAAAAATAAGAAACACGTAAGCAGCAATTAATAACCAACACACTAGGAGAAAGCGTAATGGCAAAAGAAAATTTTCAAAGAACGAAACCGCACGTCAACGTTGGAACCATCGGTCACGTTGACCACGGCAAATCCACCCTGACCGCGGCAATCGTCGAGGTGCAGAACCGCAAGGGTCTGGCGCCAAAGATCTCCTATGCCGAAATCACCAAAGGTGGCACGGTCCGTGACGAAACCAAGACGGTCACGATTGCAGTATCGCACGTGGAATACGAGAGCAACACCCGGCATTATGCCCACGTGGATTGCCCCGGTCACGCGGACTACGTCAAGAACATGATCACCGGCGCCGCCCAGATGGATGGCGCAATCCTGGTGGTCAGCGCGGCGGACGGCCCGATGCCTCAGACCCGCGAGCACATTCTGTTGGCCCGCCAGGTCGGCGTGCCCGCGATTGTGGTGTTCCTGAACAAGGTTGATTTGGTGGATGATCCGGAATTGCTCGATCTCGTTGAGATGGAAATCCGCGATTTGCTGAACAAATACCAGTTCCCGGGCGACAAGACGCCCATTATTCGCGGCAGCGCGACGGCCGCCATGGCTGGCAAGCCGGAAGGCGAAAAAGCCATTCAGGATCTGCTCACGGCCATTGACTCGTTCATTCCGCTGCCGACTCGCGAAGTGGACAAGCCGTTCCTGATGTGCATCGAGGACGTGTTCAACATTGAAGGTCGCGGCACGGTCGTGACCGGTCGTGTGGAACGCGGCGAGTTGAACCGCATGTCTGAAGTGGAAATTGTCGGCTTGGGTGACACCCGTAAGACAACGGCGACCGACATCGAAATGTTCCGCAAGCTGCTCGACAAAGCCAGCGCGGGCGACAACGTGGGCGTGCTGCTGCGCGGCACCAAGAAGGAAGAAGTTGAGCGCGGCATGGTCCTGGCCAAACCCGGTTCCATCACACCGCACACGAAATTTAAGGCCGAGGTGTACGTGCTCTCGAAGGAAGAGGGCGGACGTCATACTCCGTTCTTCAACAAGTATCGTCCCCAGTTCTACTTCCGCACCAGCGATGTCACGGGCAATGTGACCTTGCCGCAGGGCGTGGAAATGGTGATGCCGGGCGACAATGTCTCCGTCGATGTCGAGCTGATCTCGACGGTAGCCATGGAAAAGGGGCAACGGTTCGCGATTCGCGAAGGCGGCCGCACTATTGGCGCCGGTCGCGTGAGCGAAGTGGTTTCCTGATCGAAACCGATGGAAATTTATGGAGTGCGGGGGAAGACTCCCGCCTCCGTTTTTTAGCCTGATGATGGGATAGCCACTCAACAACGGCCCCGCAGGTTTCGGGGCAGGTAGGGCGGTAGCTCAATTGGTAGAGTAGCGGTCTCCAAAACCGTCGGTTGGGGGTTCGAGTCCCTCCCGCCCTGCCAAACCTGGACTGGATGCCGGAGGGGTGGCAGAGTGGTCGATTGCGGCGGTCTTGAAAACCGTTAAGGCCTAACAGCCTTCGGGGGTTCGAATCCCTCCCCCTCCGCCAGGTTTGAAAGCAAGTTAAGTATCGTGAGTAACTATCGTTTATATATCGGGATCGTGCTGGCAGCGGTGGTCTTTGTCGTCCTTTGGCGGCAGGGCCACCTGATGCGGCTGTCGAACTACGTCCGCGAAACCTGGGCGGAAATGGAAAAATGCGCCTGGCCGACGTGGGCTGAACTCAAAGGTTCAACGATAGTCGTGCTCATTTCCATTTTATTGCTGGGCGGGTTTACGGTTCTGGCGGATGCGAGTTTCCTCTTTTTGGTGAACCTCATCACGCCAGGCAAATGAATTTATTTTAGGTCATAGCATGCAAAGCCAGTGGTTTGTCATTCATACGCTTTCCGGCCAGGAACAAAAGGTCAAGGAAAGCATTGAGAAGCGGATCAAAGCCGAAGAAATGGGCGAGTACATCCATGAGGTCCTCGTGCCCATGGAAAAGGTCGTCGAGGTCCGCAACCAGAAGAAGACTGTCTCGACGCGCAAGTTGTGGCCTGGATACGTGTTTGTGGATATGGCGTTGCTGGATGAAAACAAGCGGATCATCGAGAAACCGTGGTATTTCATCAAGGACACCCAGGGCGTCATCGGGTTTGTGGGCGATCCGCCCATGCCGACGCCGGCGGAGGAAGTCGAGTCGATCAAGGCCCAGATTTCGGACTCCGAAGAGCGCGAGAAGCCCAAGGTCAATTTCGAAGTGGGCGAGACCATCAAGATCAACAATGGTCCGTTCCTGAACTTCAGCGGCGTGATCGAGGAAATCGAGCCCGACCGCGGCAAACTGAAGGTGACGGTCAATATTTTCGGCCGGAATACCCCGGTCGAGTTGGAATATTGGCAGGTTGAGAAAGCTTAATTGAGATTTTATGGCGAAGAAGATTACCGGATCGATCAAATTGCAAATTCCCGCCGGCCAGGCGAATCCCGCGCCGCCCGTCGGCCCCGCATTGGGCCAGCACGGCGTGAACATCATGGCCTTCTGCAAGGAATTTAACGCGGCGACCAAGGCCGATACGGGTCTCGTGATTCCCGTGGTGATTACGGTTTACCAGGATAAATCGTTCACGTTCATCACCAAGTCGCCGCCCGCGTCCGTGCTGCTCAAGAAAGCCGCCGGCATCACCTCGGGCTCGAAGACCCCCAACAAGGAAAAGGTCGGCAAGGTGACGCGCAAGCAGGTGTTGGACATCGTTAAGTTGAAAATGAAGGATTTGAACGCGACTTCGGATGAAGCCGGGTTCCGAATCGTGGCCGGGACCGCCCGCAGCATGGGCATCGACGTCACTGGCTAATTAACCAAAACCGCGGGAGAGCCATAAACTCGTTTGCACCGCAATTAAACTGAATGCCAAAGAAACCAAGTAAAAGATACCGCAAGGCGCTGGAACAGGTTGATGGAAAGACCTTTTACCCGCTGAAGAGCGCGGTCGAAGTGCTGGCCAAGTTCCCCAAGGCCAAGTTCAACGAAACAGTTGAAGTCGCTTTTAAGCTGGGCGTGGATCCCAAGCAATCGGACCAGATGGTCCGCGGCACGGTTCCGTTGCCCCACGGCAGCGGCAAGACCGTGAAAGTGCTCGTGTTCACCCGGGACGGTCAGGCGGCGGATGCCGCGCGGGCGGCAGGCGCGGAATATGTTGGTTTCGAAGACATGATCAAAAAGTGCGTCGAAGGCTGGTCGGATTTCGACGTCGCCATTGCCACTCCGGAAGCAATGGTGGAAGTACGCAAGCTCGGCAAGGTGCTCGGCCCCCGCGGCTTGATGCCCAATCCCAAGACCGGCACGGTCACGGACGACACGGCTCGGGCCGTGAAAGAAGTCAAAGCGGGCCGGGTTGAATTCAAGCTGGACAAGGCCGGCAACGTGCATGTGCCGGTGGGCAAGGCCTCGTTTACGCCCGCCCAAATCGCGGAGAACGCCCGCGCGGTGATTGAAGCGGTGGCCAAGGCGCGCCCGGCGAGCGTCAAAGGCTCCTATTTGCAGAGTTGCACTTTATCGGCGACCATGAGTCCGCCCGTGCGGATTGACGTGCGCGAGTTCCTGGCAGCCGCTTAATCCTTAAGTTTTAAATTTCGAGATACCATGCGTGCGGAAAAACAGAATCTAAGCAAAGAATACGTCGGCCGGCTGAATGCCTCGCCCTTTTTCATCGTGGTGAATTACAAAGGGTTGAAAGTCGGTCCCATCACGGACTTGCGCAAACGGTTGAACAAGGCCGGAGCGGAGATCCATGTCGTCAAGAACTCGACCTTCCGGATGGCTGCGAAGGAAGCGGGAGTGCCGGATTTGAATGGCGCTTTGACCGGCCAATTGGCGGTCGTGACCGGGCAGCGGGATGTTTCGGCCGCGGCCAAGGTCGTCAAAAATTTCAACGCCGAGTTCGACAAGCTGAAAATTCAGTTCGGTTATTTGAACAATAACCGCCTGGAAGCGTCAGACCTTCTTGCCTTGGCGGATTTGCCGTCCATCGACGTGCTGCGGAGCAAGCTCCTGGGTCTGCTCAAGGCGCCGGCCACCAAACTCGTTGCGCTGCTCAACACGCCGGGCAGCCAGTTGGCGCGGGTGTTGCAAGCGCGCGTGGACAAAGGCGCATAATGATTTCGAGCTGGTCCTTGGGTGGGCCGGTGAGAGTCCGAACGGTTTCGGTCCCGTTTTAAGCGAACGGGAGCGGAAAACAAACAAACATAAAAATAGTAAATCGTCGGCTTGCAGGCCGCAGGCTTAAAGCATCCGTGGCCGCGGATGGCGACGAGACTGAAAGGTAACATGGCAGAATTAGCATCCATCGTAGATCAACTGAGCAAATTAACGGTCATCGAAACCGCAGAACTGGTGAAACAACTGGAAGCCGCCTGGGGTGTGACCGCAGCCGCTCCCGTCGCTGTCACCGGACCTGCTGGCGCCGCTGTCTCCGGGGCTCCGGGGGCCGCTCCGGCTGAAGCCAAGACCGCTTTTGACGTGATTTTGGCGTCGGTCCCCGCGGACAAGAAGATTGCGGTCATCAAGGCCGTTCGTGAAGTGAAGGCCGGCCTCGGCTTGGCCGAAGCCAAGGCGCTGGTGGAAGGCGCTCCCAAGCCCGTGCTCGAAGGCGCTCCCAAGGCGGAGGCGGACACCGCCAAGAAGAAGCTGGAAGAAGCCGGCGCAAAAGTCGAAGTCAAGTAACCAGAGGGTTTTACCCCCGGGTGGTGGGAGGGTTCCACCACCCGGATTCGCTTGCCGTCACCGGTTTGCGAGTGCCACTTGCAAACTGGAACGGAAGAAGCAGATTAAAAGAATTGAAATTAACAAAGCCGCATTAAGCGGCTGTTGTCCGGCAAGTTTCCTGTTGAACACAGGGCACTTGCCTTGTGTCGTTTAATGAAAACAAAAGGCCTGGCGGAGCCGCCGGGCCATGATTAAAGGTCCAAATGCCATCGCGATCAACTGAACGCATTAACTTCGGGAAGATTAAAGAAATCATCGCCCCGCCGAACCTGATCGAATTGCAAACCAATTCGTATGTCGAGTTCCTGCAGGCCGATGTCGCGCAATCCAAGCGCAAAGTCCTCGGACTCCAGGCGGTGTTCAAGGAAGTCTTTCCCATTGCCAGCTATGATGGCAAGAGCGAACTGGACTTTCACTCCTATGAAATTGGCGAGCCAAAGCTCGACTGGCTGGAATGCCTGCGCGAGGGCCTGACCTTTGGCGCTCCGCTCTACGTCACCTTCCAGCTCAAGGAAGAAAAATCCACCAAGGAAGAAAAAGTTTTCATGGGCGAGTTGCCGCTCATGACCCCCCAGGGCACGTTCGTCATCAACGGCGCCGAGCGCGTGATTGTCAGCCAGTTGCATCGGTCGCCCGGCCTCGCGTTTGAGAAAACCATTCATCCCAATGGCAAGGAGCTATTTTCGTTCCGCATCATTCCTGACCGCGGTTCCTGGTACGAAGCGCAGTTTGACACCAGCGATTTGCTTTACGTTTATCTCGACCGCAAAAAACGCCGCCGCAAATTTTTGACCACCACTTTCTTCCGCGCCCTCGGTTACGGCTCGGACGCGGACATTCTCAAGCTGTTCTACGACATCGAAGACCTGAGCGTCAAAGAGGCCGAGAAGCTCGAGGACTTGCAGAACAAAGTCCTCATTGAGGACGCCATGGATGCCGACAAAGGCATTGTTGTCGCGCGCGCTTTCGAGCCGCTCTCCAAGGCTGTGGTGCGTCAAATTGCCGAAGTGGGCATCACCAAGATTCGCGTGGTGGATACCACCGCCGACGAAGGGATCATCATCAAATGCATGAAGAAGGATCCCGCCAAGAACGAAGAAGAGGCGCTCAAGGATATTTATCGCCGGTTGCGCCCGGGCGATCCGCCGACCGCAGCCAATGCGCGCGCGTTGATCAAACGCCTGTTCTTCGATCCGAAGCGTTATGACCTGGGCCGCGTGGGCCGTTACAAGATCAACCAGAAGCTCGGCATCAAGGGCGGCGACTCCCGCATCCTGACCAAGGAAGACCTCGTCGCTGCGACCAAGTATCTGCTGCGCCTGAAGAAGGGTGAAGGCAGCTTGGACGACATCGATCACTTGGGCAGCCGCCGCGTCCGTACGGTGGGCGAATTGCTCGCCAATCAGTGCCGTGTTGGCCTGGCCCGCACCGAACGCCTGGTCAAGGAGCGCATGACGCTGTTCGATCAGGGCATGGAAAGCATGGCGCCCCAAAAGCTCATCAATCCCAAGGCGCTTTCGGCGGTCATCCGTGATTTCTTCGGCCGCAGCCAACTCTCGCAGTTCATGGACCAGATCAATCCGCTGGCGGAACTGACCCACAAGCGCCGCCTTTCGGCCCTCGGGCCAGGCGGGCTCTCGCGCGACCGCGCCGGGTTCGAAGTCCGCGACGTCCATCCGTCCCATTACGGGCGCATCTGCCCGGTCGAAACGCCGGAAGGCCCGAACATTGGGTTGATCGCGTCGCTCGCCACTTTTGCGCGCATCAACGATTTCGGCTTCCTCGAAACGCCATATCGCAAAGTCGAAAATGGCCGCGTGCGCGACCATATCGATTATCTCACCGCTGATCGCGAGGAAACCTTCGTCATCGCGCAGGCCAACGCGGCCATCGACGACAAAGGCCATTTCGCCGGCGATCGCGTCATGTGCCGCGGCAAGGGCGATTTCATCGATGTCGAACCGGCGCGCGTGGATTACATGGATGTCTCGCCCAAGCAGCTTGTCTCCGTGGCGGCGAGCCTCATTCCGTTCCTCGAACATGACGACGCGAACCGCGCGTTGATGGGTTCGAACATGCAACGCCAGGCGGTGCCGCTGCTGGTGACCGAAGCGCCCCTCGTGGCGACCGGTCTTGAGGATCGCGTGGCCCGCGATTCGCGCGCGGTCATCGTGGCCGAGGAAGCCGGCAAGGTCGCCTCGGTGCTCGGCAACCAGATCGTCATCACGCCCGACGGCAAGATGCCGGACTCCAAGAAGAAGCTGAAGCACAGCCCCGAGCATGGGATTTACGTCTATCAAATCCGCAAATTCATGCGCTCCAATGCCGCCACTTGCATCAACCAGAAAATCCTGGTCAGCAAGGGCGAAACGGTGAAGAAGGGGCAGGTCATCGCCGACGGTCCCTGCACCCAGGGTGGAGAACTGGCGCTGGGCCGCAACGTTCTTTGCGCCTTCATGCCCTGGAACGGCTATAACTTCGAAGACGCCATTCTCATCAGCGAGCGGATCGTCAAGGACGACATCTTCACTTCAATTCATATCGATGAGTTTGAAGTTGGCGCCCGCGATACGAAACTTGGTCCCGAAGAAATTACGCGGGACATTCCCAACCTCGGCGACGAGGCGTTGAAAAACCTCGGACCGGACGGCGTCATTCGCGTCGGGGCCGAAGTCAAGCCGGGCGATATTCTCGTGGGCAAAATTACGCCCAAGAGCGAGACCGAACTCGCGCCCGAAGAACGATTGCTGCGGGCCATTTTCGGTGAAAAGGCCGCGGACGTGAAAGACACTTCGCTGAAGGTGCCTTCCGGCACTTACGGCATCGTCATGGACGTGAAGGTTTCCGCCAAGAAGGAAGCCGACGCGAGTTCCAAGGCGGCGGCGACGGAAGAAAAACGGCATTCGAAGGAAGTCGAAGAGGAACATCGGAAAAAGACCGAGGAGTTGCGCGATCAACTGACCGAGGCGCTGAGCAACATCCTGCTCGGTGAAAAAATTCCGCTCGATGTCGTCAATTCGGAAACCGGCGAGATCATCATTCCCGCCAACCGCAAGATCACCAAGACGCTCTTGCGCAAGCTGGCGACGGTCTATGACCGCATCGAAATCGATCCTTCGCCGATTCGCAACAAGATCAACGAGATCATCGGCACCTTTAAAAAGAAGTTCGACGACCTGCAAATGGCGTACGACGAGGAAATCGAGCGCGCCGAGGCCGGTGACACCGTCGATACCGGCATTATCAAGTCGGTGAAGGTTTACATCGCCTCCAAGCGCAAGCTCTCGGTCGGTGACAAGATGGCGGGCCGCCACGGAAACAAGGGTGTGGTCGCCAAGATCGTCGCCGAAGAAGACATGCCGTTCCTCGAGGACGGAACGCCGGTGGACATCGTGCTGAACCCGCTGGGCGTGCCTTCGCGCATGAACGTCGGGCAGGTGCTCGAAACGCACTTGGGCTGGGCTGCCAAGTTGCTCGGCTTGAAGTTCGCGACGCCGGTATTCGACGGCATCAAGGAAAAGGAAATCCGCGGCTATCTCAAGCAGGCCGGGTTGCCGGAGCACGCCAAGATCAAGTTGGTCGACGGCCGCACCGGACAGGCATTCGACCAGGAGATTGTCGTCGGCTATATTTACATGATGAAACTCGGCCATCTTGTGGCCGACAAGATCCATGCCCGCGCAGTTGGTCCTTACTCCCTCGTCACCCAGCAACCGTTGGGCGGCAAGGCGCAGTACGGCGGCCAGCGGTTCGGCGAGATGGAGGTTTGGGCCATGGAAGCCTATGGCGCGGCGTACACGTTGCAGGAACTCCTCACGGTCAAGTCCGACGACGTGCAGGGCCGCACCCGAATCTACGAGAGCATCGTCAAGGGTGACAACAGCCTGGAGGCTGGCGTGCCGGAATCCTTCAATGTGCTGGTGAAGGAAATGCAATCACTCGGCCTCGATGTGAAGGTCGGCTATTCCAATCCTTTGGACCAGCCGGTCGAACCGCATGCGTTGACAGCCGGTTAAGCAAAGCAAGCAATTAACGACATAAATTCAGGGCGAGACCGCTCGCCACAAATAAGACTAGTATGATTAGCACCAAAGAAAGCGCCCGCGAGTTACTGGGTCTGGACAAGGTCAACCAGGTGGAGTACGTCGCGATTTCGGTCGCGTCGCCCGAAGCCATTCGGTCCTGGTCCAAGGGGGAAGTGAAAAACCCCGAGACCATCAATTATCGCACGTTCAAGCCGGAAAAAGGCGGCTTGTTCTGCGAACGCATTTTCGGTCCCGTCAAGGACTGGGAATGTTCCTGCGGGAAGTATAAACGCATCAAGCATCGTGGGGTCGTCTGCGACCGTTGCGGCGTCGAAGTGACGCTGGCGCGAGTGCGGCGCGAACGCATGGGCCACATCGAACTGGCGGTGCCGGTTTCGCACATCTGGTTTTTCAAGTGCATGCCTGCCCGCATCGGCCTCGTTCTCGACATGACCGCGCGCAATTTGGAGCGCGTCATTTACTACGAGGATTACATGGTGATCGATCCCGGTTCGACGCCCCTCAAGCCGAACCAGCTTTTAAGCGAGCACGAGTATCGCGAAGCCCGCGAGACTTACGGCGCGGATGCATTCGTCGCCAAGATGGGTGCGGAAGCCGTGCGCGAAGCCATGATGCGCGTTGATTTGGCGAAGCAGATTGAGGCGCTCCAGGTCGGCATGACCGAAACCAAGAGCAAGCAGATCCGCAAGAAGATCGCCAAGCGCATCAAGCTGCTCCAAGGCCTGCTTTCCTCGAAAAGCCGTCCGGAGTGGATGATTCTCACGGTGCTGCCGGTTATTCCGCCCGACCTGCGCCCGCTCGTGCCGCTCGAAGGCGGACGGTTCGCCACCTCGGACCTGAATGACTTGTATCGGCGCGTGATCAACCGGAATAACCGGTTGAAAAACCTGCTCCAGCTCAAGACGCCCGAAGTCATCATCCGCAACGAGAAACGCATGTTGCAGGAAGCCGTGGACGCGCTGTTCGACAACGGCCGCCATGGCCGCGCCGTTACCGGCGCGGGAAATCGTTCCCTCAAGTCGCTCAGCGACATGCTCAAGGGCAAGAGCGGACGTTTCCGCCAGAACCTGCTCGGCAAGCGCGTCGATTACTCGGGCCGTTCCGTGATCGTGATCGGGCCCGAACTCAAGCTGCACCAATGCGGTCTGCCCAAGAAGATGGCGCTCGTGCTGTTCGAGCCGTTCATCATCCGCCGGCTCAAGGAACTCGGCTACGTCCATACCGTCCGGTCGGCCAAGAAAATGATCGAACGCCAGACCACGGAAGTCTGGGACATCCTGGAAGAAGTCACCAAGGGCCATTCGGTGCTGCTCAACCGCGCGCCGACGCTTCACCGTCTCTCGGTGCAGGCTTTCGAGCCCATCCTGATCGAAGGCGAAGCCATCCGCATTCACCCGCTCGTTTGTACTGCGTATAATGCGGACTTCGACGGCGACCAGATGGCAGTGCACGTGCCGCTGTCGGTCGAGGCGCAGATGGAAGCGCGCATGCTGATGATGGCGCCCAACAACATCTTCAGCCCTTCGAGCGGCAAGCCGATCATCACGCCCACGCAGGACATCACGCTGGGTTGCTATTACGTCACCGCGGAGCCGCGCGCCAACGCGACGTCAAACGGCTCGATGAAATTGTTTGGTTCGAAGAGCGAAGTGATCTTCGCGTATCACGATGGCGCGGTCACCACGCACGAGCGCATCAAGCTGGCGAATCCGGATTTCGGCACGAAGACCGAATTCGGTGATCCGGACAAGAAGGCGATCGAAACCACCGTCGGCCGCGTGATCTTCAGCGAAATCTGGCCGCCCGAGATGGGCTTCCCGAACAAAGTTGTTGGCAAATCCCAGCTCGGCGACCTCATCTGGAAGTGCTACAAGATTTGCGGCCACGAAAAGACCGTCACGATGCTGGACAAGCTCAAGGAACTGGGCTTCCGCGAGGCCACCCGCGCGGGTGTGTCCATCGGCATCGATGACATGATCATTCCCAAGGAAAAGAGCCAGGAAATCCAGGCGGCGCAGAAACAGATTGCGGACGTCGAGAAGCAATATCGCAAGGGCGTCATCACGCCAGGCGAGCGCTACAACAAAATCGTCGATATCTGGACGCATTGCACGGACCAGATTGCGAACGTCATGCTGCGCACCCTGGAACACAACCAGGGCAAGCAGGAATACAACCCGGTGTCGCTGATGGTGGATTCGGGCGCGCGCGGCAATCGCCAGCAGGTGCGCCAGTTGGCCGGTGTCCGCGGTTTGATGGCCAAGCCTTCCGGCGACATCATCGAAAAACCGATTCTGTCGAACTTCCGCGAAGGGTTGACCGTGCTCGAGTACTTCATCTCGACCCACGGCGCCCGCAAAGGTCTCGCTGACACCGCGCTCAAGACGGCTGACTCCGGCTACATGACCCGCAAGTTGGTGGACGTGGCGCAGGATGTGATCATCCGGGATCGCGATTGCGGCACGACGAACGGCATCTGGGTGCAGGCGATCTACGAGGGTGAGGACGAAGTGGTGAAGCTGAGCGAGCGGCTCGTGGGACGGTTCTCCTGCGACGATATCGCCAACCCTTCCAATCCGAAGGAGACATTGGTCAAGGCCAATGAGGAAATCGACGAGATCAAGGCCAAGAAAATCGACGCCGCCGGCTTCGAGAAGATCAAGATCCGCTCGGTGCTGACCTGCGAGAGCAAGCACGGGGTTTGTGTTCTGTGCTACGGGCGTAACCTGGCCACTGGCGGCCTGGTCAAATTGGGCGAGGCCACCGGCATCATCGCCGCGCAGTCCATCGGTGAACCAGGGACGCAGTTGACGATGCGCACCTTCCATATCGGCGGTGTCTCAACCACACTGTTCAAACAGCCCATCATCAAGCCGAAATTCGACGGCGTCGTTCGTTACAATGAATTGCGCGTCGTTCCGCTCGAAGACGGGAACAACATTGTTCTCAACAAGAACGGTTCGCTCTCGGTATTGGGCGAAGACGGGCGCGAATTGGAAGCCCATAATGTGGTGGTAGGCTCGGTCATCTCGGTGCCCGACAAGGGCCGCGTCAAGAAGGGCGACACCCTGGTGCAATGGGATCCGCACAACGTCCCGATTCTGTCGGAGAAAGCCGGCAAGGTGAAGTTCCATGACATCATCGAAGGAGTTACGATGAAGCAGGAGATGGACGAAACCACCGGCCAGGAAGCCATCGTGGTCATCGAGCATAAGGAAGACTTGCATCCTCAAATCCTGATCACCGACGACAAGGGTGAAGTGTTCGCGAATTACCCGATTCCCAGTGCCGCTCATATCGTCGTCAACGAAGGCGACAAGATCGTTGCCGGCACACTGCTGGCCAAGACGCCGCGCAAAGCCTCGAAGACCAAGGACATCACGGGCGGTCTGCCGCGCGTGGCGGAGTTGTTCGAAGCGCGGCGGCCGAAGGACGCGTCGGAAATTTCGAAGATCGACGGCATTGTCGATTTCGGTCCGAGCGTGCGCGGCAAACGCTGCATCCTGATCAAGGACCAGCAAACCGGCGTGGAAGAGGAACACCTCATCCCAATTGGCAAGCACGTCATCGTGTTCAAGGGCGACTTCGTGAAGAAGGGCCAGCAGTTGACCGAAGGGCCGGTCGATCCGCACGAAATCCTGGACATCTGCGGTCCGCAGGAATTGCAGGAACATCTCGTCAACGAAGTGCAGGAGGTTTACCGTCTGCAAGGCGTGACCATTAATGACAAGCACATCGAGATCATCGTCCGCCAGATGTTGCGCAAGGTGCGCATCGTCGAGCCGGCTGACACCACATTCCTGTGGGGTGAGCAGGTGGACAAGATCGCGTTCGAGGAAGAGAACGCGCGCGTCGAGAAGATGGGCGGCAAGCCCGCCGAAGCGCAACCGGTGCTGCTGGGCATCACGAAAGCTTCGCTGGAAACGGAAAGCTTCCTGAGCGCGGCGTCCTTCCAGGACACCACGCGGGTGTTGACCGAAGCGGCGACGCTGGCGAAGGTGGATTATCTCCACGGCTTCAAGGAAAACGTGATCATGGGTCACATTATTCCGGCGGGGACGGGCTACGATTATCACCGGAAAGTCAAACTCAAACCGCTGGTGGAGATCGAAGAAGAGCCCGAGGCGGAGCCGGTTTTGGCGGTGGAAAACCCGCTGGCGGGCTAGAGTTCGAAAAAGTTCCAAATACTAGTTGCAACCATGTTTTATTTTGATATTATCCGCGCTCCGTTTCCCCGTTTTCGGGAAACCGGGCAAAATTTAAGCTGAAATGCCGACAATCAATCAATTGGTCCGCAAGGGCCGCAGTAAGTTAAAGCGCAAATCCAAGTCGCCTGCCTTGGAAGTGGCGCCCTTTCGCCGGGGCGTGTGCATCCAGGTGATGACGCGCACGCCTAAGAAGCCCAATTCAGCCATGCGCAAGGTGGCCAAAGTGCGGCTGACGAACGGCTTCGAGATCATTGCCTACATCCCGGACGAGGGACATAACCTCCAGGAACACTCGATCGTGCTGGTTCGCGGCGGTCGTGTTAAGGACCTGCCCGGGGTGCGCTATCATATTGTCCGCGGCACGCTCGATGCGGCCGGGGTCGAAAAGCGCCGGGTCAGCCGTTCGAAATACGGGGTGAAACGGCCCAAGGCGGCCAAGGCTGCGGCCGGGGCGGAAGCCAAGAAGTAACGGAAGTTTATGTCACGACGTCGTCAAGCAACGAGAAGGCCGGTAATGAAGGATGCGAAATTCGGCAATACGCTGGTTTCGCGCCTGGTTAACACGGTCATGATCAGCGGCAAGAAGAGCACCGCCCAGCGAATTGTGTACGGTGCCTTCAATCAAATTGCCGACAAAAACCCGGCGTCGAATCCGCTGGAAGTTCTTCAGCGGGCAGTTGACAACGCGAAGCCGAGGCTCGAAGTTAAAGCTCGCCGCGTTGGGGGCGCCACCTATCAGGTGCCGGTGGAAGTGACACCGGATCGGCAGTTCGCGCTGGCGTTGCGCTGGCTGGTTGATTTTGCCGATGCCCGCAAAGGCATCCCGATGAAGGAAGCGCTGGCGGCGGAAATCCTCGAGGCTTACCAGGGACAGGGCAACGCGATACGGAAACGCGATGAGGTGCATAAGATGGCGCAGGCCAACAAGGCCTTTGCGCATTTCCGCTGGTAAATAAACGACAATCAAGCGCGCCCCGAAGGCCGAAATTCTCGGGGCGTTTTTATTCTCTAAAATTTAGATGGAAGCAGCAGTTGACAATCAAAAAACGGTGAATGCGCCGGACCGGCCTTACACGCTGGAACGCACGCGCAACATTGGAATCGCCGCGCACATCGATGCTGGTAAAACCACCACCACCGAGCGCATCCTCTTTTACACCGGCCTGATCCATAAGATTGGCGACGTCGATGACGGCAATACCGTGACCGACTGGATGGAGCAGGAGCGGGAGCGCGGTATTACCATCACGTCCGCGGCAGTCACCTGCTTCTGGACCCAAAAGCAGGGCAAACCCGGCGAAGACGCGATTTATAAGGCGTTCAACAACATTCCTCACCGGGTCAATATCATTGACACTCCGGGTCACGTGGATTTTACCGCGGAAGTCGAGCGCTCCATGCGCGTGCTGGACGGCGCGGTGGCGGTGTTCTGTGGCGTTGCGGGCGTGCAGCCGCAATCCGAAACCGTCTGGCGCCAGGCGACCAAGTACAAGGTGCCGCGCATCGCGTTCGTCAATAAAATGGACCGCACCGGTGCGAACTTTGATAATGCGCTCAATGACATGCGCAACAAACTCAAAGCGTATGCCTTTCCCATTTTCCTGCCCATCGGCGCGGAAGAACGTTTTGAAGGCGTCATTGACGTCGTCAATCAGAAGGCGATCGTTTGGGGCGCGGGCGACATTACCAACGAGGGCCTTAATTACGAAGTAAAGGAAATCGCCCCGGCGGACAAGGATCGCGCGGCGATGGCGCTGGCGGAATTGATCGAGGCGGTTTCCAACAAGGACGATCGCATTGCTGAACTGGTTCTCGAAGAAAAGCCGGTTACACCGCAGGAGCTCAAGGCGGCCATTCGCCGGCTCACTTGCAAGATCGAGTTGGTGCCGGTGTTGTGCGGTTCCGCTTTCAAGAAGAAGGCCGTGCAAGTTTTGATCGACGCGGTGGTGGACTATCTCCCTGGTCCGTTGGACATTCCGCCAGCCGAAGGTATTGAACCGGGCACAGATAACAAGGTTACGGTTGAAGCCAGCGACTTTAATAAATTTTGCTCGCTCGCTTTCAAACTCTGGACGGATCCTTACGCGGGCAAGCTCGTATTTTTCCGCGTTTATTCGGGCCAGCTCAAGAAAGGCGATACCATTTATAATCCGCGCACGCGCAAACGCGAGCGGGTCAGCCGCCTGATGGTCATTCAAGGCAGCGAACGCAAGGACGTGGATCATGTCCATGCGGGCGATATCGCCGCGCTGGTCGGTCTGCGCAATATTACCACGGGTGACACTCTGTGCGACGAGGATTTCGACATCACCCTGGAACCGCCCACGTTCCCCGAACCGGTCATCAGCATGGCCGTCGAACCGAAGACCAAGGCCGATCGCGATAAGATGTCCGAGGGCTTGCAGCGCCTGGCGGAAGAAGATCCGACGTTCCGCTGTTTTACCAACGAAGAGACGAGCCAGCTCATCATTGCGGGCATGGGTGAGTTGCACCTGGAAATCATCATTGATCGCCTGAAGCGCGAATTCAAAGTTGATGCGAACACCGGCGCTCCTCAGATTGCTTATCGCGAAACCATCACCAAGCAGGCGGATGGCGAAGGCAAGTTTATCCGCCAATCCGGTGGACGTGGTCAATATGGCCATGCCCTGGTCAAGGTTTATCCCAACGAGAAGGGCAAGGGCGTCGAGGTCTTGAATAAGATCGTCGGCGGCGCGATTCCCAAGGAATACATCCCGGCGGTGGTGGACGGCGTTGAAGAAGCCATCAAGGGTGGTGTTTACGCCGGTTACCAGGTGATCGACATCAAGGTTGAAATTGTGGACGGCACGTTCCACGAAGTGGATTCGAACGAATTGGCGTTCAAGATGGCGGGTATTTTTGCGCTCAAGGACGCGTTCAAAAAGGCGAATCCGATCCTGCTCGAACCGATCATGAAGGTGGAAGTCACCACGCCGGACGAGTATCAGGGCGACCTGCTGGGCGACATCAACCGGCGCCGGGGCACCATCATCGGCATCGAAGCCAAGAGCGGTCAGACCGTTCTCAATGCCCATGTGCCGCTGGCCGAAATGTTCGGCTACGCGACGGCGATTCGCTCCCTCTCGAAGGGCCGCGCATCCTATTCGATGGAGCCGTTGACTTTTGAACAGGTGCCGAACAGCGTTCTGGCGGCGATCCTGGACAGCGCCAAGTCGAAACCGGCGGCGCGAACCTAAACCAAATTATACAATTGTTCTTTTTATGGCTGGACAACGCATACGGATTCGCTTGAAAGCATTTGACCATCGGGTCATCGATCAGTCGGCCCGCGACATCGCGGACACGGTCAAACGCACCGGGGCGCGCGTGGCGGGTCCGATTCCGCTGCCGACGCGGGTGGAGCGGTTCACCGTGCAGCGTTCCCCGCACTCGGACAAGAAGTCGCAGGAAACCTTCGAGCAGCGCACCCACAAGCGCCTGCTGGACATCATCGAACCCACCGCCAAGACGGTCGATGAACTCAAGAAGCTGAACCTTCCGGCGGGCGTCGATATCACCATCAAGATTTGATTTTATGCTCGGCTTACTAGGAAAAAAATTGGGTCAAACCCGCGTCTATGATGACAAGGGCGTGCTGTATCACGTCACCGTCGTCCTTGTCGGTCCCAACCGGGTGCTGCAATGCAAAACCCAGGAGTCCGACGGTTATAACGCGGTCCAGCTTGGTTTCGATGATCAGAAGGAGCAGCGCGTGACCAAGCCATTGCTCGGCCATATCAAGAAGCACAACGGCGCGGCGGTGAAACGCATCCGCGAGTTCCGTGACTTTTCGCTGCCGGTGAAGCCGGGCGACGTGGTGGGCGCGACGATTTTTGCGAAGGGCGACTATGTGGATGCCATCGGCGTCACCAAGGGTCGCGGGTTCGAGGGCGTCATGAAGCGGCACAACTTTCGCGGCGGCGATGCTTCGCACGGCGCGAAGGGCTGGCGACGCCGGCCCGGCGCGATTGGCCAGCGCTTGTTTCCCGGCACGGTCATGCGCGGGATGCGGATGCCCGGCCACATGGGCCAGGTGAAGCGCACGACCCAGAGCCTGGAGATCATCCAGGTGCGCGAAGCCGAAAACCTCCTGTTGATCCACGGCTCGATTCCGGGGTCCAAGGGTGATTACGTGGTTATTCGCGAGTCCAAGAAACATCCCAAGTCGGCGGCGAAAGAAGCCAAAAAGTAACGAGGCGCGCGAATGAAACTCAAGATTCAAGACATCAAAGGGAACAGCCAGGGCGAACTGGAAGTGAAATTCCCGCTGATCGAGAACGGCAAGGGAACGCAGGCGGTCCATGACACCGTGGTGGCTTATAACGCCGCCCAGCGCATGGGGACGGCCTGCACAAAAAACGCGGGTGAAGTCGCCGGCACAAACAAGAAGCCCTGGCGGCAGAAGGGCACTGGTCGTGCGCGCGCGGGTTCGTTTCAATCACCGCTTTGGCGCGGTGGTGGCGTGGTGTTCGGCCCCAAGCCGCGTGATTTCAGCAAAAAAGTTTCGCGCGCGACGAAGCAACTTGCGTTGCGTAAAGCCCTCTCGGAACGCCTCAGCGCCGGGGATGTGCTGGTGCTGGATGATCTGAAGTTGACCTCCGGCAAAACGAAGGAATTTGTGGGCGTGCTGTCGGCGTTGAAGCTGGACGGCACGGCGCTGATTGTTTCCCACGAACTGGACCAGAACCTGGCGCGAGCCTCGCGGAACGTTGCGAGCGTGCAGTTGACCACGAGTGACACGCTCAATACCTATGAAGTTTTGCGCAGCGACAAGCTCGTGTTCACGCGCGGTGCATTTGAAAAGATCGAGGCGCGTTTGAAGAACGACTGATTTTGCCATGAACTCCTTTGAAATAGTTAAAACCGTGCGCCTGACCGAAAAGGGAACGCGCCAGGGCGAGAAGCTCAACCAATACACCGTGGTGGCCGATCCCCGCGCGAACAAGGTCCAGATCCGCCAGGCCGTGCAGGAGTTGTTCAAGGTCAAGGTCGTCCGCGTCAACACGTTGAACGTGCGCGGCAAGCCGCGCCGGCAGCGCACCAGCCAGGCGGGCGTGACCTCGAACTGGAAAAAGGCCATCGTTACCCTCAAGAAGGGCGACAAGATCACACTGACCTAAACGATTTGATGTTATGCCCGTAAAAGTTTATCGACCACTGACGCCGTCCACGCGATACATCACGATCGCGTCGTACGCCGATATCACCAAGACCAAGCCGGAGAAGAGCCTGGTGTTCACCCGCAAGAAAACGGGCGGGCGCAATTCCTATGGGCGCATCACCAGCCGTGGCATTGGCCGGGGCAACAAGCAGAAGATTCGCAATGTGGATTTCAAGCGGAACAAGCACGGCGTCGAAGCGACGGTGGCGGCCATCGAATACGATCCGCGCCGCACAGCCCGTCTGGCGTTGCTTCAATACAAGGACGGCGAAAAGCGGTATATTATCGCTCCCGTTGGTCTGCAAGTGGGCGCCAAGGTAATGAGTGGCGCGACCGCGCCGCCGGAAACCGGGAACAATATTCCTTTGCGTTTGGTTCCGGTGGGATTGCCCATCCATAACCTCGAGATTTTTCCTGGCCAGGGCGGCAAGATGGTGCGGACGGCCGGTGGAGCGGCGACGCTCATGTCGCGGGACGAAGGTTATGCGCAAATCCGGCTGCCTTCAGGCGAAATCCGCCGGATCAACGAGAACTGCCACGCCACCATCGGGCAGGTGGGCAACACGGAGCACGAGAACGTGGTTCTGGGCAAAGCGGGCCGCAGTCGTCATCGCGGCATTCGCCCGCTGAGCCGCGCGGTGGCAAAGAACCCGGTGGACCATCCGATGGGTGGCGGCGCCGGCAAGACTTCCGGCGGCGGACATCCGGTGACCCCCTGGGGTGTCATCACGAAGGGCAAGAAAACGCGCAACAAGCGCAAGCTGTCGAACCGCTTTATCCTGGTCCGGCGCGATGGCCGGCCAATGAAACACAAATAACGATTTATGGGACGTTCAATTAAGAAGGGTCCGTTTGTCGAGACCCACTTGCTGGAAAAGATAACGAAGCTGAACGCGACCGGCTCGAAGAAGCCGATCAAGACGTGGTCACGCCGTTCGATGATCACGCCGGAATTTGTCGGGCACACGTTCAACGTGCACAACGGCAAGGTGTTCAACCCGGTGTTCGTCACCGAAAACATGGTGGGCCACCGGTTGGGCGAGTTTTCGCTCACGCGCACGTTCAAGAAGCACGGCGCCCACACCGCCAAGGCCGAAGCGAAATAGTTTTATGGAAGTCCAAGCCATCACTCGCAATGTGAACATGTCCGCGCAGAAGATGCGCGAAGTGGTTCGCCAGATTCAGGGCCTGCCGACCGCGCAGGCGGTGGCGGTCCTGGCCGTCGTGCCGAGAAAATCGGCCCGGCACGTCGCCAAGACGCTGAAATCAGCCATGGCGAATGCCGAAGACCTCAAGTTGCACAAGGACGAGTACAAGGGCATGAACACCGACAATCTGTGGGTCAAGTCAGCGGTGGCGGGCACGGCCACGACGCTCAAGCGGTTCACGCCCAAGGCGCGTGGTTCCGCGGGGCCGATCCTGAAACGGACCTGCCACATCAAAATAGTTTTATCAGACGATTAATTGTTATGGGTCAAAAGACTAATCCAATTGGATTTCGCGTGGCCGTCACGAAGGACTGGCGCTCGAAGTGGTATGCCGGCAAGAAGGAATTCGGCAAATTGCTGACCGAAGACCGCGAGATTCGCGACCTGCTCAAGAAAAAGCTCGAGTCCGCGTCGGTGCCCAAGATTTTGATCGAGCGGGCAGCCAGCCGCTGCCGCATTACCATCCTGACTGCGCGGCCTGGCGTGGTCATTGGCCGCAAAGGCGCGGAAATTGACAAGCTCAAGGAAGAATTGAGCAAGATGACCGGCAAGGAAATTTACGTGGACATCCTGGAGATCAAGACTCCGGAACTGGATGCCCAGCTGGTGGCGGAGAATATCGCGCTGCAATTGGAACGGCGTGTGTCGTTCCGGCGCGCGATGAAGAAGGCCTTGCAGACGACGAAGGATTTTGGCGCGGAAGGGATCAAGCTGCGTTGCGCGGGCCGCCTGGGCGGAGCGGAACTGGCGCGCGTCGAGCAGTATCACTGGGGCCGGGTGCCGTTGCACACGCTCCGGGCGGACATTGACTACGGCTTTGCCGAGGCCAAGACGGTTTATGGCAAGCTGGGAGTGAAATGCTGGATTTGCAAGGGTGAAACCAAAATGGACAAGGCGCCCGCCCCCGCCGTCAGCCCCGCCAGCGCGGGCGCTTAATTTGACTGGAAGGATTTTGTTATGCCAATGATGCCGGCAAGAGTGAAGTACCGCAAGATGCACCGCGGCAGCCGTTCGGGGATGGCCTCGCGCGGAATGAGCGTGGCGTTCGGCGAGTACGGATTACAGTCCCTGGAACGGTGCTGGCTGGACACCAAGCAGATCGAAGCCGCCCGCGTGGCGGTCACCCGTTTCATGAAGCGGCGCGGCAAGGTCTGGATTCGGATTTTTCCGGACAAGTCCTTTACCAAAAAGCCGCTGGAAACCCGAATGGGCAAGGGCAAAGGACCGCTGGAGTCGTGGGTGGCGGTGATCCGCCCGGCCAACGTGCTGATCGAGGTCGATGGCGTGACCGAAGCCGTGGCGCGCGAGTCCCTGCGCCTGGCGGCGACGAAGCTGCCGATCAAGACCAAGTTTATTTCCCGGCACAAGCTCGGGTAAGGCAATTTATGAAGATGTCCGATTCGAAAATAAAAGACGCGACGCTGTTCGAGCTGTCGGCGTTGAGCCGCGAGTTGCGGCAGGAAATATTCAACCTGCGCTTGCAGCAGGCGAGCAGCCAGCTTGAGAAGCCGGCGCGTTTGCGGACGTTGCGCAAGGACGTGGCGCGGGTTGAGACCCGGATTTCACAACTGCGGAAGAAAGCGGCATAATTTTGATTTGGTATGGCTGAAACTGAAACGACAACCAGCAACGTGAGCGATGACCGCGGCCGGCGCAAGGAACGCATCGGCGAAGTCATCTCCAACAAGATGACCAAAACCATCATTGTCCGGGTCGAGCGGCGGTTCCCGCATCCCCGGTACAAGAAGGTGGTGACGGGCTACAGCAAGTTCTACGCGCACGACGAGAAGAGCGAAGCGAAGCTGGGCGACCGCGTGCGCATCCAGGAAACGCGCCCGCTCTCGAAGACCAAGAACTGGCGACTGGTGGAAGTCGTGGAGCGGAACACGGAACCCGGAAGGGTGGCAGTCTAGCCGAACGGATATTTTATGTTACAGGTACGTTCCATTTTGGATGTGGCCGACAACAGCGGCGCCAAACGCGCCGCCGCCATCGGGGTCATCGGCCGCAACAAGCGTTATGCGTTGATCGGCGACGTCATCAAGGCGCACATCAAGGAAGCCGCCCCGGACGGCACGGTGAAGAAGGGCGACGTGGTGGACGCGGTGATCGTGCGGACCCGGCAGCCGATCCGGCGTTCGGATGGTTCGTATTTGCGGTTCGACAGCAACGCCATCGTGATCATCGACAAGGAACATAATCCGCGCGGCACGCGAATTTTCGGGCCGGTCGCCCGCGAGTTGCGGGACAAGAAGTTCATGAAGATTGTGTCGCTGGCGCCGGAAGTCATTTGAGTTTATGAAGAAGAGATTTCACGTCAAGAAAGGCGACGAAGTGGTGGTCATCTCCGGCGCGGAGAAAGGCAAGCGCGGGAAGGTGATCGCGGTCGAAGCCAAGAAAGAGCGCGTGATTGTGGAAGGCGTGCGGATGATCAAGAAGCACATGCGCAAGAGCCAGCAGACTCCGCAGGGCTCGATCATCGAGCGCGAGGGAACCATCCACATCTCGAATGTGATGGCGGCGGACCAATTTGACGCGCGCGCGGCGAAACGGAATCCCGAACCGGCAAACGCTTAACGAACCGACAATAAATTAAACGCTCCGGCAAAATCCGGAAAAAAGCGAAATGAAAGCCAGACTCTACGAAAAATTTGTGAATGAAGTGCGGCCCGCTTTGCAGGAAAAGCGGAAGTACAAGAACCTTCACCAGGTGCCGCGCATGGAGAAGATCGTCGTGAACATGGGCGTGAGCGCGTCGCTCGAAAAGGGCGCGGTGGATGACGCCGCGAAGGACCTGGCGATGATCACCGGGCGCAAACCGGTCATCAGCAAGTCACGCAAGAGCATCGCGAATTTCAAGCTGCGTGAAAACCAGCCCATCGGCTGCCGGGTGACCTTGCGGCGGGACGCGATGTATGAGTTTTTTGACCGGCTGGTCGCGGCGGCGCTGCCGCGCATCCGCGATTTTCGCGGGATTTCGACGCGGTCTTTTGATGGGCGCGGGAATTATTCGCTGGGCATCGGTGACCAGACGATTTTCCCGGAGATTGAACTGGACAAGATCAAGCGGCAGCAGGGCATGGACATCACGATTGTGACGAGCGCGCCGACGGACGCGGAAGCGTTGGACCTGTTGAAACTAATGGGCATGCCGTTTGCCGAAGGAAGATAATTTTATGGCCAAGAAAGCATGGAAAGAGCGGAATAAGAAGAAGCAGGAGACGGTGAAGAAATATGCCGCGCTCCGGGCGGAATTGAAAGCCAAGGGCGACTACGCCGGCCTGGCGAAGCTGCCGCGCAACGCCAGCCCGACCCGGGTGGTGAACCGTTGCGCGATGAGTGGACGACGCCGGGGTTATTTGCGCAAGTTCGGCTGCTCGCGCATGACTTTCCGCGAGGCGGCCCTCAATGGCCTGATTCCCGGTGTGACCAAAGCGAGCTGGTAAGCCTATGACTGATACAATTTCCGACATGTTGACCCGTATCCGCAACGCGAGCCGCGTGCAATTGCCGAACGTGGAATTGCCGCACTCGAAGATGAAGGAGAGCATCGCCCACATCCTGAAGAAGGAAGGCTATGTGGCGGACGTGGAGGTCGAGGGCAAGGTGCCCAAGAAGATCAAGCTCAAGCTGAAGTACGATGGCAAGAAATCCGTCATCGAGGGGTTGCGCCGGGTCAGCACGCCCGGTTTGCGCCGTTATGTGGGTTCGACAGACATCCCACGTGTGCGCGGCGGCCTGGGGATTTCGGTGATCTCCACCTCGCAGGGAGTCATGACCGGGACGCAGGCCCGCAAGAACAACCTGGGCGGCGAATTGCTCTGCTACATTTGGTAATTTTTAAACGCAACGTTTTATGTCACGCATTGGAAAACAACCGATTCTCATTCCGCCGAAGGTGAAGGTGAATGTGAACGGCCGTAAAGTATTGGTTGAAGGCCCCAAGGGCAAACTGGACTTGGAACTGAACCGGCGGACCAGCGTCAAGGTCGAAGGCGACAAAGTGGTGGTGAGCCGCGATGGCGACGATGCCGAGGCGAAGGCAATGCACGGCCTGAGCCGCGCGTTGCTCAACAATATGGTTCGGGGCGTGAGCGAAGGATTCGTCAAACGTTTAGGTATCCAGGGGGTGGGTTTCAAGGCGGCGGTGCAGGGCAAGACGGTGAACCTGAGCCTGGGTTACTCGCACCCGGTGCTTTATCCGATTCCCGACCAGATCAAAGTGACTGTGCTGGAAAAGATGAGCCTGGCCGGAGTCGAAACCACTCCACTGACCATTGAAGGCCCGGACAAGCACCTGGTCGGCAAGGTGGCGTCGGAAATTCGCGCCTTCTATCCGCCGGAACCGTACAAGGGCAAGGGCGTGCGCTACGAAGGCGAGAAGGTCGTGCGCAAGGAAGGCAAGACCGTTCAGTAATAGATTTAAAATATTGGTTACGGCCATTCCGTGACCGCCATAACATGAGAACCGAAAAGAAACAAAGACTGGGACAGCTTCGCCACTGGCGCATTCGCAAGAAGGTGGTGGGAACGAAGGATCGTCCGCGCATGAGCGTGTGCTTCAGCAACCAGAACATTCATGTGCAATTCATCGACGACACCGCCGGCGCGACGCTTGCGGCGGCTTCGACGCTGAGCAAGGCAACGCCGAACCGGGAGAAACTGGCGGCGAACGTGAACTCGGCAAAGGCGATCGGGACGCTGGCGGCCGAGGCGGCCAAGAGCAAAGGGATCAAGCAGGTGGTCTTCGACCGCGGCACGGCGCGTTATCATGGCAAGGTGAAGGCGCTGGCCGATGCGGCCCGCGAAGCCGGGCTCCAATTTTAATTAATTTACCAAACTCAACTCATTGATATTGTGGCTGAACTAAACAAAACCGAAGGCGGCGGCGGCGAAGGCCGTGGCGGGCGTGGTCCGGGCCGTGGGCGGCGGGGCCGGCCGCCGGGCGAATCGAGCGAGTTCTCGACGGACGCATCGGGCTCGCAGGAACTGACCGAGAAGGTCGTTTTCATCAACCGCTCCGCGAAAGTGGTGAAAGGCGGACGGCGGTTCAATTTCAGCGCGCTGGTCGTTGTGGGCGACAAGCGCGGGCGCGTGGGCATCGGTTTGGGCAAGGCGGGCGAAGTGGCCGACGCCATTCGCAAGGGCGGCGAACTGGCCCGCGGGCACATGGTGGGAGTTTCGTTGAAGGACGTGACGATTCCGCACGAGGTGTTTTCGCATTATGACGGGGCCAGGGTCCTGTTGCGTCCGGCCTCGCCGGGCACCGGCATTATCGCGGGCAAGACCGTTCGGGCGGTTTTGGAGTCCGCCGGGGTGAGAGACATCCTGACGAAGTCGCTGGGGTCCAAAAACCCGGCCAACGTGGTAAAGGCCACTTTGAAGGCTTTACAACAGCTCAGGTTGCGCGAAGATATTTACCGCAGCCGTGGGCTGGTGGTGAAGAAAGCGGCACCAGTTTTACCGCCAGCGGCGCCAACCGGCCCGGCGGAAGGCAGCGCCATCACAGCTTAAGTTATGCGATTACACGATCTTAAACACCGGCCCGGAGCCAAGCACCGGCGCAAGCGGCTTGGCCAGGGCGAAGGCAGCGGTCATGGCAAAACCAGCGGTCGCGGCGGCAAGGGGCAAACGGCGCGTTCCGGCAGCTCCATTCGCATTGGTTTTGAAGGCGGCCAGATGCCGTTGATTCGGCGCATTCCCAAACGCGGGTTCAATAACGCGCGGCACACGGTGGAGTACATCCCCGTCAACCTGGACGCGTTGAACCGCTTCAATGAAGGCGCGCGTGTGGATGAGGCCGTTCTCCGCGAGGCAGGTTTGGCCAATGGCCGGTTGCCCCGGATCAAGATTCTCGGCTCCGGAGAGCTTACCAAAAAGCTGACCGTGAGCGCCCATGCGTTCAGCGCGTCGGCCCGCGCCAAGATCGAAGCGAAGGGCGGCGCCTGCGAAGTTATCAACGCCAAAGCGCCCGTAGCGGCAAAGTCATAATAAGATGCTTTCGTCCATCGCCAACACATTCAGCAACTGCTTCAAGATACCGGAGCTGAAGTCGCGGATTTTGTTCACGATGCTTGTGCTCGCGGTATGCCGCCTGGCGGCTTACATCCGCATTCCCGGGCTGGACGGAGCGGCGTTGCAGCAGTTCTTTGACGAGTTGGGCAAGACCAGTGGAGGATCGGTCCTGGGCATGTACAGCCTGTTCACCGGCGGGGCGATGGAGAATTGCGCCGTTGGGGCCCTGGGCATCATGCCTTACATCAGCGCCACGATTGTGATCCAGCTTTTGACGGCGGTGGTCCCGCAGTTGAGCAAACTGGCGCGGGAGGAGGGCGGGCGCGTCAAGATCATCAAATACAGCCGGTATCTCACGGTGCTGATTTGCATCGGTCAGGGCACCTTGATGACTCTCGGTTGGGAGCACCCGCAATCAATTCCGGGATTCGGCCAGTTTCATGGCTCGCTGGTAATGTCGCACGATCATCTCTGGTGGTATCGCGTCCAAACGGTGCTGATTTTAACCACCGCAACGCTGCTGTTGATGTGGCTGGGTGAGCAGATTACGGAGCGCGGGATCGGCAACGGCATTTCCCTGATCATTACGGTGGGCATCCTGGCGCGCTTGCCAGCGGCTGGACGCGGCTTGAAGGACATGTTTTTCCCCGCGGGCGGAGAAAGTCAGTTCAATCTCGGCCATGCCATCCTGCTCGTGGGCCTGCTGGCGCTGGTGATTGGAGGGGTGATCGCCGTCACGCAAGCGCAGCGAAAAATTCCGGTCCAGTACGCGCAACGAGCGGTTGGCCGGAAGATCTATTCCGGCGGGACGCAGTTCCTGCCGTTGCGGTTGAATTTTGCGGGTGTAATGCCGATCATCTTTGCCCAGGCGCTTCTAATGTTCCCTCAGCAAATCCTGACCTGGATGGCCACCGCCTCGCCCAAGCTGGCGTTCTTGGGCAAGTGGGCGCAGATGCTGAACGAGGGGGCTCTGTTATACTTGTCGATCTACACCCTTTTTATTCTCTTTTTCTCGTATTTCTGGACTGCAACCCAGTTCAACGAACTTCAAATTGCGGACGATTTGAAAAAGGGTGGTGGTTATATTCCCGGCGTTCGGCCGGGGCAGGCAACGGCGGCGTTTTTGCATCGCGCGATGAGCCGGATTACCCTGGCTGGAGCGGTCTTTTTGACCGTCATCGCAGTGATTCCAATCATTATGAGCCGGGAGATGAGAATCCCCTATCAAGTGTCGGCGTTTTTTGGCGGGACGAGCATGTTGATCATGGTGGGGGTGTTGCTGGATACCATGCGCCAGATGGAATCGCACCTGCTGATGCGGCACTATGACGGATTCCTGAGCGGCGGCAGGGGCGGTCGAAGCGGTCCGCGGCTGCGAGGCCGACTTTGAAGTTTTCCGGGAATGGTTTAATTTAACCACTTGGTGCTTAACCTCGAGCTGGCGGAATGATCATTCTCAAGAGCGAACGTGATTTGGAAGCGATGCGGCCCGCGTGCAACATCGCCGCCTCGGTCCTGGATGAGGTTTCGGCCTTCATTCAACCCGGGGTGACGACCCGCGAAGTCGATGCTTACGCGGCCGTGCGAATGAAACATTACGGTGCTCGCAGCGCGTTTCTGGGTTACCGGAAGTTTCCGTGCCAGATTTGCATTTCGGTGAACGAACAGATCGTTCACGGGCTGGCGGGACCTCGGCGGCTCGAGTTCGGGGACATCGTGAGCCTGGATATAGGCGTGATGTATAACGGTTTTGTGGGCGACACCGCCCGGACAGTGGCGGTGGGCGGTTGCAGCGTGGCGGCGCAGCGGTTGATGGACGTTACGGAACAGTCTCTGGCCGAAGGAATTGCGCAGGCGGTTGAGGGCAACCGAGTGATGGATATTTCCCGCGCCATCCAGAACTACGTGGAAGGCAACGGGTTCAGCGTCGTCCGCGAGTTTGTGGGGCACGGAGTTGGGCGAACGGTCCATGAGGACCCGCAGATACCCAACTTCGTGGATCCGAAGAGCAAGCAGAAGTTGAGGCCGGGGATGACCCTGGCGATTGAGCCGATGGTGAACGCGGGTTCACCGAGCGTAAAAGTGTTAAATGATGGCTGGACAGTGGTGACGCAAGATGGTTCACTATCCGCCCATTTTGAGCATACGGTGCTGGTCACCGAGGCTGAGCCGGAGATTTTGACGTGCCCCGTAGGGACGCCATCGAAGTTGAAGGTGCCGTAGTGGAAGCGTTGCCGCACGCGGTGTACCGGGTCGAGTTGGCCAACGGACACCGGGTGCTCGCCCATTGGCAGGGCAAGGCGCGCCGGAATCCGATAACGTTGATTCCGGGCGACCGGGTGAAATTGGAAATGACGCCGTTCGATTTGTCGAAGGGCGGGATAATTTGGAACGAGAGACAAGTATGAAAGTTCGCGCATCAGTAAAAAAGCTTTGCGAAAATTGCAAAATCGTCCGGCGCAAAGGCGTCATTCGCGTCATTTGCTCGAATGCCCGGCACAAACAACGGCAAGGATAAGATTCACCATTTATGGCACGCATCATTGGAGTGGAGATTCCCGGCGAGAAACGCGTTGATATCGCGTTGCGCTACATCTACGGCATCGGGCCGGTTAACTCGAAGGTGATTTTGGAAAAAGCCAAGATCGACCCGAGCATTCGCGCGAAGGATTTGAGCGAACAGCAGCTTTCCCAGATCGTGCATGCGATTCAGGAAGGCAAATACGTGATCGAAGGCGATCTGCGCCGCGAATTGGGCATGAATCTCAAACGATTGCAGGGCATCAAGTGCTATCGCGGCATTCGGCATCTGCGCAGCCTGCCGGTGCGTGGGCAGCGGACGCAGACGAACGCCCGCACGCGCAAGGGTCCGCGCAAGACCGTGGGCGTGCAGCGGAATCCCAATGCCAAGACCGGCATCCACTAATTTTTGTTATGGCTGAAGAAACGAAGAAGAAAGCAGCGCCTGCCAAGCAGGCCAAACCCGAAGGCGCAACGCAAGCGGAGGAAAAAGCTCCGGCCAAAGCCGCCAAAAAACCGGCGCCCGCCGCCGATGGCGCGGAACCCGTGAAAGCCGCCGTCGTCGAAGGCGCCGCTCCGGCTGCCGCAGTTGCCGCTCCGACCGCCGCTGAACTGTTGGCGGAGGATCCCAACGCCAAGAAGATCATCAAGGCGAAGGGCGCGAAAAACATTTCCACCGGCATCGCCAACATCCTGGCGACGTTCAACAACACCCAGGTGAGCATTACCGATTTGCACGGCAATTTGCTGGGCTGGTCCAGCGCCGGGCGGGTTGGTTTCAAAGGCTCCCGCAAGAGCACGGCCTATGCGGCCCAGCAGGTGGCGCAGGACGCCGCGCGCCAGGCAATGGCCCACGGCATGCGCGAAATCGAAGTGCGGGTGAAGGGGCCGGGTTCCGGCCGCGAATCCGCCATCCGCGCGCTCCAGGCCATTGGCCTCGAAGTTACGGTGATCAAGGACGTGACGCCGATTCCGCACAACGGCTGCCGTCCCCGGAAGAAACGCCGTGTGTAATCTCTCAACCCTCAACTTTTAAGATTTCAAATGGCTCGTTATACAGGTCCCCGCGTTCGCATCAGCCGCCGTTTCGGCGTGCCGATTTTCGGCCCGACAAAATATCTCGAACGGCGCAATTACGGCCCCGGCGTGCACGGTCCGAAGTCGCGCCGCAAGCACACCGATTACGGCCTCGGCCTGATCGAGAAGCAGAAGCTGCGCTACTACTACGGCTTGATGGAACGGCAGTTTCGCGGCGTGTATGAGCGCGCGTTGAAGCGCCGCGGCGTCACGGGCGAGCAGATGTTGCAGATTTTGGAGACGCGGCTGGACAATGTGGTTTATCATCTCGGCTTCGCCAACACCCGGGCCGCCGCCCGTCAATTGGTCGGCCATGGCCACGTGAAGGTCAACGGCCGCAAGGTGAACATCCCTTCGTTCGCGCTCAAGGTGAACGACACGGTCGAGGTCAAGGATTCCAACGTCTCCCGTCAATTGGCCACCAAGAACCTGGAGATCGCCACGAGCCGCGCGGTGCCGGATTGGCTCTCGCTAAATAAAGAAGGCTTCAAAGGCGTGGTGATGCGGATTCCGTCCCGCGACGAAATCCAGCCGATCGCCAACGAGCAGGCCGTTGTTGAATTTTATTCCCGCTAACTGAAACCCGCTCCCGCGAGGGAGCACAAAGGCAAATACACGGGTCCGTCCGCCGGCGGGAAAACAATCAGGCGGAATGACCAGATTAAATTTGCCGGAAAGATAAACATGCCAGTACGTCTAGGACGTTTCGAAATGCCCAAACGGTTGGTCAAGGAAGACTCAACCGCCACTGAAACCTACGCCAAGTTCATCGCCGAACCGTTTGAAACCGGTTACGGCCATACCGTTGGCAATTCCATCCGCCGCGTGCTGCTTTCCTCGTTGGAAGGCGCGGCGATCGCCTCGATCAAAATCGACGGCGCGATGCACGAGTTCACCACAGTCGATGGCGTGGTGGAGGACGTGACAGAAATCGTTTTGAACCTGAAGAAAGTGCTGCTCAAGGCGCACAGCCGCGAACCGCAGACGCTGCTGCTCTCCGTCAACAAGGAAGGCGAAGTGCTCGCGGGCGACATCGAGTTGAACCAGAACGTTGAGCTCGTGAATCCCAAGCAGCATATCTGCACGCTCGACAAAAAGAAAAAGTTCGAGATGGAACTCGAAGTCAAGGTCGGCCGCGGCTTTTGCCCGGGCGATGAAAACAAGAAGCCCAACCAGGCCATTGGCGTGATTGCGATCGACTCGCTCTTTTCGCCCGTGACCCGGGTGCGTTATGCCGTGGAAAACGCGCGTGTCGGCCAGCGCACCGATTATGACCGCTTGATCATGGAAGTCTGGACGGATGGCCGCATTTCCCCGGATGACGCCCTGACCCAGGCCTCGGCCATCCTGCAGCATCACCTCGACGTGTTCGTCGGTTACGACAAGAACGCGGTGGAATTCGAAGAAGTGGTGGACAAGCAGGACGAGGAAAAGACCAAGCTGAAGAAATTGCTGGGCATGAGCGTGAACGAGATCGAATTGAGCGTGCGCGCCGCGAACTGCCTCAACAACGCCAACATCACGACGGTCGGCCAGTTGGCGATGAAGTCCGAAGCCGAGATGCTCAAGTACCGCAACTTCGGCAAGAAGTCGCTGAACGAGATCAAGGAAAAGCTCTCGGCGCTGGGCCTGACCCTGGGCATGACCTTTGACGCGGAGACGCTCGAAGGGCCCAAGGAAGATGGAGCCTCGACTTCTCCAGTGACAACGACCGTGGAGTAACGTTTATATGCGACACCTGAAGCGAACCGCCAAGTTGGGCCGCACCGGCGAACACCGGAACGCGATGCTGGCCAATTTGGTTTGCAGTCTGATCAAGCATCGGCGCGTGACCACCACCCTGGCGAAAGCCAAGGCCGCCCGTTCCGTGGCGGAGAAGATGGTGACCCTGGGCAAGCACGGCACGCTGCACGACCGCCGCCTGGCGGCCGCCCGGTTGCACCAGGAAGATGCCGTCAAAATTCTGTTTAACGAGATCGCCCCGACACAGAAGGACCGGCACGGCGGCTACACCCGCATCGTGAGGCTGAATCAGCGCCAGGGCGACGCCGCACAAAAGGCCATCCTCGAGTGGGTCGATGTGCCCGTGGCCGTCGAACCCGCGCCGGAAGCTGAAGGCGAGAAGAAGGACGCGAAACCGGAGAAGGAAACCGAAGCCGCGAAGGCTTGAGGCAGGGAACGAATTCAATTGAAAACACAAGCCCGCTCGTGAGAGCGGGCTTTTTGTTGCGGCCACGAATCGGCCGGGAATAGCGCAACGATAAACTGCAAAAAACATAACCAAACCATGATTACCTATCGAACAGGGAACGACCTGGATGTGGATGCAGCCATCGAACTGTACCGGGCCTCCACCTTGGGAGAACGCCGGCCGGTTGATGATCGGGAGCGCATGCGGGCGATGTTGAGTAATGCCAATCTCGTTGTGACTGCCTGGGAAAACGACTTGCTCGTTGGAATCGCACGCAGTGTCAGTGATTTCAGTTTTTGCACGTATCTTTCGGATCTGGCGGTGCGGGTTTCACATCAGCGGTTGGGCATCGGCCGGGAACTGATCCGTCGCACCCAATCGGAAGCCAGGTCGGCGATAGTGGTTCTGTTGGCCGCGCCAAAAGCCGTGGAGTACTACCCACGCATTGGATTCGAGCACCATCCGCAGGCTTGGATTCTGAAACCGGAAGCGGAATTGAGTTAAGATCAAGGCGCGTTGGAGTTCGATTTGGGTGAACTGTCACTCGTTGAAGCGGACAAGAATCTGATTATGCGGACGGGCGAGTTCGTTGACCACGGATTTCCTGATGGAGCCATGCCCGGGCATAGGCCCAATGGCGTTTGACGGTCGCGGCGGAGATGCCCAATGCTTCGGCGGCTTCCTCAATCGTCATGCCGACGAAATAGCGCAGCTTCACGAGTTCGGCCTTCTGCTTGTCAATCGCTGTGAATTTCTCCAACGCCTCGTGAACGGCCAGCAATTCGTCGTCACTCGTTGCCTCAGAAATGTCCGTGCCCTGTATCTCAACACGTTGCTGCGCGCCGCCGTGGCGCAGCGCGCGCTTACGACGGGCATTGTCGATGAGGATGCGGCGCATGGCCTCAGCAGCCGCTCCGAAAAAATGAGCGCGATTTGCCCACTGCTTGTTTTCATTGCCGGTGAGCCGCAGCCACGCTTCGTGAACCAGCGCGGTCGGTTGCAACGTCTGGCCCGGGGCTTCGTTGGCCATCTTATGCGCGGCAAGTTGGCGAAGCTCCTGATAGACCAAAGGAAGCAATTCGTCGGCGGCTTTCGCGTCGCCCGATTCAATGGAGTGAAGAATGCGGGTGAGGTCACTCATGTGCAGGGATTATTCGAGCCGGACGAGGAAAGATCCATCATGCGGGGTCACTTTGCCACAGAACTGCCCTGAATCAGCGATACGGCTTCACGCATGAGGGCATGCGCGATGATCCAGTCATTCCACTCTTCACCCAGGCCGTCGTTGAGCTTGCTTAGCGTCCGATCTGCAGTCAGCAGTCCTGCTTCAAGAGTGGCACGCGCCTCGTCCACCTTGTTCAGTTGATACTGAGCCATGGCCAGGACCATGCTGGTTTGGGCGGCCCGATTCCAAAAGCCTTTCTGCGCTGGAATTCCTTTGAGCCACTCTATCGCGTTGGCGAAGTGACCTGCGCGGTATTCTGCGAGTCCCTTGACAAACTGAATGTATCCCCAAGCCACGTTATTGGAGCCTGCGGCTACCGCAGTATTAACCAATTTATTAATCGGCTCCAGATCGGAAGCTGAAGGCGGTAGGATCAGGCAATCTTTCGCCATCCGTTCGGCAACGGCTGGATCAGTAGTGGCCGCGAACTGGTTCAAAATTCGTCCGCAATGGCGCCGGTATGCGTCCACTTCTCCCATTTGCACCAGCAGTGGAGCCAGAAAATGGTAAGCCAGGTGGTCGGACGGGACTAATTTGACGACCAGTTCGTAGTTGGTCGCGGCGACCTTCCAATCCCCGTGGCGGGCGTGGACGAGTCCAAAAACGTCATAGAATGCCACCATGCTCGGATGGGGCGGGACGTCGCTAACGACGCGTTCGGCCTCTGCGTATTGGCCTCGAGTGAGCATGAGTCCGGCCCGGGTGAGTTTATCCGCCCACTCCACCCGCTCTTCGGCGTCGTGGCGCATGCGAGCCTGTTCCTGCTCCGCGGCAACCGCGCGTTGGCGAGCCGCCCGTTCCTGGATGAACAAATAGAGCGAAAGGGCCAACCCCAGAATCAACGCCGCCACGCCGGTCCCCACGGCGGCGAAAACCGTTTTGTTCCTGCGAACCAGCTTTTGAAGCCGATATAGCGTGCTCGGCGGTCTGGCAGCCACCGGTTCGTTGTTCAAATAGCGTTGAACGTCCACGGCCAGGCCGTTTGCGGTTTCGAAGCGGCGCGTGCGGTCTTTCTCCAGCGCCTTCATCACAATCCAATCGACGTCACCGCGTAACAGATGGATGAGCTTCGGCGCATCCGTGCGGCGATGGTCCGCGGCGGTGGTCAGGTCGACGTTAAGCATCGTGCTCAAGCGGGTTGAAGGACGCTCCGGTTCCCGCTCGCGAATAGTGTGGCGCATCGCATCCAACCCAGAGGCCAGCAATTCCTTGGAATCAAAGGGCGTCTTGCCGGTGAGCAATTCGTACAGCAGAACCCCCAGGCTGTAGATGTCGCTGCGCGTGTCGATGTCCAGACCGCTCATTTCGGCTTGTTCCGGGCTCATGTAAGCGGGGGTGCCGATGAACTGTTCGAACGCGGTAAAGAGCGTCTGATCGGTCAGCCGACCTTGCGTCGCCTTCGCAATGCCAAAGTCAATCACCTTGGGCACCGGTACTCCGTCGTGGAGTGTGACCAGGATGTTCGATGGCTTGATGTCGCGATGGATGATCCCTTTTTGGTGGGCATGCTGGATGGCATGGCAAACTTGAATGAACAGCTTCAACCGCTCGTCGGTGGAAAGTTTGTTCTGATCGCAGTACTCGGTAATTTTGATGCCGCGGACCAGTTCCATCACAAAGAAGGGCCGGCCAGTTTCCGTTGCGCCGGCATCCAGCACTTTGGCGATATTCGGATGGTCCATCATCGCGAGCGCCTGGCGTTCCGCCTCGAAGCGGGCAATGACACTTTTGGTATCCATACCCAGCTTGATGACCTTGAGCGCAACGCGGCGACGCACTGGTTCCTCCTGTTCCGCCATATAGACGACTCCGCAGCCCCCTTCGCCGATTTGCTGAAGCAGCTTATAGCGGCCAATTCTGTCGCCCTCTTTTTCGGTGAGCGGCAAGGAAAGCACAATCGTCTTCTTCACGCCCGTTGCGGACGGGGCGCCTTCCAGGAAATCGCCGGCCTCTTCATGCGACTTAAGCAAGGCCCCGATCCGCTCGCGCAACTGGACGTCATCTCCGCAGGCTCCCTGGAGGTAGGCCACCCGTTGCTCAGGCGAGGAAAACTGAAGCGCTGCCTGAAAAATGGCTTCTTCGCGTTGATTCGACTCATTCATGGAATGGCAGAGCGTTTTTTTCTACCAAATAATGCGAGATTCGGGAAGAAAAAGGCTCACCGTGGATTGGTCCAGGTACCATTATATGTGTCGACCCGAAGCCCGCACTTCGCCCTCCCGACTGGTTTTTACCCGTCGAAACCCGGTTGGAGCACCGTTGGAATTCGCAGGCCTGGGACACTTGCTCGCGAATTATCGGAGTTGGACTTCGAGCTTGGAGCTTGGTGTTTTTACTTCTTCTGGTCGGGCTTGGCAGGCCCGGCAGGCGGATTGGCAGGGGCGGATTTTGGTGGCGCCGCATTTCCCGGCGCGACGTGCGTGGCCCAGGTCATGCCGGACTGCGGGTCGAATTGTGCTGTTTTCCCCGGCGCGGCGGGAATTCGGATCAAATGATCACAATGCGGGCACTGGATCTGGCGGCCGGAAAACTGCTCGTCGCATTGGAGGTGTTGATTACAGTGCGGGCATGAGAACTTGAATTCGCTCATAAGTTGTCGGTTTGACCGGTTGGGGCAATCAATCAGCGCATCCGCCTGTCGACAATGCCACAACAACCGCTTGTCGCAATCAAAATCCGAGGGCCCGCCTTAAATCGTAACTGTGCAGTTGAATCGGGGAGCGCACGTGCCGGGCGCGTGTGTTTCCCAATACCAACTGTATGGCTACGGCCTAAACCAAATACTCCGCCCCAGTTCCGAATTGACACGGTGAAGCCGGTCTTATATTCCAACTCCAAGTACCATGAAGAGGCGAATTTCATCCACGCGGTTTGCGCCGGGACTCGGGTGCATTCTATTTTGCTTTTGGCTGGCCACGGCACAAGTACAGCAGGCGCAAACTGGGACCGTTTCATTCACCGATTTGCCTGCGGCGGCGCAAAAGACGGTGCAAGGCCAGTTGCGCGGAGGCAAGGTGGGCGAAATCGAATCGGACGAACAGGACGGTGAACCGTGTTACACGGTGACCATCATCCGAGCCAGCCAGGAGCAGGATGTAACCGTCGCATCGGATGGGCGGTTATTGAGCGTGGAGGTGGAACTGGCGGAAACACCTGTCGCCGTGCAAAAGACAATCCAGACAGAATTGCGCGGAGGGACGCTGGACAGCGTGGAGAAGGCCTTCGAGGATGATGGCGGCTTCCGCTACGAGGTGGACACGACGACGAAGGACGGCGCTGATCGCGCGTTTGCGGTTGCCGCCGACGGAAATTTGGTGAGCATGCAAGTGACTTTGGAGGAGTTGCCCGCGGCCGTGCGGAAGACCATTCAGGAACATGCGGCCAACGGAACGCTGGGCGACATTTATCGCATGTTCGAGGACAGTGAGATTTCCTATACGGTGGAAATGATCAGGAATGGGAAGGATCGCGAATTCAGCGTAACCGCGGATGGCAAGCTCGAAAGCGTGCGGGTGTTCCCGGCCGAGTTGCCGGCTTTGGGTCAGAAGACCTTGCGGGAAATGATCGGAACCGGAAAGCTGATTCGCATCGATAAGACCGTGGACGACTCCATGTTTCATATCGAGAGCCGCAAGGACGGCAAGCCATTCGATTTCAAGATCGGGCCGGGCGGGAGGTTTCGCGGAATGGAAGATTAAGAGATTGAACAAAACGCGTTTGCCGGTCGTCCAATTTGCCGAAGCCGAACAGAAATGGTAACTCCATCATCAATAACATGAAAAAACTAATCCTCAGCCTTACTGTCTCGACCCTTGCCTGCGCCTGCTCGTTGCAGGCCGCGGATGCCGCCAAGCCCAAAGCCGCCGAAAAGAGCAAAGACAAGGCTGCCTGCACGGCCAAGGCCGATGCCAGTTGCTGCCAGACCTCCTGCTGCAAGAGCGCGTCGAAGCAAGCGCTGCCCCCACGCGCCATGGCTCTCTTCGCCAAACCCTCGAACGGCGGCTGAGCTACCGGAGCGCAGAGTTCCTGCTCTGCGTAAACACGGAAAGCACTTCCGAACTGGAACGGAGCTTTGCGCTGGGGCGCAGCTCCACTTTTTTTGCCGAGCGCCTTTCTAATTCGCGGCTCGTGCCGGTTACAACCGCGAAACCAGCAATTCGCGCTGGAAGATCAATTCTTTGGGAAGATGCGCGTACAGCCTGATGAAAAGTTCATCCTGCTGAAGCAGTTCGCGGCGCCAGTCTTCGTAATCGATGGTTTGCGCCTGCTCCAGCCGGCTGGGGGTGTAATTCGGCAGGCCCTCCAGATCAAAATATTCGGCGTAAGGCACCCAGCCGAGCGGAGTTTCCTCGGAGTTGGCCCGCCCGCGGCAGCGGTCAATGATCCACTTGAGCACCCGCATGTTTTCGCCAAACCCGGGCCAGAGATACTGGCCCTGGGCGTCCTTGCGAAACCAGTTGACGTGAAAAATGCGCGGCGGGCGTCGGATTAATCGGCGCATGTTAATCCAGTGGCGGAAGTACTCGCCCATATTGTAGCCGCAAAACGGCAGCATGGCCATGGGATCGCGCCGCACCTGCCCGACCGTCCCGGCGGCGGCGGCCGTCATTTCCGAACCCATCGTGGCGCCGATATAAACGCCGTGGATCCAGTTGAACGCTTGATAGACCAGCGGCATGGTGTCCGCGCGGCGTCCGCCGAAAATAATCGCGCTGATGGGCACACCCTTGGGATCGTTGACCTCCGTCGCCAGCATTGGATTGTTGACCATGGGCGCGGCAAAGCGGCTGTTGGCATGCGCCGCCTTTTCTTTTGACTCAGGTGTCCATTTGTTGCCTTTCCAATCGAGACATTCCTTCGGCGGCGGCCCGTCCTTGCCTTCCCACCAAACGTCGAGGTCCGGGGTAAGCGCGACATTGGTGTAAATGGTATCGCGCTTGATGCATTCCATCGCGTTCGGGTTGGATTTGTAATTCGTGCCGGGCATCACGCCGAAATAACCGGCTTCCGGATTGATGGCATAAAGCCGGCCATCGGGTCCGGGCTTCATCCAGGCGATGTCGTCGCCGACCGTCCAAACTTTCCAGCCTTTGAAATGGGGCGGGGGAATCATCATGGCGAAGTTGGTTTTGCCGCAGGCGCTCGGGAAAGCCGCCGCCACGAAGGTCTTTTCGCCGGTGGGCGACTCCACGCCGAGGATGAGCATGTGTTCGGCCATCCAACCCTGCTTGCGGCCGAGGTACGAACCGATGCGCAAAGCGAGGCATTTTTTGCCCAGCAGCGCGTTGCCCCCATACGCAGAATTGACCGAAATAATCGCGTTGTCCTGGGGAAAATGACAGATATAGCGTCGCTCCGGGTTCACATCCAGCGAGCAATGAAGGCCGCGGTTGAAATCATCCCCGTCGCCGAGTTGCTGGTAGGCGACCTGGCCCATGCGCGTCATGATGCGCATGCTGAGCACCACATAAATGGAATCGGTCAATTCGATGCCCACCTTGCTCAACGGCGAACCGGGCGGCCCCATGAGATAAGGGATGACGTACAACGTGCGGCCACGCATGCCGCCGCGGGCGAGGTTATGAAGCTTTTGGTACATCTCAGCGGGTGGCGCCCAGTTGTTGGTAGGGCCGGCTTCCTCCTGGGACTCGGTGCAAACGTAGGTGCATTGTTCAACCCGGGCGACATCGTTGGGGTTCGAGCGGTGATAATAACAACCCGGCAACTTCTCCTGGTTCAGCTTGATCAGAACGCCGCTGGCCACGGCTTCCCCTAAAAGGAACTGCTTCTCATTTTCGGAGCCATCGCACCAAAATACCTGGTCTGGCTGGCACAGTTTGGCTTGCTCTTCAATCCAGGCGACAACAGTCCGATTGTCCGTGTTGCATTTTCCTAAAGTTCCGTTTTCCATAGCTATTGATTGCCTGCTTGTTTCTGGCGGGCTTGCTTTCATCCCAGCCGCTCCAGTGGAAACCTGATTGATTGCACGAATCTTGTCCGAGAGACTCCTCCCTTGCGACTGCGCTCGATTGCAACCCAGCCGCCAACAAAATCCGCCTAAAACTAGCCCCCGAAATTGCCATCAGCAAGTGGCAAAAGAACGCAGTCGGCAGCCCTTGGCCATGGGGCGGAGCGTAGAGCTCCTGCTCATTTGTGTTTGGCGTCATGGCTGCTTCCTGCCTGAGGCATGCCGCGGGTTGGGAACTTTTGGGAAGAAAGTCACGGGTCTGGAAACCGGTCAGGCCGCCAGATCTTGCGTTCGCGCACTTTACCCGGCGTGACGGCCGCCGGTGCGCTTTCCAATCGCCACTTAATGGCGAAATATGGTAATATGCCTTGAGACGCTCATTATGAGTTCTGCAGCCCCAGCGAAACCGAATCCCAGCCTTGCGGAAGCGAAATGCCTCGCCCGCTCGGTGGCGGAAGTGCTGGCAGAAGAGCCCACCCTCGAAGCAGTGACGGTCAACCATGCGAAAAAGACTGTGTCGGTCGCCACGCTTGGGCGGGCGGATGTCGCCCGTTTGACTGACCGCGTGTCGGCAACGATCCAACAGGCTGAATCCGCCAGCGCCGGTCATGCCTGCGGATTGTTGACCGGGGAGAATGATTGCGAAACCTGCGAACGCCCGCTGACCGCACAGGAACGGCAGCGTATCACGGTTCGGCAGGAAGGGAAGGCAACCACGATTGCGCGGGTGACCTGCCCGACAGCCCCGCGATTCTGGCGCTGGCGGGACGTGCCGTGGCCGCGAGTGGTCCAGCGGGACGTTGAATTTTTCGAGCACGCCGGCCACATCGACGAGTGGAAACCGCAACTGGCTGCTGCCGCGTTGTGCGGCTTCTTTGGGTTGGTCGGCTATGGGCTGCTCCGGCTCGGAGAAAGCAGGCTCGCCATCCCAAGTTTTCTGCTGGCGTACCTCGCCGGCGGCTGGTACGCCACGGAGGAGGTTTGGGAACGATTGCGACACCGGGCGATTGATGTTCATTTTTTGATGCTCGCCGTGGCGGTTGGCAGTGCGTGCATTGGCGCGTGGGGGGAAGGGGCGACCTTGCTGTTCCTGTTTTCGTTTTCCGGGGCGCTGGAGCATTTTGCCCTGGGACGAACCCAGCGGGAAATTCAATCCTTGTTCAAGGAAGCGCCCAAGGTTGCCACCGTCTTGGATGAATCCGGACACGAGCGCGAACTGCCCGTGGAGCGCCTGCGACCGGGAATGCGGCTGCTACTCAAGCCGGGCGCTCAGTTTCCCGTGGACGGTGAAATTGTCAAAGGCCAGACCGCAAGCGACGAATCGAATTTGACGGGTGAAGCCACGCCCGTGGATAAAAAAGTCGGCGACAGCGTCCTGGCCGGAACGATCAATCTTTGGGGCGCGGTGGAGGTGTCGGTGCTGCGGGCGGCGAAAGAAAGCTCGCTCCAGAAAATCATCCAACTCATCCAGGAAGCCCAGCGCCAAAAAGCCCCGTCGCAGCAGTTCACGGACAAATTCGGGGCTTGGTACACTTACATTGTGCTCGGGCTTTCGCTCGCCATGTTTTTTGTTTGGTGGCTGGGTTTGGGCCTTTCGGCGTTCACAGCGGCTGGGGGAAAGCAAAGCGCTTTCTATCATGCAATGACGCTGCTGGTGGTGGCTTCGCCCTGCGCGCTGGTTCTGTCCATTCCGTCGGCCGTATTGGCATCGATAGCATGGGGCGCGCGGCACGGCATTCTTTTCCGCGGCGGCGCGGCGGTGGAACGGCTGGCCGGCATCAATGTGGTTGCGCTGGATAAGACCGGAACCTTGACGACCGGCGAACTGCGAGTGGAGCGGGTGGAAAGCTTTCCGCCCGGCCGGGAAGAAGAGGTGGCCCGGCTGGCATTTTCGCTGGAACGGCTTTCGACGCATCCTTTGGCGCGGGCCATTACGCGATACGGCAAGCAGCGCGGTTTGCAATCGATCGAGTTCGAGCATTTTGAATCAGTGACCGGCCAGGGACTTCGAGCACGGCATGGAACAAAGGAATGCCTGCTTGGCCGCCATGAATGGCTGGCGCAGACGGGCAAGGCGCCGGTCGGAATGTCGGCGACTGAAGCAGGGTTTTCAGAAGTCTGGCTGGCAGAGTCCGATTTGATTGGACGAATCGTGTTGCGCGACGACATCCGGCCACAGGCGCGCGATGTGATCGAGGAGTTGCGACGAGAAGGTTTGCGAACGGTGGTGCTCACCGGTGATCGCCAGGCGGCGGCCGAGAATTTGAAAGTTCAGCTCCAATTGGACGATGTGCGGGCGGAGTTAAATCCAGGACAAAAAGTCGAAGCCATTGGGCGGCTCAGCCAAAGCGGGCAGCGCGTGGCCATGATCGGCGATGGGGTCAATGATGCGCCGAGCCTGGCGGCGGCGGATGTTGGCGTGGCGATGGGCGCGCGCGGCTCGGATGCCGCGCTGGAACAAGCGGAGGTGGTCTTGATGCACGACCGGTTGGAAAACTTTCTGGCTGCCTTTCAACTAAGCCAGCGAGCGAGACGCGTGATTCGCCAGAACCTTGTTGTTTCGCTGGGCACAGTGGCGGTGTTGGTGTGCTTCACAATGTTGGGGAGGATTCCACTTACCATCGGCGTGGTCGGCCACGAAGGCAGCACGGTGGTGGTGGTAATGAACAGTTTGCGATTGCTGTTCGGCACGGGGCGGCAGAGGTCGGTCGGAGTGCCTGGCGCATAACGAATCGTTGCGCACTCCGTGAGGCTCACGCAATTTACAGCAGCCGACGCAAGGAGGCTCTGATTTTTTCTCCAAGAGGATTTTAGAGCCTCCTTGCGTCGGCTGCTCCGATCAATTCCCAAGCATTGCTCGATAAAATCGCGCTTTTGTGCCCGCTGGCGGATTGTTGGTATAAACCCAGGCGTTGGCGGAGAGAGTGTTGGTTACGAGAACCTGCCAGGTGAGCAGGTTGGAACTCGTCTGGAGGACGATGGCTTGACCGCTCAGGCCATTAACACCGATCTGCACTTGTGAGGAACTGATGCGTGTGATGTTGAGAACCGGCGGTTGCGAACTCGGAAGCACCAGGACCTTTTCGGGAGCGTAAAGATAACGGGTTTGGCCGCCCGCGCTGATCCTGGCGAAAAGCGAGTGCCAGCCGGGAGGAGCGTTGGTGACGGCGAAGGGGATTGCGAACGTCCCGGCGTTAACTCCCGTGCCACTGGCGCCCGTGCCGGGAAGATTGGTTTGCCAGAGCCAGTTTTGGTTCGTGTTCAGCGGATTCCAATCGTTGTCCAGGTAAACGCTGAGAGTGGCGTTGCTCGTGGCGGGTCGCGCCCATTGATAAAACAGCTTTACAAAAATGCTCTGACCTTGCGCGACAGGATTCGTATCCATCCGGTCGAATTTGATCAGGCTGGGCCAGGTTCCATTGTTCGTCGTTGGCGCGGCGCGGTTGCCGGAAATTCCGGCCCCGAAATCCCACCACTGGTTGAAACCGTCCTTGATCATCGGGAACCCGGGACCAAGTGGCTGATCGGCGCTGAGGCGGTTGCTGCCGCCGATCAAGCTGAATTCGAAGCCGGAGTTGGTTCCGCGCTGTTCGTCCGCGGCCCACCACACCTGTCGTTGCGCGTTGCTGATTGAGACTTCCGTGTCACTCGTCGGCGTTGCCCAGGCAATGGTTCCGTGGTACCACAGGTGGACATCGGAGTGGGCTGCGGCGGGCTCGCTGTATCCTCCACCGTTAAGGTTACTGTTCACGTTGTACAGGTAACGCACATACGCGCCGAAAACTGGTTCGCCGTTCGGGTCGAGGGGACTGGTGCCATAATCCTGCCAAAAATTGTCCGCATAGAGCACGGTCGCGGGCGTATTCGCAGCGGAGGCGTCCGTGGGAGAAGTCGGAAGGTAAGAGCGATCATTGTTTCCATCGTTGTTAAATGGATGAGGATCGAGCGTGGTCAGATGATCGACCCAGACTCCGTTCGTTCCCAGGCGGCGGCTTAGTTCGGAGATGAGCGAGCCGCCACGGCTATGGCCGATGAGATGGATCGGAAACTCTGCCAGCGCATGTCCTCCGAGGTCCGAAATCGAATTGGTTTGCAAGAGCACCGAACTCGCGATCGAGGCGACGGCATAGGTGCTGATATCGTAGATCGAGTGATCGAAGATATTCAATGTGCCAGCCATCTGGCTCCAATCGAGCTTGACGATGATTTCACCCGAGTCGGAGAGCGACGGTGAACCGCCCGCGTCACGCGACCACTGGGAAAAATAGTTGGCCCCATCCGTCGTCAGGGTGATGGTGTAGATTGTGAAATTGGTTCCTGGAAAACGTGAATACGCCGGAATTTGACCAGCCATTCCGGTCACCCAACCCTTCACGTCGCTGTTGAACCCATGCGTGATGACAGTAACTCCAGCGGCATCCGAGTCGTTTGGAGCGATCAGGAGACACACCACAAGTGCGAAGGCAGCGAGGCTTTTCGGAAAGGGTTGGTTCAAGGCGTCACGGGTTGGTTGAGGCGGGCAGTGGACGTATTTTCAAATTGCGGAACCAGATTTCATCGCCGTGATCCTGTATTTGGATGCGGGTTTTGAATTTTGTGCCGAAGCCGGGGAGATCCTTGTATTTGCTGGCCGCGATGAGGCTGCGGAGAGCGGGGCTTTCGAGTTCGTATTCCAGGATCTTTGCCCCATTGAGCCAATGTTCGACGTGTTTGCCCTGGACGAGGATGCGCGATTGGTTGAATTCGCCCGCGGGCTTGAGCCGTTTGGAAGCGTTGGGTGCGATCAACGCATAGAGCGCGCCCGCGCGGTGGGTGGGCTCTTTGGCATCAGGATGTCTTTCGTCGTCGAGCAGTTGGTACTCGTGGCCGACCGGACCGGTGCCGTCGTCGCCGCGGAACATTTTTGGACCGGGCGCGTGCTGGCGTTCCTTCACGAAATAGATGATGCCGCTGTTGCCTCCGGGTGCAATCCGCCACTCGAAGCGAAAATCAAAATCTGTAAATTCGTCAACGGTGAGGATTTCACCGCCGCCGGTTTCCGGGCGTCCATTGCCTTTGACGTTTTTGAGGCAGCTGTTCTCAATGGTCCATTTGATGGGAGCCGCCGGGTCACGATAACCTCGCCAGGAAGTCAGTGTCTTACCATCAAAAAGCAGCTTCCATCCCGCTTTCTGTTCGGCGTCCGAAAGCGTGTTGACGGCGTCCTGCGCCTGCAGAGCGCCAGCCAGGCTCAGGCTGCACAGTGCGAAAAGGGCAAAGATCTTCATGCCGTTGGCTTGGCCTCAACGCCATGGAAACTCACTGATTTCCATGGCCCATTCGCTGCCGTCGGTAACGCGGACAGATTTCTTCTCCTGCTTGTAAACGATTTTCTCCAGATTGACTGACTGGGGAATGACGTTGACGATCACGTCACCCGAATGGAGCGCGACGATGCGGGTCCGTTGCTCGGCTCTGCGAAAAAAGGAGAATTTGACCAGATCGACAGTGTAGATATGGCCGGTCACGCGAGCGAGGCCGTTCTCATAGACATCGACCACGCCAATAAAGTGGCGATGCGGGTCTTTTTCGAAATGCCGACGGTGGATGACGTGAAGTTTTTCGCCTTTCTGCAAGATCATGGCGTAATGTTAAACAGGTGGATGAGAGAGCGCCAGCTTTTTGGGCACTTGAATTGAGGGCTGGTCTCCATTAAAACGACAACGCAAAATGAACGATAACCATGGTTTGCCGTTGATCGGTCCGAGGATTGCGCCAGTTCTGGACGCGCGGTTTCGGCCGGCGGTGCTCGCGAATCGGGCCTTCCAAGGGCAGGTGCGCGCAAGTGGGAATCCCGTCCCGCTTGAGTTGGCAATCGAGCAGGCAGACGGATCTATCTTTCATTTTAAAACGCAACTGTTTCCCGAGAGTCATCCGCTAGCCGCCGGTAACTTTATTTATCTCGAACGGTTGGTGAAGTTTCTCCTTTGGTCGTGGGGCGGGTTCCGCATTCATCTGAAAGGGCCCAGGAAGCTGGGCACGGCCCTGCAAACTCATTATGCCGAGCAACCTACTGGGAAGTTCGATTCGGAAATGGTCGGCGGTCGAATTTATGACCACCCCATCGACGTGATCATCACCCAGCAACTTCCGGCGGCGCGCGCGAGTACTATGCCGCTGGGCCGGCATTTGGACGGGTGCCGAATTGGTTTTGACCTCGGCGGCAGTGATCGGAAAGTTGCAGCGGTGATCGACGGCAAGGTGGTGTTCAGCGAAGAGACGGTTTGGGACCCTTATTTTCAAGCGGACCCGCAATACCATTACGACGGAATCATGGACTCCTTGCGCAAGGCCGCCGCCCAATTGCCGCGCGTGGATGCGATTGGTGGCAGTGCGGCGGGCGTTTATGTGAACAACCGTGTCAGGATGGCTTCGCTTTTTCGGGGAGTACCCATTGATGTGTTCAACCGCCGCGTCAAAGACCTGTTCCTTGAAATCCAAAGAGCCTGGAACGGCGTGCCGTTGGAGGTTGTGAACGACGGCGAAGTCACGGCACTCGCGGGGTCGATGTCGCTCGGCAAAAATGCCATTCTTGGACTGGCGTTCGGCACGAGCACCGCGGCAGGTTATGTTACCCGTGACGGCAACATCATGTCGTGGTTGAATGAAATGGCGTTCGCCCCGGTGGATTATCATCCCGAAGCGCCGCGTGATGAATGGTCGGGAGATTATGGCGTCGGCGCGCAATATTTTTCCCAGCAAGCCGTCGGACGGTTGCTTGAACCCGCCGGAATCAGCGTGGATCCCATAATGCCGTTGCCGGAAAAGCTCAAGCACGTCCAAACGCTCATGGCCAATGGCGACGAGCGGGCCAGGAAGATTTATCAGACCATCGGGACGTATCTAGGTTACGGAATCGCTCATTATACTGATTTTTATGATTTCGATACCGTGCTGGTTCTGGGGCGCGTCATGACGGGGCGGGGCGGAGACGTGATTCTGGCGGGGGCCAGGGAAGTTTTGCGAGCCGAGTTTCCTGAGTTGGCCAGCCGCATTGAATTCCATGTGCCGGATGAAAAGGATAAGCGGCATGGCCAGGCGATTGCGGCGGCGAGCCTGCCCAGAATTCGTTAGATTACATGAATCCTTACCAACGCCTTGTCTCGGAATACGACCGTTTCGCCAGGGAGGGCAAATCCTATCCCCTCGGCACATTCCCGCGGTTTTCCCGCCCGGAAATTGCGTCGAACGCGCCGAAAGTTTTGATCTTTTCGCCACATCCTGATGATGAAGTCATTATTGGCGGACTTGCGTTGCGATTGTTGCGCGAGGCGAAGTGGAATGTGATCAATGTCGCCGTCACGCAAGGGAGCAAGAAGGAGCGGCAGGCGGGGCGGTTGGTGGAGCTAAAAGCCTGCTGCGATTGCATCGGCTTTGGTTTGGCGCAAACCGCACCGGGCGGGCTTGAGAAGGTGAACGTCAAAGCCCGCGCGCAGGAACCGTCGCATTGGGCGCAGTCGGTCAAGAGTATTGCCGGCATCCTCGCGGAGCATCAGCCGCGCGTGATTCTTTTCCCGCACGAAGAGGATTGGAACAGCTCGCACATCGGGACGCATTTTCTCGTGATGGACGCGCTCAAGAGCCTGCCGCCTGAATTTGGCTGTTATGCCGTTGAGACGGAGTTCTGGGGCGCAATGGCCACGCCGAATTTGATGGTGGAAATCATTCCGCAAGACCTGGGCGATCTGATCACGGCATTGACCTTTCATGTCGGTGAAGTCCAACGCAATCCGTATCATCTCTCGCTTCCCGCCTGGATGCAGGATAACGTGCGGCGCGGCGGAGAGTTGGTGGGCGGGCAGGGCGGGGCGGCGCCGGACTTCACGTTTGCGACCTTGTATCGATTGCGCAAGTGGAGCCAGGGCAGGTTGGAAAAGATTTTTGAGGGAGGGCGGCAGCTTTCAGCGGCACAAAATCCAACCGAATTGTTCTCATGAAGAAGGCGTTTATGCAGGAGGCGATTCGTCTCTCGATCCAGATGATGCGTCGCGGCAAAGGCGGACCTTTCGGCGCGGTGGTGGTCCGCAAAAACGAGATTGTGGGGCGTGGTTGCAACAAAGTTACTTCAGCCAATGATCCCACGGCGCACGCCGAGGTGGTGGCGATTCGTGACGCTTGCCGGCGATTGGGCACCTTTCAGTTAAGCGATTGCGAGTTATATACGAGTTGCGAGCCTTGTCCGATGTGTTTGTCGGCGATGTACTGGGCGCGACTGAAAAAGGTGTACTACGCCAACACGCGAAAAGATGCCGCCGACATCGATTTCGACGATGACTTTATTTACACCGAGGTATCGCGCCCGATTGCTGATCGGAAGCTTGTCATGCGGCAGTTGATGCGCAAGGAGGCACTCCTGGCGTTTAACGAGTGGAAAAAGAAGGCGGATAAAATCAAATATTGATTCGGCACCCCGAGCGCAGAGCTCCTGCCCTGTTCGGTGCCATTTCTCATGTTCAAGCAGAGCCGGAGCTCCGGGCTCCGTTCAGTTCTCACCCTGCATTTTCCAGAGGCCGCGCGGAGATTTCCAGCATCCGCTCAATCGGCAGGCGCGCACGGCGGATGATGTCTGCCGGGAGCTCGATCCGGGGAGCAAGATTTTTCATGCAATCGCGTACTTTTTCGAGCGTGTTCATCTTCATGTATTTGCACTCGCTGCAACGGCAGTTGTCCGTCGGCATTTTCATTACATCGAATACGGGCGCGCAGAAAAATTCCTTGTCCGGGCATTCCTTCTTGAGCCGATGAATGATTCCGGATTCGGTAACGATGACGAAACGTTTGGCCAAATTGGTCTTGCAGTAGGCGATCATCTTCTCAGTCGAACAAACTTCATCAGCGAGGTCGCGCACTTCGCGAAGGCTTTCGGGGTGCACCACGATTTTGGCGTCGGGCAATTCCTTCCGGAGACGCAGCAGGTTGTCGCGACGGAACTCAACATGCGCGTAACAGTTTCCGCGCCAGAGCGTCATGGGCTGGCCGGTCTGCTCCATGACCCAGGCACCGAGATTTTCATCGGGCACGAAGAGGAGGTCCCGATCCTTCGGCGAAGCGTTGACAATTTTTACGGCGTTACCGCTGGTGCAAATGACGTCGCTCAACGCTTTCACCTCCGCGCTGCAGTTGATGTAAGTGACCGTATAGAAGTTCGGATTGGTGGCTTGCAGTTTCGCGAGTTTGGGCGCGGGGCAGCTTTGTTCCAAAGAGCAGCCAGCGTCCTTGTCGGGCAGGACCACAATTTTATCCGGGTTCAGGATCTTGGCCGTCTCGGCCATGAAATGAACGCCGCAGAAAACAATCACGTCTGCGTCCGTGCCGGCCGCCTGCTGGGAAAGGCCCAGGGAATCGCCGACGAAATCCGCCACATCCTGGATTTCGGGCACCTGGTAGTTGTGGGCCAGGATGACGGCATTCAACTTTTTTTTGAGCGTGAGAATCTCCTGGGCAAGAGGTTCGGATTGCTCCGGCGGCATGGGTTTGCGCCACGGAAGCCGCGCCAAGCCAGTGGGTTGAACGTCATCAACATCAATCATTAACCAAGATTAATGCCACGAGAGGGGAGCGTCAATGCATGCGGCGTGATCGGCCACTGATGGAAATGCGCACTCCACCTGGCGGGCAGCCATCGTCAGTGACTGCTTATAATTTCCGATGTCTGGCTAGAAAACAAGGATCGGTGCCGGCGAGGTCGGCCCGACGCTGTTGGGCGAGGAGTTGCCCGTAAACGCGCGCATCGCGCAGCATCATTTCCAAACGCTGCTTGAACTGCTCGCCAATGATTTTGCCGCCCTTGACGTCGTGGCCATCGGTGAAGGCGACGGCGTAGGGCAGCGTCCAGGCGTAGCATTGCCGGGCGACGGTGCGCAATTGATCGGTGACGGTCAGGCCTTTTTCGTGGGAAGCAACAATGGTGGCAAAGAGTTTTCCGGCAAACTCGTGCCAGAAGTGATCAAGAAAATTCTTCATCGCGCTGCTGATGCTGCCATGGTAATCCGGCGTGCCGAGCAGAATGACGTCCGCTTTTTCCACGCGAGCGCGCAACGCCGCAAAGGCCGGGCCTTCATGAGCGGTGTCCGGATTGTAGAGGGCCAGGGGTTCCTTTTCGAAATCGAGGATGTCCACGATGCAGCCGTCGGCCTGGAGTTGCTCGGCAGCGTGGTGGATGACAGTTCGAGTCGCAGATTCCCGGTGCAGGCTGCCGATGACAGCGAGAATATTGAGTGATCGATCGGACACGAGATTGAAGTTAGCGCGGTTTACAGTGCATCGCAATGCAACAAAGGCCTGCTTTTATGGGTGAGCCTTCTTCCAATCCTCCAAGCGCCCATGGGGTAACGGCGGTGCTCGTTGAGCGGAGAGCAATATCTAATGACTGCATTCCACTCACTTCTGCGGGCCATAACCCGCCGCCGGAGTGCCATCGTCATTCAAATGCCCCGTGGCCCAAAGAACGCCGCGCGTTACGAGATCAAGGTAACGGGGGTCTTCGACGGTTTCGTTGTTATGACCGATGGTTGTGCTGAAGACGCGGGTTTTCTTGGGACCGTATTCATTAGTCCAGGCGACGACATAATCGTTGGTTTTCTCACCGCCGTCGCGCTGTTTGATGGTCTGTTTACCGTGCGCGATTGGCCGGGCGGATTCGAAAATGTGGATGTTGTTGTAGTGCTCTTCATGGATCGTCGTCCAATCACTCAAACCCCTGGCGATCGGGCTTTCCTTGTCGGTAAACGTGATGGCGATTGGCTCCTGCGGACCGTGGCCGCTGGATTGCAGGCCGAGGTATTCGAACCAAAAGCCGTGCGGCGTGCCGGGTGTGACGGGGCTGTTTGGGTTGCCGATGCGATAGCAGTGCATCGCGCAGTGCAGGTTGACGCCCGGGATGCCGTCGCGGTGCGGTTTGAGCACGCCTTCGACAAGCGTGGGATCGGAGATGTCCGCGGCGCATTCGTCATGAATCACGAGGTCGTAGCCATTGGCGTAATCCGGATGGCCCAGGATGGCCAGCGGCGGATGTGTGCTGGAATCATCGGTGTGGATTTGATCGATGACTACATTTGCGCGCGCTTCGATGCCCTTCTTGAGGATGTCCTTTTGCTTCGCGTAGTCATGGCAGCAACCGCCGGTAATGAGCAGCACACGCAGCGGCTTGGGCGCCGCGGTGGCGCGCAGGGGAACGCCGAATACGAGGAGCGACAGGAAAAATGAACACAGAAGGATGAGATTTCGAAAAGGCAAGCGAGTTGTCATGCAGATGTTTTAGCGGGCCAGCGGTTTAGGCGCAAGGGGAGAACTGCGAGCGCTCAGCCAAGGAGTACGGCAACTGTAAAGGATGTTGCCGGATTGCACTATGTCCTCATCCCCGTAAGTTCTGCGGTGAAACAAGAAGCGGGGACGAGGGCGTCCCCACTCCTATCGGTGAGTGGCAGGCTGCGATCTTACTCAAGGCTTTTGCAGGCGGTAGAATTTGCTGGGCGATGCAATCGTATTCGTGACGCTGAACCGGTTGGTGGTGGCAATGGGCTGGTTGGTCACGATGGCCCAGTTCGTGGGCGAAATAAAAAGCGATGATTCCAGACCGTAGCCGCCCGCTATGGTGGGCCAGCCAATTTGCAACTGCTGGGTGCCCACTTGTGTGGCGCTCAGCATAGGCCGGCAATCGCCGCCGGTCACGCTCAGTGTATAAGGAGTGCCGCAGGTCCCGGAATCCACTTCGGCCACCGTCACAACAAAGACGGAATTTGAAGGCACATTAATGGAATAGGTTTCCGAGCTGCTACCGGAGGTACTAAGACCGCCATCGCCCAGATAGTTTTGAGCGAGATTAGTGGGATTGAAGCTGCCCAAGTAGGCAGCGCTGAACAAGTCGCAGCCGCCGTTTGGTTCAGCCAGGACGACGGTGACGCACGTGTTTGAAAGGCCGTTGTAAAAAGGATAGGCTTCATAGTGTCGCTGGCCGCTGTCACCAATGACTCCCGGGTAAGTCTTGGGGAGGCCACAAGTGTTGACAATGCCGTCGCGAGTTATCCGATCAATTTGAAGCGCGCTGTTGGTGGTCAGCGTATTGGTGATGACCATCGGACACAGGGCGCAAGCGCCACCGCCTGGATTGCAGACGGCCGGGGAGAGAAACAGAGACCAGCAGCGCAAAGCGCCGAGACTGCCCGCAAAGCTATCCGTCACCCGCAATCGCCAGTTTCCGTTGGCGGTGCTGTGAGCTGCCGAGGCCAGGCTGCCCTGGGGGCGAAACGTGCCAATAAAAGGGGGGCTTGCCGCGGTGATGGACGTGGCCGCCGCATCATCAAACGTCGTCCGATTGGCGTCCGGTGAACAGCCGCCGCCAAAATTGGCGCCGCTACCGTTCGCGGCGCTCAATGGAACAGTGACCCCATCCGGTGAAATCAAGCTGATGGTCAAATCCGAATCGATGGGGTGGGTCAGCCATAGGGACACGACCACCTTGAGCAGCGGGCCGGTGAAGCCGCTTACGACATTGGTGGATTCGATGGTGCCGACGTCGGGGATATTCGTAACCACGCTGACATCGTATCGGTTTGGAGCACCGGCAACTCCGGTATGGAGGACCAGGGGAACGCTAAAGGCGCCGTAGGTCAGGCTGCTGATGCCAAGGTTGAGGTTGATGTCGTTTCCGCAGACAAAACTGGGGAGCACGGAAATCTGGAACGGAGTGAGGTTGGTGCCCGTGCCGAAGGCGGGCACGTTGCCGTAGGACGAGTGAGGTTGGGTGATGATCACACTGGGGTTGGTGGTGGAAAGCGTGCCGTTGGCAATCGGCATGGGCGAACTCGTTAGGTTGGTGAAGATGGCGGTGACGCTGCTGCAGGAATTTGGGTCAAGCGAGGGGCCGCCATTGCCAGGCAGAGCCGAGGCGCTGACGCCTGCGCCTGGGATGTTGGTGACGGTGAGCACAAAGTCGTTGCCGCTGCCGCCCGCGTAATTGGCGACGACCGCGAAACCACCGAAAAACAGGGAGGTGCCGTTGGCTACTCCGTTGAAGAGGCCGTTGATGGCGTCCAAGCCGTCGTTGTTGATGAGCGTGAATTGCTGGTTGAGGGGCACCGGGTTTGTGAACAGCTCGGTCACCTGCAGCGTGGCGTTGGAGAGGGCGACATTGCCCCGAACGTTGAGTTGGTTGTAGTTGGCACCGGGAATGGGGCCGTTCAGTTTGGCGATGAGTTTCCCGGTGCCGGTGAAGATGAGATTGCTCGTGGTGAGCATGCCGGTGGTAAGCACGCCGGGATCGGCGCCGGGTGACAGGGTGCCGGAGTTGGTCACGGAGCCAACGGTGCCCGAGCCACCCAGGGTGGCGCTACTTGCCACGGTGACCGAGCTTTGAGGTTGAGATCCGTTTACGCGCAAAACGCCAGCGTCCAGAATGGTCAGACCGGTGTAAGTGTTGTTGCCGTTAAAGACGTTGGTGCTGGAGTTGAACACCTCGACCTGCCCGTTGCCGGAGATGACACCGTCAAATTGATAGGAACCGCTGCCAAACAAGACCAAATCAAACCCCGACACGATAACATTTCCATTACCATTAAGACCACCAATCCCCTCCAAAGATCCGTTTTCATCCAGCAAACCGGAACTGTTGACCGTAACAGTGGCAGTGTTGGCGATTTGGTTGAGGCTTAGCAGCCTGACCACATCCGCGTTCGGCCCACCAGTGCCATCGCCAATGACCAGGGCGTTTTGAATGGCGCGGTCAAACCCAATTTTGCCTAACTGCAAAGTCCCGCTGTTAACTGTGGTAACGCCGGCGTAGTTATTAACGGATGAACCACTGTAAGTGACTGTCCCGGTGCCATTGAAAGTGACGCCGCCCAGCCCGCTGATGCCTCCGCCCAGAGTCAGGTTGTAGGGGGTGAGTGTGTTGATCACGGTGTTTGACGCGAGCGTGATGTCTCCCGGCCAGAAGCTGCTCCCGTTGTTGTCGAGCAGCGCGCCGCCGCCGCCCCAACCGCCGCCGCTCAGGCTCAACGCTTTTGGGGCCATGGTCAGGGTGCCGTTCAGGAAGAGCGTGCCGCCGGAGTTGACCGTGATATTAGTCGAGGCACCCAGGGCGTTTGAACTTTGAAGCCACAGACTGCCATTATTTACAGTTACTGGTCCCGTAAAGGAACTGTTCGTCCCGCCGAGGCTGACCTCCCCATCCCCGGTTTTGATTATGCCGAGTAACCCGCTGCTGCCGATATTCGCGTTGAAGACCAAATCGGGCGAGAAAACATGGCCCGTATTAGTGATGGTGTGAGTGGAGGTGAAGAGTTGGACATTTCCCGAGATCACCGAAGGTCCGAAACTGTTGGAAACGACGGTGATGTCGTCGTTGAGGTAAAGCACGCCAATACCAGTGGTGATCTGCGCGTCCATGATGCTCAAGGGCCCAATCCACTCGCTGTTACCGGCGGTGTCAAAGAGGGAACCGGGATACATCGTTAGCGAGTACGAGCTGGACTTGCTTGGCTGATAGAGCTGCCAACTGTTGAAAAGGCGGACTGTGGCGTTGGTGCTCACCACCAGTGAATTGGGAATGGCTGCGCCGAATGTCCCATTGGTGATGGCTAATTCCAGCGTGCCGCCGCCGGCAACGGTCAGGCCGGCATAGGTGTTGAAATTCGTGCCCTCGAGCCGCACTGTGCCGCCGCCAGGATAGATTTGGCTCAGCCCGCCTGGACCGCTGATGGGGCCGGTGATCCGCAATTTGGCCCCCGGAATGAAAACCCCGAAAGTGCTGTCTGCGTTGAGGGTGATTGGACCGGCCCAAGTGTTCGTATCCCCACTTTCAATGTCCAATGCCGCCCAATTGGGTTCACCGGGTCCGTTGAGAGTCAGGGGCTCGTTCGTAATGCCAATGCCGCCCTCGAGCACGAGTGTCGCCCCGTTACTGACGACTGTCCCGCCATTGGTCGTGCCCAACGCGAGCGAATTCGAGGCCCAGAGCCATCCCTGGCTGAGCGTGGTCAGTCCAGTGTAGCCATTCGAACCCATTAATATCAAATTGCCGGACCCGGTTTTGGTGATGCTGGCGCTGCCAAAGATGCCCGCAGAGATGGCCAAGGTTTCGCCAATGTTCATCGAGCAGGGTCCCGCGCCGAGTTGGAGGAAGCTGTTACCGGAGATCGTCGCCACGCTGAGTCCAGTGGCCGTGATGGTGTTTGGAGCACTCATGGTCAAACCCCCGGAGGCGATGTTCACAGTGGCCGCGCCTATGAGGGTGAGGTTGGTTCCGATGGTGTCGAGTTGATTGTTCAAATCATACTTGGAGCCGTTGTTGACAGTGACATTCGCAGTGTCTGCGATTTGGTTGTTGAAAATGTACTGAACCAGGGCAGTACCGGTGCCGTCGCCGACGAGGAGGTTGCCGGGAATGGCAGTGGCGGTCAGAACGCCTCCGTTCTTGGCAAGTTGAAGCTGTCCGGCAATCGCCGTGGTGGTCCCGCCGTAGGTGTTGGATTGCGGGCCAGCGAGAATCAGTATGCCGAACCCGGTTTTGACCAGGCCGACGCTGCCCGAAAGGATTCCTCCCAGCGTCAACACGGCTCCGCCGCCGACGTCCACCACAAAATCGCCTGTTGTTCCCAGGACGATGTTGTTGGAGATGATATTGCCCACGCCGGAAGTATTCGTGGCCTCAATATTGTTGGTCACAGTAAAACCCTGGCCGGTGATGACGTAACCGCCGCCCACGCCGACGAACCGGATTTGGTTCAGAGTGAGGCCGGGGATATTATTGCTGTTGGCCAGCCGTGGCTGGCCACCCGAGAAAATCAGCGTGTCACCGTTCGTGGGCGTACCTACGAAACCCCAGTTCGCGCTATCGTTCCAGGTGGACCCCGTCGAGCTCCCGCCAGACCAACTCAAGATGGCGGCGGATGCGGAAAGCGAGCCCAGCATGAGCGCAATGCAGGATGACAAGATGACGCCCCTGGCTTTGAACGAACGGCTTGCAGGCACGATGAAGGAGAAGGAACGACCCAGCTTCTGCGTTTCCATAAAAAGGATTACCCGAGGACTCTTTGAGAACGAGCGTTGGTATCATGAGCGCGCTGCCTTTTCAAGGAAAAGTTGGCGGGAATTTTGCTGTGGACACGGCTCAGTTTTAGCCCGTGGCCGAGTCCTTCTCATTGAGCCTTCGTTTTCAACGGGGTTAATGAGCAGGCACTCCCACAACGCGTTTTGTCTTTATCAGCGCTTGAACAGGGTCGAGAGCGCGTAGATTCCGAAGGCGAGGATCAGGCAGCCAGAGAGGCGGTTTATTATCGATGTCCAACCGGAATCAATTCGGGACCGGAACCAGCCGACGCTGCCGCTCAAGATAAACCACCAGAGGGCCGAGCCGGTAAACACACCCAGGACCAGGGCGCCGGCATTCAAATAACTCGAGGACGTGCCGAGGCCGAAACCCGCGAAAACGGCAACGAACGAGAGAATGGTCATGGGATTCGTCAGGGTCAGCAGGAACGTTGAGAAATAGGCAGACGACAGATCGGCGGCCCGGACCGGCGCGGCTTGTTGCGCGGGCTTGCTCGCGAGCGTGCGGACGCCGAGCCAGCAGAGAAAGAGCCCGCCCACAAGCCCAAGCCAAAACTTTTGACCGACGAGAAATCCCGAAACTGCCGTGAGGCCGAAGCCGGCGATGCAACCGTAAACGGCATCGGCTGTGGCCGCACCGAGGCCAGTGACGAAGCCGGGCAGCCGTCCGTCCGTCAACGAGCGGCGAATGCACAGAACTCCAATGGGACCCACGGGAGCGGCGATGGAGAAGCCGATGGCCATGCCTTTAAGAAAAAAACTCAATTTCACTTTACGCCCAGATTGTGAAAGGAGGCTCGATGGATGGTGAAGACCACGGGATTGGTGTCGCTGCCTCTGAGGATCGCCACCTGCACGGAGGTGCCGCGAAATCCCCGGATGCGTTCTACGGCTTGAAGCAGGGGAAGCCCGGCGAGCGACTGGTTATCCGCTTGCAAGATGACGTCGTTTGCCTGCAATCCTCCCAAAGCCGCCGGAGAGCCTGGTATCACGTGTACCACCATCGGAAACCCGTTCGAACCGGCCTTTAATTCAATGCCGATGCCGCCCTTGACGTAGGATTTAGCCTCGACCACCAGACCTGAAACGGCGGTTGGAATTGGCATGGCCAGGCCGTTGGTGTTCCGAGCGACGCTGGCAGGGGTGGAAGTTGGTTTGCGAGAGAGCTGTATTAACAGGATGATGACGACGGAGATGGCGAACAGGAGCATTGCCACCAGGAAAAAATAAGCATATCGCCGCCGCATCAGGGTTTTCCACATTCCGCAGCCAAGTTTGACCATTCACGTGGGAGAGGCAAGGTGAAATCCAAGGATCGGGGAAAGGGGCCAAGCCGTCGGGTGTATCCTCGCTATCCGCTTTAAGAAGACTTTACTGTTGCTCTAACTCAAACTCTAACGTCGTCCGCGTCGCGTTCTCGCGATTGCTCATTTTCAAGTCCTTGACCTCGTAACGGCCGTCGATCTTTTGCACCGCCCCCAGTTCGTATTGTTTCAGCAGTTTCCCATCCGTCCCGTATGCCTCCGCCTCGATTGGCGCGCCGCTCTCCTTGTCGATCCAGCTTACCACTCGCGCGTATTCTCCCGGCTTGGCGTTGGGATTGATGCTCTCCAACACGAAGCAGGAACGGCCCCGCCGCAATTCCCCTTTATGGCGGATTTGCTGCGGCCAGTGGTAAAACTCAAAGCCCAGGTCTGCCAGCCAGAAATCCGAGCCTGCCAGTGGGATGTCCGCCTGCGCGCCCGTCAATACTTTCGGCTCTCCAATCGGCGCGCCGGGCGATGGCGCCCGTGCGAATAAATATTGGTTCGGGCCGTTGGTCGTGTGAACCACCGTCAGTTGCTCCGCGCCACGGTCATTGGTGGCGCTCGCCAGATAGACCATTTTCCACTGCGCCTCCCCGGACACGGGCTGGGCCCTGATCGGAATCTCGGTCACCTTATGGTCGCGCCCGCGGATTTTCAAAATGCCTTTGGCATTTTCCTCCAGCCGCAAATTGCTCAATTCCGCCGCCAACGCCTTCCCCGCCTCGGGCCCCGTCGGTGAAATATCGTTCTCCTGCTCCGTGGACGGCAACGCTTGCGCCCGGGCCCCGTCCGCCGCAACAAAAATGACCAGGGCCAGGCTAAGCGGTAGTGTTACGATAAGGTTTCCAACGCGCATATACTTCTCCAAGCCTCAGTGCTGTCGGACGTTTTCTTTCGCCCTTTTGGGGCCTATTGAACTTCTTACAACCGCCGACCCACCGATAAATCGCCGGGCTATTTTCGGATGTCCCGCCGGACAAGAACCTTGGCTGAATATCCGAATCTGCGGGCCGGTTTCATTTCTTCAACACCATCGGCACCAACTCGGAAATGTGGCCCACGAAATGCACCTTCATTTTCTTGCGCACTTCCTCCGGCACTTCCTCCCAATCCTGGCGGTTTTGGTCCGGCAATATCACGGTCTTCAATCCGAAACGCGCCGCCGCCAGCACCTTCTCCTTTATGCCGCCCACGCGCAACACCCGGCCTCGGAGGCTGATTTCGCCCGTCATGGCCAGGTCTGACCGCACCCGCCGCTTCATCAGCAGCGATGCCAGCGCCGCCACAATCGTCACACCGGCGCTCGGCCCGTCCTTGGGGGTCGCCCCCGCGGGCACGTGGATGTGAATGTCCCACTTTGCGTAATCGCTCAGATCGATTCCCAACGCCTTGGCCTGGCTGCGCAAATAACTCAACGCCGTCTGCGCGCTCTCCTTCATCACCTCTCCCAACGAGCCCGTCAAAATCAACGCGCCTTTCCCCGGCATCCGGGTCGCTTCGATGAACAGAATCTCGCCGCCCACTGGCGTCCACGCCAGCCCGGTCGCAATCCCGTTTTCCGTGATTTTCTCCGCAGTCTCGGAAAAGTTGCGCACGGGACCGAGATATTCCGAAAGCGATTCCGGCTTCAGCACTAATTGCTTGGCCTCTCCGTTCTGTTTGACGATTTTCAGGGCCGCCTTCCGCATGAGCGCGGCAAGTTCGCGCTCCAACTGTCGCACGCCGGCTTCGCGCGTGAAGTCCTGGATCAACCGGCGGATGGCTGCGTCCGGCATTTTGAAATTCTGCCGGGTCAATCCATTCTCCTCCAACTGGCGCGGCACCAGGTAGCGTTTCGCAATCTCCAACTTCTCGGTTTCCGTATAACCGGGCAACTCGATCACCTCGAGCCGGTCCCGCAAGGCCGGATGAATCGGGTCCAGCCAGTTCGCGGTGGTGATGAACAACACCCGTGAGAGATCGAACGGCAGGTCCAGGTAATGATCGGTGAACGTGTTGTTCTGCGCCGGATCGAGCACTTCCAGCAGCGCCGAGGCCGGATCGCCCCGGAAATCCGAGCCCACCTTGTCAATTTCATCCAGCAGAATCACCGGGTTCTTGCTTTCGGCGCGACGCAAAGCGTAAAGAATTCGCCCCGGCAGCGCGCCCACGTAAGTGCGCCGATGCCCGCGAATCTCCGCTTCATCCCGCATCCCGCCCAGCGCGATGCGCGCGAACTTCCGCCCCAACGCATCCGCCACGCTTTTGCCGAGCGAAGTCTTGCCGACCCCTGGCGGTCCCACCAGGCAGAGAATCGGCCCCTTGATCTGCTTCCTCAATTTGATGACCGCGAGGAACTCGAGCAATCGGTCCTTAACCTTCGTCAGGCCGAAGTGCTGCTCATCCAACACCTTTTTCGCGACGTTCAGATCCAGCTTGTCATCCGTCAACTTGCTCCACGGAAGATTCAGGATCCAATCCAGGTAATGCCGTGTCACACCGTATTCCGCCATGGCCGGCGACATCTGCTGCAAGCGCTCCACTTCCTGCACCGCAACTTTCTTCGCCTCATCCGGCAACTCGGCCTTGTCGATCTGCTCCCGCAAATTCTTGATTTCGGTCGCGGTAATGTCGCCTTCACCCAGCTCCCGTTGAATCGCCCGCATTTGCTCCCGCAAAAAGAAATCCCGCTGGCTCTTGGACATCGAACTGGCGACGTCGGTCTGGATTTTCGAGCTCAACGTCAGCACTTCGTGCTCGCGATTGAGCATCGGCAGGAGGCGGGTCAATCGTTCCCGGACCGAGTTGGTTTCCAGCATTTGCTGGCGCTCCTCCAGGCTCAGATTCAAATTGACCACGATCAAGTCCGTCAGGTGCCCCGGGTCCTCCGTGTTCAACGCCGCAATCTTGACCTGGTCCGCCATCGCCGGCGAAAGCTTGATGATTTCCTGAAACTGCGCGTGAGCGTTGCGTGTCAACGCCGCCAGCTCGATCGTGTCATCCTTGACGTCCTTCCAAACTTCGATCTTCGCCTTCAGGTATGGCGTCTGAGTCTCGTATCCCTTGATCCGAATCCGCCACAAGCCCTCCACCAGCACGCGCACGGTGTTGTCCGGAAACTTCAGCATCTTCAAGACCCGGGCTGCGCAACCCACTTCGTACATGTCCTCCGGCAGCGGATTCTCCACCTCGGGACGGCGTTGCAACGCCACCCCCAACAAACGGTCGCCCCCTACGACGTCGTCGATCAAATGGATGCTCTGGGCGTTCTCGACCAGCAAAGGCGCAACCATCCCTGGAAAAATCACGATGTCGGACAGCCCCAGGATTGGAAGTACGTCCGGCAAAGAGCGTGAGGAAATCCGGGGCGGGGTTGTTTCCCCACCGCCAGATGTTGCTCCTAAAATGCTTATGAATTCGGTATCGGGAGAAGTCATGGTTGCATCATTTCCCATATTAGATGCTGCCCCGCCCCAAAAGATTCAGAAATACTTACTTGGCCGTGACGATCAGCTTGGTGTGTTTCACCGGAGCCGGCGCCAATACCGGCACATCCACCCGCAGGAAGCCGTTCGCGTACGAAGCTTTGGCCTGGCTTAAATCATACCCTGAGGGCACTTCCACTACCTTTTCGAAAGGGCCATAATCGATTTCCATCGCCAAAAAGCTGAATTTTTTCGCCCGGCACCCATCCGGACGCTGGCCGGTAATGCGCAGCCAATTGCCCTCCACGATGATCTGGAGGTTCTCGCTCCGCATCCCCGCCAGTTCCACCTTGATCACCAGCCCGTCATCCGTCGCATATATGTCGGTGTTGGGCACCCAATCAACTTTGGAAGTGGTTTCGTGGGCGCCCATTACTTTGTGACCCACGAAATGCACCGACGCGCTAACTTTGCACATGGCCATGATAAGGGTTGAAATTAACTTAACTTCCGGAGTTCTGCAAGTGCGGCTTCATCGAAATCATCTCATTTTCAGAGTGATCTGGGGTCGCTCTCCGCGCCGCGCTCGGAATACCAGCGAACTTTGCAACGTACTCGGACCAACAGCCGAACAGCCGCAGTGCGTGTCCCGTTGCAGGCTGAACTTCCGCACCCGGAACCTGCCCCATAGCAGGAGCGCGGCGGCCGCCCCAACAATTCCCAAGGAAACCATCTGCTGCCAATCCATATGGCTAACATACCTTCATTCCCCCATGGCGCAACTTTTTGTTTGCGGAATTGATACATATTACAATTCTTTCATTCTCCAAAATCCCATTTCCGAAAGCCAATTTTTGCTTGCCGAACCCCTTGGCCAACAGGCCACTTCCCAATCTCTGCCGCCTTTGGTGACAGAATTGGCGGCCATTCCGCATCAGCACGTTTGGAGTTTTGTTCCTGGAGCTTTTCTGGTGTTTGGAGCTTGGTGTTTGGTGTTTTCCCCGGCACACTCGGCGCGTGGCTGCTCGCAAGTTCGTTCACACGCATCGCGTCACCTACGCCGATTGCACCGTCGGCAATCACATCTATTATTCGCGTTATTTCGATCTCCTCGAAACTGCGCGCGGAGAATTCTTTCGCCACCTGGGCCTTGCCTTTCTGCAATGGCAGCAGCAGGACACCATCTTCCCTGTCATCGAATGCCGCGCCCGCTACAAATCCCCCGCGCGTTATGACGACCTTCTGGCCATCGAGCTCTGGCCCACCGCCGCCGAACGCATTCGGCTCAGTTTTGCGTACCGCATCCGCAACCAGGCCGACACACTGATCCTCGAAGCTGAAACACATCACGTCTGCACCACGATCGACGAAAAACCCAAACGCCTCCCGGAGGAACTGGTCAGATCGCTCCAACCGTATCTCGACTCCGTGGCATAACCACCCCCAATGACGAAGGTGTTTTGGCGCACTGTGTCTCGAGCCCTTCAAGGAATGTCATGAACATCCTCGTTCTCGGAGGCACGCGCTTTCTTGGCCGCCATCTTGTTTCTGATGCGCTCACGCGTGGATATCAGGTCACCTTGTTCAATCGCGGGCAGAGCAACCCGGGATTGTTCCCGGAGGTCGAAAAGCTGCGCGGTGATCGTGCCGGCGATCTTGGCGCGCTCAAAGGCCGCCAGTGGGATGCTATGATTGATACGTGCGGTTACGTATCCCGAGAAGTCCGGGTGACTGCAGCGCTCCTGGCTGGCTCTGTCGAACACTATACCTTCATTTCAAGCATCTCCGTTTACGCCGGTTTCAGTCATTCTGGCCTTGACGAGTCCGCCAAGCTCGCTCTGCTGCCGCACGGCACGAATGAGGATGCAGGCGATCCGGCTACTTATGGCGCGCGCAAGGCGCTCTGCGAAGAATCGGTGGAACAAATCATGCCCAACCGCGTGCTGCACATCCGGCCCGGTTTGATCATCGGCCCTTTTGATCCAACCAATCGATTCAATTACTGGGTTCGGCGCGTCGCCCGGGGTGGGGAAGTGCTGGCGCCGGAGCATCCGGACAAACCGATGCAATTAATCGACGCGCGCGATCTGGCGCGCTGGATCATCACCATGATCGAGGCAAAGCAAACGGGCCGTTTCAACGCCACTGGCCCGGAACGTCCGCTGACTTTTGGACAGATGCTTGATGCCTGCAAATCCGCCAGCGCGAGCGATGCCCGGTTCACTTGGGTTGACGCTCAATTCCTGCTGAATCGCGGCGTCGCCCCTTTTGCCAATTTGCCGCTATGGCTGCCCGAAAGCGAAAAGGAGTATGCCGGTCATTTTTGCATCGACTCCCGCCGAGCGTTCCAGTCCGGCTTGGTTTGCCGGCCACTCGTCGAAACCGTAAGCGACATCCTGCTACCAGACCGGGAACACACTCCGGAAAATACGTCTGTCACCAGCCCACCATCGGGCCTCACCCCCGGGCGTGAGCGGGAACTCTTGCTCGCTTGGATGGAGAAGCTTAAATAGCGGCAGTCAAACGACAGGTTGCTTCCCTGAGCTGCGCCTCCATCCCTGAATGGGCACCGAGTCGATTTTGATTTGTGAGGCTTTATCCTACACGCATTGTAGGGTTTAAACTCATTTAAACTGCTTGCTTTTTTTCGGGTCCGTGGCAGACTCTTTTTTACCAGCCTTCGACCGAGTCAGTCAGCTGGCCTTACCAGGAAGTAGCTCCCGTTTCACGGTGCTTTCTCACCGCCGACGGCTAATGCTCTTTACAATAGCGCTCCCTGGTGAGCTGTAGTGGCAGGTTTTCCCTAACGCCCATCATTTCTTTTTCCGCGGATCCCGAGGAAAAGGCTCACCCGAGTTGTACTCTGCTAAAAATAAGAATAATTGATTATGTGTGTCAGGTGTTCTGCTTTTAATAATGGTGGGCCTTTTCGTCTTCTGGGCGCGCTTGCCTTGTTTCTCCTCGTTTTGTCTGCGGGCGCTGCCACTCCGGTGGTGACTGGCCAGTGGGATTTTCGTTTTGGCGACCTCCGCGCCACCATCGGCGCTGATCTTCAATTCATCGGCGACACAACGAACATTACCACGTTCGGCACTATGAACATCAACGGCCAGCCGGCGACGGTCATGAGTTTCGGCGCCAACTCGGCCACCGAGGGCTTTTACCTGCGCCATGGTGCGAAGCCGAACGGCGGCGGTCACTTCGTGAATCGATACACGCTAATCATGGACATCATGTATCCCGCCGCCAGCAGCAGCAACTGGCGGGCCTTGTTCCAGACCGATCCCTTCAACCATCCGGGCAACGACGCGGAATTCTACGTGGGAGACAATCATACTCTCCCAATGCCCGATGGACTGGGCGCAGATGGCCAATTCGACGGTTCCCTGGCCCCGGACACGTGGTATCGAATCGCCTTTGCTGTGGACCTCACCGCTCCTCCTGGCCAGCAACTCACCAAATACACAAACGGCGTGAAGGCGGCCAGCCAGTCGCTCTCGGGTGGCGTCGATGGCCGCTACGCTCTTGGTCCCACGGCCCAGCTTTTTACCGCCGGGCTCGCTGGAGGAGGTTTTACCCAGCCCGGTTTCGTCAATAGCATCCAGTTCCTCGATGGCTGCCTGCCACCGGAAGCCATCGCCGCGTTGGGCGGGCCTGGCGCTTTTGGAATCGCGCCCGCCAACCTTGGCATGCTGGTTTCCATTACCGGCGCGACGGCTTCCACCGTCACGTTAAGTTGGGTCGGGCGCAACGGTCCGTTTCAAGTTGAAACCACGACTAACTTTGCGGGCCGCGGCTGGCAAAATATCGGCGGCCCAACCACCAATCACTTCATCACGCTCCCGCGAAGCGACGCGTTGTGTCTCTACCGCGTGAAGGAAATCTCTCCTCCAGCCTTCGGTCTGACCCAGCAGATTGGGGGCGAAAGCTTGCTGCCTTCCGGTCAGATCGTCCACCCGGCGGGGCAGATCTATTTCCTCGGTGGGCGTCCCGTGGACCTCGCCTTGTCGCCCGATGGAACGAAAGCCTTTGTTAAAAATGCCCTTTGGGTCCAGGTCGTGGACGTCGCGAGTTGGCGGCTTACGCAAACGCTCAGTTACCCCGCGGACGGCGCTTCGATGCACGGCATCGTGACGAGCAAGGACGGGATGCACCTCTACGTCACCGCCGCCAGGAACCAGCTTTACGATTATTTGATCGCCACCGACGGTACCCTGACGTGGTCGCGGACCATCACCTTGGGCGGCGGTGATCCTTGCGGCGTGGCTGTGTCCGCCGATGGGACCCGCGCCTACCTCTGCCTTGGCCGGGGCAACGCGCTGTCCGTAGTGGATCTCGTCGCAGGAACTGAGCTTGCGGAAATCAATGTTGGCGTGGCTCCCTGGGACGTGGCCTTGTCACCGGATGGAACCATGGCTTACGTTTCGGACTGGGGTGGCCGCCATCCGGTGGCCGGCGATCTCACAGGCAATGCCACCGACACGGCTGTGGTGGTGGACAACCGCGGCGTGGGCGCCAGCGGTGTCGTCTCGTTCGTGGATTTGACTCAAAACCAGGAAGTGGCCCAGGTTCCCACCGGGCTGCATCCTTCCGATCTCGAATTGACTCCCGATGGCGGCACGTTGTACGTCGCCAACGCCAACTCCGACACCGTCACCGTTATCGACACCGCGAGCCGCGCCGTCAAGGAAACCATTCTCGTGCGTCCCGATCCGTCGCTTCCCTTTGGCAGCGACTCCGACGGGCTTGCTCTGAGCAAAGACGGGCAGAAGCTGTTTGTGGCCGCCGCGGGTAACAACGCCATCGCGGTCATCGAATTGCCCAACGCCCGCCACACCAACAGCTTGATCCAGGGCTTTCTTCCCACCGACTGGTATCCGGGAGCGGTGGTGGCTGACAGCAATTGCGTTTACGTCGTCAATGTGAAGGGAGCCGGTTCTTGGTCGGGCGATTTGTTCCATTATCTCGGCACCATCGGGAAAATCCCCATCCCTGAGTCGGAATCCTTGAGCAAATACACCGCCCAGGTCCAGGAGAACTGTCTCCTGCCGCGCGTCCTCCAGACCCAGGCGCCCGCCCGGAACGGCCAATCGCCGTTGCCGGTTCCAAAACGAGTCGGCGAACCTTCGGTCTTTCAGCACGTCCTCTACATCATCAAGGAGAACAAAACCTACGATAACTTTTTCGGCGACCTCCCGCAGGGCAACGGCAACTCGAACCTCTGTCTTTATCCCCAATCGGTTTCTCCCAATCATCACGCCCTCGCCACCCAGTACGTGCTGCTGGATAACTACTACTGTAATGGAGTCCTTTCCGCTGACGGCCATTCCTGGGCTGTGGAGGGCCACAGCACCGACCACATCGAGAAATCGTTCGGCGGCTTTGCCCGCGGTTACAGCCTTGGGACTGAATGCCTCACGTTCTCCTCCTCTGGCTTCGTTTGGAACAACGCGCTGAATCACGGCCTCACCTTTCGCAACTATGGCGAACTGGGCTTTGGCTATCCAACCCCCGGTTCGGCCACCTGGTCGCAAATTTATGCCGACTTCACCAACCACGCCGGCCAAATTCATCTCGCGCAGTATATCATCAGCGCCCTGCTTCCCTACACCTCCACCAACGTTCCCGGTTGGAATCTCGGCATTCCCGATGTGGTCCGCGCCCAGGGCTTCATTGGGGAATTGCATGCCGCTGAATCCAACGGTGTTTGGGCCGCCTTGAATGTTCTTTACCTGCCCAACGACCACACTTCCGGCGCATCGCCCGGATTCCCCACGCCGCTCGCCCAGGTTGCGGACAACGACCTCGCTCTCGGGCAAGTCGTGGAAGCCGTCACCAAAAGCCGCTTCGGCAGCAACACCTGCATCTTTATCATCGAGGACGATCCCCAATACGGTTCCGACCACGTGGACGGTCACCGTTCCATCTGCCTGATTGCCAGCCCCTACACCAAACGCCGCCAAACCGTCAGCACCTTTTACTCGCAGGCCGGCGCGGTCCATACCATCGAACAGATTCTCGGCCTCCCCCCGATGAACCAGCACGACGCCGTTGGCCCGTTGATGAGCGATTGCTTTACCAACGCGCCCGACTTCACCCCCTACACCGCGCTGGCCAACAACATCCCTCTCGATCAGATGAACCCCGGCACCACCGCCGCCCTCGACCGCCAGGACCGTTACTGGGCCAACAAAAGCCGGAAAATGGACCTCAGCAAACCCGACCTCATCAACGAAGACTCCTTCAACCGCATCATCTGGCACTCGGTAAAAGGCAACCTCCGCTACCCCTCCGAATTCTCCGGCCCCCACGGCAAAGGTCTGAAAAGACTCGGCCTCGCCCTCGATCCCACGCAGAAAAAGGACGACGACGATTGAGTCTGGTTGCCGGCGAGAATTCCCCGGAGCGTCCGCATCACGCGCCAGCGGCGACACCGCTCTACCTTTGCCTGCAAAACGAAACCGGCCCCAATCAGTCCAATCATCATGCTTTCGTTCATCGTTCCGGCGCACAACGAGCAATCCGGCCTCGGCAAAACGCTGCAAGCCATCCACGATACTGCCCGCGCCGTCGGCCAGCCTTATGAAATCATTGTGGCGGACGACGCCTCCACCGACGCCACCGCCGAAATCGCCTGTCGGCACAACGCCACCGTCGTGTCCGTCAACCATCGCCAGATCGCCGCCACCCGCAATTCCGGAGGCCGCGCGGCGCATGGTGACCGCCTGTTTTTCGTGGATGCGGACACGACCATCAATTCCCGCGCCGTTGCCTCGGCCCTGCGTTGCCTGGACCAGGGCGCAGTCGGCGGCGGCGCTCCAGCGCGTTTTGAAGGAGATGCGCCGCTTTACGCGCAATTTTTAGTGTTGTGGCTCGGATTGTTCATGAGGTTGGCGGGGATTTCCGGCGGCGCTTTCATGTTTTGCACCCGCGAAGCTTTTCAAGCGGTCGGCGGTTTTGATGAACGGCTTTTCGGAGCGGAGGATGCGGCGCTGTCGCTGGCCTTGCGACAGGAAGGGCGGTTTGTCGTGCTTTGGAAATATGTAGCCACGTCCGGTCGCCGGATGCGCGGAATTCGTGGGCCGCAGATGCTCGCAGCCCTGTTCCGCATGGCCTTTTTTCCAAAAATACTGACCCAACGTTCGTCCGTGAAACAAATCTGGTATGACTCAAATCGCGAGGAGGACGGCAAAATCCCCGGCTCACCGGCCATTCAAGTGTTCAACGCCATCATGCTGTTGCTCGTAATATTGCTGGTGGTCCCGATATTCGCTTTTGTCCCCTGGTCGTTGACACCCCGGGATGCCCCGCTGGGCCAGATCAGAATTGGCATCGCGATATTTGGCTGTCATGTCGCACTGGTCTGTTGGCCCTGCGCCTATTTTCTCCTTCGCAGCCTGCTTCGACAAAGACGCTGGCTGGAGCGGATAAAATTTTTAGCATTGATCGCCTTGTGTTTGTGGTGTGCCTGGGGCGCCACGCCGGTCGTGATTTGGTTTTGGCCGTCGCTTTTCCACTGGCTGGCTCATTTCTACAATGGCTGACGATTCTCGCGACTACCCTTGCGCCAGTGGAAACGTTCAACTGAAGCAAAACAAAAACGCTCGAATTCAGTCCAATCATCATGCTTTCGTTCATCGTTCCGGCGCACAACGAGCAATCCGGCCTCGGCAAAACGCTGCAAGCCATCCACGATACGGCCCGCGCTGTGGAGCAGCCTTATGAAATTATCGTGGTGGACGACGCCTCCACCGACTCGACTGCCGAAATCGCGCGTCAGCACAACGCCACCGTCGTGTCCGTCAACCATCGCCAGATCGCCGCCACCCGCAATTCCGGCGGACGCGCCGCGCGCGGCGAGCGCCTTTTTTTCGTGGACGCGGACACCATCGCCGATCCCCGCGCCGTTGCCGCCGCGCTCCGCTGTCTGGACAAAGGCGCTGTGGGGGGCGGCGCTCCCACCATGTTCGACGGCATCTTGCCGCTTTACGCCCGGCTTTTATCGCTATTCATCGCCGTCGGCGGAAAGCTCGTGGGATTTACCGGCGGCGCCTTTATGTTCTGCACCCGCGAAGCCTTTCACGCGACGGGTGGTTTTGACGAGCGCCTTTATTGCGCCGAGGAAGGCGCGATGGCGTTGGCGCTTAAACGGCAAGGCCGCTTCGTCGTGTTGCGGGAAACGGTTCTCACTTCCGGACGCCGATTCCGCGCCATGTCCGGACTGCAAATTCTGGCCACTCTTGGTCGTCTGGTTTTTTCACCGCTCAAGGGAATCACCCGCCGTGCTTCAGTGGAAAAAATTTGGTACGACTCAAACCGCGATGCCGACGAGATAATGCCCGACTCACTCGGCGTTCGCGTTTCCAATGCCATCTCCTTGTTGATCGTCATTGTGCTGATTACCGGCCCTTTATGGAATTTCGTCCCTCGTTCACTGACGCCTTTGAGCACGCCGCTGGGCAAATTCCGATTGGTTATTGGCACATTCCTCAACCATGTGGGCCTGATCTTTTGGCCAATGTCCATTGTTCTATTGGGCTCGTTGATTCGGAGGAAGTGGTGGACCGAGTGGATCAAGCTGTTTGCCTTGACCGCGCTTTGTTTGTGGCTCGCCTGGGGTTCCACGCAAGGCGTCCTTCAGTTTTGGTCGCGGCTTTTCCGTTGACCGGCGCTTTCTAAACCACCTTGAGCGGCTCGAACTGTTTCCCCAAAATCGGCGCGCTCCTGGTCTTCAACCATTCTTCCAGCACGCCCGCATACACCGACCGGAAATCCACGTTATACTTCATGTCACCGTTCACCAGGTCCGCGGGCGCCAGACTTGGATACTTCCCAAACAACCCCGCCTTCATTTTGTCCGCCACAATGAACATCGGCGCAGCGGCGCCGTGATCGGTTCCCAGGTTCGCGTTTTCCGCGACCCGCCGCCCGAACTCACTGAACGTCAGCAGCAGAACCCGCCCCGAGTTTCCCTGGCCTTTCAGGTCGTCCATGAACGCCTTCACCGAATCACCCAGCTCTTTAAGCAAGCGCTGTTGTGTGTTCGCCTGGTTGGTATGCGTGTCATAGCCGCCTTGCGAAACGTAATACACCCGCGTCGGCAACCCGCCGCCAATTAACCGCGCCACCAGCTTCAACGAATTGGCAAGCTGCCCGCCCGGGTATTCCGCCTTGTTCTGCACCCGCTTGCTGATGGCCAAAATCTTGTCGGAACTCACCTGCGCGTCCAGCGCCGTGCGCTCCAGAAAATCCAGCGCCGACCCGCTGTGCGTTACGCGCCCGCTGATCGACCCTATGCTCGCGCCCGAGTTCTCCTCCGCGCTCTCCGCCATCATCCCTTCCTCCGGCTCATTCAGCTTGCGATACGACGCCTCAGTCACACTTGCTCCATCACGACGATTCCGATCCGATGCCATGAACCGGTAACCTTCCGGATTCTCCAGGCTGACTCCAACGGGATGGGCCGCCGCGAACGCCTGTGGCATCTGCCGCCCAATATTCACCCCGATTGTCGGATCGCAGCCCGAACAAGCATTGTCGAAGTAACGTCCCAGCCAGCCATATTTTTCAACCTTCTCGGCATCACTCGCCGTCTGCCAAATTTCTGTGGAGCGAAAGTGCGACCGATTCGGATTGGGATATCCTATGCCCTGTACAATTGCGAGGCTGCCCGAGTCATATAATTCCTTGAACCCCGTCAAACTTCCGTGCAACGCCACCTCGTCATTCAATTTCAGCACGTCCTTCTCCGCCAAGCCAAGCTGTGGCCGCGCGCGGTGATAATAATCGTTGGCAAACGGCACCACCGTATTCAGCCCGTCATTCCCGCCCGCCATTTGCAGCACCACCAGAATGTTCGCGTCCTTGCCCGTGGCGACTTGCGTTGCCGAATCCGCCGCTTCCGCATGCAGCGCGGAAAACGTGTTTGTCAGGAAAGCGGGCACCGTCCAAGACAACGCCCCGCCCAACATCGTCGTCCGCAAAAACTCCCGCCGCGTTTTCAGTGAAAGGTCAGAATTATTCTTCATAGCTCACGTTAATTGATACTCCGGCGTGCTCATCATCAGCCGGATGGCGTTCCGAATGGTCGCTGTGTCCAAATCCGGCTGTTCATCGAGATAATCGCGCAACGTCTTTTCCTGCCTGGCGCTCAACTTCCCCTGCAACAGGCGTTTTTCCAGCGCGGCCACCAGCTTATCCTTGTCCTTGCGCTCGTCCTCCGTAAGAATTTTGAATACGTCCACCGTTCGCAACCGCACATCCGCCAGCCGGTTTTGAAGCTGCATATTCCCGGCGGCATTGGGCCCCACCGCCAGCCCCCGCAGCACCGACGTGTCCCCCTGCACCAGCAACGCCGCCTCATTGTAACGCGCCAGCAAATTGTTCGTCGTGATCCAACTCAACCCGCCATCCCATCCTTTTACATTGGGCGGCTGGAATAAATCCTGCCCCAGGTTCCGCGTCAGCCCGAAGCAAATGAACGGTGGCGGCAAATTCCGCTCCAGCACCCGCACGCTCCCCACCAGCCATTGCACCGGGCTCTTTACCTGGTTGCGGATGATCGATTCCGCGTAAAATTCCTCGCTCCGGAACATCGCCGTGAGCAGCGGCTTGAAATTGTTTCCCGACTCCCGGAACACCGCCGCCAGCGCTGTGACGAGTTCCTCGGACGGTTCCACGCCTGCAAAAAAGTTCCACAGCCTGGCCGTGATGAACCGCGCCGCCTGCGGTTGCGCCACGATTTGTTCCAGCACGTCCTCGCCGTTCAAATTCCCCGTCTTTCCCAGAAATGTTTTCTCGCCGTCATCATGAAGCCGTGGCCGCTCCACAAATTCCTGGTTCAACCGGTCGAAGCTCCAGCCAGTCAACGCGCGGGCCCCCTCCGTCACATCCTTTTCCGTGTAATGCCCTTCCCCCAGCGTGAACAACTCCATCACCTCGCGCGCGAAATTTTCGTTCGGATGCTGCTTGCGGCTCTGCGCCTGGTCCAGCCAGACCAGCATAGCCGGGTCCTGCGCCACGGCGATGAGCAGCTTCAGCCAGTTCCCCGTCGCCTGCCGTCGAAACAGGTCGTTCTGCTTCCACATTAAATACGCGTCCCGCACCTTCTCCGCGCTCGTCGCAAAATGGCCGTGCCAAAACAACGTCATCTTTTCCTGCAACGGCCTTGGGCCGTCCGCCATCCGCCGCAGCCACCAGCCCTTCAACTCCACGATCCGCTGCCGCTGCTTGCGCTGCTCCTCCTGCAACAGTTTCCGCCGCGTTTGCTCGTCCGCCTGGCGCGCCTCCTTGAACCGCTCCTGCCGGGTCGGGTCCGGCTTCGCCCAATCCGGGTTCTCCCAATCATCCGGGACTTTCTCGTAATCCACGAACTTCGCCACCGCTGCCTCCGGTCCCAACTTGACCAATTCATCAATTTCGGAAGGCGGCCCGCCAAAACCAGCGCGATTCAGCAAATGCGCCGCCGTCGTGAAGGTCCAATTTTCTTTGCTCAACGGCCTCAACATGTTCCCTTAGACGCGAGGCTGCGGCGGAAGGTTTCACATGGTGTCCATGGGAAAACTGTCCTGTGCCAGGTTCAAGGCACTTGCTAGGTACATCATGCTATGGTATCCACGATGTAAATGACGCCCTCCGCGCAAGTTTACCGTTTGTCCTTCGGTACTTCATACCGGCAGTTTTATTTAGTGGATCCCGATTTTGACTATGCCATTGCCAGCCCCGATTTTTTTAAAGGGGCCCTCAAGCGCAGCTTGGCAGTCGGCGCGGGCGTAATTGCAGTATACACAGCATCTTATAACGAGATCCGTTGCTTTTTTCAGCATGCCGATTCGGAGCCAATACTCCCCCTATCCCCGTGGCAGAGAGTGGATGAAGGAAGTATTAGGCTAACCAATGGGCGCTACGCCATTCTCGATTGTCCCGACTCTAATGTGGTGCACGAGGGCACTTGTACTGCCGGAGATTACCGGCTCCGTGTTTACGGGGCATTTCTTGACCAGTTGGTTGAGAATACCCATGGTGACGACTACTTTGATTTTTATTGGCTGGTGCTGTGGCCCGCACCATTTTCGGAAGCACGGAGACTCAAGAGTTACGAGGCTCGCAAAGAGTCAGCCTGACGCTTAATGCACCAACGCACTCACGAATTGGTTCAGTAGTTCTCGTTTCCGACGTACGCAGCAGAATCAAGCCCTTCAGGGCGGCGCCAACTCAAAACATGTCAGCTTCCATCCCTGGTTCAAACCTTCGCGCACGTACAACTTTCCATCCGCATACGCCGGATGGCTCCAGGTCTTTCCGCAAACCTGCAAGCGCGCCCGCCCGGTGTAACGGGCAGAATCGGCTGCGATCAACGTCAGATCGCCCTTATCCGTCTGCACTAACAGGTTGTTTCCCAGCACAATCGTCGCCGCGTAATTCTCCCCGAACCCTTCCTGCCGCCACTGTTGCTTGCCCGTCAGCGCGTCCACGCAAACGTAATCCTTCATCGCGCCCTGGGTGTAAAGGTAATGATCCACCAGCACCGGAGTGGCGAGATTGATCTTGAGATCCTTGTCCGCCCAAAGTTCGCCCGCCGTCAGTCCATCGCCAGCTCGCGAAATCTTGAAGCAGCGCAACCCAATCGTCTGCGAGTTCACCGTCACCGTGTCGTTGAAGATGACCGGCGTGGCCGCGTGCCGTTGCGCGTCGGTGCGGACCGGCACCCGCCAGAGCAGCTTGCCGGTGGTCAGTTCAACGCCCATCAGACCGGTGGCGCTATAGAACACAACCTGCCGGACACCCGCCAGCGTTGCCAGCATCACCGAGGAGTATGCCGCCTCGTCGTCGCCTGCGTGCCAAAGCACCTTGCCCGTGAGCTTGTTAAAGCAAACCAGCGTCGCTCCATGATCGCTGCCCACCGGCACCACCAATCGCTCGCCCTCGATTGCGCCGCAACCGTTGTTCCCGCGCCGGGCCGCAACGCCATGGTCCTGCTTGCTGCCCAGAAATTTCACGCCAAAATCCCGATCAAAGCTTGTTCCCCAAATCACGCTGCCATCGGCAATCCTTAAACAACGAAACTCGCCATTGCACGATTGCACATAAACACGCTCCCCATCCATGATCGGCGTGCTCCGCGGTCCCGGCCCCCATTCGTCTTCAAAGACATCCGCGAACGGAACGTTCCAAGCCTCCTTGCCCGTCTGCGCATCCACCAGGTGCGCAACCTCCTTCCGGTTCTGTGCGTCCAGGTAAACTAATCTGCCGCCCGCAACCACCGGCGATGAAAACCCGCCGCCGATATTCAACCGCCACACCACTTTCGGTTCCGCGGCGAGCGTCTCCGGAACTGGCGCACCCATTGCCGCATGTCCATCCCGCAAGGGCCCGCGCCATTGCGGCCAGTCCGCCGCCTCGCCTGTCAATGGGCAGAGCAGCAACATTGAAAGTGCAAATGCGACGTGTTTGAAAGAATGCGGCTCGGCAACTCCCCGGCATGGAGTTCCGGCTCCAGCCGGCGGAGCGCACGATATATCAATCGCATTGGGCATTCTTACGCTCATGGTTTTGCGGGTGCCTTCCCAAAGGCAGGCTCCTGCCTTTTCAGCTAAACTTGTTCTTCCGGTAAGCGCCAATCTCCGGCGCGTCGGGATTTACTTCAGGCCCGAAATAGCGCAACACGACCAGCGGCTCGACATCGGAAGTGTTTTCAAACATGACGCCGGCCTGGGCGGTTGCCTCGGTGCAAAAAACTTCGTCCTCGGTCAGTTCGTGGAAACGAATCAACTTGGGACAATCCAGCGTGAGCTTGTTCATCTTCCCCTTGCCCTGCACCGTGATAAGACCGTACGCGCCCTTGTCCTTGATGGTGCATTTCGCGCCGGGTTCGACGGTCAATTCCCGCGCGGTGAAAAGCTGCTCTCCCTTCACCTTGCCATAGACAATCCACCGGTCCACGTAACCCTCGCTCCGCGTATCGGCGACCGGCACCGGCTCAAGATAATGGTTGTCCTTGAAATGCGGGTCCACGTTCGCTTCCCAATCGAGTTGTTCGACGATGAAATCAAGGTCGTGATGCTTGTTCCTCGGCATGTCCTTGACCAGCAGTGACCACGGGACTTCGCGGCCTTCCACCAGCGATTGATACATGCCGAACACATCCGAACCCCATTGCGGTTCATAAGTGCAAAGCGAGCCGGGCGCATGAAGAATACTCGGGCCAATGAGCCAGCCAGTGCCGGGCTTGAGGCGGTAAGCCCGCGAAAGATCCAGGATGCCGTTGTCACCACGATTCCAATTTTCGAGGCACCTGCGCACCTGCGCCTTGGTGGTGCCGGGTTCAAGTCCCATGAAGGTGTAAGGGAAATTGTTCCCGACATTATTGTGCTGCGGCGGAAAGTAATAAGACTCCGGTTTTCCTTCCTGCCCCACGAGCCGCGCCTGCCTCTGCGACTGGTGCATGTGGTGCGGAATCGGCCCCATGTTGTCGAAGAACTTCGAATAGACCGGCCAGCGCTTGTACTTGTTCCAAATTTTTTTGCCGATGAGCTCGGCCCCGCATTCATCGACGGCGGTCTGCAGCGTGAAACGATTCTTCCCGGCGACCACATAGCTGAGCCCCTCATCGGGCGTGCGATTTTCATTGGCAGCGGGTGTGGTGGAGGCGAACCAGCGTTCGTCAATGCCGCCGCGGTTCAGTCCGAACGCATACAGATCGTCCGGGTGCAGTTTGAGCCGCTTGCCGGGCTGAAGGAAAGAGCGGGGGACCCAGCATGGAGCGAGCCGCAGGAGACCGCCGCTTGTTTCCAGTGCGTCCTCGACGAGGGCACGGACATTTTTCTTGATGGTTTTTAGTGTGGTGACTGATTTGATGCTCATGATCATGATAAAAGTTCGATTCCTCTGAGTTGTGGCGTGAGTTCGCAGTGGTCATCTTTGCCACTCCCAATCTCTTTGGGATCCTCTGAGAATCCCCTCCGCTCATTTTGACGTTTCCACTTTTGCCGCCGTGGTCGGTTCTGTTTCCTTCTTGAAGGCCGGCAGGTTCTTTTTCCCGCCCGATTCCAAATAGGCCAGCAAATCCAAAATCTCATCCTGCGTAAACGTATTCACCAATCCCTCCGGCATGGGCGAGAGCTTGGAAGTCTCGCGTTTTGCGATGTTGGACTTCAAAACTTCCGTTTTGGTATCCGTCAACGGATTCGTGATCACCACCACCTTCTTGTCGTCCTCTTCGGCAATGCGCCCGACGACATCATCGCCGTCCTTGGTTTCGATGATGGCATTGAAGTATTGGTCCGAAACCACCTTGGAAGGCAGAATGATCGATTCGAGAATATCACGCCGGCCAAAGCGGCTGGAAACCGCCGTCAATTCCGGACCGACCGCGCCGCCCCTATTGCCGAACCGATGGCACAGAACGCACTGCGCTTCGGTAAACGCCTTCTTTCCGTTGGCAAAGTTGCGGCCGTGGCTCGCCTGATCCAGCAACGGCTCCAGGTCTTCCATCGTCCATTCCTTGACGAACTTGCGGTTCATGCCCGTGAGCGCGGGGGCGCGATTGGTGCGTTCCGCCGTAATGGAATCCAATTCCTTGCGCTCCGTTTCGTTCAAAGTCGCCAGCGCGTCCTTCTTAAAATTCGCCATGAATTTGGGAAAGCTCGAGCCGTCCCCGTATTCGCGATCCGCGTCGCTGAACCATTTCAATACCTCGGGCGAATGTGCCGCGCCTTCCTCGTTCGTTTTGCAGCCGGGATAGTAAGTTTGGCCATTCCAATCGGTCGGTTCGCCATCACCGCTGGGAGGATGCGCGTTATACCAGGCAAAATAGTGCGCGCGCTGGTCCATCGTCCAGCCGTTCGTCAGCTTGCGAAGATGAAAGATGTAATGAATCTGCTCCTCCTGCGTGGGTGCGGCGTCGATGAGCGCCAGTGTCTTTTCCACCACATCCGGCGCTTGGAGATAAATCAACAATTCACACAACTCGCGATTCAGCCGTTCGCTCTTCGCGGGATAATGTTGGTCGAGCTTCTCAATCGCGAATTTGGTCATCTCCGCATCCGGGTGTCCCTGGCGAATGAAACTAAGCTCGATCACGCGCAGCTTCTCGAGCTTTTGATCCTCGGTGAGGCCATCCAGCGGGAACTTGGCGAGGGCTTTGAGAAGCGCATTTTGGGTTTCCTTGCCGCCGCAGCGGGCCAGAGCCAGCAAGCCGTTAAGGCCGCCGTTCGTGCGGGTCTCGGAAAGCGCCCGATCCTGCCATTGCGCGACCGGCTGGCTCTCGATCGCGATTCGGGCCGCGTACCGAATAAAGCGATCCTCACTATCCAGGTGCGGCCAGGCGAAGGCCACCGCTTCACGATCCTGATGGCCGTGAAAACTTTCCAGCTTGTGCCGCAACGCGCGCGCGGCGGCGGCTTCTTTCTCCATCGCCAGCTCTTCCTTTGTCTTGGGGGCTTCCTTTACCGGTTCGCCAACATAACTCACGCGATAAAGACCAGACTGCGTTCCGCGTCCACCGGTGATGAAATACATCGCGCCGTCGTGGCCGAATTCAATATCGGTAAGATTGAGCGGCTTGCCCTTGAGAAAAGTTTCGTAGGTTGCGTCGTAACTCGCGCCTTTCGGCGTGAGATGCACGGCAAAGATGCGCCCATACGACCAGTCCAGCGCATAGAGCGCCTTCTTGTACTTGGGCGGAAAGTGGCTCTTGGTGCCAAACTTCATTCCCGTGGGCGAGCCGATGCCAATATCCACCGTGCTGGGCAAACTGTCCGGATAGTATTTGGGCCATTTGCCAGTGCCTTCGCGGAAACCGTAATCGCCCCCTGAAACCAGGTGAAAGATGCGGATTGGCCGATACCACGGCATCCCCCAATCCCATTCCATGTCGCTGTCGAACCCAAGAATCTCCCCCTCCGGGCTGACCGCAAAGTCATAAGTATTGCGCATCCCAGCGGCGTACAGCTCCCATTTTCGTCCTTCGGTGTCGGTGCGCAGCAGAAAGCCGCCCGGCGGCAAGATCTGGTTTCCGAAACCGTTTCCGTCATTGGCGCGCGGCAGCAATTGATCTTCGGCGTAATTCTTGTGCGGTGAATTGGGCGAAAGGTCCTTCGGCAGCTTGGTGAAATTGCCGCTGATGACGTAAAGATGATTATCCTTGCCCTGGACCACAGCGTGCGTGCCGTGCTCGCCGGTCGCGCCGTCAATGTGCTTGAACAGCTTCACCGAATCGTAGCGATCATCGTGGTCGGTGTCGCGCAAGCGGTAAATGCCGGTGCCCTCCGGCCCTTTGCCGTTCACATAAAGGTTGTTATAAGCGCAGAGCAAGCCCATGGCGGAACCGACGGGTTCATCGATCTTCTCGATTTTCCGGACTTTGCCCGCGCTGGACAGGGTCACACGCAACAGATTGTTGGTGCCGTCCTGTGGTGAAATGATCAGGCGTCCGCGTGGATCAATGGTCATGGAAACCCATGAACCTTCGCCCGGCTCGGCTGAGCGCAGGAGCTCGGCCTTGAAGCCGGGCAACAGTGTGAGCGATTCGGCTGCCGTGGCGGGTGGGAGCTTGAACACATCGCCCCACGGCTGGACGCCCAGCTTGCCGCGGCTGTAGGCTTTGGTCCACTTCCCATCGCTCTCGACAAAATCCTTTCCCGACCAACCCGGCAGCTCTTCAGTCGCGGACAACCAGGTGGCGTCAGTAAGAACAAATCGCTTCTCCTTCGACTTGGCCGTGATTTCCAGCATCGCGATCAGGGCCGCGTCGCCACTGACATTGGTGCCGCGAATGGCGATCAGGTTCTCTCCGGTTTGGAGATGCTTGGTAACGTCGGTGCGCACGGGCGTTTCCCAGCCGGAATGCTCGCACACCCTCTGGCCGTTGATGAAAACCTCGAGGTAATCGTCCCCCGATGCTGTGAGCAAGCCTTTGCTCACCTTTCCTTCCATGGTGAATTTCTTCCGGAAATAGCGGATTTCGTTGTCGGCGGGTTTGGCGCCGTGGTTGGCGTTCCAAATCCACTCCGGCAATTCAGCGCGGGCCGTCACCAGGAAGTTGGCAGCCCCGAGCACCAGGGCCAAACGAAGGATATTAAGTCGAGTTTTTAGCATGCGAGTAATCACTTCTGGACACCGCGCCCGGTTGATTTATTCAAAGTATTCTCGGCAGGCGTGAAACGGGCAAGGAGTTTTTGGGGGAACGCTGCCGGGGCGCACAGCTTCGCCGGCGCGCGGGGCGAGCCATGGTTCTGCGCTTCCGCTGTCGGCGAGGCGGCCGTTCCATTGGCGGAGTGCGCCAACTTTGTCGAAAACGACCGCGCACCCCAGCGTCTGTGTCTTGCGATTTAACGCAAATTGCGTTACCCATTGCGCGTGGAACTTGATGACTTTTCGGACGCGGCGCTGGTGCTGGTTGGGCACGGCTCCACCCTCAATGCGGAATCCAGCGCGCCAACTTACCAGCACGCGGACGAACTGCGCCGTCGCCGGATCTTCGCGCAGGTAATCGAATGTTTTTGGAAGCTGGAACCGGGCATTGCCGGGGTATTGCGGGGGATGTTTGCGCCACGAGTCTTCATCGTGCCGCTATTTATCAGTGAAGGATATTTTACCGAGCAGGTAATTCCGCGTGAACTCGGGCTTTGCGGGAACGAGGCCGTTGATTTTCCGCGAATCCAGCAACGCGGCGGGCAGACGTTGCATTACTGCGGCCCAGTGGGGACTCATGAAAGCATGACGGAGGTCATCCTCGCCCGCGCCCGGGAGGTTGTGCGAAAATTTCCGTTCCCGCGCGAACCTGAGTTGAAGGACACCGCGTTGTTCATCGCCGGGCACGGCACCGGCAACAACGAAAACTCGCGCAAGTCCATCGAGCGCCAGGTCGAAATCATCCGCAGCCGCGGTCTCTACCGGGAGGTCCACCCGGTGTTCATGGAGGAGGAACCGCGCATCGGGGATTGTTACAAGCTGGCCTCCGCCAGGAATCTGGTGATGGTTCCGTTCTTCATTAGTGATGGTCTGCACTCGTTCGAGGACATCCCGGCGATGTTGGGCGAACCGAAGGAAGCTGTGGCCGAGCGCTATCGGGCCGGGCAGCCGACCTGGCGCAACCCGACCGAAAGAAAAGGCAAGCTGTTGTGGTACAGCGCGAGCATCGGGAGCGAGCCGGGGATTGCCGAGGTAATCCTGGAAAGGGTCAGGGAGGTGGTAAACACCAGAAAATAATCAAACCTCAAACACCAACCAGCGATGGCGGATGTTGATGTTTGGAATTTGGAATTTTTCTGGTGTTTGGAGCTTGGTGTTTGGTGTTTATTTCCCTTATCATAACGCGATGCACTGGCAGAAAGTCACATTGGTCGGCGTCGGTTTGCTGGGCGGCTCGTTGGGGCTGGCCATCAAGGCGCGCGGGCTCGCGGCCAAGGTTGACGGTTTTGTGCGCCGGTCCGCCAGCATTGCCGAATGCCAGGAGTTGGGCGTGGTGGACCACGCCACGCGAGACTTGGGCCGGGCGGTGGAGGAAGCCGACCTCATCATTCTCTGCACGCCGCTCAGCCGGATGCGCGAGTTGGTGGAAAAGATGCTTCCCTCGCTCAAACGCGGGGCGGTTGTCACGGATGTCGGCAGTGTAAAGGGCAGCGTCGTGGAGGAGTTGGAGCCATTGATCGCGGGAGCCGGCGCGCATTTCGTGGGCAGCCATCCGATGGCAGGCGGAGAAAAGATGGGTGCCTCGGCGGCACGGGCGGACTTATTCGTCCAGGCCATCTGCCTGATCACCCCCACGGCAGCTTCGGACCCAACTGCGGTGCATCAGGTCGAGCAATTCTGGCAAAGAGTCGGCGCGCGGACCTTGAAACTCTCCCCGAGCGCGCACGATGACCTCGTGAGCCGGTCGAGCCACCTGCCACACGTGGTGGCCGCGGAACTGGCCAATTACGTCCTCAGCCCGGTGCATCCACCCGAACAGGCGATTGTTTGTGCCAACGGTTTTCGCGACACAACCCGGATTGCCTCGGGCTCGCCGGAGATGTGGCGGGACATTGCCCTCGCTAATCGCAAGAATCTTAGCCGCGTGCTGGGCGTATTCATCGAAGACCTGGAGGAATTCCGGCTCGCCCTGGAGAGCGAGGATGTAAAAGCGATCGAGGAATTTTTTGAAAAAGGCAAACAGCGGCGTGACACGTGGCGCGCGCAAGCGGACTCCCCGGAGTAGAATCGGGGTGGGTTGCTTTCAACTTTGCGCACTACTAAACCATGCCACTGCCGAGCTTAATCGAGATCGTCCCGCTGACCAGACTGGCGCAAGCCCAAATCACCGTGCCCGGTTCCAAAAGCATCACGAACCGGGTGCTTATTTTGGCGGCGCTGGCGGAAGGAGAAACCACCTTGCGGGGCGCGCTTTGGAGCGAGGACACGCAGGTGATGGTGGAGTGTTTGCAAAAACTCGGGTTCAACGTAAGCGTTGCGCCGGAACCCAATGAATTCTGCAATCGGACCATAACCGTCCGGGGATTGGGAGGCAAAGTGCCTCGGGGTGGCACGACTGCGGAACCGTTGAGTTTGTTTGTGGGCAACGCCGGCACCGCCGCGCGGTTCCTTGCGGCGATGGTTTGTTTGGGCGAAGGCGTTTATCGGCTTCATGGCGTGCCGCGCATGCACGAACGGCCGCAAGCCGCCTTGTTCAAGGCGTTGCGCGGGCTGGGCTATCGCGTTGATTCGGCCAACGACAAGTTGCCCGCGCTCATCTACGGCACTGGACCCAATGCGGGGCGATGCGTGGTAAGCATCGAGGAAAGCTCGCAGTTCGCTTCGGCTTTGATCTTGAGCGCGAACGCAGCCGGCTGGCAGATCACGGATCTCGTGGGTGACGGGGACGCCTCGGAACTTCCGTACGTGGAGATGACCAGCCGATTAGTCGAGGTGTTTCCGCATCGGGGCGGAGTTTTTCAAATCGAGGCCGACAGTTCCAGCGGCAGTTATTTTCAGGCGGCCAACTGGCTGCTCCAGCGGAATGGACCGGCCTCCGCGTCCCTGATCAGCGTCGCCAACTGGCCGGAGTCGAAGCTGCAAATCGATTCCGCCTTTACCCGGCGCTTGCATTATCTTGACCAGGCGAACGGGGATTCCGGCGCTGACCTGATTCTTTCGCGCCGCGACGATCTGGGCGACAGCATCATGACCGCCATCGTGCTCGCGCCTTTTGGACGGCGGACGATAAAATTCGTCCATTTGGGCCGATTGCGCGTGCAGGAATCTGACCGCGTGCTGGCCTTGCATGACGAGTTGCTCAAGTGCGGGGCGAAAGTGGCCATGGTGGACTATGGTGAGACACTCACGGTGACACCGGGCACGAAGTTGCACGGGGCGGAAATCGAAACTTACAATGATCACCGCATCGCAATGTGTTTCGCGATTTTGGGGTTGCACGTCCCGGGAATCAGAATCAAGAATCCCGCGTGCGTGAAGAAAACGTTTCCCAACTTTTTTCAGAAGCTCGCCGCGCCGCCGCCGGCCGGCTTGGGCGCGGTTATTCGTGATGCGAAGACCGGGCGTGAATTGCCGGGAGAAGAGTTGTTTGCCGAATGAGCATTGAAGTTCCCACTGCGGACGTTAAGCTGAATCCTTTGAAGACCAGACCAACTGTCATAGCGATCGATGGCACCAGCGCCAGCGGCAAGAGCACCACCTCCCGGCAAGTGGCCAGGGCTCTAGGCTTTGTTTATGTGGACACCGGCGCAATGTACCGCACGCTGGCCTGGCATTCCCTGCAGCAAAAAGTCGATGTGCACGATGAAAAACAGGTCGCCGCGCTCTGTCGGAAATGGAAAACGTCGCTCGAATGCGCCGACAACGAGGTGCATCTTCTGGTGAACGGATACTATCCGGCACTGGAAATCCGCACAGCGGAAACCAGCGCCGCCGTGCCGCACGTGGCGGCGGTTCCAAAGGTGCGCGAATGGATGAAGAAAAAGCAGCGGGAATGCATCCAGTTCGGGAACCTGGTGATGGAAGGCCGCGACATCGGAACAAATGTCTTCCCCGAAACGGATTTCAAATTTTATCTGGATGCCGCGCTGGACGAAAGATCCAAGCGGCGGGCTGCCGAAGGCGTGCAGGAAAATCTCGCCGCGCGCGATCAGCGCGACAGCCAGCGCGCCGCCGCGCCGTTGATGATCGCGCTCGGCGCCAAAGTCATCAACAATTCCGGGATGACCGTGGCGCAAACCAGCAAGATGGTTCTCGACGAAGTGCAGAGCCGCCTGGCGGCTGCGCTCGTGCAGCGATGAATGGCTCCCGGCCAGCATGAACGCGGTTTATTTCCTTGGATGGAGTTTTTACCGACTCGTGTTCGCCTCCTATTTTCGGTGGCGCGTATTCAACCCTGAACGCGTGCCGTTGAAAGGCCCGGTTATCCTGGCCGCCAACCACGCGAGTTTTCTCGATCCGCCTCTCATAGGTTCGGGATTGCACCGGGACATCAATTATCTCGCGCGCAAATCCCTGTTTCGTTATCCCGTGCTGGGCTGGATTTTGCGAACTGTGAATGCGGTGCCGGTGGATCGCGACGGCGGCGGGGCGGCGGGCTTGAAAGCAATCATGGACCGGTTGCACGCTGGCGGCGCGATTATTCTCTTCCCGGAAGGCACACGCACCGTCGATGGCAAACTCCAACCCGCGCGCTCCGGCATCGGCTTGACTGTGATCAAGTCGGACGCACCGGTGGTTCCAGTGCGAGTCTTTGGCACTTATCAGGCTTGGGGAAGGAGCATTCGCATCCCACGTCCAGTGCCAGTGGCCGTCAAATACGGCGAGCCGATGCACTTCGAAGGGCTTCGCGCGGAGGCCAGGGCTTGCTCGAAAGCAAGGCTCAAAGAAATTTATCAATTGGTCGCCGACGAAATCATGGCCGCAATTGCGCGGTTGGAACCGTTTGAGGACAAGGCGCAGTTTCCGTAGCGCCTATACCTTCGGCTCCCACCCCGGCCGATATTTCCGGCTCCACAACTCCGTCGCGTGACTGTCGCCAACGATCTTCCGGGTCTTCGGATCGAAATCGATGGTGTGCCCGGTCCGATAGGCGATGTTGCCGAGATGGCACAATAACGTACTCTTCGTCCCTTCCTCGATTTCCGAATTCAGCTTCTTTTCCTCGCGGATGGCGTCGAGAAAATTACCGAAGTGGATTTCATCGCTCGTGGGACCTTTTCCTTCGGCGAGCAGTTTGTTGTTCAAATCCAACACGCGATAGGCTTTCTCGGTGATAATCAGCACTCCCTTTTCCCCGTAAAAGGTGACGCCGAACCGGGTGTCCTCGAACCCGTGCGGATCGCAGCTCTGCCCGTCCCACGTGGTGCCCTTGCCGCCGTCAAAATCGAACGTCGTGACGCAGGTGTCCGGAGTCTCCCAATCGTCCTGGTAATGATAACGTCCGCCGCTGCACGTGATGCGCGTGGGATAATCCACGCCGAGCCCCCAGCGGGCGAGGTCGAGCGAATGGATGCCGTTGTTGCCAAGTTCGCCGTTGCCCCAATGCCAGCGCCAGTGCCAGTTATAGTGAATCAGGTTGTCCACATAGGGCCGTTCCGGCGCGGGACCTTGCCACAACGAGTAATCGAGCCAATCCGGGACCGGCACCGTCTTCCCGTGGCCGATGGATGGGCGTGAATTGTTGTACCACGAGCGCGCGAAGCAAACCTTTCCCAATTCGCCGGCTTGAAGCCGGTTGATGGCCTCGATGACCCATGGCCAACTGCGCCGCTGGTTGCCCATTTGCACTGCGCGCTTGTGCTTGCGCGCCGCCGCGACCATCAGTTCGCCCTCATGCGGATTGTGGCAACACGGCTTTTCGACATAAACGTGCTTGCCTGCGCTGCAAGCCAGGATGGTCGCCGGGGCGTGCCAATGATTCGGCGTTGCGATTGACAGCGCATCGACTGACGGATCATCCAGGATTTTGCGAAAGTCCTTCACGCCTTGCGGCGCGCGTGCTTGCTTGCTGCCGACGAGCGCGACGGCTTTCTCGAGTGCCCGCGAATCCACATCGCAGATGTAACCAATCTCGCAATTGGGAAGAGCCAGGTAGCCGGCGACATGCGCCATGCCACGGCTGTTGACGCCCATGATACCGACGACGACCTTGCGATTCGGGCTCTCCGCGGCGCGAGCGCGGCGGAACGTTCCCATTGCCATCAATCCGGCGCTGAAAGTGGAGGTCTTCTTGAGAAATTGGCGGCGATTTAGAGAGTAACGCATGAGGCTTGTTAAATCCCCAGGTTGGACAACGTGTTGCTGATGGAATTAACGATTTGGACCAGCCGGGGATGGGAAGACTCAAATTCCGTAACCGACGAGGTCAGGCCGTCGAGAGACAGTTTCAAAAGATTGGGATTCTGCTGCTCCCGGGTGGCCTCATGGGTTGAAATCTCGGCGAACCCGGCGATGCTTTGCGCCTGTTCCGGCTGCGTCTTGGAGAGCTCCGCGACCTCCGTCTTCAAGGTGGAAATCAACTGCTGAAGTTCCTGCCGCTTGTCCTCTTTGAGGGCATCAGAACCTTGAATCCGGGCTTCAATCTTTGCCAGCGTCTCGTCGATCATTTCGCGCAGCCTTTCCAATGGTCAGAACAGCATAACGCAGTCCCGCGCCAATGGGAAGAAAGGTTTTGCCCGGATTACAAACCGCGCCCTGGGAGCGGAGCTCTGCGCTCCGGTTTTCAAAGCGGCTTGCCTCCGATTCCTTTTCTTGCCTGCCTGCGATTCGCCGCGTACTTTGAAGCCGTGAAGATTCTTTTCATCGGGGACATTGTTGGTGAACCGGGGCGTCGGGCGGTGAAGGAACTCCTGCCACGGGTGCGCCGCCAGCATGCGCCCGATCTCATCATCGCCAATGGCGAAAACTCCGCCGGCGGCTCCGGCATCACGCCCAAGACGGCCGCGGAAATCTTTTCCGCCGGCGTGGACATCATCACCAGCGGCGACCATCTCTGGGACCAAAAGGAAGTGGTGGGATTACTGCAAAATGAATCCCGTTTTCTCCGGCCCTTGAACTATCCGCAAGGCACCCCCGGCCAGGGCAGCGTGGTGTACCAGGCGAACAATCAGCCGCCCATCGCCGTGCTCAACTTGCAAGGGCGGTCTTTCATGGCCGACCTCGACAACCCTTTCATTGCCGCGCGCGCGGAAGTGGAACGCCTGCGGCAAAACACCAACATCATTTTCGTGGACTTTCATGCCGAGGCCACCTCCGAAAAAGCCGCACTGGCCCGGATGCTCGATGGACAGGTCAGCGCGGTCGTTGGCACCCACACGCATGTTCAAACCGCCGACGAACAAATCCTTCCCAACGGCACTGCTTTTCTGACCGACGCCGGTTTCACCGGCCCACACGAAAGTGTGATTGGCCGCGAGATCGATCCTGTCATCAAACGGTTTCTGACGCTCCAACCCCAGCGCTTCACAGTCGCCACGGGCCGCATTATGTTGCAGGGAGCGTTGGTGGAGATCAACCAGGCCACCGGACGCGCCGAGAAAATTCAACGGGTTTCAGAGACGCTCGAAGGAACTTGAAATGAAACCGGCCAAATCACAATGGGACTTCGGCGAGTTGTTTCCCCGGGAAGCCATCGCCAAAGAGCCGGCCCCCGCGCCGAAGGAGCCTGCGCGCAAAGTCCTCACCGTTTCCGAACTCACCTTGCAGGTAAAGCGAATGCTCGAAGGCCACGTGGGACAAATTTGGGTGACGGGCGAGGTGACTAATTTTCGCGCGCAAAGTTCCGGGCACATTTATTTCACGCTCAAGGATTTCGATTCGCAATTAAGTTGCGTGCTGTTTCGCAACGAAGCGCGCGGATCGCGCGCGCTGGTCCAGGAAGGGCGCAAGCTCGTGTTGCAGGGAGACCTGACGGTCTATGAGGCGCGCGGACAATATCAATTGCGGGTGACCGCGGTCGAGTTGGAAGGCGTGGGCGCGCTGCAACAAGCGTTCGAGCGGCTCAAGCAAAAACTGAATGCCGAGGGATTGTTCGCCCAGGAACGCAAGCGCCCGTTGCCCCGTTTTCCCCAGCGCATCGGCATCGTGACCTCGCCGACAGGTGCGGCGATTCGCGACGTCCTGCATGTGGTGCAGCGACGCAACCCCGGCCTCGAAATCATCCTCGCGCCCTGCCGCGTGCAAGGGCAGGGGGCTGGCGAAGAAGTTGCCGCCGCCATTCGCCTGCTTAACCAATTCAACCTTGGCAGCAGCCGGCGTGAGGAAGCTCCAACTGGCCTTGATCTAATTCTGGTGACGCGCGGCGGCGGCAGCCTGGAAGACCTTTGGGCCTTCAACGAGGAAGTCGTGGCGCGGGCAATCTTTGATTCGCAGCTGCCGGTCGTCTCTGCGGTCGGACATGAGATCGATTCCACCATCAGCGACTTTGTTGCGGACGTGCGCGCGGCGACGCCGAGCGCCGCGGCCGAGATCATCACCGAAGGCGTGTTCTCGAGTTGCGAATTTTTAACCGCGGCGGCGGAAAGAATGCGCCGGTTATGCCGGCAGCAGTTGGAGGATAAAAGGTACGAAACGGCGCAACTGTTTCAACGCCTCGCGCGCCTGCACCCCCGCAAGCGATTCAATGAATGGTTGCAGCGCCTGGATGATTTGCAGGCGAGCGCAGCGCGCTGCCTCCGGCAGGGAGTTCGCCAACACCATCTCGTCTGGCGCAACTTGCGCGACCGCCTGCTTCGCGTGCGGCCGCGCCAGTTTTTGGAGCAGCGCCGTGACTTGCTCGCTTTGGAAGAGCGGCGGTTGCGCGAACAGATGCGCCATCAAATGAGGGCCATCCAAATCCGATTCGAAAAGCTTGAAACACAATTGCGCCTGCTCGGCCCGGAGCAAGTGCTGGCTCGCGGCTATTCCATTACCATGGATGCGGCGACGGGCCGCGTGATCCGGTCGGCAACCGAAGTGAAGACTGGCCAGCGCTTGCGAACCCGTCTTAAGACTGGCGAAATCAAGAGCAAAGCGGAGGGCGGGTAAGGCAGCGCAGAGCTCGAGATTGGTGCAAACATATAAATGGCCGAACCGTTTCTAAAGTAATGGCACTTCGACATTCCTGCCCCCGGCCTCTTTGAAGCGCAGCACCTGGCCGTCGGGCTTCGTCTCGATCTTGCAGGAGCGCGCCAGCGTTGAGGTCTCTTTCGACGCGGCCTCGACAAAAAAGACAGCTACGCGACGCGCCACTTCCTCGCCCGCCTTGAACTGTTTGGAGTGATCGGAATAGGAGCCATAAAGAAGATCCGAACATACGGAGATCCCGCGCGAATATCCCGGGGCCTGCGCATAAGCCATGCCCGCTCCGGTCACCATGACGACGCCCAATCTGTCATCCACATTGACCCACGACCCCGGAAAGTCAATAGGCTGCCGTGGTTTTTGCCGGTCAAAAACTGTTTGACCACCCTGGTCGCATACCAGCCGCGTGCCTCCGGTAATCTCGTCGTTTTCGATGCCAACCGGCACGCCCCGCTCTCCCTGCACGCTGACGTCCGAAAGCGCCATGACCCGGTCGTCATAAACTACTGTTTGCTCACCAATGGAAGTCAGTTTCAACGTCTGTTTCAATCGTCCGCCATTGAGCAGCAACGTCCCGGTTGTCTCAAAGCCATCCGGCGTTTTTTTCCAGGCGTGTTCGAGCACGGTCGTTTTGGCATCACCGCGGGGAGTCAATTCAAAGGAGCCGACCAATCCGTTCGCGATCGGAACTGTGAACTCGGGATTGCCCTCGTGCCCTTCTCCGATCGGAACGAGCAGCCCCATGATCCTGTTCTTCCAGGAAAAGGACACAAATTTCTTCCCGGTGCGATGGGCGATAAAGTCCACATACCTGTACTCCCACACACCCTGGTCCTGGGCTGCGGCGGCCCGGGCAGTCAATTCCTTCGTCGCGGGTCCGAACACTTTGTGTGCCAGGTAGCCGTAGGCGGCCTGTTCCGCGCAAATCGCGTGGCGCGTGATTCCAAGTTGGGAGCCAGGAACGGCCAGGTCCCCCCGGCGCATCACCTGCCAGGCGCGAATATATTGCAGGCTCCTCTCTTCCATGCGGGCGGCGAGCGGGTCTTTCTCGTGCGTGCCGAGGGTGGCAAAAAGGTTCAGGAAAGGCAGGTTGTGCAATTCCCAATCCATTCCTTGAGGATAAGCGGCTTCGCCCCACGGCAGAATGATCGTCTGAAACATCCGCCACGTGTCCATCAGATGGTGAGTGGCCGCCTGCGGAATGGGCCGGCCGGCATAAGCGTAATACATCTCCGCCTGGGTTAAAAAATAAGAACTGCACGCGACATAGGAGGGATGAAAAATGTTGTGGTTTTCGAGCGTAAAATCCGGTTGCAGATTCGCGCCCCGGACCCACTGATTCACGGCCCGTCCGTCCACCAGGTTGGTGTCGTGCAGGTCATCCGCCGTGCAAAGAGTGTTCATCAGATACTCCAGCGCCGTCTCGTGCCACGCGGCCGCGTGAGGGTGAGAGGGAAACATCAATTCACCCAGCACCAGGCACGGCGCCTCCCAGCCATTTTCCTCGGCCTTGGTGTCCAGCCAAAGTCCGGTGGGCGGTCGCCTCTTGACCAGAATGTCATCCTCCCAGGCGATCACCCGCTCGATGCCTTGTTGCGACGCGGGCTCCAATTTGTCCCACATCAGCCAGGCGCCAAAGGCCAGCGTGCCGGTCCACATGCCCGACTGCCAGCTCTCGGGGCCGAATTTAGGGGTGGCTCCCCAATGTTTGCCATCAGCGCACTTTTGCGTGCCAGTGACGTGTGTGACTGTGGCATACTGAATGGCGGCAGTAGCTTTGGCCAATAATTCCCGTCGCTGCCTGTCGCTGAGTCCATCGTCATACTTGAGCAAGGTTCCGCAAGCCAGCACCATGCTGGCGACGGTTCGGATGCCTTCGTTCCCGCCGCTAACTCCGTCACCCCAGTAGCCCGCCGCAGGATCAAACGACGAGCTCTTCCAATCCGGATCGGCATGATGGCAGGCATCGCGCAGAATCTGAGTATAAGTTTGCAGGATGTCCTGTTCTGAAAGCTGGCGGATTTGATAGAGCTCTCCCGCCGGCGCGCAAAACGGCAATAACAGAAGGACCAGAAAAAATTTCATGTTAAGCAGCCTACCCATCCACCGGCTGGGCCGGGGTTTCGAGGACGAGTTGATAGAATACCACATCCAGCCAGCGCCCGAATTTAAAACCCGCCTGCCGAATCGCGCCCGCGTATTGAAACCCGAAGGCTTGATGCAATGCGATGCTGACGCTGTTCTCGGAATCGATGCATCCAACCAGCACGTGATAGTTTTGCGTCCGCGCCGCCGAGATGATTTCCTGGAGCAATCTTTTGCCGATCCCCTGGCCGCGGAATTTCGCAGCCACATAAACCGAATGCTCGACGGTATATTTATACCCCGGGTGCGGCCGAAACGTTCCGTAACTGGCGAACCCCATCAACTCGCCGCTCTCGGCCACCGCTCCGAGAATCGGGTATTTTCCTTTCGCCTTCACCGCGAACCACGCTGCCATCATCTCCGGCGTGCGCGGCTTGTAATCGTAAAGCGCTGTGGAGTTTAGAATGGCATCGTTGAAGATCGCCAGTATCTGATCAGAAAAGGAACTGTCACACGGGATTATTTTCATTTCACTCCAAGCGGGATTCTTTCGTCCCTGACGGGACTCATGTTGCTTGCGGTTTACCCACCGATAATCGGTGGCTATTTTCTTCCGCCCTGTCGGGCTGGGGATTTCGGAAAGACATTCGAGCTAACGGCGGAAATCCGTACCCGTGCTGGATCTTCTACACATTCCCCAGCCGCCCGCTCGAATCCCCGAAGCGTTCCAAACCCTGCACTCCCATGCGGTCCGCCATGCTGAGAAACAGATTCGCCATGGGCTTGGCCCCGTGCTTGACGTAGCGCCCGGGCGTCAGTGTGCCGCCGCCCGCGCCCGCCAGCACCACCGGCAGGTTCACGTGCGTGTGCCGGTTGCCGTCGGCATTGCCGCCGCCGTAAACAATCATCGAATTGTGCAAAAGCGAATTGCCGTCCACGTCCTTCGTGTTCTGCATCTTCTCCAGCAGCTTCGCAAATTGTTTCGCATACCACAGGTCGATGTCCGCCACTTTCTTGATGCGATCGGGCCTGTTTTCATGGTGCGAGAGGTCGTGATGGCCCTCGGGAATTCCGATTTCGCTGAACGACCGGTTGTCGCCGTCATGCGCCAAACAGAACGTCGCCACACGCGTGGAATCGGTCTGGAATGCCAGGACCATCATGTCGAACATGAGCTGAAGGTATTCCCCGCGCTCGGGTGGTATGCCGGCGGGCGTGTCCATGGTGGGATCTTTCGCCGGTCCGAACCGCTCGGCTTTTTGGATGCGCGTTTCGAGTTCGCGCACGCCCGTCAAATATTGGTCCAGCTTGTCCTTGTCGTGCGCGTCCAACCGCCCTTGCATGCGGCGCGCGTCATCCAGCACGAAGTCCAAAATCGAACGCTCCTCCTGCTGGCGGCGCTTGAGGCTTTCCGCCCGCTGTCCCGGCGACCCGGCGCCGAACAGGCGTTCGAACACCAGCCGCGGATTGGACTCGGGCGTTACCGGCGTCGTCGGCGAACTCCACGCCAGGTTATATTGGTAGGCGCAGGAATAATTCGAATCGCACGCCCCGGCTTTCCGGGAAGCATCACAAGTCAATTCAAGCGATGGAAAACGCGTAAGTTGCCCGATCTGTTTGGCGATGACCTGGTCGATTGAAATGCCGGCCTGAATGTCCGTGGCGCTCTTCTTCAAGCGCACCCCCGTCAGGAACACGCCCTGGCCGCGCGCATGGTCGCCCGCCCCGTCCGGCCCCGGGTTCGCGCACTCGTGGTCCAGGCCGCCCAGCACCTGTATCAACTTTCGGCTCGACTCCAGGGGTTGCAAGGTGGGGCTGAGCGCCAGGTCGGTGCTCTCTGGCGGCCACCAGGAACCCGGAATTGCGCCATTCGGGAAATAGAGGAACGCCGCTCGCAACGGCGCGCCCGTGGCCGTGGTGGCCAGTTTGGCGGCGCCGGTTCCCGCCGCGAGCGAACTGAGCGGCTGGAGTGATCCCAGGGCCGGCAACGCCAGGCATGCGCCGAGTCCGCGCAAAAAGTGGCGGCGGCTCAAACCGGCGGAAATGATTGCTTCCTCTGCTTTATTTTTAGTTTTCATTTGGTTTGCTGATGTCCGCTCGCTCCTGAGTCGACCTGGCCGGCCCGGCATTGCTCATTATTGACACATTACGACGCTTTTGGAAAGGGGCGGATTCAATGACTCCGTTGAGCAAGGCCGAGAAGCGGCCGTTGTTCTGTTCCAGCCGGTTTACGATCTCGTCCACGGTTTCCACGTCCGAATACTCCAGCCCGCGTCCCAAGGCGTACGTGAGCAGCTTCTCGGTCAACGCCCGGTAGAATTCGAGGTGATGGTTGGTGGCCAAAATGTGCTTAAGCTCGCGGACGCTCTCGAACGTTTCGCCAGTGATCAGCTTGCCCGTGCTGTCGATGGGCTGGCCCCGCTCCTTGTCGCGCCACATGCCCATGGCGTTGAAGTTTTCAAATGCCAAACCCAGCGGATCCATCCGGTTGTGGCAGGAACTGCACAGCGGATTGGTCCGATGAATGGCCAATGTCTCGCGCAACGTTGGGGTATGGTCCTTGACATCCTTGGCGGCGTCTTCCAGCGGCGGAATATTGGGCGGCGGCGGCGGCGGGGGAATGCCGAGAATGTTGTCCAGCACGAACAGCCCGCGTTTGACCGGCGAAGTCCGCGTGGGATTGGACGTTACCGCCAGCACGGTGCCCATGGTGAGCACCCCGCCCCGCGGGCAGTCCGCCGGGAGCGTGACCCGGCGCAGATCATCTCCCGAGATGTCCACGTTGGTCAGCCCGTAATGGCGCGCGAGCCGCGCATTCAAATAGGTGTAATCGCTGTCAATCAATTCCAGCACGCTCCGGTCCTCGTGGACGATGTTCCCAAAATACATTTCCGTCTCGCGGCGCATCGCGTAGCGTATTTCGCCCGTCAGGTCCGCCCGCGGTTGCCTGAACGCGCGCGAGAACGTCCCCCGCAACTCCGCCATTTCCTCCTTCTCCGCCGGCGTCAGTTCATCGCGCTTGCTGAGCAGTTCCCGGAACCGCTTGCGCCGGGCGTCCTGTTCGGGATTTGGCTTTTCCTCCTGGGCCAGCACCGTCCGCGCCTCGATCGGCACGCTCTCAATGTCGCGCGCCTGGAGCCACTGGCCGGTGAAGTTCCGCGTCAAGGCCTCCGATTTCCAGTCGGCCAGCATCCGCTTCACTTGCGCCGCCAGGTTGTTGCGCAATTCTCCGCTGTGAGCGAGCCGAAACAATTCCTCGTCCGGCATCGACGACCAAAGAAAGTAGGAAAGCCGCGAAGCCAGCGCATATTCATCCACGGGCGAACTGGTCTGGCCGGGCGGCACCGGTTCGGCCCGTTCTTCGCGGAACAGGAAGCGCGGCGACGCCAGCACGGCCACCATGGCTTGCGCGACTCCCGCTTCAAAGGTCCGGTGCGGCGTCTTGTAAACTCCCTCCGCCAGCGCGACGAGGCGGTCCAGGACATCTTCATCCACCGGATGGCGAAAGGCCCGCGTGGCAAAGCCCCGCAATAATTCACGCGCGTAAACCCGCCGTTCAGCCGCTTGCTTCGGAACTTCCTTCGGGAAAAACTTCGCGTAATTCGCCGGACGCACCCAATACTTGTCGTCGCCCGGCCCCCGGATGGTCACCGAATCGATTCGAATCGCCAGCGACCGCACCTGGGCATTGGTCGTCAATGGTTCCAGCGCGAACGTGAGCTCGTGCGGCCCGGTCTGCCAGTCGCGGGCGAACTCATAATGGAGATACTTGTTTCCCTCCCGGCCGTATTCGTGGCTAAACAGTTCCTGGCCATCCGCCTTGAAGACGAGCCGGCATTTGTTATAATCGAACTCGTTGTCCACGAACTTCTCGCTGGCGGCCAGGTCCAGCAGCAATTGGTAATGGCCGGCGTGCTCGATCTTAAACGTGTTCGAAACGGAGGCCGCTTGATAGTAGGACAGGTAAGTCGAACCCCGGCCGTGGTCCGAGCCGTCCGGCTGGAAACTGCGGCCGGAAATCTTTTCTTCCGGCGCCACCAGCGGAACGGTGGGCACCGCCTGGTTGATGATCGACCGCGCGGCTTCAAGATATTTCTCCAGCAGCATCGGCGGCAACGTCAGCACATCCCCGATGTTGTCGAACCCGTAACCCGTGTCATCCGCCGGAAACTCAAGCTCGGTGTCGTAATCCACCCCGATCAAGTCGCGGATGGTGTTGCGATACTCGACCCGGTTTAAACGGCGCACTGTGACCCGCCCCGGATCGGGATTTTTGGGGTCGATGCCAAACGCGTCGAATTTGATCCACTGTTCCAGTTTCGCCCGTTCCTCGGCGGACGGGCGCGCTTTCTTTTGCGGCGGCATCAGCCCGGCGCGGACGTTCTTCAACACCTTCGCCCAAAGTTCGTGATTGCCCAGCACCGCCTCGTCCGTCTTGAGTTCATCGAACGCCACACCGCCCTTGTTGGCCCCATCCGCATGGCAATCGTAGCAATACTCAGTCAGAATCGGCCGCACTTCCGTCCGAAAATGCGCCGCCGCGGGCTGTTCCGCCGCCCAGGCGGTCGTGATGCACCCCGCCAGCGCCGCCAATAAGGCCACAATCGGCGATACTCCAACGTATGGAGTCCCGGCTTTAGCCGGCTGCGCTGCCGCACTGTCGAGCGTGCTGAAAGTTGTCCGAGTCATTGTGTTTCTGAGTCCCCCGCCGCCTTAAGGTGGGGCTTGATGCCTGAAAGCCAGCCTGCGGGCCAACGCGATCTTAAATCAGACGCTCGACGGTCCCGGCGCATTCGATGCGCCAAGCAGGTTTTAGGCCATGGTTCACCCTGTTGGAATAGCACGGTTCCCAGCCAAATACAAGCCGCTGGCTGTAGTGAAAACTGGTGACAATCCGGGCCGGCTTGTCGGGCCCGCAGTCCGGGCTGGGGCGGTTATTTTTTGTTACTTTGTTCTACTTTGTTTCACTTTGTTTTGGCTTGTTTCGGTTTGTTGCGAAGCGGGCCATCCCGTGCGCTCCGGCGCGTCGTTGCAGTTGGAGTGCAGGAGTTTGCGGTCCGCTTTGACGAGGTTACGGGCATCAAACGCGTGAAAATCGCAGAGAGTTGGCGCAGACCGTGCAAAAACGTCGAGTACAGGCTCGCTGTGCCGGGAGGACATGTCTTCGGTGCAATATCAGTCGGACCCAAGGTTCGCGATCAGTTGAATTGGGACGAGTCGAAGGTGGAAGCTTTTCTCCATACTCTGCGCGTCGCCATCAAACTGCCGTCGGTTCGCTGATTCCCTGGCTTTGGAAAACACCAAAATGGCTGGCAAGTTGGACCGCGCTATGCCAACATCCGGTCACGCTGCAATCGCTTTAATTCGATATGCCCACCGAATTCGAACCCATCTTCCTGCGCTTGAAAGCGATCCTGCAAAAGCATGCGGGCGGCGCGCTCTCCGTGGGGCAGGATACACCCACCACCTACGGCCTGAAAGGCGGCGTGCATCCGACACACAAAATCCCGATGCCGATTGCCTGGGTGAACATCGGCAAGGGCTATGTCAGTTATCATTTGATGCCGGTTTATGCGTGTCCAAAATTGCTCGACGGCCTCTCCGCGAAGTTGAAGGCGCGCATGCAGGGAAAGTCGTGCTTCAACTTTAAAGCCATCGACGAGCCTTTGTTTCAGGAGCTCGAACAGTTGACCGCCGCGGGCATTGCGGCCTTCGCAAAACCCAGCTTCATGCAAGCAACCAAAACCCAACCAAAAAGGAGAAACAAATGAAGATCATGCAGAAGATGTTGCTGTTGCTCGGCCTGGCAATTCTGGCGGCCGCCCATGTTCAGGCCGCGGACGACGAGGCGGTCAAAAAGGATCTCGCGCAATTGCAGGGAGAATGGACGATGGTTTCCGGCACCAATGATGGCAGTGCGCTGCCGGAGGAGATGCTTAGTTCGGGCAAGCGTGTTTGCAAAGGTGATGAACTCACCGTGACTATCGGCGGTGAGGTTATGATGACGGCGAAAATCACCATTGATCCGTCGAAGAAACCCAAGACCATGGACTTTGAAATCAAGGATGGGCCGGCCAAGGGCCGAAAACGTCTTGGAATATATGAGCTGAACGGCGACACGTACAAGTCCTGTTTTGGCGCTCCGGGTGGAGAAAGGCCGGCGGAATTTGTCAGCACGTCCGGGGACGGGCGCACGGTGACGATGTGGAAGCGCGCGAAAAAGTAGCGGCTGTGGGCCAGTGAAGATTTCCTGACGGGACAGATGCCGGGCCATTCCCGGCGGCTCCTTAAATCCTCTTGGAGCTTTCACCTGATGTTTTCTGGAGCTTGGTTTTGGAACTTGGTGTTTCTACGCGCCCCACGCGCAACAGTTTGCGCTTGCGAGCAGCGTTTCCGGTTTGTTATCACTTTGGTCAAATTTATGGCAGCAATCGGCCGATTTCAGAAGGGCGACGACATCTTTTACGCCAAAGTCGTGGATGGCGAACTGTTTCGTCTCCGCGGAGACGTGTTTGGCTCGCCCTCTTTCGAGAAGAAGCCGACCTCGTTCAAGGGCCTGCGGACGCTGACCCCGGTGGCGCCGTCCAAGATCATCGCCGTGGGATTGAATTACGCCGATCACGCGCGGGAGAGCGGCAAGCCACTCCCGAAGGAGCCGCTGTTTTGGTTCAAAGCCACCACCTCCCTGATTCCGGACGGGGCGAAAATTGAAATCCCGTTCCCGCATCATCGGACCGATTATGAAGCGGAACTGGCGGTCGTAATAGGCCGGCGCATGCGCAATGTGACCTCGGCCGCGGCGGCCCGTTACATTTACGGTTATACCGCGTCACAGGACATCAGTGATCGCACCATCCAGGGTTCCGAGAGCCAATGGGCGCGCGCGAAATCATTCGACACCTTCACGCCGCTCGGGCCTTATGTGGAGACGAAGATCGATCCGCATGACCTGACGATCCAGCTTTTCCAAAACGGCCAGTTGCGTCAGAACTCGAACACCAGCCAGCTCATCTTTAATTGCTATCAATTGGTGAGTTTCATCTCCACCAACATGACCCTTTTGCCGGGTGACGTGATTCTGACGGGCACTCCCAGCGGCGTGGGCAAGATCGAGTCCGGCGACCGCCTCGAAGTGCGCATCCAGGGACTCGCGCCGCTTGTAAATACGGTGAAGTAATTTACGCTAAGGTGGATGTAGGCTGGGGCGGGGAGATTGCCATCGTTCCAACCACGCACGCACATTTTCAACCACGGATGACTAGAGACGAACATAACGCGGCCATGCCGCAATTAAAGGAGCGCGGCATTTATGCCGCTTCGACGTGCTGGGTGGCAAAAGCCATCTGGACCTCCGTCACTCTCCCTTGCCGGCGTGCCGGTCATCCATTCTCCATCTTTCATCCTTAATTCCCCCTATGCGCTGGACCCAAACACTGATACCCACCCTCAAGGAAACGCCCGCCGAGGCGGAAATCGCGTCCCACAAACTGCTCTTGCGGGCCGGGTTGGTGCGCAAGTTGAGCGGCGGGCTCTACACCTTTCTGCCGCTCGGCGTACGGGCCTTGCGCAAGATTGAGCGGATTGTGCGTGAAGAGATGAATCGCGCGGGCGCATTGGAAGTGCTGATGCCCGCCCTGCAGCCGCCGGAAATCTGGCAAAAGAGCGGGCGCTATGAGACCGCGAGCGACGTGTTGCTCAAGGCGCGCGACCGCGCGAAAAAGGAATGGGTGCTCGGCCCGACCCACGAGGAAGTGATCACCACGCTCGTTGCCGGGGAAATCAATTCCTACCGGCAGATGCCGAAAAATTTTTACCAGATCCAGACGAAGTTCCGCGATGAAATCCGGCCGCGCTTCGGTTTGATGCGCGCCAAGGAGTTCATCATGAAGGACGCTTACAGCTTCGATGCCACGGACGAACTGGCGCAAGTGAGCTACCAGAAGATGTACGACGCTTACGCCCGGATTTTCCAGCGTTGCGGGTTAAAGGCGATTCCCGTGGAAGCCGACACCGGCATCATTGGCGGCAAGTTTTCCCATGAGTTCATGGTCCCGGCCGAGACGGGAGAAAATGAGGTGGTGTATTGCGAGGGTTGCAACTATGCCGCGAACATCGAGAAAGCCATGAGCCAGGGACCGGCGGTGAAGACGCACAAGCTGGCCCCGCCCGCTGACGAACCGCACCATCCCGCAAAGTTTCCGACGCCGGGCGTCGTCACCATCGAGGCCTTGACCAAGGCCCCGCACAATGTCCCGGCCGAACGCCAAATCAAGACGCTCGTCTATCTCGTGGACAGCAAGTTGGTCCTGCTTCTGTTGCGGGGCGATGACCAGTTGAACGAAGCCAAATTGATCAGTGCGCTCGGCACCGGAAATTTGCGGCCCGCGACGGCGGAGGAGATTTTCGCGGCCATGGGCGCGAACCCCGGCAGCTTGGGAGCCGTGCACGTCACCAAGATTCCCATCTATGCCGATTCCCTGCTGTGTGACGCGACCGGAATGACCACCGGCGCGAACGAGGATGGTTTTCATTTTCGCAACGTGTCGATCAACCGGGACATTCCCGTGAACCATTGGGTGGATTTGCGCTCGGTGCGGTTAGGCGAAGCCTGTGGAAACTGCGGCAAGCCGTTGAAAGTCCAGCGGGCGATCGAAGTGGGGCATGTGTTCAAACTGGGCACCAAATACAGCGAAAAACTGGAGGCCTTCTTCCTCGATGAATCCGGCAAGCAGCGCCCCGCCGTCATGGGTTGCTATGGCATCGGTGTGACCCGCACATTACAGGCCGTGATCGAACAATCGCACGACAAGGACGGCGTCGTCTGGCCTCTGAGCGTCGCGCCGTACACCGTCTGCATTACTCCGCTGAGCGTAACTCCCGGCGGACCGGTCATGACCCTGGCCGAAAAGATTTATGGCGAACTCGAGGCGCGCGGCGTGGACGTGATCCTGGATGATCGCGACGAACGCCCCGGAGTCAAGTTCAAGGATTCCGAACTGGTTGGCTTTCCCATCCGCGTGGGCATCGGCGAGAAGTCATTGGCGAAAGGCGAAGTGGAGTTGAAGTTGCGCGGCGGCGCGTTGACGCCCGTGAAGGCCGAAGAGATAGTGGCGAAGGTGACGGAAATCATCGGTCGGGCGGAGTGAGCTGAAATCCGAAGCCCGAAATCCGAAATCCGAATTTGAAAGGAAAGCTTCGCTTGTGTTGGGTCAATTTGGCGGGAGTGCGCCCTCCTCCGGCGCGCCCCGGCAAAGAGTGAACCCGGCCGTAACTATATTCAACGTCTTAAGTAATCGCTGAGAAACGGCGGGCAGAGGATTGCCCCGCCCTGCCTACAGCGCTGGTAGGGCGCGCACTCCGTGCGCGCCGCCGCCTGCCTGACGCTGCATTATTTGTCACGCTGTGTATAAAAGCCCATGTTGCATCATCTCGCGCCCGAATCCGCATGCTGGTTAGGTGCGGGAAGCGGGGTTCTTTCAAGAGTGGTCAATTCCTGAATGCGATTGAGCGCCGGCCGCTCATTCATTGAGAGCAGAAATTGCCAGGCGGCCAGCACGCGCCGATAAAAAAGCACGCGCGCAGCGGCAGTGGCTTCGTCAATTGGTTCGAGCGACGGATCCACGTGCTCAGCGGGCATCGGATTGGGATTGGCTTGGGCTTGGCGACGCCCGCGCCGTTGTGACAACCGTTCGGCGGCGGTGCGGACGGTTTCGTCCCCGGAGGTCCTGGCCCAGGCGAGAATTTTAGCGCGACGCTCGGCGGCCCAACGCGCAATGGCCTCGGCTTTCGCGGCATCCAGATTTTTGGGATCGCTGTAGCCGGAATGCCAAAACACTTCTTCCTGCAACGCCCGCCCGCCGCCAACAAAGTAATTGCTCCCGCGCTCTTCATTGGCCAAAAGATATTTCTCAAAATCCATTGCCGCGGTGGGCAGGCCGATGGCTTGCCCGGACTCAACCGCTTCCTGCCAGGCGGGCCGCACCGTTTCATTCCAAAGCTTGCGCCGCTCCCCGGGCGCGGCGCCTCGACGGCTGCGATCGGGCTGCGTTGGCCGTGGTTGGGCGGTCGGTGTTTGTTCCGGCGCCATGTCGTCCGCCTCGCGCGCTGGCGCGCTGGCGCTTTCGAGTTGCTTGCGCGTGCCCGTGAGCAGAAGCTTCCGCAAATCCGGGTCCTGTTGGGCAAGGTTCTCGGTGAAACCGCGGAACAACGCCTGGCGTTCCTGGAACGCCGGGTCGGAGGCCTTGATCCGGACGCCGTCCGTGGCGAGTTGATAGGTGGCGACGGCCTTCTTTGCTTTGCTGGTAAGGTTGGAGTCTTTGGCGAGCCGGCTTTCGATCAAGTGCGCCCAGCGCTCGAGATATTGTTCGGAAGTTGAATACGGCTTGTCGGTGGTGTGATCGGCGAGGATTGCGGCGGCGTGCGCTTTCGCGAAGGAATCCAGGGCGTTGTGGGTGTGCTTCAACGTGAGCAAATCGATGCCCAGAAGATTCTCAGGAACGAAACGTTCGTAGCCGGCCCAGTTTTCTGGATCGGGATCGGGGTTGCAACCCGAGGCCAGAGAGAATTCGTCAGTGGCAGTGAACCCTGCGGCTGGGGGGAAAACGGGCTGTTGGGTCGGCGCGGCCCAGGCCGGGACTTGAGTGAACCACCTGGCATCGGGTGTCAACTCATGAGGAATGGCGAGATAATGGAAACCGCCCGCATGACATTGGGTCATGCAAAACACCACGCGTCCCTTGCCGATCCCTTGGGCGAGCGTGCGGCGCAGTTCCCACACCCCGAGCGATTCGTCATTATCATAACTCCAGCCGTGCTCGCCGTCACTGTCCGGCCGCAGGTCCCAAAGCGTGATGATGCTCTCCGCGTTGCGACCGCGCGTGCGCGAGCCATGATCGCCCACGAACAGATAGAGAGTGCCGCCGTCCGCCACGGCGGGAAGGATTTCCTCGCGGAAGGTGCGCAAGATGCGGTCATGCCGCGCGGGCAGATTTTGCGGGAGCGTGCCGGGCATCCAGGAATCAACGGAAAGACCGTCACGCTGCGTTTGGCGGTAAACGTCGCCGAGCACGGGAGGCCGGCCGGCCACATTGCCCGCGCCGAAAAAGACCCAGACGGAATCGTGCCGGTAATTGGTCAGGAAGTAGCTGACCAGCGCCCGGGCCTGGAGATATTGCGAGTAATTATTGTCGAATGGCGACCCGCCGCCGGAGAGCAGGACAAAGGCATCCCGCGCGCCGAGGGGTTGCAGCGACCAGGCAGCAAGGAATACAAACAAGGTGATTCGGCGGAAAACTGAGAGTTTCCGAATGGAGGAAAGTGGATGGAAGATCGCTGGAAAGTCGTTCTGGCTCGCACGCGCGAACGTGCGGTGGCGTTGGCAAAGCAAATTCGCCATAAATTGGAAAGCTATCGCTTCTGAATGAACCGTGTTTGCACTCTTTCGACCGTCAGGATTCTGAATCGGGCCGTCATGACTTCAAGCGGGAGTGATTGTTTGAACTGCGGGACAAACCCCCGTTGCCGATAACGGTACGCGTCCCCGTGGCGGTGTCAATGGGAAGTAGAGGCGCATGGGCTCTCCACACGGCCTTCACTGCTCCGCGCCGGCCTGCGGAAAAATGTGGACGCGCTCCAAACAAGACACCCAAGTCCGGCCGCAAAAATGTATTTCCATGCCGATATCAAATTCATCGCCCAATAGGACCATCGGCCCATCTCGCGCGGCGCCTTGAAAGCGAACCATCCGGTTGGGCTTTCATCCCGTGCCGCGATCTTGAATTCACCCGCGGGCGCTCTCACGTACACATTGACCCAATTTTTCCCCGCGACCCGCGGCGGCTTCACCGGTGTTTTCTTCCCCGTCACCTGGTCAATCAACTCCAGAGACAAACCAGATTCCCCCAGATCACCGGCGACGGGGATTTCCAGATACGGCAAAGCGCTTTTTCTGACTGGCGTGCTCTCGAATGCCGCGCGGGTCGGCGCGCCTGGACCGGAAAAGGAACCCCATGAGGTTTCGGTCGGCGGATCCGGTGTTGCCAGATCGCAACCGTTGGTGACAAAGCCCGGTTGGCCGGTTTCCAAGGGAATGACTTTCAAGGGATCACGGACGGAAGCGGGCAGGATGTTTCGAATATCGGGCGTGCGCAACAGGAACACCAGCATCGGCACATAAGGGAATGGGATGCGGAAGCGGCTGTCCTGATGAAAAGATTGCTCGTCATCCGTGACCATAAAAGCGCGCGTGGTCTGCACACGGGTGTGCTGGCATGCCTTCCAAAATTGCAGGGGAGCGTCACAAGCGCGGTCCGTCAACTGCCACAAACCGATCCCACAGGTAACACCCCAGATTACGAACGCTGCGTACCAAAAGCGGGCGAACCGCAGACGCTGGCGATACCAACCACAGACCAGCCCAATACTCAAACAGTTGGCGATGAACAAAAAACTACAGGTGTCCATATACCGCGAAGCGGGCGGTGCGCCATCCTCGCCTCGCGCATAGGCCGCTGCGAGCGATTGCAACAGCACCCAGAAACCCAATCCAAGCACCATTTGTTCGGCCGGTCGGCGGTCCTGGTGAGAGCGAAGGTAGAGCCAGCCAAGCAGCAACAACGGAAACACATTAAAAGGAGCCAGCCAGGGACGTTGCTCATTTGGCCAGGCGACATATTTGCCCAAGGACACAACGAAGGCTTGCAACGAATGGGCCTGCAGATCGTGGTGGCGGGGAACATCCACCTTAACCAGCAGGCCGGCCAGGGTGATTACGGCGCAGATCGCGAGCGTGGGTATTTGGCCTCGCCAGATCGTCCGATTACGCATGATCTCCACCAGAGCCAGGGCGGCAACTGCAACAACGGCAAGAAACCCCGACGCCAACGAGAACAAGCTGGCGATAGCCATCAGCACACCCAGGCGCCAGCGGCTTGACCCCGGTTTGCTGGAACCTATTAATGCGATGGTTAACAGTCCAAATATCAACAGGAAATAAAACGCCGATTGCATGGCCCAGAGCGTGTTTTCCCACGCAAAAGGAAGTGCCAGGGCCAACATCAGGGGCGCCCAGATGAAGGGCCAACTTCGCGGTCCCAACAGCCCAGCCATCATCCAACCGAAGATCGCCAGCGTGGCGCAATGGATGATCGCGTTGGCCACCATCTGAAACTGGCTGTCCCATTGCCCGTTGAGCAGCAGCAGGCCCAGATTATAAATCCGCGTCCAGAGCATCCGGTGCTCGTTGTTCGGGCGGAACAAGTCGGTCATGGAAAATTGGTGCTCGAAATAGGGAACGTACGTATGTGCGGCTTCGTCTTCCCATTGATCCAAATAGGGAAGCGAATTTTCGCACTGTTGGAGCAGTAGAAATTTCAAGGCGAGGCCGATCAAGAACAGGCTCAGCACCCAACCCAAATGATTTCGGAGCGGGCTTCGGGTTGAACGGGGCGCAATTTCAATAGGGGCTTCGTTCATACCGAATTTGAAGCAGGGTGGCTGTCACTTTGCGCGCAGGATCCAGAAATGGTCCGGAGGGATGCGGCCCGCGATAAAAGGAAGCGGGGCAGTGGACGACGCATAAAAACCCGCCCCGCTGAAAGTGTTCATTAGCGTGCAGTAGCGGCTGGGAAGGCACTCAAAAGTATCGATGGATTCATAGGCATCCTTGGGCGGTTCCTGAACATTAGTGGAATTGGAGGGCAGCACGAGGATGTCGCCGGACGGCAGTTTGGAGACCGAAACATCCATGGGTTTGGCGCCGTATTTCTCCATATAATATTGGAAACCCCAATGGCCTTCGAACCAGAGGGAGTTTCCCGGCTTCAGGTATTGCGCGCAAATCTGGGCTGCGGCAACGCGATTCAGCCGGGCGAAGTGATAATCGGCTCTCACCAAACAGAGGCTCAGGACGCCACCGGCCAAAGCAGGCCACAAGGCGCGCGCGCGCGGAGCCGGCCGTGGAGCAGCGCTGTTCGCGCGCAATTCCAGGCGGCGTGCCAGCAGGATTCCGAGCGCGGGAGCGGCCGGCAAAAAGCTGCGCCCATTGACGGTCCAATTGAGCGCTATGGCGAAGACAAAAATGCCGAGAATCCAGGTAACCAGCAGAAATGAAACGGAATCACGGTGTCGCCAAAAATCGTTCCCCACCAACACGAGGATGTGCAGGCCGCCCGCGATGAGCAGGAAGCATTGGATGAAGGCGAACCAGTTCAAATGGCCTTCACGAACCAGCACCGGGTGCAGGTGTGTGAGGGAAGGCAACAGAAAAGCCGGCGGCACCAGGACGCACACGGCCAACAGCACCGCGCGCCGGGGCCAAAGCCACGGCACATAAAGCAGCAGCGACAAAAATGAGCCGCCGGCGAAAGCAAGGCCTATGACAGTCTGCTCCAGAAGATGCGTTCCGAGGTCCACGCGACCCTGGGAGGAGTAAGCTGTGGCCGCAAACAGCAGCCCGTGTCCGTAGAGACGGGAAGTAGCCCATTCGTAGGCGGCGGCAAACAACACCGGACCGGTGACCGCCGCCAGCCAGCGGCCGGGCTTGGGCCGGCGGGTGAAGCCGTATGCCGCCAGCAACGGAATCAGCGCCAGCCCGGTAAACTTCGTGAGCACCGCCAGCCCGGCCAGCAGCCCGCTGCCAAGAAACCAACGCCATTGGTTGCTTTGCAATCCCCGTTCAAAGAGCGCCAGCGACCAGACCCAGAAAGCCATGAGCATGACATCGCACATCACGCTCGTAGCCGAGATCAGAAAAACCGGCGTGAGCACGGTCGCGAGCGCGGCGACGAGCGGACGCTGCGAGTAAAGGCGCGCCAGTGAAAACACGCCCCAGGCAGCGGCCAGCGCGGGCAGGAGAAAGGCCGCGTGCAGCGCCGGTTCGCTCCAACCGGCGACACTCGCGGCGAGGGCGATATAATAGCACGCCAGCGGCGGGTTTTCGAAATCCAGCGGGAACGGTTGGGGAATCCCAAACCAGTTCATGATGAACGTGTAGAAGTGCACCGGTTGTTTTTGTATGTGTTCGCCGGCGCGGATGAACAGGGTGTCATCGATGTGAAACGCCTTGTTGATGAACGGAACCAGGCAGGCGAGCGTGAGCGCCAACACCCAAACCACCGGCGGCACGGACGCGAGGCGTTGTTTGAGTGTGTTCATCGCGGGTGAAAGCGGATGGTTCGGCGATTCATCACACTTCCTTTACCGTGCCCCAATAAACATCAAGCCGTTTGGCGAGATAAAGGCGGACGGCTTTTACCAGCACCCTGGCTTCGAGTTGCTGGCCCCGGGCCACGATGTCCTTCAGCGCCATGGACGCGCGAATGGGGAAGCTGCCTTGTGCGATGATCGGGCCTTCGTCCAAATGCATGGTGACAAAATGGGCGGTGACCCCGACGATCTTGACCCCGCGCTCGTAAGCCTGGCGATAGGCTTGCGGTCCGGGAAAACTTGGCAGCAGCGAAGGATGGATGTTGATGATCTTATTCTTGTAACGCCAGACGAAATTCGGCGAAAGAATTTTCATGAAGCGCGCCAGAACGATGAAATCGATTTCGTGACGTTCAAGCAAGTGCAAGGCCCGGGCCTCGGCCTGGGCGCGGTCCTGCCATGAAACCGTGGCAAAGGGCAGGGAGTTCTTGCGGGCAAGAGGTTCGAGGTCGCTGCGGTTGGAGAGGACGAGCGCGATCCTGGCCCGCAGACGTTCGGCACGTTCGGCGGCGAGCAGCGCTTCGAGGGCGTGCGGTTCCCGGGTCACCAGGATGGCGCAACGCTGCGGGCGGTCCGGTTCGGTAAAACGCAGTTTGATTTCCATACCGAGCGCGGCAGCAAGTTTTTGGATCCCATCGCGCACGCCGTCCGACTGCCCGGGGCCGCCCTTCCAGGAGGCCTGGATGACCATGCTGAACTGGCCGCGGGTGACCTGCTCCTCAAGCGCTTCAATATTCGCGCCCCGCTCGAAGAGAAACCCCGTGACGCGGGCGACCACGCCGGTCTTGTCGTGGCCGATGACAGTAATGGTGGCAAATTGTTTCATGGCGGGCGTTTATAGGCGAATTTCATGCCAGATAGGCAAGCATTTTAGTTGACAGTGCGAGCACGCCTTTGGACAGTGCATGCGGGAAATAACGGGCATCAAGGGCCAGGCACCAGAAAGGCTCCACGATCCAAGCCCCAAAATTGGCTGCGGCAGCGATTGGTATTTGGAGTTTGCTGCTTTTCTGGTGCCTGGCCCCTGATGCCTGGCGTTTTTTCAACGTTTAGGGCTTCGAAGGCGTCTGCTTAATTGACACCGGGTGTCCTGAAAACTCCGTTGTCGATTTTTTGCCGGCCCGCTAATCTAGGCACGCAATTTGCAACTTTTTTCAATTTCAGTTGTTGAATAGATTCGGAAAACAGACAAACAGATGGCTTTTGCATCGATAAAAGATTTTTTCGCGCAGGTCGCGCTGGTCACTCCGGACCAATTCGAGGAGTGGAACAAGGCGTGGCGCGTGGCGGCGGAAGGCGGTTCGCAGGAATCGCTGCTCTCCTTCATTTGCCGCGAGCGCGGCCTGGCGGAGGACCTTTTCCTCCAGCAATTGGCGGAAGCGCTCGGGTGGCCGTACCTGGACCTGCCCAAACTCGAGGTCCCGCAGGAAGCCCGCCAGAAAATTCCCACCAAGGTGGCGTTTCAATATTCCGTGCTGCCGACGAAATTCGAGAACGGCCAGTTGCAGATCGTAGTCAGCAACCCGTTTGACGCGGCGATGCTCAATGCCGTCCGCTTCGACGCCGCCGGGCCGGTGCAATTCGCGCTCGCTCCCAAGATCGAGATCGAGAAGGCGCTGAAAAAATATTACGGCGTCGGCGCCGAGACGCTCGATGAAATGGCGAAGGACGAGCCGATGGACTTGCTGCTGGGCGAGGACAAGGAAATCACCGAGGGCGACCAGGAAGCCAGCGTCATCAAGTTCGTCAACCAGATCATTTGGGAGGCGTACAAGGATCGCGCGACGGACATTCATTTCGAGCCGGCGGAAGACGAATTGCGAATCCGTTACCGCATTGACGGCATCCTGCATCAGACCCCGATGCCACCGCAACTCAAGCGTTATCAGGCGGCGCTGATTTCGCGCGTCAAGGTGATGTCGGGCATGAACATCGCCGAAAAACGCCTGCCGCAGGACGGCCGCATCAACGTGCGGATCAAGGGCGAGGAAATCGACATTCGTGTTTCGACCGTGCCGACCGTGTATGGCGAAAGTGTTTCCCTGCGGTTGCTGACGCGCGGAAAGATCTTCCTAAGCCTGGATAAACTGGGCTTTTCTGCATTGGAAGAGCAGGCCATCCGCGAGATCATTATCAAGCCGCATGGGATTTTCCTGGTCACGGGACCGACGGGTTCGGGCAAATCGACGTCGCTCTACGCGTTCCTGAGCAGCATCAATTCGGTGCACAAGCGGATCATCACGATCGAGGAGCCGGTGGAGTATGAGTTGAAGGGGATCAACCAGATCGCGGTGCGCTCGGACATCGGGCTGACATTCGCGATGGGCTTGCGGCACATTTTGCGGCAGGACCCGAACGTGATCATGGTGGGGGAAATCCGCGACCTGGAAACGGCGGAAATCGCCATTCGCGCCGCGCTGACCGGGCACTTGGTCTTCAGCACGCTGCACACCAACGACGCGCCCAGCGCCTTCACGCGTTTGATCGACATGGGCATCGAGCCGTTCCTGGTGGCGTCCTCTGTCGAGGCGGTGATGGCGCAACGCCTGGTTCGCAATATCTGTCCGCATTGCAAAGTGGAGCAGAAGGTGGAGCGCGATTACCTGCGCAAAATCGGATTTCCGGCCAATGAGATTGAAACCGCCAAATTCTGGCATGGCGCTGGCTGTGAAGAGTGCCGGCAACTGGGTTATCAGGGCCGGCAGGGCATCTACGAACTGCTGCTTTTGAACGAAACCATCCGGCCGTTGATCTTAAACCGGTCTCCGGCCTCGACGATTGCCACCAAGGCGATGGAGCTCGGGATGCGCACCTTGCGCACTGACGGGTGGAACAAGGTCAAGACGGGCAAGACCACCATTGAGGAGGTCTTGCGAGTGACGCAGATCGAGGAACACCTGGACGCTTTGAGTGACGATCCCAAAAGCAATTAACAGCAGCGATGCGGCAATATTCTAATACATCACCACGGAAAGCGGATTGCAACCGGCTGGAAAGCATGGCTTCCGCCGGGTCGCGGAAACTTTCAGCGAAAGGGTCCCAGGCACGATGAGCGCCGAATCCAGTCCGATGAAACCTTCCGTCCGGTGGGCCTGCCGCATAGCGGGCGTGTTGCTGCTGGTTTGCGCGGTCCCGGGGCTGGGGCTTATCTGCGCTCATGATTGGGCGATCCGCGAGCTTGCCCGGGTGATTCCTCACATCGCCACGCTTCTGCCAGCCGGAGTGGCCGCGCTGGTGGGTGAGATTTTCAGCACCTTTATTCTGCTCATGGCAGGCATCCGGCTGCTGCAGTTTTCCATGGGCAGGAAGGATCAGGCGGAGGAAACCACCCTGGCCACACAAGCGGTGCAGGTTCGGGTTGCCGGAGCCGGTCCGGTCGTGTCCTCCAGGCCGGTCCCACGCGCGCCCATCAAGCGGTGGCGTTCCTGCAACGTGTTGCAGGTGGGCGCCAATTCGCGAAAGCTTTGGGGCTTCGGCGCGGGCAAGCATGGCTTTTCCTTGAGCCGCGAACAGGCGGTCGCCGCGGCGGATCCGTTGCCGGCGAACCTCGTGGCCAAGGATTGGAAGACGCTGTTCCAGCCCAAGCTGAACATCGCGCTGTTGCCGGTGGACAAGGTGTTCCTGCGCGTGGCGCACCTGCCGGTGGGCCCTTTTGATGAGACGCTGGCGATGGTGGAACTGCAACTCGAGAAGGTTTCGCCGCTGCCCATCACCCAGATCGTCTGGAGCATTCAAATCCTGCCGCAACACCTCGAAAACCTGCAGACCGTGATTGTGATCATCGTCGCCCGCGACGTGGTGGATGAAATGCTCGGGGAACTCGAAGGGCAGGGCTACCTGGCGGATCGGCTCGAAGTGCCGCTGCTTGATCAATTGCAAGCGACGCCGATTACCGAGGACGGCGCCTGGATTTATCCCGGCAATGACACTGGCAAGTTTACCGCCCTGATAGCCTGGTGGTATGGTGGCGTGTTGCGCAGCCTGGGCCTGATCCACGTGCCCGCCGCGCAGAACCGGGGCGAATTGCTGGAGGAACAACTCAAGCAGATGACGTGGGCGGGGGAACTCGAAGGCTGGCTCGCCGCCGAACCGCACTGGCACCTTGTAGCCGATGAAGCGACGGCGCGCGTATGGCAGCCGATGTTTTTTTCGTGGCTGGGCGAGTCGGTGGACGTGGAATCGCCGATCTCATCCGCCGACCTCGCGGGGCTGACGGCCAATCGCGCGGCCCGTTCCGCGGACCGGGCGAACATGCTGCCGCTGGATTACGCGTTGCGGTATCGCCAGCAATTCTTCGACCGCCTTTGGATGCGTGGCTTGGGGACGGTGCTGGCGGCCTACCTTGTCGGGGTGCTGATTTATTTCATGCTGCTGGGAGTGCAGTCCTATCGGACCTCGAGCGTGGAGGCCGAGGTAAAGGGATTGAGCCGGTCGTACACGAATGCGCTGCAACTCAAGGCGCAGATGCAAATTCTCCAGGAACGGCAGGATTTGAAATACGCCTTTTTGGACTGCTGGAAAACCACAGCGGAATTGCTCCCGGAAAACCTTACGCTGACCTCGTTTGACTTCAAAGGTGGCCACACGCTGAGCCTGAACGGGACCGCGCCGGCCGACTCTAAGCTCGTATCGGACTTCAACAACGAGATGCGCAAAGCCGTGGCCACCAATGGCCAGCTTATGTTCAGCTCGGTGGAAATTGCCAACCGGCGCCTGAACCCGGATCGGACGACGGAGTCATGGACTTTTAGCTGCGAACTTGCGCGAGGGGAGAAGGAATGAAGGAGTACCTCGCCAAATTCAGCGCCCTCAAGCCGCAGGAACGGCGGTTTATCATCGTCGTGGCGGTCGGCATTTTTGTGGGTTTGAACTGGGCATTTGTGTGGCCTTATTGGGGGGATTTGGGACGGCAACAATTGAAGATGCATACGGCCGAGACGACTTTGTCGAAATACCGCGCGGAATTTGCGCGGACCAACCAATACATTGCCGCGATCAACAAAATCACCGCCAGCGAACGCGATGTCCCGGCTGAAGATCAGGCCATTCATTTTGATTCTTCCTACCGCGACCACGCGGTGGCGAACAAGGTGCTGATCATCAGCAGTTCCAGACCGAGCATTCATACCAACGAGTTTTTTATCGAGCACGAGGTCGGCGTAAACGTCCAGGCCAAGGAGAGCGATCTGGTGGACTTTCTTTGGAGTCTCGGCGATGGGGATTCATTGATCCGCGTGAAAGCCGTGGGATTGCACCCAGACCCGAGCCACCAGCAACTCGCCGCCGGCCTGACCATCGTCGCCAGCTACAAGCGAACGAAGCCCGGCCCGGTTTCGGCGGCCAAGCCTGCGGCAGCGCCTCCAACCACCCAGCCCAAGGTGCCGCCGCCTCCCAGCAAGGCTGCGTTGACCAACAAACCTGCGGGGCCCAAGACCGCCTCCATGACCAACAAAACGGCAACGCCCAATTTATTAAAACGACCGTGAAAACAACCTTACTGATCCTCATGTTGAGCGGCTTCGGCCTCTGGGCTCAAACGCCCGGCGGCGAGGCCGATGACGCGGCCAGCCGCGATGAAGTTCTGCGGCGTGCCGTCCGCGACACCATCGCCGCCGACAACACCGATCCAGTCCCCGGCAGCAGCGCCATTGCCCGCCCCGCCACTCGCAAAGCGATGTTGGCTGCGGCAGCGGCGACCAATGCCGCCCCCGCCGTCACGCCAGCCCTTGCGGAAGAGCCCTTCCCCGCTCGCACAACCACGCCGGCGGCAACCGACCCCGTTCCCGCGAGCAACCCGGTGGTGCCCGCTGTCCCGGCGTCCGGCACCAATCGTCCTGGACGGAGGTTCATGGGCAGTCCGTTGAACCCGGCCACCACAAATCTGCCGCCGGGTGCGTTTCCAGCGGTGCAACCAGGAGCCGTCACGGCCAATCCAGCCGTTCCGGCTGCGGCTCCCGCAAGTCCTCAGCCTGGGCAACTCCCATTTGCGGCCGTGCCCACGGCCATCCCGGCCTCACCCAAGGCGCCGGAGCCGATCCTTCAAGCGGGCGAAATTAATTTCCCCGCCATGGACATTAACCAAGTACTGGATTTCTACGCCATCCTCGTCGGACGCACAGTGCTGCGTCCCTCGGCGCTGCCGGGCGGGGTCATTACGCTCAAAACCCAAACGCCCCTGACCAAGACCGAAGCGATTGAGGCCCTGGATAGCGTGCTGGCGATGAATGGCATCACCATGATCCCCGTGGGGGATAAGTTCGTGAAAGCCCTGCCGGAAGGGCAGGTCATGACGGCGGCCACCAAGCCAAACGAAGGCAAGAAGGAAGATTTGCCAGAAGCGGGCCAATTCGTCTCCCGCACTGTGAGTCTGAAGTTTGCCAAGCCAACTGAACTGCAGCCGATTTTGCAGGGCTTCGCCAAAATCCCCAATTCCATCCTGGCCGTGGACTCGGCGGGAATCCTGATTATCCGCGATTACGCCGAAAACGTGAAGCGCATGCTGGAACTGATCGAACAACTCGATGTCACCGTGCCGCTGGATTACATCTCGCAGGTGATTCCGATCAAATATGCGCTGGCGAGCGACATCGCGAGCGCGTTGGGGAGCCTTGGCGGTGGAACGGGAACGAGCATCGGTCATTCAGCGGCCAGCGCGGGTGGTGCTGTGGGCGGGAGCCGTTTGGGCAGCCCCGGTGGATTTGGCAGCCCGGGGAGCGGCGGGTTTGGCAGCCCCGGTGGCTTTAACACACCAGGAACGCCGGGGTATAATCCCGGTGGGGTCGGGACGCCTGGCATCGGCACTCCTGGTGCCGGTGCACGCACAACCAGCTTCCAGGATCGCCTGAACCAAATTGTCAGACGGGCATCGTCCGCAGGCGAATTTCAAGTGCTTGGCCAGACGAAAATCATCGCCGACGAGCGAACGAACTCGCTGCTGGTCTTCGCGAGCAAGCAGGACATGGACATGATCACGAACATCATCGGCAAGCTGGACGTTGTGCTGGCCCAGGTGCTGATCGAAGCAATCATCATGGAAGTTACGCTGAGCGACGACGAGACGCTCGGTTTGAGCTATGTGCAAACCGGCGCAAGCACACCAGGCAATTATTTCAGCGGCATCGGCGCCGTCAAGAACGGGTCATTCCTCAGCCCGGGCAACTTTATGGGCACTGCCACCAACGCGGCGAACGGGCTGCCGGGCGGCCTCAGTTACTTTGCCCAATTTGGCAATGATTTCCAGGCCACGTTGACGGCCATTGCCGACAACCACAAGGTGAAGGTGTTGTCGCGGCCGCGAATCCAGACCTCCCACGCCGTGCCGGCCTCGCTGCAGATCGGCGATACGGTGCCTTATGTCACCGGCACGTACTTCAATGGAATCAATGGGACGCCCAACTCCCAATACCAGCAGACTTTCGTCGGCATCAACCTTCAGGTGACGCCGTTGATCAATCCGGATGGCTTGGTGGTGATGGACATCACGCAGGACATCCAGCAACTCGGCACACCCACGGTCATCGATGGAAATCCCGTGCCCACTACGACCAAGCGCACTGCGCAGGCCAAGGTGTCCGTGCGGGACCGTGACACGATCATGCTGGGCGGGTTCATCAGCGAGACCAAGACCAAGGACATTTCGGGGGTCCCAATCTTGAAGGACATACCCGTTTTGGGCTACCTGTTCCGGAGCACTGGCCACACTGGCAAGCGCGTCGAGCTGGTGGTCTTGATTCGTCCCACCGTGCTGCCGAACCCCGGCGACGCGGCATTGGTGGCATTTCAGGAGCAAAAGAAAATGCCGGCAGTGCGCAGGGCCTTGCAAGAAGACGATGCCGCCGAAAGCAAACGGGTCCAGGATGCCGACCGGGCGGACTCCAAGGCGAAGGCCAAAGGCAAGAACAAGGATAAAGACAAGGATCCAGACGACATGAAGTTTTAGTCTATGCGTGCTTTCCTCAACCAACCCGGTCGGGAAGCTGCGGGCTGTCGCGCTGGTGCTCGCAGGTTTGCCTCACTGTTGATCGTATTGGTGTTTTCGCTGGCGCTTTCGCGCACTCATGCTGCCGTTATCACCAGCGCGTCGGCTGACGCCATTAACCAGGCCTTGCTGAACGCCGCCAACGGGGAAACCATCAGTTTGCAGTTTAATGGCGACGTTCTTCTCAATACCACCTTGTCTTTCTCGTCGAGTAATATCGTCATCGACGCCACGGGCTTCAACGTGACGCTGGACGGCGGTGGAACAATACCGATATTCATGGTTCCCGCCGGGCTGAATTGCCTCGTCCGGAATGTGGGCTTTATTCGAGGCAGCAATATCGGAACGGCCGGCATCGCGGGCACACAGGGAGGCACAGGGAGCAACGGCAACGGCCAGGCCGGCGGACCAGGAGGTAACGGTTTTGATGCTCAAGGAGGAGGAATACTCAACCAAGGAACTTTAGCGCTGGTTAATTGTGTCGTAGGAACAAATGTTGCCACGGGCGGCGTCGGTGGCTCCGGGGGCAATGGCGGCAATGGCACTTTTGCTGGTAACGGTGGGCCGGGTGGCGTCGGTGGCAACGGATATGGTGGAGGCATTTATAATGACGCCTCCGGGATCCTTGTCCTGAGTAATTGTACCGTCACGGGCAACGCTGCTTTTGGAGCGAATGGAGGACCAGGTGGCACCAATGGGGCAGGAGGGGGGAGCACATTTTCCGGGAGTGGAGGCGTTGGAGGCGCAGGTTCAGGCGCGGGTATTTATAATCTCGGCATGTTAACTATCTGGAACAGCACCTTTGAGAGCAATTCCGCCGTCAGTGGCGCAAGTCAGGCCGTCGGCGCAAACCCAAGCAACGGGCGGGGTCTGAATGGATTGCCAGGAACGGTCTGTCGAGGAGCGAGTGTCTTTAACCAGGGAACCGGCGCGGCTATCAACTGCACTTTCTTTGGGAACGTCGCGGTCGGCGGAACCGGCGGCAATGGCGGCGGCGGGTTTCCGAACGGCAACGGTGGCAACGGTGGCAACGCCTCTGGAGGAGCGATCTACAACGCCGGTGGTCTTTTCAGCGTCACCAATTGCACCTTTGCGGCCAGTATGGCCATTGGTGGCACCAACGGCGCTGCCGGGGGCAGCGGCGCGACAGCGGGCGCTCTGGGTTCAAGTTTGGGAAATAACCTTGCCAATAACGCGGGAGCCACTTTCCAACTCAAAAATACGCTGCTCACCAACAACTCGGTGATTATCCCCGGCACCGTTGCTTCGGGAACCTTCGTGGATCAAGGCAACAATCTTAGTTCGGATGCCACCCCGGCTTTTACCGCGGTGAACAGCCACAACAATGTAAACCCTCGCCTCCAGGCCTTGGCCAATAATGGCGGTCCCACACTGACCATGGCCTTGCTATCCGGAAGTGCCGCCATTAGCCATGCGGACAGCACGGCGGCTCCGCCTTTCGATCAACGCGGCTTTGCGCGTAAAATTGCGACGGGGCCTGACATTGGGGCGTATGAGTCCGGGGCCAGCAGCAATAACATCTTCAGTATCTCCGGGGTCGTGACCACCGACGGCAGCAGCCCGGTAGGCGGCGTGAGTGTGAGCGCGGCCGGTTTGATTTCCACCACCACCGACACCAGCGGCCGGTACACTTTTGGCAGCCTGGTTTCGAACGCTTACACCTTGAACGTCCAACCGTCGGGGTTTTTTGCGCCTGCCAGCATGTCAGTCACTGTAGGACCGACCAATGCCACCAACGCCAATTTTGTGGCGTCCCCCCTGGGTAGGAGCAACCTCAATGGGTTCGCTTCCGTAACCGTGTCAACCAACTCGACTCGCAGCAATCGCCTCATTCAGTTTTCCTTCAGCGTGCTCACCAACTCCCTTTCGGCAAATCGCGCTTACTTTCTCGAGGCTTCGACCAACCTGGCGAGCCCAACGAACTGGCAGGTGATCGCGAGCAACGTTCCCACCGGGACGAATCTTTTTACGCTGACCATCACGAATCAATTTACCAACAATTTCTTCAGTATTCCCATCACGAACGGTTTCACCAATTCCCCAAGGCTGTTCCTTCGGACCGTCACGCCCTGATCGATTTGCGAGTTGACCACCGGCGGAGAGGAGATTTAACTCCTGCCATGCGAAAGCTTGCGTGCGTGTTGATCAGCGGGGCAATGCTGGCCGGTTGTGCCTGGCCGTGGCAGGCACACCGTCCGCCGGCGGGCGGAATGGCGGGTGCGACACCGACCAATGCGCCGCCGGACAACCCCAAATTCATCGTTACCCCGGAAACCACGCCGGTCGGAAAAGTGGTGCGGGTGAACGACAACGCGCGGTTCGCGGTGTTGAATTTTCCAGTTGGCACGATGCCGGGCATGGAGCAGCGGTTGAATGTGTACCGGCACGGATTGAAAGTGGGCGAGGTGAAAGTGACCGGCCCGCAGCAGGACGACAACACCGTGGCGGACATTGTTACCGGCGAAGTGCAGGTGGGGGACGAGTTGAGGAGTAACTAAAGCGGCCTTCGGATTCGGCTCCACTGCGCGGAGCGGCGAGCCCGTCGGTTATTTCGTAGCGCCTGCGGCTTTGCCGGCAGCTTGCTTTTGATAGGGGGAATGGAGGTTGAAATAGATCCCGCACAAGGGACGTTCTTCGTCCGTCTGGCTCAGGATGATGGTGACCTGGCGATCGAGGGCGATGCCGTGACGGAGGTTGGGGCCGCGCGTTTCATAAGCCTTAATCGCCTTTTGCATCAGCGACACCAGGGATTCCTCGAACCGGTCGGGTGTCTTGTCGATGCAGACGATGAATTTATCATAGGCTTTGAGCGCCTCTTCCATCTCGCGTTTGAAATTCTCAACGGTCACAAAGCTACCATAGCGGGAGGCTGGCCAAAGTTAAAGTCGAATTTCTAGGAAGCTTTGAAGCGCCGAACAATCCAGTCCACGTAACCTGTAGCAGCCGATGCGAGGAGGCTCCTGCTTTCCTTTTCAAAGAGATCGGAGCCTCCCCGCGTCGGGAGAGAGTCAAATGTCTTCAGACTCCGCAGATCGTGTTTTCGCATAACTGCGTTCGCCAAACAATGCCGTGCCCACGCGGATCAATGTCGCCCCTTCCTCGATGGCCACCTCGAAATCCGCGCTCATGCCCATGCTCAGGATGGGCAGGGGAGCGCCCAGGAGTTGTTCGCATTGTTCCTTGAGTTGGCGCAACTGGCGGAAGACGGGACGCACTTTTTCGGGATTCGCCGCCCACGGTGCAACGGTCATCAGCCCGTGGATCTCAATTTTCTTCAAGGCGTTGATCTGCTCCAGTTCACTCAACAAGCGGCCGGGCGGATATCCAAACTTGCTGGATTCTCCGGCGATGTTCACCTCAAGAAGGATGGGCAAGGTTTTGGCCTGCTTGCCGGCCCACTTGTCGATTTCCTGCGCGAGCGGCAGACTGTCAACGCTCTGGATCATCTCGAAAAGTTGGACCGCGTCCCGGCACTTGTTGGATTGCAGATGGCCGATCATGTGCCAGCGGAGGTGACCCGGACATTGGGGGATTTTGGCCTTGGCCTCCTGCACGCGGTTCTCACCGAAAAGGCTCAGCCCGAGATCTGCAGCGGCGCGGACGGTTTCCGGCAGCTGGCTCTTGCTGACGGCCTGAAGCGTGACCGACGACGGATCGCGCCCGGCGCGCTGGCAGGCGGCTTCGATGCGCTTTTGTAACTGATTTAGATTTGCTGCCAAATCCATGCCCAAAGTTAGCCACATTTGGAAGCGGATGAAACAGGGAATTTGAAATACCAAGCACCAACAGCCAAGCTCCAGAAAAGCTCCAAAGCAGCAAGCTCCAATGAAGTGACAGCATCATCATGATTGGAGCTTGAGACTTGGTGTTTCTCTGGAGCTTGGTGCTTGGTATTGCTTTGGGCTTGCTTTGCTCAGGTGTAGGCGGCAAAACCGGACGCGTCATGGCAAAGAACTACTGGCTGGTGAAATCGGAACCGGAGTCGTATTCCTGGGCAATGTTCGTCAAGGATGGCAGAACTGCGTGGACGGGCGTGAGGAACTTTCAAGCGCGCAATAATCTTCGCGCCATGAAGCAGGGCGACGAGGTGTTGTTTTATCACAGCGTGAGTGAAAAACAGGTCGTGGGAATCGCCCGCGTGGCGAAGGAAGCCTATGCGGACCCCACCGCCAGGGAAGGGGACTGGTCAGCGGTGGACCTCGAGCCCGAGGTGGCGTTGAAAGAGCCCGTGACGCTCGAAACCATTAAAGCAGATAAAATCCTCAAGGAAATTCCACTCGTGCGACACTCGCGCCTGTCGGTTACGCCATTGGCAGCGGCGGCGTTTGAACGGTTTCTGGAATTGGGAAAGCCGTTACGAAAATAATTCCAGCCAAACCGGCGCGGTGAGCGCCATGCGAATGACGTCCCGCCACTTGTCCTGAATCCGGGTTTCTTCGAGGAAAACGCCCTCCAGTTCAAAACCAAATTTGCCGTTCAGGTTGAGGTTTCGAATATTGATGTCCAGCGAGTGCAGGTAAACCTTTTTGTACTTCCGCACGACGAAAACATGATACAGAAAAAGGAAGGTGGCGCGTTTGCCGATGCCCTTGCCATGCATGTCCGGGTCGCCCACGAGCTTTCGCATCTCCAAACGCCCGGATTCAGGGTCGATGTTTTCGGCGCCAATGATTCCGGCAAAATTCTTTTCGTGAAAAATGGAAAAATACTCGCAATTGGGTGATTGAAAGTAGCGGACCAATTCCTTTTCCGAATCGGGGAACCGGGGGTAAAAGCTTTGGCGGGTGGCGGGCGCGCGAAGCCAGTTCGCGATTTTAGGGATCAGGGCGACATCCATGGGCGTGATAACGACCTGTTGGAGATCAAGCCGCTTCGCTGACGCCCAATCGTCTCGCACGTCCTTGATCGTAAAGATCCGGTTGTAATACTCCACCTGCTTGTCGGCGCCGCTGCCTTTTTGCATCACGTTGTCGAGCAAATGACCGGCGACACTGAGGACGTCCGCCTTGTCCACGCCGTAGTTGATCAACTCATTGTAAAACCCCTTGGCGACGAGCTTGAGCATCTGCTCATGATACTTGCGCATCGCACTCCCGGATTCTTCTTGCTCGGGCATAGGATTTATTTGTAACGGAGGATTGGCGGGAGCGCAACCTTGTGAAAACCCCAAACATCAGAAAAGCTCCCAATAGCAAACTTCAAGCGACCTGGAAGCGCTTGCCAGAACGTTTCTTGGGAGCTAGAGTGTCCATGATTTTGGAAGGGTGGAGAGTCGCTTCCGGCGCGAGCCGGGGGAGGAAAGTCCGAACTCCATAGGGCGCGATGCCGCGTAACCCTTGCCGCAGGGCAGGGGATACACGCGGGAGGAAGGCCGAAATGCCTTTCGACGGAAAGTGCCGCAGAAACTTAAACCGCCGCCGGCTTTAGCTGGCGGTAAGGGTGAAAAGGTGGGGTAAGAGCCCACCGCTCCAAGAGTAATCGCGGAGGCACGGAAAACCCCATCGGGTGCAAGGCCAAATAGGAAACCGAGGAGCGGCCCGCTCCGCGCCTCGTCGAAAGGCGAGGCAGGTTTCGGGTATTGGCTGCTCAGACAAATGATTCTCTCCCTCGCCCTTTAACAGGCGGGGCAGACAAAATTCGGCTTACAGCCCTTCCAAAATCACTCCCTAAGGGAGAAATCGCCAGGCACCAACAACCAAGCTCCAGAAAAACACCAACTCCCAATCACCAACCAGATGGCTTGTTAGTTGGAGTTTGGTGTTTGGAACTTCTCTGGTGTTTGGTTGTTGGTGCTTGGAGGTTGCTTGGCCTCCGCTAAGCCGGGCCATTTTGAAAAGCTTCAGCAACCAATTGCTTCTGCTCCTCCCGATGCGAACTGGCCGAGCCCGTGGCCGGGCTCGCGGACGGCGGACGAAAGATTCCCCGGAATGGAAAGCGGCCAAAAATAATTTCACCCAGTTTAACGCGCATGTAACGCCAGGCGCCCATGTTCTTGGGCTCTTCCTGGACCCAAAATGCCGGGGTGCCCGGACGATAAGCGGCCAGCACAGCCTCCAGCCATTCCGGTTTGAAGGGATAAAGCTGTTCGAGCCGGATAATGGCCACATCATCGCGCTTTAAATCAGCCCGCTTTTTCTCGAGATCATAATAGACCCGGCCGGTGCAAAGCAGGATGCGCTGAATCCTGGCAGCTTCGCCCTCGTCAGGAATGATGCGTTTAAACCCGCCATTCGCGAGATCGGACCGGCCGGATGCAACGTGCGGATCACGCAGCAGTCCCTTGGGCGTCATGATCACCAGGGGCTTGCGCCAGCGCCGGATGACTTGACGGCGAAGGACATGGAAATACTGGGCCGCCGTGGTCGGGTACACCACCTGGATGTTGTGTTCCGCCGCCAGTGCGAGGAAGCGTTCCAACCGGGCGCTCGAATGTTCGGGCCCGCTGCCTTCGAATCCGTGCGGCAGCAACAGCACCAATCCTGAGAGTCGTCGCCATTTATCTTCAGCGCTGGTGATGAATTGGTCGATGATAACCTGCGCGGCATTGGCGAAATCGCCGTATTGAGATTCCCAGAGAATCAACCCATCCGGATAATCCAGGCTATAACCGTAATCAAACCCAAGCACGCCGGCCTCGGACAGAGGGCTGTTGATAATGTCCACCGGCGCCTGGTTGGAACCAAGGTGTTGCAGCGGAATCCATGGGTGGCCGTCTTCGTAATCGTAAAGGATCGCGTGACGCTGGCTGAATGTGCCGCGGCCACTGTCCTGTCCGCTCAGGCGCACACGATGGCCTTCCAGCGCCAGACTGGCGAAGGCCAGCGACTCCGCCGCCGACCAATCAATCGGGTGCCTGCCGTCAGCCATTTCGCGGCGCGTGTTTAAAAAGCGTTGTAATTTTGGATGCGCCCGGAACTCCCGCGGCAACTCCGTTTGTTTCAGCAGCAACGAGGAAGCTTGCTCGGGCGCGATGCCGGTCGGCGGGTCCTGATCAGGCTCGTTTCCGCCGGTGTAACCTTTCCAAACCCCGCGCAGCCCTTCGGTTGGCGGTTGATATCCGGGGCTGGTGGCGACGGACAATTCCTTTTCGAGAATGTCGCGGCGTTGAGCGGCGATGGCGTCGGCTTCTTCGCGCGTAATTTCGTTGAGCTTGAGCAAGTGTTCGAGATACCCCTCCCGCACCGGCTTTCGCTTTTCGATGGCGCGATACAGAGTCGGCTGAGTAAAGGAGGGTTCGTCGCCCTCGTTATGGCCCAGGCGGCGGTACGCATACATGTCGATGATCACGTCCCGCTGAAAGGTCGCCCGAAAGTCCATGGCCAGTCGGACCACTTGGGCGACCGCCTCGGGATCTTCGCCGTTCACATGGAAGATGGGGCCTTGGACCATTTTCGCCACATCGGTGGCGTACACGCTGGATCGGCCTTCCTCGGGGGACGTGGTGAAGCCGATCTGGTTGTTGAGAATGACATGAAGCGTCCCGCCCACGGAATAGCCGGGCAGCCGGTTCAAATTCAACGTTTCCTGAATGATCCCCTCGGCGGCGAAGGCGGCGTCGCCATGAATCAGCAGCGACATGCCCCGCGAGCGCCGGGTGTCCCGGGCGCGGTCCTGCTTCGCGCGCGTCCGGCCAAGCGCGACTGGGTTGACGAATTCCAGATGGCTGGGATTGAAACACAACGAGAGATGGATTTTCCGCCCGGAAGCAGTCTGCCAGTCGCCGCTGTAGCCGAGATGATACTTGACGTCGCCGCGGCCAGTGTAAAGGTGCGGATCGGCATCGGCGAATTCGCGGAAAATTTCACGCGGACTTTTGCCGATGATGTTCGCGAGCACGTTCAAACGCCCGCGATGAGCCATGCCGAGCACGATTTCTTCGATCCCCTGTTCGCCGGCTTTTTCAAGAGCGAGATCCAGCAGCGGAATCAGGCTTTCCGAACCTTCCAGCGAAAACGTTTTCGCGCCGACGAATTTTTTGCGGATGAATTCCTCGAACGTCACCGCATCAGTGAGGCGGGTCAGGATGCGCAGTTGTTCCGGACGGCTCAGTTGCAGGCGGTTTTCGGTCGGCTCCATCCGTTCGCGCAGCCAGCGCCGGATCGCGAGGTCGTCGATGTACGTGTATTGCACCCCGATTGACTGGCAGTAGGTGTTGCGCAATTTCTCGATGATCTGGCGCACCGTCAGCGGCCCCGGGTAGGGCAGGTTATCGGTGAAAACCTGTCGATCAAGATCGGCTTCGCTCAACCCGTGAAAGGCAGGATCGAGTTCGGGCGGGGCAGGGCGGGGTTGCCCCAGCGGATCAATGCGGGCAATCATGTGGCCCCGCACACGATAACTCCGGATCAACTGACTCACGCGGTCCTGAAAATCCGTCGCCCGGGTTTCCGGTCGGGAAAAATCTTTCGAACCGTCACCGGGAACCGGATTAAACAGGGTCGAAGGACGAAAGGACGGGCCAAGTCGAGGCTGAGTCGTCGGAGCCTCGCCGTTTAAAAACGCCCTGAAATAACTCCTCCATTCGGGAGCGACCGAGTTTGGGTCGCGCGAATAGTCGGAGTACAAATCCTCCAGAAACGCCAGGTTGAGGCTGTCGGGCGATTCAGTTGTTTTCATGAATGACTGTAACTTAATTGGATGCGACGCACCGCATTGAGGATTCAAAACCTTAAACCAAAGTTGCGAGCCTGCCTGCGTTATTTGACCTGCAGATTCGAAACCACTTCGCGGACGCCTTCGGTATCCATGGCCAGCGTAATCGCCTTTTGAATGTTTTCCGGGGACGAGGCGGTGCCGGACAATGTAACCAAGCCATCGGTGGTGCTCACCGAAATGCTCAAGGCGGAGAGATCCTTGTCCGCGATCAACTTGCCTTTGATGGTCGCGGTGATGCGCGCGTCCGAGGCCGCATCGGCAATGGCTGTTCCAGCGTCCTGGGCTTTGCGGCGGATCACCCTGCCGCTATTGGCCAATTCGTTTTTGATGTTGTCCGGAGTCAAGCCCCACGAATTGAATTTCTCTCTGGCGGCGCCTCCGGCCTCTTTCGCCCCGGTTTCGATGCGATCCTTCGCCTCCTGGGCGGTCGGATTCCTGCGTTCATCGGCGTAATACCAAATCACCGCCCCGACAATCAAAACTCCGAAGATAAGTCCAAAGAAGAAAGATCTCATACCGTAATTCCGATTAAAGCTAACTGGTCTGGAACGGAAGTCAAACTGTGGTTCAAAAGGAGATGCAAGCGCGGACATTCCCTTCCGCCTGGACGTAGCACGTCAAAGCGGGCAGGAATGTCCGCGCTCCGCCTTCGATGGCTGAAGCACTGGTTCAGACGGAACGCATTGTGACGTGGCGTTGCCTTGACCTTCCCCGCGCTCTGACTGGATAGTATTAAGCATGCAATTGGCCGCGGCACAAACCCGCCAAACCGACGACTCCGCAGGAAGCGGCTTTTCCCGTCCATCTCGAAAGAGCGCCGCACTCGCATTGCTTCTGATTGTTCTCGTTGGCTGGGCTTTCCTCCCGGCCTTGCACAACGGATTCGTGAATTTCGATGACGAGGAATATGTCGTCGGAAACGCGCACGTCAAAGCAGGCTTGACCTGGGACGGTGTGCGGTGGGCTTTCACGAGCACGGCGGCGGGCAATTGGCATCCGCTCACCTGGCTGTCGCACATGCTGGATTGCGAATTGTTCGGGCTGAACCCGTGGGGACATCACTTGACAAGCCTGATGCTGCACGCCGCCAACGCGCTGCTTGTGTTTTTTGTCTTCTCGCGAATGACCGGAGCAATTTGGCGCAGTTTTTTTGTTGCCGCAATTTTCGCCGTGCATCCTTTGCGGGTTGAATCGGTCGCCTGGGCATCGGAGCGCAAGGATGTGCTGAGCCTGCTGTTTTGGATGCTCACGTTGTGGAGTTACTTCCGTTATGCCATTGAGTCCAAAGTCCAGGGTCCAAAGTCCAAGCTCTGGTACGGGCTGGCGCTGTTTTGCTTTGCATTGGGGCTAATGGCAAAGCCCTCTTTGGTGGTGTTGCCGTTGGTTCTATTGTTACTCGATTTCTGGCCCCTCAAGCGCAGTTCTGTTTCCAAACTGTTCCTCGAGAAAGCGCCATTTTTCATCCTCGCCGCCGCGTCGAGTCTCGTGACGTTCTTCGCGCAAAAGCGGGGCGGAGCGGTTGTGGCGATGGATCATTTGCCGTTGAGTGCGCGCTTGGAGAACACGGTCGTTTCGTACGTTCGTTATCTTGGAAAGATATTTTGGCCGGCGGACCTGTCGGTCTTTTACCCGCTGCCGGCTCATTGGCCAATTGGGACGGTCGTGCTCTGCGGCATGCTGTTGCTCGGAATTTCCACGGGCGCTGTGCTCTTGCGCGGGCATCGGCCTTTTTTGGCGGTCGGATGGTTTTGGTTCGTTGGAACGCTCGTGCCGGTGATCGGGTTGGTGCAGGTGGGCGAACAGTCCATGGCCGACCGTTACAGCTACATTTCGGGCCTCGGTGTGCTGCTGATGATTGCCTGGGGCATTCCAGAACTCACCGGATATTTTCGGATTGGACTGGTTGCCAGCGCCACCATGGCGGGAATCATCGCGCTGTGCGCTGCGACGCGCCAGCAAGTCGGCTATTGGAAGGACAGCGAAACGCTCTTCCGTCATGCTCTGGCGGTCAGCGAAGATAACTACGGCGCGCGCGTTGACCTGGGCAACGCGCTGTTGAGCCAGGGACGGACCGACGAGGCCATCCTTCAATTTCGGGAAGCCGTTCGATTAAGGCCGGAACTCCCGCTGCCTCACGACCGTCTGGCCACCGCTCTGCACGCCAGGGGGCGGCTTGATGAGGCCATTGAGCAGTTCGAAGAGATACTGAAACTGAAACCCAGCGAGGCTGCCGCGCACAATGAAATCGGGGCCATCCTTTTTGGCCAGGGGCACTTGAACGAGGCCATCGACCATTATCGCGAAGCGGCCAGGCTGAATCCGAACGCAGCCGCGACCCACTACAATTGGGGCATTGCTTTATGTTACCAGGGCCGCTACAGCGAAGCCGTCGGCCAGTTGGGAGAGGCTGTAGTGTTGGAGCCAGACAATGCCCGCGCACATTATAATCTGGGCATCGCGTTGTCGCGCACTGGCCGCGTGGATGAGGCGATCCGCGAGTTTGGCGCGGCGCTGGTGCTCGAACCAAAGGCGCCGAAAACGCACTACCAACTCGGGCTGGCTTTGACCCAGGCGGGCCGCCGGGAAGAGGCCATTGCGCAATTTCGCGCCGCCTTGACGTTGCAACCGGGCTACGCCGAAGCGGCGAAGGAATTGGAGAAACTTGCCGCGCCTCACTGAAGTGCGGAGCTCTGCGCTCCGCCAATGAGCAAGGCATTTCCATTACTCGGGGATCGCAATTTCAATTGACAAAAATCGCCTGCTAAACAACCTTTGCGCCAGCCTCAGGCTCCGCTCGCAAGAGCAGAGCATCCCACGAGGCTGCGGGGGCCCCGGAGGGGCCCCTCCTTTTAACCAAGTCTTCCACTCCTATTTCGAGTGTAAGGTTTTCAATTCTTCTTCGACCAATCTGCAACTATGAATGCATTTTGTAAAACCCACACGGTTGCCAGTTGGATCTTTCAATTGATTGCGGCCGGCATTTTGTTGCAAACCCTTTTCTTCAAATTCACGGCGGCCCCCGAATCGGTTTACATATTCACGACCCTTGGGATGGAGCCTTGGGGCCGCATCGGCACCGGTGTAGTGGAATTAATCGCATCAGTTCTATTGTTGACGCCCAGAACCGTGCCATGGGGCGCGATGCTGGCGTTGGGTGTCATGAGCGGAGCCATTATGGGCCATCTCACGAAACTGGGCATCGTGGTAATGGACGATGGCGGATTGCTGTTCGCGTTGGCCCTGATCGTGTTCGGCTCCTGCCTGATCGTGCTTTTTCTCCGACGCCGGCAAATCCCGGTCATTGGAACGGCATTTGCGCCCGCTGCATCGGCCAGCCAATCCTTCGACCGCTGAAATCTCTGAACCAGTGCGCCATGTCCCCAACTCCGAACTGCGAATCCATGGAAGACCTGGTGGAGGAATACTACCAGGTGCTCTACCGTTTTGCCTTCAGCTTGAGCCGCAACCCGGTCGATGCCGCCGATCTGACTCAGGAAACCTTCTATATCGCCCAAACCAAGATCCATCAATTGCGCAACCTGGCGAAGGTGAAGACTTGGTTATTCACGACGTTGATGCGTGAATTCCTGCAAAAGCGCCGGCACGAAAAGAAGTTTTCCAAATTCAAATTGGAGGAGGTCGAGGAGGAACTCCCGAACATCACGTCGGATCACGTCGTGCGATTGGATTCCCGGTTTGTCGTGGCTGCGTTGCATTCACTGGATGAAAGTTTCCGCGCGCCGCTCTCGCTGTTTTACCTTGACGGCATTGCGTACAAGGAAATCGCCCGGGTTTTGAAGCTGCCGATTGGCACGGTGATGTCGAGGCTCGCGCGCGGGAAGGAGCAACTCCGGCGCAAGCTGGCCGTGGTGGTGCAGGAACGAGAATGCACTGTCGGGGCAGGGGAGCTGGCCGTGAATGCGGCGTGTTTGAATTGACTTTCCAATTCTGCCGGCGAAGTGCGAGACAAGCTTCAGGCTGCGAACGGCGGTTACGAACTGAATTCACGCGCTCTCATCGAAGGCGGGCAGGCCATCGATGCTCTTTTGGTTTTTGACGGCGCGATATTCTGCCAGCTTCTCCTGACCATGATTGGCCGCCCAACGGTCGAGTGTGTCCCGCTGATTTCGAAAATCGAACATCGGCACCGCGTAGCCGCAGGAAGTTGAAACTCGCGTGATGGTCATGTGAACGAACGCCCGGGTGCCGGGATTTGCCGGAAAGCGGACAGCAAACTCATCAAAGCGGTCGTGCCCGGGGACAATGATCCGGCCGTGTCCGTGCAGTCGGACAATTTTCGGTGGGCCGTCAAACGCGCAGAACATGATTACGATGCGGCCATTCTCACGCAGATGGGCTGCGGTTTCAGCGCCGCTGCCCGTGTAATCCTGATAGACCGCCTCCAACGGCCCGAGAATGCGGAAAGACTCGCCACCCTTGGGAGACACATTGACATGGCCGTCCTCGCAGAGAGGCGCCGTTGCCACAAAGAAAACACGCTGCTGGGCAATCCAGGCCGCAAGTTCAGGATCGATGTTTTCGCATTGCTTGCTCATGAACGCCGCGGTTGAGGGACACGTAACTTTACAGAGCTAGCATAACTGACCGGACCTAACAAGCGCAGTCGCTGGCAACATGTGCCGGAGCGACGAAGCATCGGGCGAGAGGATGTTTCGTTATCCACCCGGCAGAAGTCGCAGCGCCAACGGCTTGATCTAATCGACATGCTTCTCAATGATGCGCCCAGCCAATACGGGCCAGGACGCCTCCTTTTGCACGTCATAAACGAACGGAGCGACACACGTCGAAGGCATGTCGTCGATGATAATATCCGGTTTGGCGCTGAAGCCCTCGAAGAAATCAGCCAGCCGATGAAGCGCCGCGACATTGCGGCAGTAGTCCGCGCCGTTGGTGGACCACAGAAAAAGATGGCAGCCCGCATCCCGCAAGCGTTGCAAACCTTCCCGTGCTCCTTCCAGCAACTTCCCGTTGGCATCCACCAACGTCAGATCGACATCCACAAAAACATTGGCGTTCTTCATCCATGCGACCTTACGTTCTTTCGCTGGCAAGGCCAACTTGGAATCGGGCCCGGCCGGCTGCGCATCTCGCGGCTATGTAGCGACACGCTTCCAACGCGTCAGGGTGGCATTCTGCCGCCGAATTTGGTGCCATTATCGGCGGCCAGGTCCGCTGCAAGGATTTTCCTAATGCCGGCGAAAAAAGCCTCGGCCATTTGTTGATCGCCCTCAGTCGTGAAATGCACCGGATCGGTGAACTTCCGGTGGTCGCCGTCCAAATGAGGATGGGTGTCAACGAAGCAGACTTCCGGATGTTCCTGTGTCAACTGTTCGAGGATCGCGGTCTGAACTTCATTGGCCTTGATCTGCCAGTCGATCAGCGGCGTCGTGCGGCGATAGAAATCAATGACCCGCGAATCGCTCCGCGCATTAATCGCCATGGAATAATCGGCCAGGACAAGACGAATTCGGTTCGTAACCGCGAAGTCGATGAGTTGACGATAGGCGGCGGCGCATTCGGTTTGCAATGCGTTCGTTACCGCCGGGATTCCGGCCAGCTCCACTTTGTGCCGCTGGTTGAACCGAAAAATTTTGAACCCGTATTCGGCTTCACCGAGTAGCTTGAGCGGGCGATCTTTCAGCACGGGCTGATTCCTGGCAAAGGCGCGCGGTAATGATTCCGAAATCAAGTGGAAGCCGTTCAATCCATGATAGGAGAGAATCATGTCCGGCTTCAGCGGGAGAATATCCGTGGCCAGGCGGGCAAGGTTGTTTTTCAAATCGTACGCCGGAATCCCGGCATTGATGACCTCAACGCGTTGGCGCAACTTGAGCCGCTCTTGGATCATCTGCTCCAGCAACTCCGGCCAGGGCCGGTCGTCTGCGGTCACGCCGAGGCCGAAGGTGGTGGATTCGCCCAGGGCCACAATGCGGTACGCGCCGCCTTTTTCTTCGGAGATTTCCGGGCCGCGAAAGCCTTTGCGGTTGATGGTGATTGCGTTTTGAAAATACCTGGCGCGGGTGGCGGGCCGCAAAACAAATGGCAGAACGCTTCGCGGGTCAGGCATGAAAATGGTCCGCGACAAAAAACCATACTGTTCCCGGCATGCGTGCGACCACCGCTCGTAAGCGATGGGATGGCGGCTGCCGATTTCGAATGAATAATATCCGCGGCTCGGGTCGGTCGCCGTCACGGCCAGCCAGCGGATGATTAAATCGGACGCCGGCAGAATGACGACCAGCAAGATCAGGGTATTGATCGCAACCACCCCGAAAGCGCCCAGGCGGAACCAGACCTGGCAAAGGACCAGCAGGCAGAGAAGCACGGCCAACCCGGCATGGAATGCGCCGCGCTGATTCTGCAGGTAACCACCGATCAGCCAAATCCAGCTTCCGCACAAAGCCCACACCATTGCCGGAGCGCGCCAGTTCCGCTTCGCCCCTGCTTCGTCCACTCTGGCCCGCGTCAATCCGACGCAAGCAGCGACCAGCCACCCCAAGGCGCCGTAGTAATTGTCCCAGGCGCGGCTGGCCAGCAGCAAACTGACCGTGGCCAGCGCCGTGCCCAGCCAGACGAGGCGACGACACCAAACGAGGCCTCCGTTTCCACCCCGCATCCCGCTTACCTGCGCAACGGCAATCGCAAAGATAACCAAAACAAGACCAACGATGACTGCCAAGGGTGCCTGGCCCCAAATCGCCATGACCACAGCGCAGCTTGCCAGGAGTAATTGCGCCAGCCCTCGGAGTAGCGCGGCCAGACTCACGACGAAGTTTGTCCTTGTCCCTTCGGCGCTTCGCCAGTTTGGCCGGCCTGCCCCCCAGCGGGCTTGCCCCACTCGTCAAGATCATCCGCCGGCCGCGTTCTTCTGGTGATGGGAAGGCAAAGCGCTATCAGAAGCGTGATGAGACCAGCCCACCAAGCCACCGCAAAGAACAAGGCCAACGTCCCCAACATTAGACAAATCCAAAGTGTTGCTTGAAATCCGCGAGCCCGGACCAGCGGTTCCGGTTCGCGCTGGAGCATCTTGATGGTCAGAACCGATTCGAAGATGCGCCACACGCCGAACAGCAAAGCCGCGATAAGAATAATGTAAACATACGCCGGTGTGCTTCCACCGGTTTTCACCGCGAACCCTTTTTCCGGCTGGACGGTGAGTTGCCAAAGAATGCCGGCTTCTCCAAGCAACGGGGCATCGCTCACATTGGAGAGCAGCCGGGGAACTGCCAGCACGCCGTTCGGAAGCTCCCAGACCGTGGCCAGCATTTCAGCCGCCAGCGGATAGGCGCGATCAAAGCGCCCATTCTTCCGGGCAGCGCCAATTCCAAACGCGCAAGCGGCGACCCCATAACCGCCCACGACCGGGCCGGCATCAACATCCATCATCCAGTCACCCCTCGGCACATCCTTCGCATGCTCGCGATAACCGGCTGCGGTAATGCGCTCCTGCCAGAAGAATTTGTCATAGGCCTGATACCACTGTTTCGCTTGGGCCGGCCACAGCTCCGGAGCAGTCAGGCACATGTAGGAGTTGCCGCAACCGCGCGCGTCATTGTGCGGACGTCCCGTCTTGGCATCGGCGGAGTATGGCGGTAATTGGTGGCGGCTGGCTTTGCCACCGATGAATGCCCGCACGGACCGGGCGACAAACTTGGAGTGATCGGTTCCCAGCACCGCGTCGGCCCGCCGGATGCAATAAATGGCAGCCATGACGTCGCCCGGGTAGCACTCCCCCGGATAATCATCGAGCAACCCGCTGGGACTGGCGTCCAGTTCTTCGGCAAACGTCTCGACCTGGTCGCGCAACAATTCGAGATGCGCGCCATCATGCAGCAACTTTTCCCGACTGGTCAGCGCGGCAATCACGAGCATCCGGTAAAAGACGTTCTCGCGATGCAGATAGTCGTCGCCCCAGTGCTTCTTCACCCAGGCGGCATGTCTTGGATCAATGACCAACTCGGAAGCGGCCATAATGGCGTCTTTAGAAAAAACCTTCGGCTCCATGCCGGGCGTGTGGTCGCCCGCATCCCAGGCATCTTGCAAATTCTCCATCGCCCAAAGGTAAAACACCGAACCGAACAGCGGCCATTCCGTGCCGGAAATATTGTTGGTCGAAAGGTCCTCGGGTTTGCCGCTGGCCACCCGCTCCCGAGCCCAGGCCGCGTACCGCGGCGTCAAATTGCGCTGGAGCCGCCAGGCGGCTTTGGGGATGCCCGGCCGTTGGAGAGCTGAATCCTGCAGGCTCAAAAAGGCGCGGCCAGCCGGGTAAATGAAAAACAACGCCGCCAGCACCGCCAAAACAACCGAGTTGATGCAAATAATTTTGCGAATCATGTTTGAGGCCGACGTGAGGCTTCGAATCGATTTCACCTCCCATCCCCGCGTCATAAGTCGCTTCGCGTGGCGGCGTGCAGAGGACTGCCGCCCTGCCATCGTGCCGGTAGGGCGCGCGCTCCCGTGCGCGCCGCACGTGTGTCCAAAGCGCACTTAATTATGACGCTGCGTATGGCCTGTCCCGAATCTATCCTTCCGCCCGCCTCGAATCAAGAACCGCGATTGCATTTGCGCTCGGCTTTCGTTCCGAGCACCATTGTCCGCGTAGTGAAACACTTCAAAGCCATTGCCGCCATGTCCGAGAACCGTGTGATCGGTGAGGGCAGCCGAATTCCCTGGCATTTGCCGGAAGATTTCAAGTGGTTCAAGAAAATGACGACGGGACAGGTAATCGTAATGGGACGCAAGACCTTTGAGTCCATCGGCAGGCCGCTGCCCAACCGCGAAACCATCGTTCTGAGCCGTTCCAATTTCCAATATCCAGGCGTGCGCGTTATCACCGGGCTGGCCGAGCTCGACCCAGCCCGCGAAACCCGCAACGTCTTTATTTGTGGCGGCGCGCAGATTTACGAGCAGGCCCTGCTGCTGTGTTCGGATTTGTACCTCACGCTCGTCAAGCGTGTGGTTGCCGGTGACGTGTTTTTCCCGCGTTTCGAAGATCGCTTTCGATTATTCGAAGAGATACAGGATGGTCCGGACTTTAAAATCCTCCACTACCGCAATCCTGATTTGACTTGAAGGAAAACTGCGATCTCAGCTTGCGGCGCGGCGCTTTGAACCGGCACGGCGGGGCTTCATGGTTTGCATCGCGCGGGTGTTGCGGACTTTTCGAAGCCGCTTGGCGCCGGTTTTTAACAGAAACTCCAGTTCGGTTTTTTTGATTTCCACCTGCCGGTTGAGCGATTCAAGCCGGTCTCTTAATTGCCCTTTGGCCTCGTCCAGTTCCTGCTGAATGGTGCGGGCGCTGGATCGCACCAGGGCAACGCCTGAATGGTGACCCACTTCCAGGCCGCTCCCGCCGATGCGCACGGGAAATTCGTCTTCAGCAAAACCCGAACCGCGATATTTCAAAACCCGAAGACTGCGCGAACTGGTCGATTTGCCCGGGTGATGTTGCAGGTTCACCACGCAATCGGCCATGAATTGCATAAAGCTGTGCCGCTGGGAAGTGAATGGATCATCATTCTCCACCTGAGCGGTGACGATCGCGGTGAGGTCGGCCTCCAGCAGCCAATCGCGGACACGAAACATCTCATGGCGTTCCGCCGTCCGGTCGCCCAACAGGGACAGCAAGGCATCCAACGAGTCAAACACGATCCTCCGCGCGCCAACTTCGCCGCTCACGAGCTTGATCCCAGCCAGCATACCGGTCAGATAAAGCTCAATCGACTTCAGCGCGCTTGGACGGATGCGCGCATCGAGAATGACCAGCTTATCCTTCTCCAGTTCACCCAGGTTCCAGCCGAACGCCGCCGCGTCCTCGATGAGTTGGCGCGGGCTTTCCTGGAAGGTCACCAGAATGCCCGGCTCGCCACGCGACGCTCCCGTCACGAGGGTCTGAAGCGCGAAGACAGTTTTCCCGGAGCCGGGACCGCCCATGACCAGCGTAGTTCGGTCCTCGGGCAGACCGCCGCCGGTGATGTCGTCGAAGCCTTGGATACCTGTCGCTACTTTCGTCAACCCGCCACGCTTTTTAGTGTGCAGCATATTGGGGCCTCATGGTCAGGGGAAGAACGCGAAATGACAAGAGCCAAATCAAGATGTTGTTCACCAGTTATTCACCGTCCAAAGCCGGGGCTCCATGGCGCAGATTGCCAAGCTGTGATTTAGGGCGACGGATCCTTGGGAGAACGCCGCGGTTCGACTCCTCGCGCCGGCGGCGCGTTGGTTTTGTGCGTCTTAAATGCCGAGCGCAGGAGCCAATGGTGCTTGAGTCCCTGGATAAATTGATCGCTGTGCACCACTACATCGGAAAGGTGAGTGAGGATGTTGGTATTGACCTGCACCTGGTTATTCAAGTTACTTGTAATGTTGGCGAGGCTGTCGAGGGAGCGGCTCAGTTCATCCGCCAGGTTCGCGAGATTCGTATTGGCGTTGATGAGGGTCGCGTTGGCATTGGTCAGCGCCAAGTCCAATTGCGCGTGCGTGTTTGTCGGTATCAACCATTCCCCCAACGATCCCTCCGGGTTGCGCAATTGCGCGGTGATGGTGTTCAGATTGCTGACCATGGGCCGCGCATTTTCGGCCACCACGTTCAGGTTCGAGGTCAGCGCCGTGCTGTTCGACAAAACACGGGAGAGATCGTTGGTGAGCCGGAGAAAATTCGGCAACGCAACTTCGACCTGTGATACCAGGCGTTCGGCCCGTTCACTGAGCGCAGGTGATTCGTCGGTCGGCATTCTGTAGATGTTTGTTTTGGCAAAAAAATCAAAAACGGCGGTCTGGTCGTTCCAGACGCCGGTGATTTGCTTCCCCTCTTTGCCGCGCATATCGATCACTCGAATGTATTTTTTATAGGCCGCCACTTGTTGGAGCAGCTCCGGGGAGAGTGGCTGCAAGGCTTTGATCACACGATTTGTGCCCGTGGCATCATAGATTTCCTCGGCCAGCTTCCATTTGCCCAACTCCGGCAGGTTATGTGCTTCAGTTATCGAAATGTTCTGGAGGGGATTGAACAAATAAATCGGGTAACCATTCGTGCCCTTGGTAACCTCCACCACTCGTTTGCCGAGCAAATCCGCCGAGGTGAGTTGCGCGCGCGAACCTTGAGTCCAGAGATAGCCGATATATTTGTGCGCCTGGGTGTTTTTGACGTCGAATTGCAAATAGACGTTGTGTTCCCAGTCATCGGCCGGCGCCGCGGTTACCTCGGTGATCTCGCCGACATCGAATCCCATCATTTGGACTGGATCGCCGGGTTTCAAACCCGTTGCGCGATCGGCCCAGATGTAAAAAGGCGCCTTGGCTTCGAACCACCCTTTACGTTCGGCAGTCTTATACAAATAATATCCAAAGCCGAACAAGAGCAGCAGCGTTGCAAGCAACACGAACCAGCCTACCGCCCTTTCCATGCGATTGAGCCGGGTGCGTAATTGAGGGGTAAGATCCTGCAGTGCCATGGTGCGTTAATTCTTCGTGGTGCCTTCCGCCAACAGTTCCCTGACCAGCGCCTCCGTGTGGTGTTCCAATTCACGCGCGCCACCCACCTCGAAAAAGCGTTTGTTTTGCAAAAAAGCGAAACGGCTTGCCCGCTCGCGCCAGGGACGCAAATCTTCTGCCGTAACCACCAGCGTAACAGGGCGTCCTTCCATGATGCCCTTCCCGGTCGAGAGTTGTTGAAGAATGTTCATCCACCAATTGAGTTCCCGCAGATCAACGCCCCCGAGCGGATTGTCCAGCAACAGCACCTCCGGCTGCAATGCCAGCGCCCGCGCCAAGCCGGCGCGCTTCTGCAGGTTGCGTCCCAGATTGATCGCCGTCACGTCGGCGCGATGCATTAGCTCGGTCAATTCCAGCAGCGCATTCACACGCTTTTCCAACTCATGCCAGTCGGCGTGCTTGTGGTAGCGGAACGGCAGGGCGATGTTTTCCCGCACGGTCAGGTTGTGAAGCAAATGCCCATCCTCGAAGACGAGTCCAATGCGCAGGCGTTCCTTCAACAGTTCGCCTTCGAAAATCGGCATCTCGAAATCGAAGAGCCGGTAGCAGCCCGCTTGCGGCGGAGTCAAACCCGCGGTCATGAACAACAAGTCGCTTTTGCCCGAGCCATGCATGCCGCCGACGGCCCAGAAGTCTCCCTTGCGGACCGTCCAGTTTACATCCTCCAGCACCAGGTCTTGCAGATCACGCAAGGAACCCACGGCAACACCGGTCATTTCGATGACCGCCGGGGCTGGATGGCTGGTTGGCTGTTCCATTAAACCGCAAGATAAAGGATGATGAACAAAGCGTCGATCAGCACACAAGCGACGACGCTTTGCGCGACGGCACGAACGGTGGCGCGCGAAATCTCATCCAACCGCAATGGTTGCGCCAGTCCGTGATAGCAGGTAATGACCGCGATCGCCACGCCGAAAAATGCCGACTTCAATGCCAGGGTCGCGAAATCCAGCCAGGTAAGGGATTGGGCGAGTTGGTTGAAGTAATCACCCGGCCGCAAGGGAACGTTCTGCAAGAAGGCCCAAAGATAGCCGCTGACCAGCGAGCCGATGATGAAATAGACCGCGAGCGCAAAAATTCCAACGGCCATTCCGATGACCCGGGGCACCACGAGGTAATGGACAGGATCGATGCCCAGCGCTTCGAGTGCTTCCACCTCGCCGAGCGCGCGCGCGGTTCCCAATTCGATGACATTCGCCGTGCCCGAGCGTGAAAGCACCAGCAGCGCCGTCACCAGCGGGCCCAATTCCCGCACCACCACCAGCACCATCACCGGCCCGAGGAACCGTGTCGCTCCCACTTTCGAAGCCCAGGAGACGGTTTCTCCGATGACCACGAGACCGAGAACCAGGGAAACAAACACGAACATCGGCACCAGGCGTACGCCGGATCGTGCCAACTCCTGGAACGCCAGCGGCATCGTGACCGAACGCGCCGTGCGCAATTTTCTGACCATCACTCCCATGGTTATCAAGGCGAACGCCCCGATGCCTTGAATGGTCAAAAAGAAGAGGAAGAATTTGCGCCCGATAAAATTCGTGTATGATCGCGGCAACGGCGCCTGCAGGAGGAAACTGAAACGCGATGCCGGCGCAGGTGTTCCACTCACGTGTTCTTCCACGCCGCCAAAGTACGGGTTTTAACCCGGTGGGTCAAAGGGGTTTTTCCCCATCGGTTTGCATCGCGCAACTCCCTCCTCAATAAATCATAGCCGCCGGATTTTCATCAATCGCGTGACAACTGACCCGCCTTGGCTTTAGATTAACGGTTCGTCGATGAAGAACATTGTTTATTTCGATCTCGAAACCCAGAAGTCCGCCGATGAAGTCGGCGGCTGGGACAAGATCAGCGCCATGCGCATGAGCATCGGGGTCACCTTCAGCACCGCGCGGGGCGATTACCGGATTTATGGCGAGAAACAGGTGGATGATCTCATCAAGGAACTTCAGCGCGCGGACCTCGTCGTCGGCTTCAACCATTTGCGCTTTGATTACGAGGTGCTTCACGGTTACACCCCGCTGGATTTGCGGCAGCTTCCCACGCTGGATATGATGGTCGAGTTGCAGAACACGCTGCAACACCGGCTTTCGCTCGATTCCATCGCCGTGGCCACCTTCGGTGTGGAAAAAACCGCCGAAGGCATGCAGGCCATCCAATGGTTTCGCGAGGGGAGGCTTTTGGAGATTGCCGAGTATTGCTGCTACGACGTGAAACTCACCAAACTTGTCCACGAACACGGCGTCGCGCACAAACAGGTCCATTACCTGAACAAGTTCGGCAAGAAGCTTACTGTCCCGGTGAAGTGGTGAGGATATCAAGTGTCAACCACAACCCGGGTCTCGTTTACAGCATACAGGAGTGCGCCCATCCCGGGCGCAGCAACCCACTAGCGACGTTGCGCACTCGAATTAATCCTTAACGGTGCAATTGTTCTGGGGAACATACGCACGCCGCGTGTTCCGATTGGCCCCTCGCCGGTTGAATCCTTGCACTTTTACACGATGCTGCGTCCGCGGACGGGCGCACTCCGCTTAAAAACGCGCCTGCGCCACACTACTCCGCCCTGGACCGGAACGAATCGCGACCTGCATTAATCGTGGCCGGCCTGAGCGAGGCCGGTCCTTGAGGCTGGCGACATCGCGCGACTCCTGATAACGCCGCACGAGGTAATAAACCGACCGAAGACTCAGCCCGGTGGTTTGCGCGGCGGCGGCGAAGCATTGGCCCCTCGCCACCAGCAGAACCGCCTGGACGCGCCGAAAGAGCCTCGCTTCGGCCACTTCGGTCAGGGCAAGAGAGAGGCATTGGCGGTCGCGTTCGTCAAACTCAACTCCATTACGCAAAAAGGTGTTCATATATTTCACCTCAAAAGAGCCCAAAGTAATTCAGCCCTCGGGCATTTCACGGCGCTTACTTCGACTGCGGGCTTATCTTCTCACCTGCGCCGGTCGAAGCTGCCATGGCCGCGGCATTGGTAGCGAAGCGCTCCACTTGCATTGTCCTTTTTTCGGCTGCAATCGACTGGCCAAACCTCCGGTTTAGTTCCGAAATCTCAGTGTAATTCAACTCGATTCCCGGCAGGCTGGGGATTTGCTCCCACACCGACTCGGGAAACTTCTCAGGTTCAGTCAGCAGGGGAGTCACCGCGCCGGTGACCATCAAGGACATCATGGTGACAAGGGTGATCGCTTTCATAATGGCAATAATATAGTTTAATTGAGTGTAATGAGCTTGGTCAGAATGTTCCAATTCGATGGGCTACTCTTAAATCAACGACATCCCGTGAGGCACCTTAACAAGGATTGTGCCGGCGATTTTGTCATGCCAGGACCGTTTCTCGCGGCTTAGCCCCGCCCAAAGGAAGCCCAACCCGAGCACGGCGGCGGAGAGGACCGAAGCCAGGGCGCGGATGAGCGCGACGGCAAAATCCAGCGGCTGGCCATCCACGCGTACTATTTTGATGCCCGTGACGATGCCGCCCACAGTCGTGCCCTTCCAAGTCCATAGCACGACGTGGTAAGCCAGCCACAGCAACAGGAATGGCAGCGGACCCGCATGGCCAAGCGGATTGTGCAGCAGCGCCATGGGTGCGAGAAACACGACGAAATCAAGACCGACCGCGCAGAGCCGGATCCAAAAGCCGGCGCGCGGCCAAAGGGTAGGATCAAGCGCGGTTGCGGGCGCGACAGTAGTCGGCGAGCTGCCGGGATCGGCCGGCGCTGAGGCCGTGCCGGCGAAAGCAGCGGGTTGGTACGGCGCGGGAGTTGGGGGCTGGGTTTTGGCCCGCTCATCACGGAATTTTTGAATAATGGTCATGGCAACCGCGCCGAGCCCGAAGAGGCCGGTGAAACCCCAAGTGACAAACCCAAGGATGGGCACCGTGTAAAGCAGGTAGAAAATGGCGGTGCCGAGAAGCAGGGCAAACGCGGGGGCTCGAAGGAAGTCCAGGTGGGCCTGCCGCCCAAGTTGTTGGCCGACGTAGCGATAGATCGTGACTTTGCCGAAGAGAAATGCCACCACGAGCGCCGCGAGCAAAAACGGCACGACAACAATTCCGATCATGGAGATGATCAACAAGAACGTGAGCAGGCCGACCAGCAATTTCATAAGAATGCCGGCAAAAAGCGAACCGATGGGCTGACGCTCGACGGTATCCACACAGGCCTGTAGCGGGCGCGGAAACAGGACGAGCAGGAGGAGATTGATGAGCAGGAACAGGCCGGCCACGACCCAGGCCCACTTCACGAATGGCAGGGGACGCCCGAGCAGCAGGCCGTCGGTGATCCACTCCGTCACGCCGCCCAGGCCGGGAATTCTGCCGGGATCTATTACCGTCGGGGTACGGTGTATCTTTGCCCCGGGAGCACGCTGCAGGTGTCCGCCCACTACAACTATCTCGCCGTCAACCTCCGCCTGGGGACCAAGTTCAACCGAACCCAGGACGACGACCAAGTCGTGTTTGACGGTTCCGTTGATTTTTGCGTCCCCGCAAATGGTGACCGAATCATGGGTTTGAACACCATCGATCTTCGTCGTTCCTTTCAGAACCACAGCATCGCCATGATTCGTCACTCCTGCATCGACGACAAAATCGGAGAAAATAACCGGATGGTTCTCATGCCGGTTGCTGCGCCAGTCTTGGTCTGGTTCCGCTTGGTCCGGAGCTTCCGGGGGCGCGGGAAGGGCGGGAAGGGCGGGTGCAGCGGCGTTGGTGACGTCATTGGTGGCTTCAGGGGTGACCGGTGCGGGCGGTTCCTGGCGGGCAAAAGCGGACGCGCAGAGCGCGAGCGCAAGCATGGCGGCGAGCAGACCGCCACCGCGAGTGTGGAGTTTCAAACGGGCGTAGTTCTGGTTGAGTGGATTTTGCATTTTAGAGGCTGGGATTTCTCCCCGTGGCGAGCCGGTAACACAAAGTGCCCAGGCCGACGGTGGCGAGGTAAAGCGCGGCGATGATGGAAACGCCGGCCACTATATACTCCGTTTTAATTGAGCTGACCACGAGCTGGAGGGCGCTCATCAGTGTGGCAACCAGCGTCCAAACCGGTTTGAGGAAGGACAAGTTGCCGGTCATCTGGCCGGTCAAGTTACCCGTGGTGGCAGAAACAGCATCGCTGAAATACCAGGCGGTTCCCAATACCGCCGCGAGCAATACGAAAGAGAGTATTTGCATTCCGCGCGGCCATTCGAGCCAGGGACTGCGCCACCAGACTTTTGCGTTTTGGGCGGCAATTCTTCGCATCACGTCCGGGATGAGATTTTCCGGCGCTCGCAACTCGGGAAGCGCGCGCAGGCGCTCACCGATCAATCGTTCGAGGTTTTTGTCAGGTTCCTGGTTCATAGCACGCATCCCATCAACTTCCGTCCCGTCTGGGGCGGGGGCGGCGGCGGAAACGCCGGGACGACGTCGCCTTGGGGAGTAAGTTTCAATTTTTGTCGCAAGGCTTCGCGGCCGCGATGAATGTCGGTCTTCACTTTGCCGAGCGAGACGCCAAGCTGCCGGGCGATGTCTTCGTAGCTCATTTCTTCGAAATGATAGAGCACCAACGGCACGCGCTGGGTGGCCGGGAGTTTTTGCAACGCGGCTTCGAGTGCCTGCTGCTGCTGCGCGTCGTCGGAGGGCAGCCCGGCGGGTTCCGGGGCCGGAAGCGTTTCGGAAAAGTCCTCGGATTCTTCGCCTGCGAACATTTCCGAGAAGAACCGCCAGCGCGAGCGGTAGCGGGACAGATGGTTGAGGCAGAGGTTGGTGGTGACGGCGCGCAACCACCCGCTGCGCCGGACGTTGGTTGACAATTCGGCGAAGCGCTCGAATGCCCGGAGGAAAACCTCCTGCGAGATGTCCGCCGCGTCCGCCTCATTGCCGAGCAGGCGCAAGGCAGTGGAAAAAACCATGTTTTGATGGTTCCGCATAAATTCTTCAAATTCGCCGGAATTCGTCATTCGCTGAGCTGACCAATCTCAGACTCATCTTACTGAGACGACACGGGAGCGACAGAAAAGTTTCAGCTATTTGGAGGGCGGAGGCGAAGCGCCAAAGTCCAAGCACCAAGCTGCAGATAAGCTCCAAACATCAAGCGCCCAAAATCGAGCGGCGCAATAATCGTTTGGTCCTTGGAATTTGGTGTTTTCTGGAGCTTGGATCTTGATTTTTGGTGTTTCCGCTGCCAGCGGTGGTGCCCAGAAGGATCGTACAGCCTACTCGGCAGCGGCGGTCACCACTTCAAAACGGGCGGGAAATATTCGTTGATGAGATCGTCGTAGAAGGGACGCAACTCTTTGAGGTTCGGGCGTTGGGCGCTCTTGGTGTAGAGGTCGTAGGGATTGAAGGCCTGGACCCACTTGAGCATCTCCCGATCCTGATCATTCAACAGATAGCTGTATTCGCCTTCGCGATGCCACGGATAAAAGGAATGGTAGCGGACCATGTAGAGCGCTTCCTTGGGCAGATAATCCTTCACCACGTGATATAGATATTCGTCGTGACCCCAGGAGAGTTGGACATTGTCCAAACCGCAATGCTCCCCGTAAACCCCGAGCCGGCTGGTGAAACGCGGATTTTGGCTGTCCGGGTTGTCGGCAAAAAAGTTGGGAAACACGATCTTGTCCGAATACGCCGCGCCGACGGGGAAGGTGTCGCCGACGACAGCCCATTGCGGTTCACCGAAGAGGCAAAGAATCTTGCCCAGATCATGAATGAAACCGGTGAGGATGAACCAACGCGGGTGGCCGTCCTTGCGAATCTGCTCCGCGGTTTGCAACAGGTGTTCCAGTTGCGAGAGGTCCGTGTCCGGATCGCTGTCATCGACGAGCGTGTTGAGGAATTCGAGGGCTTCCCACATGCCCATCTGGCGGCGGCTCAAGCTGAGGAATTCGCGCCGCTTTTGCTGGACGAAATCGAAGGTCTGATGGCGGTGGTTGAGGCGGTAAAACTCGCGGACGCTGGGGCGGGCGGTCTTCTCGTAATCGCGGAACTGCTCCTTCTTCTTCCCGGGATTCGGACCCACGAGACCGGGTTCGGGATAGCGTTCCTTGAGGAAATCCTCCCACTCCTCGAGGCTCTCCAAAGGTGCGTTTGTCGGATTGTGTGCGGTCGCCATATCGTTCTGAGTCGGTTCGTTAAAAGCTATAAATGACTGAATGGACTATCGTTCGGCGAGGGGATTGACGCAAGGGAAATTGGGAGCGCAAAATGAATGAGAACCACAGAGGCACAAAGGCATAAAGAGGGGAAAGGGCGCTGCCCGCCAAGGCAAGGCGTGGTTCATTCCCACGCTTTCAACTGCAGTTTTCGCGATTTCCGGAGCGGGAAGGGCGCGCGTCCCGAATGAACACCGCGCAACCAGGATAAAACATGCGCGCGTCCTGGAGGGATTCGAGGGCGTGCAGGGGAAAGAACCAGCCAGCCGCCATGAATTGCTCCGCGGCGACCTGCTTCAGGTATTCATGCCAGCGCACCACAGCCCCACGGATGGCGGGCAGATACTGCTCCGACCAGGATTTGTGCCGGCGATACTGCAAGGTGACAAAAGCCACCCCAAGCGCCCTTTCGTGCGGCCGCAAGGCGAGGCTTTCAGTGGCTTCGCAAGCGTCCGTCAGGGCTGCGTCGATGCGGCTCATGCCTTTGGCGATCGGCTCGTTGAGCGGAAGTCCGATCCGCTTTGCTCCACAGAAATAGTCGGTTTCCTTCAATCGGAAATAAAGATCGCACCGGACGGTTTGACCAGCTCCGTTGGCGGATGCGCCGGCGCTGTCGGCCTCGATTCTTCGCGCGCGGTAATCCTCGACGGCAATCCCGGAAGCCTGCCAGGCGGCGGAGGTGAAAACCGCGAGGGCGGGCCTTTTGCCACCCGCCCAGTGAGCGTTGCGATATTGCCGGATGTCCGCGTATTTGACCGTCATCCAATGCCAGTTGGCGAGCAGGCCCCAGAGTGGATTGGATTCGGCACCGGGAATAATGTGCTTCAAAACCTCTTTTTCGCTCGGGGGCGGCTCGGAGGCGCTGATAAGGTCAATGGCTGCCGACATGGGGGAAACGTCTAAATTTTAGACAGATTATAACAGTTCATGTTCCACATTACACATTGGAGGCAGCCTGAACGGGCCACATCTCATTATTGCAAACCGCAAAGGTTTCGCAGCAGTTTTCTTGCCATGGCCTGCTGGCCGTCCGTTCCCACGACATAGAGCGATGGCAATGGCAAGCTGCGCTTGCGCCTTGAGGTGCCCTGGCACCGTCCCTTTGTTGTTTGCGTCCCCGGACTGGTTCTGCTATCCCAAAGGCCCGATGACTAAAGCCGCGCGCGCGGGCGTCCAACCATAAATGGCTGCATCTGTATCCTCCTTGGTCCGGGTGACCGTGGATGGCAAATTCTTTCGTCTCGGCGACCGGAAGTTTTGGCCCAAAGGGGTGTCGTACGGTCCGTTCGCTCCGAATGGCGACGGCGACAATTTCGCCACCCGTGAACAGACGGCGCATGATTTCGCCCAAATCCGCGAGTTGAACGCCAACCTGGTTCGCGTCTATCATGTCCCGCCCCGCTGGTTCCTCGACTTGGCCTCCGAACACGGTTTGCGCGTGCTCGTGGACATTCCCTGGAACAAGCACCTGTGCTTCCTCGATTCGTGGAAGCGCCGGGCCGAAGCGCGCGACGCCATCCGGCAGGCGGTCCAGGCTTGCGCCCGGCATCCGGCGGTTTTTGCCTTCAGCGTGGCCAATGAAATCCCGCCCGACATCGTCCGCTGGAGCGGCGCCCGGGCCGTCGCCAATTTCATCGATGAACTTGTCGCCGACGCCAAGCGGATCGATCCCGATTGCCTCTGCACGTTCACCAATTTCCCGCCCACGGAGTTTCTCCGTCCGCAAAACCTGGATTTCGTCTGTTTCAACGTCTATCTCCACCATCGCCAGCCGTTCAAAAACTATCTCGCCCGCCTGCAGATGATCGCCGACGCCAAACCGCTGGTGCTGGGCGAATTCGGCATCGATTCGAGCCGCGAGGGTGAGGACCAGAAATGCGAAATCCTCTCGTGGCAAATCGAGACGGCGTTTCGCGCCGGCCTGGCGGGGACGGTGGTCTTCAGTTATACGGATGATTGGTGGCACAGCGGCCGGCAGATTGAAGATTGGACCATGGGCCTGACGACGCGCGACCGCCAGCGCAAGGATTCCTTTCGCGCCGTGCAGAAGATGTTCGGCCAGGCACCCTATTTTCCGCTCGAACGGCAGCCGAAGGTTTCCGTTATTGTGGCGAGCTACGATGGGGGCCGCACCTTGCGCGCCTGCCTGGATTCGCTCGAACGCCTGAACTACCCCGATTACGAGGTGATCCTCGTCGATGATGGTTCCACCGACGACACTCCGCGCATCGCGCTGGCGCATCCGCAGATGCGTTACATTCGTCATTCAAAGAATCTCGGCCTGTCGGTGGCCCGCAACACCGGGATTGCCGCCGCCAAAGGGGAGATTGTCGCTTTCACAGACTCAGACTGCCGTGCCGACGAGGACTGGCTCTACTACCTGGTGGACGATTTGCTGGACAGCGATTTTGCCGGCATCGGCGGCCACAATCTGCCGCCGCCGGAGGATTCGAGCGTGGCTGCCGCCGTGCTGGTTTCTCCCGGCGGGCCGGCGCATGTGATGTTGACCGACCGTCGCGCGGAGCATGTCCCAGGCTGCAACATGGCGTTTTACAAATGGGCCTTGGAGGAGATCAACTGTTTCGATCCGATATTCACAAAGGCGGGCGACGATGTGGACTTGTGCTGGCGCTTGCAGCAGCGCGGCTTCAAGATCGGCTTCTCTCCCGCCGGGTTCGTCTGGCACTACCGCCGTTCGACGGTCGCGGCGTATTTGAAGCAGCAAAGCGGTTACGGGCGAGCCGAGGCTTTGCTGGTGCAGAAACATCCGGAGAATTTCAGCGCGATGGGCGGCGGCATCTGGCGCGGCCGCATCTACGCTTCATCCAAGCAGGGCATCATCATGCGCCGGCCCATCGTTTATCATGGTGCGTTTGGCAGCAGCATGTTCCAGACGCTGTACACCTCCCAACCGCTCGGGTTTCTCTCGCTCTTCAGCAGTCTCGAATTTCATGTTGCGGTCACGCTGCCGTTGCTGGTGCTCTCCTCCACATTCCATTGGCTGCTGCCGCTGGCGATTGCGATGATGGCGATGTCGATCGGGGTCTGCGTGACGGCGGGTTTTCAGGCGGAGCTGCCGCGCAACAAATATCGCTGGTGGTCCCGGCCGATGGTCGCGCTGCTTTTCTTTCTGCAACCGATTGTGCGCGGTTGGGCCCGTTACCGCGGGCAATTAGTTTCTTCCTCCGAAAGTTCCGCGAAGGAAACGCTCGATTCCCTGGCCATCCAGGGCAGCCCGCATTCACTCGATGAAGTCTGTTACTGGTCCAATCAGCCGGTGGACCGCATCTCTTTTGTCAGCAGCATCCTTGAATCACTGGACGAGCAAGGCTGGCCCAACCAGTCCGACATCGGGTGGAGCGGATACGACCTGGAAATTTTCGGCAACCGTTGGGTGTATTTGCAACTGACAACGGTGGCGGAAGACTATCCCAAAGGCGCGCGACAGTTGCGCTGCCGGCTTGGCACGAGTTGGTCACTCCAGGCCAAGGCGGCTTTTTGGGCGGCGCTGGGTTTTGAATTGCTCGTCTGCGGCATCGTCGCCAAGTGGCTGCCGTTGCTCTGGCTGCTCCTGCTGACCATCCCGTTGTTTGCGTGGTTCCTCGCGCGCGAAAAGCGCAGCGTTCAAAGCATGACGGTGATCCTGCTGGACCAGGTGGCCAAACGGTGGAACCTCACCAAAGTGGATGAAACGGCCAAGCCGTAATAATGCGCGTTTACGGGAGTGAGCGCGCTATACTCCGGCGGCCTTCGGTTCGGGACAGAGTCCCGGGAAAAACTGATGCGCGCAACCGGGGCAGATGCCGTGACTGAAGTTGGCGTTCGAGTGATCGCGAATGAATAGTTCGATTTGCTGCCAATAGCCCTTGTCATCGCGGATTTTCTTGCAATGGGCGCAAATGGGCAGCAGGCCACCCAGCGTTTTGATTTTGGCCATGGCGTCCGTGAGTTCGTGATTGGCGGCTTCCAACTTGGTGTTGGTCTCTTGCAGCACCTTGGTTCGTTCCGCGACCAGCTTTTCCAGGTGATCAAGCTTGAGTTTCATGCCCTGGAGCAAGCGCCATTTCTCGGTCAGCGCTTCGGCGAGTTGCATCACCTCCATCGTTTCAAAAGGCTTCTTGAGCACGAGCAACTGATCGGAGTGTCCCAAGGTGGCCGCCATCTGCTCCCAGGAATAATCTGAGTACGCGGTGCAAATGACCACTTGCAGGTCGGGATGCGCCTCCCACAAGTGTTTGGTCGTTTCCACCCCGTCCCAACCTGGCGGCATTCGCACATCGACGAAAGCCATGGCATGCGGGTGTCCTTTTCGCAGGGCGTCTTGAATCAGCTCGAGACCCTGCCGGCCCTGGTAGGCTGAATCGATCTCGAAAGGCAATTGGGTCGCTGCGGCAGCCTTGGGCGCACCGGGTTCGTCGAATAACGCCGCCGCTTCGTTTTCGATTGTCGCCGCGCCTTGGCTTCCACCCGGGCACAGGATCTTCTTAAAATCGTCATGGATGGCGCGATTGTCATCAATCACGAGGATGCGGGGATTTCGTTCGAGTTCGGAGCCGATCATACGCTTGTAGTTTTAGGTTCAACGGGTAATTCGAGAGTGAACTTGGCGCCCAGTCCGGAACCATCACTGTGCGCGGTCAAATTGCCACCAAGTTCCCGGGCGGACAACGAGGCGCTGTGGAGGCCGAATCCATGGCCGTCCTTGCGAGTGGTGAAGCCGTGCTCGAAGATCCGGGCCAGATTCTCGGGGGGAATGCCGACTCCATTGTCGAGGACCGCGATCTTGACGCAGTTGTTGCCATTGAGGCCGACCCGCAGCGTGACCCGCTTGTCGTCATCGGTGCGGTCGTCCAGGGCGTGCTTGGCGTTGCGGATCAGGTTCACCAGGATTTGCAGCACCTTGTGCTTCTCCACCAGGATGGACGGCGCGTCGGAGTATTCGCGGACGACCCGCACGCCATGGCGTTCCATGGCGAGGGAATTCATGCGGAGAGCATCTTCCACGAGATCGGCCGCCGACACGAGTTCCTGCACGCCGGAGATGCGAGCGTAACTTTGCTGCATGGCGACGATTTCCTTGATGTGGTCCACATTGGCTTGCAACGAAACCAATTCCTCCGTTACTTCCTCTTGTTCCTCGGCCAAATGGCCGGTCAATTTCATCAGGAATGCGGGCAGTTGTTTCCCCTTGGGATCGTCGGCAAAGAAGGCCGGCAGGCGGTCGGAATGCGCCTGGATCAGTTCGGCGGATTTGGCGAGATGGGTCCACTTGGGGTTGCGCAGGGCCTTGGCGATGAGCGAGCAGGAGACGTTCACGCTGTTGAGGACGTTGCCGACGTTGTGCAGGACGCTGGTGGCGACTTCCGCCATGCCGGCCTGCCGGGAAACGTCGAGCAATTGTTTGTGGATGCGCTCACGTTCGGCTTCGCTGCGCTTGCGCTCGCCAATCTCCTTTTGCAGTTCGGCAGTGCGCAATTCGACGCGCTGTTCGATTTCCTGGTTGACGGCCTCAAGGCGGGCCTGCCGCTCGGCGATCCCGCGCAGCTCGCGCAAGCCGTGTGAAATGGAAATCAACAGGAAAAAATCCTCGAATACCACCCATCCCGCGTGTTCGATGGAGCGCCACGGGCTGCTGGTGAGGACGCCAAAAACGGATTGCGGCCAGAAGGCGCCGCGCAAGACATGATCGAGCGCCACCACCACGGTGGCGGAAATGAGCACGCGCCAATCGCGATAGAACGCCAGAAACGCGAGCGAGCCGAAAACGTGAAAGTGGGTTTCGATGCGGCCGCCCGTGAGGTGAATCAACAGCGCGGAAGTGAGCATTTGGCCAACGCCGATGACATGGCGCGTCAGCGGACGTCCCGGCTGGAGGCACGCCAGGGCGACCGGCAGGCCGGTAATCGCGCCGCCTATGAAGATGGCCGCCCAAACGTGCCAGTGGATTTGGCTTTGGGCGCCAGCCCAGGTTCGAGGCGAGATCCAGACCGCCGCCACGATCCCGGCAAGCCACTGGACCGTCATCAAATACGCGAACATGCGGTCAGTCCGGCGATGGATCTCGTCCTGATGGCCGTGAAAGAGTTCCGTGCTGCGCTGTTGAACGGCCGATGAAATTGCTTCGGGCTCGTTGGTCATGGTTGGAGGCGTTCTTTGCGGCATTCGGTCGAGGCCAGGCCATTGGTTCCCGGTTCGAACAGAGCGCAGCCGAAAACGGGCGTTTGGGTGGCTGGCGTCGGCTCATTGTGGAGCAGCGCCAGGAGCGTATCGCGGCCGGGATTATCACCCGCATGACCGCGCGAAATCGTGAGGCCACCGTGAAACAACAGGCGCCCGTCCGCCGCGTAAAGGGCGGCGTCGCCGGAAGTTTTCATGCCGAACCGGCGGGCTTCGGTTCCGGCATCGTCGCCTTGGACCGCCACGCCGGGAATCGCGGCGGCCTGATGCCAGGTATCGCTTTCGGCCCAATCGGTGCTGGTTCCCGCCGGCCGGAGAAAAAGCGCGCGCACGTTGACCTTTCCTTGCGCATGCGCCATCAGGACCGCCAGTTCGCCAATGGTGGCCCGCGAACAAGGGCAGCGCGGGTGGACAAAGAGCACGAGCGTGGGCCGCGCCTGATCATGGGGAACCTTGCTTGAGGCCGGCCAAACGGCGGGTGGTGTGCTTGCTTCGCCGGGCGCTCCCGCATGCGCTAACATCAGCACGGTGGCTGTGGCAATCACCGCCAGCCAGATGAGGCCCCCAATGGCCGTCGCAAGCGGAAGCCTCCGGCTCTGCCGGAGTGTCCCATTTGTGTCTTTATTTTGAGGCATGATGCCCAGTGCCGCTTTTGACAGCAGGATGTTAGCCAATTGCCCCCGTAACCGGTGCCGAACGGCTGATACGGATGTAATACCCAATCCTACAAGCTTGAGGGAACAGGAAGGGGGCGCAACTCGCTTGCGTTGAACAGCATCCGAGGTGGTCCTGGTTGGCAGCGACGTGCCGTCGCGCGCCCGGAAACCCTAAATCGTTTCGGGGGACGGCGTGCAGAGGACTGCCCGCCGGTCTGAGCGCGACTTACTTTCCCCAATTTCTCGCCAGCCAGACTCCGGCGATCGCGCCGGACAAGTGGCCTTCCCAGGAAATTAGGCCCGGGTGGGGGAGCGCGCCGTAGAAGATGCCTCCGTACGCGATGAACACGAAGATGGCAACCAGGACCGAGCGCCAGCTTTTCGCGTATAATCCCGCGGTAATCAGAAAGGCAGCGAGGCCAAAAATGACGGAACTGGCGCCAATGTGGGTGGCTGGACGGCCGATGAGCCAGATGCCGCAACCGCTGGCGATCCAAATCATGGCCAATGTCCGGCGGGGATGATATTCCGGGTTTGCCAGGAGCAACATCAGCAATATGAACAGCGGAACCGAGTTGGCAAGCAGGTGGTCCCAATTGGCGTGGAGCAGCGGGCTGAACAGGATGCCGGCCAAACCGGGGACGGTGCGCGGGACGACTCCAAATTGCTCGAGCGGTTGGTGCGAAACGATTTCCACTCCTTTTACAAGAAAAAGGAATCCCACCATCAGCGCGCTGGCGACGACGGCTTGGGCGAATCCGGGTTGGCGTTTCGGTGGCATCGGCTGGGGGCAGTCTGCGGTTCTTGCGGGTGATTTGGCGAATGGAAATTTGACTAAAAAACGGTTTCGGGAATTGCTCAAAACATATTGCGCCGCGCTGCGCCTTGGCGGAGATTCAGGAACTCGTATTGCCGTTGGAACGATGGATCGCAGAACTGGAAGATAAATTTGGATCTGCAAACTGAAATGACTCCGCCTTCGACGCGCCAGGATGAAATGGCTGTGAATATTTCGCTGATTCGGCCTGAACAAATTGAGGCCGCGGTTGAACTCTTTTGCGTTCAACTGCGCGAACACAAGATTAAAGCCGAGGCGAGCCGGGTGCGGGCCGTGCTGGAAAAAATCGTCACCGATGAGCGGTATGGGTTCGTCCTGGTGGCAACCGAGGCCGGAAAACTGGTGGGTGTGGCTTTGGGTTGCGCCTACCTTGGGGTGGAGCACGGCGGGGTCAGCGGCTGGCTGGAGGAGCTTTACGTGCGGCCGGAGTGGCGGCAAAAAGGAATCGGCACGCGGCTCGTTTCGGAGGTGGTTCGCCTTGCCAGGGCGCGCGGTTGGCGCGCGCTGGATTTGGAAGTCGAGGCCGATCACCAGCGCGTTATGTCGTTGTATCTCCGCCACGGGTTCCGTCCGCATACGCGCTCGCGTTTTTTTCTTAAGCTTGGTTGATCGCCGGCATAACTCCAAAAATATTAAAACCCATTTTACTGTGAATCCCCGCCTGCCTGCCCCGCCGTTCACCGAAGCAACCGCCCGTCAGAAAGTTCAGGCCGCCGAGGACGCCTGGAACTTGCGCGATCCCGAACGTGTGGCGCTGGCCTATACGGAGGACACTGAATGGCGCAACCGTTCCGAATTCGTGAACGGCCGCGCCGCTGTGATTGAATTCCTCCGCCGGAAATGGAACCGCGAACTGGACTATCGTTTAAGGAAGGAACTCTGGGCCTTCATCGGCAACCGCATAGCCGTGCGCTTTGAGTACGAATGGCATGACGACTCCGGCCAGTGGTATCGCTCCTACGGCAATGAAAACTGGGAGTTTGACGAACTCGGCTATATGAAGCGCCGTTTCGCCAGCATCAACGACCTGCCCATCAAGGAAGCCGACCGCAAATTTCGCTGGGAAAGGAAAAGTTGAAATTGGTGGAAGGGCCATCGTCCAAAATTCAATTCCAGACTTTGTTTCGGGAATAAACGCGCGTCCAGGGAATCTTATTGGGTGTGCGCATGAAACGACAGCTTTCAACCAAGTTCAAGGCCGCGACCGCCTGGGATGTGAAGATAGCGGCCATTGCATCCTCGCCCGGTTCCACGCAGGGAACCCGCAAAGATCGTCAGCGGCGGACTTGTCAGGCTCGTCTTCGCTCCCGCCGTCAACGTCCTTGCGCGGCCGAAACGGGACAATCCGAACGCGGTAAGTTCCGCGCTCGGCAAGGCGTGGCATCGGAACGGCCCGCCGCTACCTTGCATCACCATGAGGAAGCTTAACGCAAAACTGGTCGTGCCGTTGGTCGCCGTCGCGGTTCTCACCTGGGTGTTTCGCGAACCGTTGCGACGGCAAATCACGGAGCGCGCGACGTTGTCCAATGACGCTCCGCCGCCGGAAATCGTGGCGGATATGATCGACCAGGCCGCGGATCCCAATGCCGCTCTTTTGGCCGCTTGGAACTCCGGGAAAATCGTCCACCGCCAGGAGGCGATTCGCAGCCTTTCGCGAAGGATTCCGCCGGGACAAGCGGTGCCGCCGGTGTTCGATTCCATGCTCCTCTCCGCGGCGCTGGATCCCGACCTGGATGTGCGCGAGCTGGCTCTGGGCATTTTGGATACCCACCACCATCCCGCGCTCGCGGCGATGGCCGCCGAGCAATTGCACGATTGCGATCCACAAGTACGCGCCCTGGGTTTAAACCATTTGAAATACGCCAGCCCGGCAGTCGGCGTGCCGACCGTGGTTCCATTGCTGGACGATCCCGATCCGCTCATCGCCACCCTGGCCACAAAGATGTTGGAGAAGTGGAGCGGGGAAAGTTTTGGCGTCACGCTGGCCGAAACGACCCCAATCGAAGACCAAACGACGGGATTGCAGGAATACCGCGACGGCAGCCGCAAAAAAGCCCGGGCAGGAGCGGAGCGGGCCAAGGGGTGGTGGACGCAACATCAAAGCGGGTTTCCGTCCGTCACCCTCCCGGTTCCAGCCGCGGCGTGGTCCGCTCGCCGGCCTGTGCCCGCGGGCGATTTCCAGCTTCGCACACTCGAGGGCAACAAAGTCCGGCTCTCTGACTTTCGCGGCAAAGTGGTGTTGATCAACTTTTGGACCACCTGGTGCACCGCTTGCGTGAGTGAGATGCCCGAGTTGATCGCCTTGCAAAAAAAGCATGCGGACAACCTCGTTATCATCGGCGTGTCGCTTGATTACGTTCCCGACGAACACGGCCACATTGGCGGGCACTCGGCGGTCGAGGAACAAACGCACGGCGGCGGGGATTCCGACGACCACGAAGCCACCACTGCCGCCTTGAAGCGGGTTCGCGAAAAGGTGGCCCGGACGGTGAAAGCGCGCGGCATCAACTACCCCATCCCGCTCGACGAGCATAACGACGTGGGTGGGCGCTTCAACGGTGGCGAACTTCCCACCACCGTCATCGTGGATGCCCAAGGCAATGTGCGTCGCCGCTTCGTGGGCGCGCGCAGTTTGCCGGTGTTTGAAGCGATGATTGCTGAAGCCGGTCAAGCCGCGCAGCTTGCGGCTTTGCCGGCGGGTGTTTCCGGCACGGGCAAGCAGTAAGAGGGCGTGTGATGGAGATCGAACCCGTGAGACGAGCTTTGGCGCGGCTCAATGGGCTTTTAATCCGCTTCGAGTTATTGGGTTTCGGCCATTTTATAACCGAGTATGGGGAGCAATTTCTCCGCATATCGCTTCCCCAGTTCTCGATAGCCCTCCGGCGTGAAATGCAGATGGTCCGGCCGGCTGAGGCAGCCCTGCGATGAGACGACGTGGGCGGTGGAGATGGTATTGGGAAGTTCATCGATGATCCGGTTCATGCTCGCGCAAGCGCCCTTCTGATCGGCATTAACAACCTCGCCGGCGAGCAGGGGGACTTTTTCGGCTTTGAGATTCAGATCGTTGAGCAGGTTCTCGTAGATGCCTTTGACCTTGTTTGGCCATTCCTTATCGTTCGTGTTCGATTCTCCCTGGTGCAACAGGATTCCTTTGATGACGCCCCGGGTCTGAGCCACTTTTGCCATGTCAACGAGATGCTGATAGGGGTTTCCGTTGTAGGCGCGGATTATATTGCTCATCCAGGTCGGCGCCTTGGCGGCATACGCTTGATAAGCGTCCTTTTGGAACAGTTCGATTTTGGAACCGGCGACGGCGACGTTGAGGATGCCCACCTTGATGCCCGGCGGAAGATTGGAAACCATGGTCCGGCCGAAATAATCCGCAGGGCAAAGACCCGTGGAGGGCCGGCACAAGGGCGGGACGGCGGGACACCACTCGCCTTTCTTTCTTGCTGGCATTGGAAAATCAACCGCTGCCAAAACCTGAAAGCGTTCATCCACCGGGCCTTTGTCTGCCGCCACAATTCCGGGATAGCCCTCCATGTTTGACTGGCCAAAGCACAAGAACACCCAAAAATTCGTGTCCTGAGAGAAGGAGTTCATTCCGAGCAAAAGAACTCCGGTCAATACCACTAATGTCATCGTGTTTTTCATAGTGTCCTGGTATTTGGCGTGAATTCGCCGTTCGATATCATTGCGATTTCGATTTGGGCGACGCGCCGGAGGCCGCCTGGATAACCGCATCGAAGGCCGGCTTAGGTTGATTATTGGCGTCAAATAACAACGGACGTCCGTTTGCGCGCCAGGAAACGCCGTCGTTGAGGCCCCAAAAGGTGACCAGCTTGACGGAGTTTTTGTGCTTAAGGAACGCTTTGAAAAGATTGGCATACTCATCGGCAAGGCGCTGGTTGGCGTCGTCCACGAGGCCGCCCGTGGTGGTGGCGGCATTGTTGGCGATGTCCGCACCTGAGTTGCGCTGACCGCCTTGCGCGCCGTTGACGTCCAATTCGGTAACGTGGATGGGCAAGCCAAGGGTCTCAAGTTCGGTGAGCGCCTGGTCTTCGGCGTCGAAGCCCGGCGAGGAGACGTTGACGTGGGTTTGCGTGCCAATGGCCATGACGGGGACGCGTTGCACTTGCAGGGATTTGATCAAAGTGATGAGTTTGTGGCGTTTTACTGGGTTTTCCAAACCGTAGTCGTTGTAGCGGAGTATCGCATCGGGGTCCGCTTCGTGGGCGTATTCGAAAGCGCGGGCGATGAAGTCCGGCCCGATAATCTGGAGCCAGGGGGAGTTTCGGAGGAGGTTCGTGCCGCTGTCGGCGACGGCTTCGTTCACGACATCCCAGACTTTGACCTTGCCCTTGTAACGGCCGACCACGGTGGTGATGTGATCGTGCATCCGTTGCAGCAATTCCTCACGGGATGCACGCGGCCCGTTAAAATCACCGCGCGGCGATCGGCCGGAACCGGTCGCATTCGCGCTGGCGGCGTTCGCTGCGGCCGCGAGCGCTACGGACGGCGCGTTCATCTCCCTGGCGGGCATATTGTTCCCCTGGAAAACCCACCGCGGGGTTTGACCGTGCCAGACCAAAGTATGTCCCACGATATACATGTGGTTGCTCAGGCCGAAATTTACGTAGGCATCCGCGGGGCCGAAATTGTAACCGTCCGAGCCTTCCCGTGGATGGATGAGCGCCCATTTCAAATCGTTCTCTGGGGAAATCTGGTTAAACTGTTCTTTGACCAGAGCGGTGTCCTGGCCCACCTGTTCCTGACGGCGGTTGACGTTGTCGGCCGGGACCGCGGCACCAGTGGCAATTGTACGGTTGATGGCCACGCCAACCAGGAAGCATTTTTTGTAAGCGCTTTTAAGCGTCGGCGGCGCGGCGGTTTTCGGTCCGGTCGCGCAACTGGACAACAAAGCGGCCAGGAGGATTGCAGTCCCGAAGAAGGTGGGTGGGCCGATGCATTTTTTCATGGGAGGTTCAGTTGAATTCAGGCGCGGGGGTTTTTGTTGAGTGCGTGATTTGAAATTGAATAGCCTGGCTGCGGTTGAGGGCGCCTGGGTATATGATTATACTGAGGTTATTCGAACGTAATTCGTTGGACCATGCCATAACGTTGTTCAGCGAAAAATCTGTTGCGCGAAGTAATACAGGCTGTTGCGCCAGTGCGTCGCGTCGTGACCGTTGCCGTCCACATGCCAGATATGCGGCACGCCCTTTTCTTTGAGATAAGCGTGCATCCCCTGGCTGATGCTGATGAGGCCATCCTTGTTGCCGGCCGAAATCCAAAACACCTTCAGTTGCTCCTTCACCACCGCCGGGTCCGGCAGCAGTTCCGCCGGCGGCCTGGTGTTTGGAGCCGCGGAAAAGCTGCCAAGCCACGCGAAGGTATCCAGATGAATCAGGCCGAAATTTAACGTCTGTCCGCCGCCCATCGAAAGCCCCGCCAAAGCGCGGTGCTCCCGGTCTGTGTATGTGCTGTAACGCGATTGAATAGTGGGGATCACGTCATCCAACAAATCGCGCTCGAATTTCGCAAACGCCGGGGCTGCCCCCATGCCGGCATTGGCACGATCGTTCTTTTGGGCCCGGCCATTGGGCATCACGATTATCATCGGCACGGCCTTGCCATCGGCGATCAGATTGTCGAGCAGTACATCCGGCGTCGCAAAGCGCTCCCATTCGGTCTCGTCACCACCGATCCCATGCAACAGATAAAGCACGGGGTAATTCTTGTCGGTCGCATAACCGGGCGGCGTGTAAACCTGCATCTTGCGCGTGGTGCCGACGGTTTTTGAATCGTATTCGATCATCTCCAGCTTGCCGTGGGGAATGTCGGCCCGCCTGACATTGATGCCCGCGGGGGGATCGGGGAACGCCGGTTTGTCGTCAGGGCCAAGCACGATGCTCCGGCGGCGAGGGATGCGCGGTTCCTGCGGGGCGCCGGCCGCGGGATTGTTGGTCTGCGATTGACCGGGGTTCGCGCCCGCCGCGGCGACCCGCGTGGCCTTGAAATGTTCCGTGGCGAAGTCGCCCACTTCGCGGGTGAATTCTATTTCGTTGGCGGCGATTTTTCCGGTGTAGCGAATGCGAACATCGTTGCCCTGGATATTGAGCAGCTCCACAAAGCTCACGGTGTCGTTGGTGATTTTGCCTTCGGTCAAATCCGCTTCGCGCTTTCGCTCTTCAAATTCCACGGCGGCCTTGCCGGTCAGCGTGGCGCCGTCGGTCTTGAATGTGAAGAGATACTTTTGGACGCCGATTTGGGTATCGAACTCGGCGCGCCATTGTCCGGCGAGGTCATTGGCGCGAGCGGTGGCGGCCAGGAGAAAAATGAAAACAGAGGCGAGGATCATTCCGTGTTTTTTCATAGGGATCATTCGTTTAATGATTTATGGACTAATCCCGGACGGTTTCCAAGCAACGATTGTCGGGGGTGCGTGATGGTGGTTACTCGTCTACGGGGAAGACGGTTTGGGGACTCGGATGACGATGCGGTTTTGCGCGGGCGCGGTGGTGCCGAATCTGCCAGGGGGTGTTGACGAGTGACTACCCGTGTAATGGCGCCTTAAAATTCCACATAGCTGGAGGCTATCCCAGAACCTACGACGAGTGTCGTGGGGCGAGGTTTAGTCGACGATGTTCCATTTAAAACATTCGCCACTTTTGCGAGCGGGGGTCGGGCCGGTGGCAGTTGCAGTGACTGCTCCGGGATTGTTCGGCTTCGTGGCCAGATACCGATGGTTCGTCAGCGACATGAACATGGTGTCACCACGCAGAAGGTTGATCCATTGGAAGGACTCTGAATCGCCAAGTGCTTTGCCGGCAAGATCCTTTAATGTCACGCCAGCTTCAGCGACAGATACGAACCGGCCATCGGAGACCTTGAACGCAACACGACCCTTGCCGAGGTCAACGACTTGGAAACGCGCATGGCGTGTCTTCGCTTCGGCTGAATCCGCCGGCACATTGACCAGAACCCCGGCGCGATTATCGACGGCCAGGAAGCTGCCATCAGCGCCGCTGGTGAGCGCAACGGACTTGCCCAGGGGAATTTCACGCTCAATGCCACGGGCGCGAGGCTCGTCAACGAGGTAGTTGTCAAAGTCGGCATAGCCGCCGGGCTGGCCGGAGGTGTTGAAGTTGAACAGCGCAGGACGAACACCTTGAAAGGTCGTCAACTGGAAGGTTGTTTTGAACGGATCACCCAGCGGAGTGAAGCTTTTGCCATCAGCACTCCAACTGAAGACGGCCTCGTCGGCGTCAAAATTGCAATGAACGCGAAGCCACAGGCGACTTGGCGGATTGGTTGCGGCGATAATGGACGCCCTGGCTTGAGCATTCGATCCGCCAAATCCGCCGCGGCGGCCACCTCCACTTCCTTGGAACATCTGCAACGTCGTGCCTTCGGTGGTTTTCACAACACCGATTCCAGCATAAGGGGCGCTCAACAATGCCAAACCCGCATTGTCGCCGGCGGTCAGGCCAGTCGTTTCCAGTTCCACGGTCATGATGGACTCGGGCCCCGGTGGGCGCTGGCAAAGGCTGTTGCGAGCAGTCCAAAAATTTGTTGCGGGCAATGCATGCAAGCGGAGCACGCCGGGTTTCTCGGTGAGCGACCATGCGGAGTCATCGGGGACGTGATTCCACTGCCAGTGCGGATTCAGTTTGCCACGGTCGAAATTGTCGTCCGGAATGTAGGTCGGTTTGGGTTCCTGAGTGTATCCGGTGTTGGGCTTGATCCACGTGTTGGGGGCCTTGCGCAAATTGCCTGGAAGGCCAATAAGCGGGAATGCGTTGTCCCAAGTGACAGGAACCAGCGAAACCATGCGGCCCGCGCTCCCATGGTCCGACATAATAATGCACCACCATTCACCCGAAGGAGTGTCGCACATGCCACCCTGATGGATCCAGAGTCCGCGATCACTGGCTTGCGCGTGGATCGGTGTCGCAGACGTCACCCCCAGTGACTCGCTCTCGACCATGCGCTCAATCTTCCATGGCCCATCAATCGAATCGGCGACGGCAACCATCTGATCCACGGAGCCACCAGGCATCGCGGAAACATCTACATACCTGCCTTTGATTTTATAGAGATGATGCCCCTCACCCATCCTTGAGCCCGGCGGGACGACCAGTTGGCGGCGAGGGGAGTTCGTGACGAACGCATGGAGATCCTGCGTTAGTTCCTCAATTGGATAGGGGCTGCCGCCACCCGAAATAATGTAAATTTTCCCGTCGTCGTCGAAGAGAACGGAGAGGTCATGCCTTCCGGGCAATTGGTTGTGCTCCCAGGGACCATAAATCGACTTGGAGCGGAAAACCTGCAAACCGGCGCCATTGACGTTGGAGAATATGTAAAACACGCCATTGTGATAACGAATGCAAGGCGCCCAGATACCACGGCCATAGATATTCCCGGCTTCGAGGCGATAGGCCGGGCCAAGATCGAGCTTGTTCGTGCAATAGCCGGCCAATTCCCAATTCACCAGGTCTTTGGAATGTAGAATTTCAACCGCCGGGTTCATATGCATCGTGGTGCCGACGAGGTAATAATCACTTCCCACGCGGATCACGTCCGGGTCTTCAAACTCCCCGTAAAACAACGGGTTTGAGTAGGTGCCATTGCCGTTGTCGGCAGTCCAATGCCTGGTTGCGGCTCCAGGCAGCCCGGGCGAATCCGAAAGTGCGGCTTGGCTCATTAGTGCGCAACTGGCCAGCAGCGAGACAGCGAAAAAACGAGCCCGGTTGGATTTGTTCATCGCATCACACGGTAGTCGAGAGCCGACCTTACGGCGAGGTAATTGCCATGGCCAATTTCAGTCGGATGTCATCCGTAGCCGCGCCGATTGAAATCCATCTCGACAAGCCGGTGCTTTGGCCGCTAAGGTTCGCGTCGCAAAAACCACCGACTGGAAGATCATCAATCAATCCACTCCCGACCAAAACTCCGCATATTATGAAAAGCAAAATACTCGGTCTTATCGTCCTGGCTGCTCTTCCATGTATGGGCCAGACGAACCAAACGGTGTTGGAGGATTTCAAACCTTCCAGCTTAAATCAGCCTGGCCAGCAATTTCCACAGGTCAACTCCCAGCGGTACGCGCGATTTCGCATCGTGGCGCCGCAAGCGCAGAACGTCCACGTCACTTTGGGCCTCGGTGGGCGTGGGGGCACGACGCTCATCAAAGGCGAAGACGGTGTTTGGACGGGAACCACCGAGGGGCCGTTGGACGAAGGATTCCACTATTATCATCTCACAATTGACGGAGGAACATTCAACGATCCCGGCACTTTAAATTTCTACGGCTCAACTCGATGGGAAAGCGGCATCGAAATTCCTGCCCATGACGCCGACTTCTACACCCTGAAAGATGTTCCGCACGGCCGGATTCAGGGGGTGCTTTTCCCATCCAGACTCACCAACGCTGTCATTGCGCGCCCCGCTTACGTTTATACGCCGCCGAATTACGACAAGGACACCAAAAAGCGATATCCTGTGCTGTATCTGCAGCACGGCTGGGGCGAAAATGAATATGCGTGGTGGAATCAAGGCGGCGCGAACCTCATCATGGACAACCTGATTGCCGAAGGCAAAGCCAAGCCGTTCATTATTGTGATGACGTACGGTTTGACCAACGAAGGCCGGCGTCCCGGCTCGCGCCCGCCCGGCGGGACGAATTCCATTGCTGCCAACCCAACCAACGGACCGGCACGTGGCCCTGGTGGCCGCGGCAGCCTGCCGCCCGGCTTCGGCAATAACGCGGCGTTCGAGACCGTGCTCGTTAATGAACTAATTCCATATATTGACGCAAATTTCCGCACTTTGGCCGACCAACCGCATCGCGCGATGGCCGGGCTGTCGATGGGCGGCGCGGAAACCCACAGCATCACGCTCAAACATCTCGATCTATTCTCGCATATTGGACTATTCAGCGGCGGCGTCATCACCACAAACGATGTCAACAATACGCCCGATTTCAGGAAGAAGGTTAAAGTCGTCTTCGCCAGTTGCGGAAGCCGCGAGAATCCGGGCAATCTCAATGCCAATCATGATGCGCTCGAAAGCATTGGCATCAGGAATACAGCGTATGTTTCGCAAGACACCGCTCACGAATTTCTCACCTGGCGCCGCAGCTTGCGCGAATTCGCCCCGTTGCTATTCGTCAAATGAGCCTGGAGCCAAACGAAAATGGGTCGCGGGCACCGTTGACATGCCTTGATTTGGCAAAGTAATGGTTGGAACGGTACTACAATGGCGATGCCTGAGCTCAAGCGTCGAACGCCAAGTTCCTCACAACTGATTTTTCAAAGCCAATGTTCAAAGACTCAATGCCCTACGGCAAATTGCAAAAACTCTTTAGCAGGTGAGTCTTTCGATTAATCCACCAACTATCAAAGGGGACGCCACCGGTGAAAGGTTTCGTGGACAAGATTCGGAAGCTCGAACGAGACCGAGTCAAGCAGCGCTGCTCGGTGCTCGCGTCTGTTGGAACGGGCTGATTTTGGGATGGAGCGGGTGACGGGAATCGAACCCGCGTGGCCAGTTTGGAAGACTGGAACTCTACCATTGAGCTACACCCGCAGCCCGAACGATATTAACCCGCGCACTTGCGTTGTCAATCCAGAGGTGTATGGTTTCACACCATGAATTCTCTGCTGCTTGCCGGCGGGCGGGTGATCGATCCGGCCAGCCGGTTCGATGCGGTCGCGGACCTTTTGGTCAGCGACGGCAAGATCGCCGCCATTGGCGAGGGGGCGAGCGCGCAGAAGTTCGCTGACTTGGAGCGGGTGGATGTTTCCGGGTTGGTGGTTTGCCCGGGATTGATCGATTTGCACGTGCATTTGCGGGAACCGGGGCAGTCGGCCAAGGAAACCATTGCCACCGGAACGGCGGCGGCGGCGCGGGGCGGATTTACCTCGATTGTATGCATGCCCAATACTTCGCCCACCATTGATAATCCGGGCACGGTGGCGTTGATCCACGAAAAGGCGGAGCGGGAGGGGCTGGTCAACGTGTATGTGACCGGGGCGATCTCGAAGAACATCGACGGCAAGGAAATGGCGCCCATTGGATCGTTGAAGCAGGCCGGGGTGGTGGCGATCACGGACGACGGGCATTGCGTGCAGGACAACGAGTTGATGCGGCGCGCGCTGGAGTACGCGAAGATGTTCGATTTGCCGGTAATGGACCATTGCCAGGATTATTCGCTGGTGACGGACGGCGTGATGCACGAGGGTTATTGGAGCACGGCGCTGGGATTGCGCGGCTGGCCGGCGGCGGGCGAGGAAATGATCGTGGCGCGGAACATCCTGCTGGCGGAATTGACGGGAACCCGGGTGCATTGCCAGCACTTAAGCACGGCGGGCAGCGTGCAATTGCTGCGCGAGGCGCGGAAACGGGGCGTGCCGATTTCCGGCGAGGCGTGTCCGCACCATTTTGTGCTGACGGATGCGGCCATTGCGGGGAGCGAAAAATTTTGGGCGACCGACGGCCAGGGAATTTTTGGCAGCGGCAGCGGCAGCGCGCCAATGTGTCCGGCCTGGCCGAGTTACGACACGAATTTCAAAATGAACCCGCCTTTGCGGTCCGCGCGCGACCGGGAAGCGATTCTCGAAGGGTTGGTGGACGGGACGCTGGAAATTCTGGGGAGCGACCACGCCCCACATTGTGATTACGAGAAAGAGGTGGAGTTCGATTATGCGCCATTTGGGATTACCGGCTTGGAAACGGAACTGGCGCTTTCTTTGATGCAATTGTATCACACCAAGCGGCTGGGGCTGGCAGATTTGATCGCGAAGTTCACCGTTGCGCCAGCGCGGTTGCTGGGGTTGCCGAAAGGCGTGCTGCGGCCGGGAGCCGACGGGGATGTCACGGTGTTCGACCCGGACCGGGAGTGGACATTCGAGCGGGAGCAAACGGCGAGCAAATCGTATAACAGCCCGTTTTACGGTTGGTGGCTGCGCGGGAAAGCGGTGATGACGGTGGTGGGAGGGAAGGTGGTTTGGCGTGAACGCGAAGCAGAGGTTACGGTCTAATAAACACAGAAAAAGGAGAATGAATTATGAAAAGGCTTAAGTTGGTGGCTTTGGCTTGCCTCCTCGCGCTGCCGGTGGTGGGCGCGGAAAATGAGCAATGGCTGACGGATCTCCCGAAAGCGGAAAGCAAAGCCAAGGCGGAAAAAAAGCTGGTCTTAATGGATTTCACGGGGTCGGATTGGTGCCATCCTTGCATGGAGCTACGAAAGAACGTGCTCAATTCGCGGAAATTCGAGGAGTACGCCCAGACAAACCTGGTGCTCATGGAAGTGGATTTTCCAATCAAAAAGCAGCAAACGGAGGAACTGAAGAAAGCCAATGACGCGCTGAAGGACAAATTCGGCATTGATGGCTTTCCGACGATCGTTCTTCTGGATCCGGATGGGAAAGAACTGCTCAAAACCACGGACGCGGCGCTGGACACGCCCAAGGAATTCATTGCGCGGCTGGAGCAGGCGAAGAAGAAGGCAGTGCAGCCTTGAGAGAGAATTGGAATTCTATGAAGCAAAGCTTGAAAATATCGATTGCGAGTGTGGCGTTTTGTGCGGCGGTTTGGCTGGCGGGGTGCACGACCAGCAGCTCGGACCCAAAATCAAGCATATCGAGCACGGCGGCCACCAAGCCGGACAGTGCCGCCAAGGCAGGATGGTCGATCGACTTGTCCAAAGCGGAGGCGCAAGCCAAGGCCGAAAACAAACTGGTGGTGATGGATTTCACCGGCTCGGATTGGTGTCCGTGGTGCATCAAGCTGGACAAGGAAGTGTTTGCGACTCCGGAATTCTCGGACTTCGCGGCGAAAAATCTGGTGCTCGTCGAAGTCGATTTCCCGCGTCTTAAACCGCAGAGCGGGAAGCTCATAAAAGCAAACCGGGCGTTGCAGAGTAAATACAAGATTGAGGGCTATCCGACCGTCATTGTCCTGGACAGCGATGGCAAGAAGGTGGGGGAGTTGGGGTATGAAGAGGGCGGGCCGAAACCGTTCATCGAGAAGCTGGAGAAATTGAAGAAAGGATGAACGGCTGGTTAAGGCTTGACCGGCGGCCAAAGGGAGAGGATTAAGATTAGGATTATGATTCGGATTAAGAAGGGAAACGGGACGACGGACGAACAATGATGAACGCAATTTTGGCATTGGAAGATGGGTCCGTGTTTCACGGCCAGGGCTTTGGCGCGCGCGCCACGGCATGCGGTGAGGTTTGCTTCAATACCTCGATGACTGGCTATCAGGAGATTCTCACCGATCCATCTTACAAGGGCCAAATCGTGTCGATGACGTACCCGTTGATCGGCAATTACGGGGTGAATTTGCAGGATGTGGAATCGTGGCGACCACATGTGGCGGGGTTTGTGATCCGGGAGTTGTCGCCCGTGGTCAGTAATTGGCGGGCGGATTATTCGCTGGCTGAATACCTGGAGCAAAACGGGATTCCCGGCATCCAGGGGATCGATACCCGCGCGTTGACGAAGAAGCTCCGAGTGCGGGGCGCCCTCAAGGGGGTTTTGTCCACGGAAGGTTTGGCGGACGAGGAAGCAGTGGGCCGGGCGAAGGCGTGGCAGGGATTGGTGGGCGTGGATTACGTCAAAGAGGTCACGCATAAGGAATCGTTCCGCTGGGATGAGAAGGACGAGCAAAGCGCGAGTTTCAACCTGGCGCGCGGTTCGGGCACCGTGGAAGCCCGGCAGGTGCGCGATCCCTTGCCGCCGGCAGACATCCCGGTGGTGGCCTACGATTTTGGCATCAAGTACAACATCCTGCGGCGGTTGCGCCAGCATGGGTTCCGGGTGCAAGTGGTGCCCGCCACGGCGACGGCGGCGGAGGTAATGCAGCATAAGCCAGCGGGAATTTTTCTTTCCAACGGACCGGGAGACCCGGCCGCTTTGGGTTACGCCGTGCGGGCGGTGGCTGATTTGGTGAAGACGGGGGTGCCGATTTTCGGGATTTGCCTGGGGCACCAGATTTTGGGGCAGGCGTTTGGAGGCCGGACGTTTAAGTTGAAATTTGGGCATCGGGGAGCCAACCAGCCGGTCAAGGACCTGGCCACGGGGCGGGTGGAAATTACTTCGCAAAACCACGGGTTTGCCGTGGATCCACAGTCCTTGCCGGGCGAAGTGACGGTAAACCGGATCAATCTCAATGACCAGACCGTGGAGGGGATGCGCCACAAAACGAAGCCGGTTTTTTGCGTGCAATACCATCCGGAGGCTTCGCCCGGGCCCCATGATTCGACCCCTTTGTTTGCGGAGTTTCGGGAAATGATTGAAAAGCAAAAGTAAGACTTGATGGCAGTCGAGAAATCGGATTGACTTGCCACGAATCCGTCGGAATAATCGAACTGTTCGTTGTTAGCCTATGGCCAAACTTGTAGTGCTCAGTGAAGGTATGACGGGGCAGTCGTACGAGCTTAAAGTGGACAAGACCACCGTCGGCCGGGTCGATGACAACACCTTTCAAATCTCGCAGCCCTCGGTGTCCAGTCATCATTGTGAAGTGTTGCTGCGCGGCAACGACGTGGTGATCAAGGACCTCAACTCGACAAACGGCACCTTCATTAACGGCCAGCCGGTTACCGGCGAGGCCGTGCTCAAGCCAGGCCAAGTATTGCGCCTGGGCGAGGTGGAGATCCGGCTTGAATCCGGAGCCCCGGCGGGGGTCAAGCGGCCGATGGATTCGACGATGGTGATTCCCAAGGGAGTGACGCTGGAACAACTCGAACAGGGACCACAGGCAGGCTTCGATACTGCCAAGGGCGGCTTCACCAAAAAGAAGAACGAAACCAACAAGTATTTTATCATCGGCGGGATTGTGTTCGCATTGGTGATCGCCATCGCCTTTCTGATCATGATAAGCATGATCAAATCGAGTCATTGAACCGGTTTCTCCTGGTAGTCCTCCTTCTCCCTCTGTCTCTCCAATCCAATGCCGCGAGCACTCGCGCGCCAAAGCCGGCTTCGTAAAACAGAAGAGAGAAGAAGATTCGCTACGTTCAAGTTGGAGCGGAAATTTCACGCACGCTTTTGCTTGCGGGAAGGCCGTTGGCGGGGCTATGGTGGCCCTTGAGGTTTGCAAGCTGGCTTGCAGACGGTTGCGCGTGTAGCTCAATTGGATAGAGTGACGGCCTCCGAAGCCGCAGGTTGTGGGTTCAACTCCCGCCACGCGCACCAATTTTTGGGCGACTTGAGCTTATGAAATCGGCCATTCCATGGGTCCTGGCGGTCCTGCTCCTCGGCGGGGTCTATTTTCTTTATGCGCAAGGAAAGAGCAAGGATGCCCAACTCGCCCAATTTGCCCAGCAGAGCGCGGAATTTGACCAATTAAAGGCCGAGAACGAGGAGTTGAGCAAACTCAAGGGCGCGGCGGACGAGAACGCCCGCCTCCGCAAGGACAACGAAGAATTGCCCCGGCTGCGGGGTGAGGTCCAGCAATTGAAAGCGCAGGTCAAGGATCTCGACAAAAAGCTTGCGGCGGCGCAGGCCCAAGGCTCCGCGCTGCAACAGCAGCAGCAGCAGATGTCGCAGCTTGCCAGCGAAAACCAGAACTTGCGCAACCAGGCGCAGTCGAATCAGCAAGCCGCCGCGCAGGTGGCGATGCAGGCCATGGCCAAAATGCAAGCCAATAACTGCATCCGGAACTTGCGTCTGATCGATGCCGCCAAACAACAATGGGCGCAGGATACCGGCAAGGGTGCGGATGCTGTGCCGTCCCCGGCCGATTTACTGCCCTATCTGCCCCAAAACACCTTCCCCGCCTGTCCCAATGGAGGCGCTTACACGTTAAATGCGGTGCAAGTGCCGGCGCAGTGCAACGTTCCCGGCCATGCGGCGCAATAGGGACGGCAACCGCATGGGCGCGGCGGCCAAATGAAAAAAGAGATGACCAGGGACCAGAGAATAATCGAGCGTCAAATTCCAGGGCTGGGTTCGAAACCGGGCTGTTTCACTGGCCATTTGTGGGGCATCTTTTCAGCTTCGCTTTTTGACGGGCAACACGTACATTTTGGGAGAACTAATCAATGAATACGACTATTGAGGACAATCTGAAGGGCATTGCGAACCAATTGCGGATCGATAGCATCGAAGCGACGACGGCGGCGGGCAGCGGACATCCGAGCTCCTGCTGTTCGGCGGCGGACCTGGTTGCGGCGCTATTTTTCGGGCACATGAAGTACGAAGTGAAGAATCCGCATTATCCGAACAACGACCGCTTCATTCTTTCCAAGGGCCATGCCGCGCCGCTGCTCTATTCGGTGTGGGCGGAATTAGGCATCATCACGCGGGAACATTTGAAGACGTTGCGCCGACTGGACAGCGAACTGGAAGGACATCCGATGCCCCGCGTGCCCTATGTGGACGTGGCGACGGGTTCGCTGGGGCAGGGGTTGAGCGTGGGTGTGGGAATGGCGCTGAACGCGCGCCTCGACAACCTGGATTACCTCACCTACGTGCTGATGGGCGATGGCGAATGCGCCGAAGGTTCGGTATGGGAGGCAGCCAATCTGGCGGGCGTCTATCACACCAACAATCTGGTTGCGATTTTGGATTGCAACCGCCTCGGACAAAGCCAGCCGACCGCGCTGGGCTGGGACACGGACGCGTATCGCAAACGGTTCGAAGCGTTCAATTGGCGCACGGAAGTCATTGACGGTCACGACATGGGCGAAATTTTGGAAGTGCTCGGAGCCGCCGGTTTGGGCAAGCAACCGTTGGCGATCATTGCCAAAACGGAAAAGGGCCACGGGGTTTCGTTCATGGCGGACAAGGAAGGCTGGCATGGCAAGGCATTGTCGAAAGACGAGGCTGCCAAGGCCATTGCCGAACTGGAGCCCAAGGCCAAAACGGGCGTGGCCGAGACGATTCCCGCGCCGACCCCACTGCCGCTGCCCAAATATGAAGCCCCGACCAGTTTCCCGCCCGTGAACTACAAAATGGGCGATCACGTGGCCACCCGCGAGGCTTACGGAAACGCGTTGGTGCGCGTCGGCGAGGTGGACCAGCGGATCGTGGCGATGGACGGAGACACCAAGAATTCCACGTTCGCGGAAAAGTTTTACAAGAAGTTCCCGAACCGTTTTACCGAGTGTTTCATCGCCGAGCAAAACATGGTGGGAGTGGCGACCGGGTTCAGCACGCGCGGCAAGATTCCGTTTGCCTCGACGTTCGCCTGCTTTTTCTCGCGGGCATTCGACCAAATCCGCATGGCGGGCATTTCGATGGCCAACGTCAAGTTGACCGGGTCGCATGTGGGCGTGAGCATCGGCGAAGACGGCACCTCGCAAATGGCGCTGGAGGATATTGCCATGATGCGCGCCGTTGAAGGGAGCGTGGTCCTTTACCCGAGCGACGCGGTGAGCACCGAAAAACTGGTGGACCAGATGGTGTTGCACAAGGGCATTTCGTTCCTGCGCACGTCGCGGCCCAAGAACGCCGTCATTTACAGTAACGACGAGCAGTTTCCGATTGGTGGAGCCAAGGTGCTGCGACAGGCTGCGGGCGACAAAGCGACCGTCGTGGCCGCCGGCGTGACTTTGCACGAAGCACTGAAAGCTGCGGACGCGCTGGCGAAGGAAGGAATTGGCCTCACGGTGATTGACGCCTACAGCGTCAAGCCTTTGGCGAAGGACGTCATTCGTGCCGCTGCCCAGAAAACGAACAACTTCGTGCTGACGGTCGAGGACCATTACGCGGAAGGCGGCTTGGGCGATGCTGTCGCTGGGGAGTTGAGCATCGACGGGATAAAGGTCCAAAAACTGGCGGTTCGGGAACTTCCGCATTCCGGGAAACCCGAGGAACTCCTGGCCAAATACGGCATCGACGCCACCGCGATCATCAATGCGGTTAGGGGCCGCCTGTAGATTCAGTCAAACTGCCATCACACGGACGGGAAGCCACACAACGATGCCTTCAGTCGAGGGCATTATGGCACGCTTTTCGCTGCTTTTCGGTATCGAAGCCTGTACTTTGCGGGCCGAAAGCCAGTTAAGCACACGAAATGAATGCCCGATTGATGATTTTCCTATGGCTGCTTTGCGGTGCGGTCCTGCCGCTTCGCGCGGACACGCTCTGCGACGTTTGTGGCCAGGTGATCGTTGGGAAATATTACCACATGGAAGACCGGGCCGCCGGAGGCAACAAAAATGTCTGCCGGGATTGCGCGGATTTGGACGAACGCTGCTTCGCCTGCGGCTTGCCCGTGAAGAAGGATTACAAAACCTTGGCCGATGGCCGCTATCTGTGCGCGCGCGATGCGGCGGAGGCTATCGGGTCCACCGAGGAGGCGGAACGAGTTTGTGAAATGGTTCACGACGATCTGAACCGGATGTTGTGGCGCTTCCTCACGCTGCCTGACAAAGTGCCGGTCGTGATGGTGGACAAGTTCCAGCTCCAGAATTTGTTCAAGACGCCGGGTTACGAGCATGCCTGTGTCTCCATCTTTGGCGCGACGCAAACGCACCCGCTGCCCGGCAGGAAATTCGTCCACTCGATCAGCATCCTGAGCGACTTGAAGAAGGCGCGCTTGATGGCGGTTTGCGCGCACGAGTACACGCACACCTGGCTGAATGAAAATCTTGGTCCGGAGCGCAAGGCTGTCCTCGATTCGAAGGCCGAGGAAGGGTTTTGCGAATTGGTGGCGTATAAATACATGGAGAATAAACAGGAATCTTTTGAGATGGAGGTGATCAAAAAAAGCGATTACACGAAGGGCCAAATCAAGGTGCTGCTCGAGGCGGAGACGATGTACGGCTTCAACGCGGTGGTGGAATGGATGAAGTCTGGAGAGGATGCGAAGCTGGAGAGCAGCGGGTTGGATCGGATCCGCGCCTTGAAGACCGGTTGGAGTGCGCGTGCGGTCGCCTCGGTCGGTTTGCCGGCGATTGCCGTTGCCGTGGCGGCACCGCTGCCGCCAGCGCCGGACAAGCTGGTGCTCAAAGGGATTTCCGGGACCGGTCCGCGACGGCTGGCCATTATCAATGACCACACTTTCGAGGTGATGGAGCGCGGCAGAGTGCGCGTGGGGCAAACAAATGCGTTGATTCGCTGCTTGGAAATCCGCCCGACCTCAGTGATCGTCCAGGCGGAGGGCGCGAAGGAAAAGCAGGAGCTTTTTTTACGGACGGAATAGTCACTCAGAATGACCAATGCGGGGTGGAGACTGGCGATTGGATCTTCATTTGACATTTGTCATTGGGTCATTACCCAATTCCCCATTGCAATGCGATTGCCATTAGGCCCGGTTTCGTGCATATTGCCTTGGGTAATGGCATGACCGAGGTTCCCAAATATCTCAAAGGCCAATTACTGCTGGACAGCGGCCAGTTAAGCGGCTCGTTCTTCCAGCACACCGTCGTGCTCATTTGTCACCATGACGACGAGGGCGCGCTGGGGCTTGTGCTCAACCGATCCAGCGGCAACAAATTCGGTGAAGTCGTGGTCGCCGATATTCCGGAGGAACTCAAGGACCAGCCCCTCTATCTCGGGGGTCCGGTCGAACTTTCCGCGCTGAGTTTCCTGCATTCGGACACCTTTATCCCCGATGCCAGCGTGATGCCCAACCTGGACCTGGGCCATTCGCTGGACACCCTGGTCGAACTGGGCGAGTCTTTTTCATCCACTAAAAAAATCAAAACCTTCGTCGGCTACGCCGGTTGGAGCGCAGGCCAACTCGAAGACGAGATGAAACGCAACGCCTGGCTAACCCATCCCGCCAGCTTGGATCTCGTTTTCCATCCCAACCCGGAGAAACTGTGGCCAAGCATTCTCCGCGAGAAAGGCTTGAAGTATCGTTTGCTGGCCGGGATGCCCGAGGATGTTTCGTTGAATTGACCGCATTGCAACGCGGTTTTGCGAGCCGCGCAGCATCCCGGGCAGGGAGTCCCGGCTTTAGCCGGCTACCTTCGTCTTGCGCCCTCGCCTTGCTTTCCCGTAACTGACACGTTCTGTCTTTTCGCCCGGTTTCCCATCACCGGTGGCCCGTTTGAGTTCGCGCACCTGATCGCGCAGCAGCGCGGCTTTCTCGAACTCCAGATTGTTGGCCGCCACCAGCATCTCCTCCTCCAGTTCGCGGACAGTTTCGGTGACATCAAAATCCCCGCTGCCTTCGCGCAGAAAGGAATTGGCTTCGTCAGTAATTTCCTTGTGCGACGAAAGGCTCTCCTCCACGGCGCGGCTGACGCTGCGCGGCGTGATGTTGTGCTCCTGGTTGTAGGCAAGCTGCTTTTGGCGCCGATATTCCGATACCGCCAGAAACTTTTGAATGCTTTGGGTGCGGACGTCCGCGTACAGGATCACTTCGCCGTTCAAATGGCGCGCGGCTCGCCCCGCCGTTTGAATGAGACTCGTGGTGGACCGCAAATACCCTTCCTTGTCCGCATCCAGGATGGCCACGAGTGAAACCTCCGGCAAATCCAGCCCCTCGCGCAACAAGTTGATGCCGACCAGCACATCGAATTCGCCCTTTCGTAGCGCGCGCAGGATTTCGACGCGTTCGATGGCGTCGATTTCGCTGTGCAGATAGCGGACGCTGATGCCGATGCCGCGCAGGTAATCCGTCAGTTCCTCCGCCGTTCGCTTCGTGAGCGTGGTGACCAGAATGCGCTCCTTGCTCTCGACCCGCTTGCGGGCTTCCTCGATCAAATCATCGATTTGCCCCGCCAGCGGCTTAACCGTGATTCTGGGATCAATCAATCCGGTGGGGCGAACAATCTGCTCCGCGATGCGGTCCTTGGACCATTCAAGTTCCCTCGGTCCCGGCGTGGCGCTTACGTAAATCGTCTGGTTCTGGAGCGCCTGAAATTCGTCGAAGTTCAGCGGCCGGTTGTCCAGCGCGCTCGGCAGGCGGAATCCGTACTCGACCAGCACGGTCTTGCGCGAGCGATCACCTGCATACATTCCGCCGATTTGCGGGATGGTCGCATGCGATTCATCCACCACCAGCAGAAAGTCCTTTGGAAAAAAGTCGAATAACGTGCACGGGCGTGAACCGGGCGCGCGCCCGCTGATGTGCCGGGTATAATTCTCGATCCCGGAACAAAACCCCATCTCTTCCATCATTTCGAGGTCATATTCCGTCCGCATCTTGATGCGCTGGGCCTCGATCAGCTTGCCTTGCTTTTCGAACCAGGCGACGCGGTCGCTCATTTCCTCGCGAATCGCGAGAATGGCCGGCTTCATTTTCTCAGCCGGCGTGACGAATTGTTTGCCGGGATAAACGGTGACCGCGGTCAATTGTTCCGTCTTATGGCCGGTGAGCGGCTCAAACCGCGTGATGCGTTCGATTTGATCCCCGAAAAACTCGATCCGCAACGCATCCTCGCGCCCCGCCGGACAAAGCTCCACCGTGTCACCGCGCACGCGGAATTGGCCGCGCGTGAACTCGATGTCGTTGCGCGTGTATTGCAAATCCACCAGCCGGTGCAAAAACTGTTCGCGCGTCAACTCCATGCCGGTTCGAATGGGAATGACCATCGCTTCGTAATCCTCCTTGCTGCCGATGCCGTAAATGCACGAGACGCTCGCGACCACAATCACGTCGCGCCGCGCAAACAACGAGCTCATCGTCGAGAGCCGCAGCCGCTCGATTTCCTCGTTTATGCTCGAGTCCTTCTCCACGAACGTGTCCGTGCGCGGAATGTAGGCCTCTGGTTGGTAATAGTCGAAATAGCTGACGAAATACTCGACCGCGTTGTTCGGGAAAAAGCTTTTAAATTCGGCGTAAAGCTGCGCCGCCAGCGTTTTATTGTGGGAAATAACCAAGGTGGGGCGGCCCAGATTTCTGATGACGTTCGCCACCGTGAACGTCTTTCCGGAACCCGTGACGCCCAGCAGCGTTTGATGCTTCGCCCCGGCTAGTGCTCCTTCTGTCAGCTTCGCAATGGCTTGCGGCTGATCTCCGGCGGGCGAATAGGACGAATCCAGTTCAAACATAAATACAAAAATAATGGCGGTCGCCGGGAGTGTCAAAAAGGCCGGATCTCACAGGTTCACGATCGCCGGGTCGCCGTAGAGCGTGAACGAACCAGCGCGGGTGACTTGCACGTCCATGAGTTGGCCGCGGTGCCGCTCCGAGCCATCAAAAACCACAATCTTGTTGCTCCGCGTGCGGCCCATCATGCGCGCGGGGTTTTTCTTGCTCGGCCCTTCAACCAGGATTTGCGCCCGGCAGCCGACGCACCGCTGGTAGTGCCGCGCGCCAATTTCATTGACGAGAGCCAGCAAGCGGGCGTTGCGCTCTTCCTTGACCTCCTGCGGCAACTGGCCGGCCATGTCCGCCGCCGGAGTGTCCCGGCGCGGCGAGTATTTGAAAATAAACGCGTTGTCGAATTGAACCTCGCGCGCCAGCGAAAGCGTTGCTTCAAAATCCAATTCCGTTTCGCCGGGAAAACCCACGATGATGTCGGTGGTAATGCCCATGGCCGGCTGAACGCGCCGCAGTTTGGCGATGATACCCAGGTAACGTTCGCGCGTGTAGCCGCGATGCATTAACTTGAGCAATCGGTCGCTGCCGCTCTGCACGGGGAGGTGCGCGCTTTCCACCAGCTTCGGCAGCCGTCCATAAGCCTCCACCAAATCGTCGCCGTAACCCTTGGGATGCGGCGAGGTGAACCGGATGCGTTCGAGGCCGTCAATTTCGTGCACCGCTTCCAGCAATTGCACGAACGCGGACTTCCCGTCCTTGAGCGGGAGGTCGCGTTTCCCATAGCTGGTGACGATTTGCCCGAGCAGCGTGATTTCCTTCACGCCGCGCGCGACTAATTCGCGGCATTCCGCGACGATGTCCGGAATGGTCCGGCTCCGCTCTTCGCCGCGTGTGTACGGCACGATGCAAAACGTGCAATACTGATTGCAACCTTGCATAATGCTGACAAAAGCCGTCACCGATTTCTCGGCGGTGTTCCCATTGAGGATGTGCTCGCGAATGGTCCCTTCGCTTCCCTGCTCGGCCCCCACATCGACGACCTTCGCGCGTTTGCCGGCAAGAATGTCGTCGAGATGTTCCACAGTGCGATGAAATTTCTGGGTTCCGATGACGAGGTCCACGTCCGGGAGCTTGTCGATGAGTTGCTGGCCGCGGCTTTGGGCCATGCAACCCATGAAGCCGAGCACGACGTCGGGCCGGTTCCGCCGCATCTCCGCGGCGAGGTTTTGCATCTTCCCGATGGCCTTTTGTTCGGCCGCGTCGCGCACACTGCAAGTGTTGAGCAGGATGACGTCCGCCACAGCTTCTGACACCGCCAGGGTGTAACCCTTCGCCACGAGTTGCGCCGCCACCGCCTCCGAGTCGCGCTCGTTCATCTGGCAACCGTACGTTTTGATATAAACACTCGGCATGATGTTGAGAATGGCAGGGTTGACCGCTATGATTACCGTCGTTTGATTGACGTAACGACAGCCTCACCTGACCGTTCTGCCACGCTTGAAATCTAGCCAACCCCACCCAACGCCGCAAGCAATCAAGCCGTTACTTTCCAGTTGCCTGTCGCGGGCCGACCCTTAACAGTCTTATCCTGATGTTGAGTCCCCAGCCATTGAGCCGGTTCGTTCGCGGAGCGATCGCCAGCGGCCTGATACTTGGTCTGGCCTGTTTCTGGTGGCTTTGTTCACAAAGTCCGGAAATTGACTTTTTGGGCAAGCGCGGATCGGCCGACTGGATTTTGTACCCCAAACCTCTAGATGGCTCGACGCATCGCGCCGCGGAATGGAGCACAGTCTTTCGCGACTCGTTTACGCTCGATCACACTCCCGCAAAAGTTACGCTGTCAATGCGCGCGTTCAAACGCTTCGAACTCCGGATCAACGGACTGATGGTGGATGCTTCATCCGGGACCACCACGGATTGGAAGGCGCCGGTTGAACTTGACGTTACCGGCACCCTGCATGCGGGCACCAACGAAATTTCCGTCACGGTTACCAACAATCGCGGTCCTCCGGCATTGTGGCTTTCTTTGCAGGCGGACGCCCTCAGGTTGGACACGGACACAAACTGGGAGGCGTCGCTCGCCGGGGCTGTCTGGCGTAATGCTCGTGAAGCCTCGCAACCGATGGAAATCGCCCGCGGTAATCCCTTCTTCGGCGGCGAAAGTCCATTGAGGTCGGCATTGAACCAATGGCGCGCGCTGCTGCTTTTCGTAGTGATTTCCGCGGCAATTATAATGGGCGGAACGTGGTGGGCGCGTCACTCCGTGCGCGCCGCGTTGTGTGTGCATACGACCGGCGGGCAGGGGACTGCCCGCTCCACCCCCGAGGCAACGTCCGGATGTGCCCCGTCGAAGCCTTGTTGTGGCTTGGTGATCGCGCTGCTCGCGGTCGTGGTCGTTTTGTGGACCGCACTGTTCATCAACAATCTCGGATTGTTGCCGCGCCGGACCGGTTTCGACGTGGACGCGCACCTGGATTATATTAACTTCATTCGGGCGCATCACGCGCTGCCGCTGGCCACGGACGGCTGGGAAATGTGCCAGCCGCCGCTCTACTATCTGGTTTCTGCTGCGTTACTTTCGCCGCTGAGCGCCGCAACGTTTAGCGACACGGCCGTTCAAGTCCTGAGAGTCTTCGGCCTGCTGATGGGCGTTGCTCATTTCGCGCTCATTCTGCTCACCCTGCGATTGCTCTTTCCAGGGCAGATGAAAAAGCAATTGATCGGACTTTTGCTCGCTGGCTTTTTGCCCGAACATCTGTACATCTCGCACTATGTTACTAATGAAGCGTTGTCTGCTCTTTTCGTTTCGGGCGCGCTTTATTTTTGTCTGCGCATCCTGACGTCGGAGCAGGCCACTTGGCGGCTCTTTTTGGCAGTGGGTTCGTGCCTGGGCGCGGCGTTGTTGACCAAGATTACCGCGGTGCTCGCCGCTCCATTTATTTTCGGGGCCCTGAGTATGTGGCTGCTGCCCAGAACCTCACCCTCGCCGTCTGAAAACAAACAGTCTTCCGCCATCCTCGCTCTGGGAGCAGCCGTGGTTGCCATGTTCACCGTCTGCGGTTGGCACTACCTTCGCGTTTGGATACATTTCGGTTCACCAATCGTCCATGATTGGGATCCGGTGTCAGGATTTGCCTGGTGGACGGATGAAGGTTTCCAAACCAGTTCCTATCTTACCCGATTCGGTGGATGTTTGGTCCATCCCTTTTACAGTGTTTTCCACGGCCTCGGTGACGGTCTTTACTCGACGTTCTGGGGAGACGGCCTGTGTGGAAGTGTTGTTCGCCTGGATCGGCGGCCACCTTGGAATTACGAACTCATGGCGGCAGGTTTTCTGCTGTCTTTGCTGCCTGCGGCTGCCATTTTGACGGGCGCAATTGCCTCCATCGTGCGGTTCCTTCGCCGGCCAGAACCAGTTTTCTTTCTTTTGCTTGGCGTGCCCGTCATCACCTTCGCCGCGTTGCTTTACATGAACCTAAAATTGCCGTTCTACTGCAACGTCAAAGCCTTCTATGGCCTGACGGCTCTGCTGCCAATCTGCGCGTTGGGCGCCGTGGGTTGTGACGCGATCAGCCAGGCATTGGGACGGTTTAGCCCTGTGTTTTGGGTTCTGCTGGGGGTTTGGGCCATCAATGCCTACGCCAGTTTTTGGATTCGCGCCGGAGCGCCGTCCACTCAAACCACGCGCGCCTGGTACTTGGCGGCCGACGGTCGCAATGAAGACGCGGCCCGCGAGTTCTCCAAAGTCCTCCAGCAGAATCCGCACGACGCCCAGGCGCGGAAAGGCCTGGGACTGTGCTTGTGGCAGGAAGAACATCTCGCTGAAGCCAAAACGCAAACCGAACAAGCCCTGAACGACGACCCTGCCGATGCGGATGGCCATGTGCAACTGGCCTCGATTCTTGCCCGGCAAAACCAATTGGCGGCCGCGGTTCAAGAAGCCAAACATGCCGCCGAACTGGCCCCAGACATGGCGGCAGCGCATATCAAATTATGCGTCTGGTTATCGAGACTCGAACGATGGCCCGAAGCGGTCATCGCCGGAAGGGAGGGCCTGCGCATCGAACCCATGAACGCCGAATTGCACCTGAACACGGGAGTCGCCTTGGCCGCTCTCGGCAAGCATGCGGACGCTCTCGTCGAGTTGCGCTCAGCCTGTGAATTCAAACCAGACTGGCCCGAGGCACGCGACCGGCTGGGCCTGTCGCTCGCGTCGTTCAACCAATGGCCGGAGGCGGCAAGAGAATTTGACGCTGCCTGCGATCTCAAGCCGGATGAGCCTTCCTTTCATTATCACCTCGCGTTGTCGCTGCAGGCACTCGGGCAGGATCAAAAAGCGATCCTGGCTTATCGCCAAGCCCTGCGCCTGAACCCCGATCTATTACCCGCACTGAATAACCTGGCCTCAATTCTCGCCACGCACGCGAACCCGCAACTCCGGGATGGTTCCGAAGCCGTCCGGCTCGCTGAGCGCGCCTCTCAACTCAATGGCGGGCAAACTGCATCGTATCAGGCAACGCTGGCCGCCGCTTACGCTGAGGCCGGGCAATTCGCCAAAGCAATCGAAGTGGCAAACCAGGCTCTCACGGGCGCGATTGGGGCTAATCAACAGAATTTAGCCAGCGTCCTGCGACAACAACTTGAGTTATACCGAGGAAGTCACGCTTATCACCAGGAAGGCTTCAGCCCTCGGGGTGGAGCGCAGAGTTCCAGCCCTGCGCGTTGATGTGCCTGATATTCACGCAGAGCAGGAGCTCTGCGTTCCGCAAGCTGTTTACGCCTGCACGATTTTCACGCTGCGACTTTGCGCTGCGCGTTTGCGTTTCGTCTCGTCCAATTCCTTTTTGCGCAAGCGCAGGTTCTTGGGTGTCGCTTCGACATATTCGTCGGGGCCAATATACTCAAGGGCGCGTTCGAGGGACATTTTCAAGGGGGCACTGAGGGAGATGCCTTTGCCGTCGCCCTGGGAGCGCATGTTGGTCAGGCGCTTGGCCTTGCAGGGGTTGACGGGAATATCGTTCTCTCGCGCGTTCTGCCCCACGATCATGCCGGCATAAATCTTGTCGCCCGGTTCGACCATCAGAAGACCGCGTTCCTGCACCATGTTCAGTGCGTAGGCCATGGCTTCGCCGCTTTCCATGCTGACCAGCGAACCGTTTTTCCGCGCGGCAATGTCACCACGATCCGGGCCGTATTCGTGGAAAAGATGGCTCATGACGCCGAGACCGTTGGTCTGGGTGACGAGGTCAGTTTCGAAACCGATCAATCCGCGCGTCGGAATCATCGCTTCGATGCTCACGTCCTCGCCATGATGATTCATGTTGGTGATCTCGCCTTTGCGGCTGGCGAGGTTTTGCATCACGTCGCCCATGGCGGTCTTGGGAATTTCGAGGAACAATTTCTCGATCGGCTCGAGGAGATTGCCGTCCGCGTCCTTGCGGTAAATGACTTCCGGGCGCGAAACCAAAACTTCGTGCCCTTCGCGCCGCATCTGCTCGACGAGAATGGCGATCTGCATTTCGCCGCGACCGCTGACATTGAAAATATTCGGGGCCTCCGTCTGGCTGACGCGCAACGCGACATTGGTGCGGATTTCCTTCACCAGGCGTTCCCAAATGTGGCGGGCAGTGACCAACTTGCCATCCTGGCCCGCGAGCGGACCGTCGTTGACGGCGAACTGCATCTGAATCGTCGGGGGGTCGATGGGCACAAACGGCAGCGGCGCGCGATCCGGGCTGTCCGTGATGGTTTCGCCAATAAACGCGCCTTCAAAACCGGCAACACCAATGATGTCGCCGGCATGGGCTTCGGGAATTTCAATCCGCTTCATCCCCTCAAAGTGATAAATCGCCGTGATCTTGCCGACTTCCTTATGCCCGTCCCCATGGATGCAAGCGCCCGGGTCGCCGACCTTAATCTTCCCGCAAACGATTTTGCCGAGGGCGATGCGTCCGACGTATTCCGAGTAATCGAGATTGGCAATGAGCATCTTGAACCCTTCGCCGGCCTGGGCGCGCGGCGGGGGGATGTGCTTGATGATGGCGTCGAACAACGGCTCCATCGTGCCACTCGCGTGGGTTATGTCCACCTTGGCAAAACCTTCCTTCGCGCTGGCATAAATGACGGGGAAATCCAATTGCTCATCGGTCGCGTGCAGCGAGACAAACAGATCGAACACCAGGTCAAGCACCTTGTGCGGCGCGGCATTCTCGCGGTCGATTTTGTTGATCACCACGATGGGCTTGGCGCCGGCTTCGAGCGCCTTGCGCAGGACGAAACGGGTTTGCGCCTGCGGACCATCCACGGAATCGACCACCAGCAACACGCCGTCGATCATGTTCATGATGCGCTCCACCTCGCCGCCGAAATCCGCGTGTCCGGGGGTGTCCACGATGTTGATGTGGTAATCCTTGTATTTGAAAGCGGCATTCTTGGCCCGGATGGTGATGCCCTTTTCGCGTTCCAAGTCCATGGAATCCATCAGGCGTTCTTCATGGGCCTGGGCCTGGTTGGCGCGGAAGGTTCCGGATTGTTTGAGCAAACAATCCACCAGCGTGGTTTTTCCATGGTCCACGTGGGCGATAATGGCAATGTTACGAATATGTTCCATAATGCTGTCCGTCTCGAATCGAGCCGAGCAATATGGCAAAGAAACGCAAAAGGTCAAGCCTTGGCGTGGCTTTTTTTGCGAAGCTTGTCTGTCCAGGTTTAATTCCGCCCCTGTTTTTGAACAGGTGGCACCACCCATGCCGTTTGTCACCTGCCGACTTATTGCGGAATAGTCCGAAAATATCGCTGGGGTGTACTGGAGTAGATAAAGTCCAGGTACGTGAATGTTCCGCCCAGGTTCGTGATAGACGTGACATTGACCCAGTCCGATAAATTCGTGGAGGTTTGCAACTGGAAAAGGTCATTGGGTTGCCCCTGCAAATTCCAATAGTAACCCTGTCCGGAACTGGTGTACGCATATAAATTGGGAGGCAGTAACCATAGGTGGAATTCAGTGGAGTTGGTTGCGGTGGAAGTAGCGGGATAGACAACAGGCGGGTTTGTTGTCCCGTCAAAAGACCCCCATAAATCGAAAACCGGGTCCGGATTTGTGTCCGGATAGCTTGCACTCATATTAGCCATGCTGGAGCCTAAACGATTGAAGTTGATTTCAATGGGAGGTTGAATGACGCCAGGTCCAGCGTTGGACGGCGCTCCCATGTTGACCCAGTTGCCGGTGCCGCTACGCGACCAATCCTGGATTCCGGAATAGTGACCAGTGAACAAGATGTCCGGCTTTGTAATGACTCTTTGAAGCGTTTGGTGCTGAACTATATTATTCGTGATATACGAATCCACATATTGGTTTGTCGTCGGAACGAATTGCCCAAGTAACGGGTCAGAACTGAGGCGAACGAAGGTTATTTTATCAACACCCGGACGAAGAGCAGTCATGACGTAGTTGCTGGCATTCGTTCCCGAACCGGTCACGCCAGGCAGAAGATTTTCCAGGGCCACATTATTTGTGCTCAGCAAATAACGCAAACCACCAACGTCATCGAAAGTCAGCCCCGTATAAAAGCGTCCGACCTGGGCTAAAGACAAGTAATCAGCTATAGCCGAAAACCCCCCGGCTCTCTGTTCAGGATCTGCTACAAACGGACTGGCGTAGGCGATATTGTAATATGGATTATATAATACGTAGTATCCGTAGAGCAGGGTATTAATGTACGATGAGGCAGCAAGGCTTTCCGGATCAAAGTTCCTGCTGATTACCGTATAATCAGCAGTATTGGTAAAACTGCGGAGACAAAAGACGAAGCGCCCTGGCATCGTCAATCCCATCTGCTCAATCATGAGGCCCAATGCGGCGGATTTCAGGTCCACTAGGCCTTGGGCTTGGGCCCTATAGTTCATACGAAGGGTGAATGGCAGATAATTCGTTAGTGTGATGCTCGAAGCGGCGGGAAGGTCATTAAGAATTTGGATGGCCGCATCGACGGCACTGACACCATTGGAACCGAAATATTCAAGGAATGATGGATCATACCCGTATGTCACCACGGGAACATTCCATCGGTAGCCCTGCCCAATATCCATCGGGCCACCAATCGAATATCCGTCTTGAAACGACAGTTGTGCAGTCATCCAAGGCGCGAACGGCCCCAGCAACGCGAACGCAGAGGCGGATCGGGCTCCTAAACAGAGCAGGATGATGACCCAGATTTGGCCAACGGTTCGTCTGAGAATTGGCATTGTCAGGCGGGCGCTTGCCGGTGGCACACCAACCTGTATGTGGCCCTCGGCGCTCGCTCTGTCAGCAGAGTATTAAAACATCCAGACTAAAACCAGCCCAATCACCGACCAACCACCAAAATATCCAGATACGCCGGTCCGTTATTGCGTCCGCGCTTGCCGTCGCCCTTGGGACGGTCGCCGCCAGCGGGTGGGGGAGTAGCCGGCGGAGGCGTAGCCGCCGCATCAGCGGTTCCTGGCGTCGCCGGCGGACGTTCGGTGGTGATTAAAACAATCTGATCATTCTTGCTATCGAGCGTGCAGGTCTTGGCGCCCTGCTTCGTCTTCACGGTGTCTTCGACCTCGAAGGTGGTGGGGCTGGTTTCCTTGATGATGGCCAATGTTCCATCCCGTTGCGAACTGAACGCTTCCATCGTGTTCGGGTTGAAGCCGCCGCCATCCGTGCCGTTGCCAATGGGCAGCGTTGCCAGGATCTTTCCGTCATCCGCATTCAGGATCACCGCCGTGGCGGGATTGTGACAAAAAACGAAGAGAATGTGGTTCTTCGCATCCAAACCCAAGCCGCCGGGTCCGCCACCTTTGCCGCCAAGGTCGTAATGCGCGGTGACCTTCATCGTTTTGACATCCACGACCGCCACGTTGTCCTTGTCTTCGAGGTCCACGTACAAGTGCCCCTGGCCGTCGCTGGCCGCTTGTTCGGGCGCGCCGCCGAGGTCGATCGTGCCAACGACTGTGCCTTCGTTCGCATCGATGACCGTCGCATTGGGTGCGCTGTGGCTAAACACATAAATCCGTTCGGTGGCCGGTTCAAAGAGGATGCCGTCCGGCCGGCCTTGCACGTCGATGGTCTTGATGGTCTTGAGCGTTTGGGTGTCCCACATGACCACCGGGCTGCTGCTGCAAAATCCGTGGTGCGATTTGGGATCGACCGCCGCGCCTCGCGCCCGGCCCGGAATCGTGCCGGCCGCCTTGAGCGTATCGAGGTCGAAAACCAGGACCGCCTCGCCGCGCGGAATGTAAAGCTTGCGACCATCGCTGTCCGCGTAAACGTAATCGATTCCACCCGTGCCCATGGTTTGGGTCGTGTTGACGATTTTATAAGGCTTGGCCGGAGTTTCCGCATTGCCGCGCGAAGCCAGGAGGCCAAGACCCGTCACGAGCAAGGCGCGTGAGAATTGAGAATAGTTCATAAGGTAAATCCAAGTTTGGAGTTTGTGCGGAATAATTATCGCCCGCGCCCGCGTTTGCACAAGTTTTTTTGCATGACAGTTTCTTAATGTCACGGCGGACCAGGAGATTGTAGCAGTTCCTGCGTTTCGGCTCTGCTTGAAGATTAATAACTGGCCATGCAGAGCAGGGGTTCTGCGCTCCATCCCCTGTGATTGAGGTGCTTCCCTTAGCGCGAATTTGACGTGCAAATCGAGCTCGGTCGAGGTATAAACTTTCCATGACTTCCTTCCCCGGAGTCTGGCTTGGAAATGCGGGCGCGGCACCTTTTGCGACGACCCACTGGAGCGTCGTCCGCCGGGCCGGAATGAACCCGGGCGAGGAAGCCGCCCAAGCCCTGGAGACATTGTGCCGGGCCTATTGGTATCCCCTTTATGCGTTCGTGCGGCGCTTGGGGCATTCGCCCGAAGACGCCCAGGACATCACCCAATCCTTTTTTGCCTATCTGTTGGAAAAAGGGCTGATTGGGCGGGCTCAACCCGAAGCGGGCCGCTTTCGGTCGTTCCTCATCGGATCGTTAAAGAACTTCATGGCCAACGATTTTCGACGCGAGCAGGCGCAGAAACGCGGCGGCGGCGCGATGGTCATTTCTTTCGACGCCCAGACCGCCGAAGAACGTTACGCGTCCGAACCGGTTGAACCAAAAAACCCACTGACTCTTTTCCAGCAGGCTTGGGCAGTGGAAGTGCTGGATCATGCCATCGAGCGGCTTGAGTCCGAGTATCATAGCGACGGAAAGATCAAAATCTTCCAGGCGCTTCACCTTTTCCTCCAGGGCGACCGTGGCTCGCAGACGTACGCCGAAATCGGCGTGGCCCTCGGTCTGAGTGAGGGTGCCGTCAAAGTGACCGTCCACCGGATGCGGCAGCGTTACCGTGAATTGCTGCGGGCCGCCGTTGCCAACACCGTTTCCGACCCCATCGAAGTGGACGATGAATTGAGGCATCTGTTGAAGGCGCTGACGCCGGAGTGATTTTGGCGCGGCACTCCGTGAGATGGAGCCGGAAATTGCGCGGATGGAATGCTCCAGCCTCGCCCGAGGATGAGCGGCTTGGGTTTTTCTCTTTGACCACATCGGAACGAAGTGTAAAATCAAATAACACTGCGACAGGACTTAAGGAACCTTAACCAGGAGTTATTTATGTGTTGCTTTTCTCAACCGGTCATTTCCGTGAGCGCCACCAACATCTTCGCCCGCGCGGGCGAAGGCGAGCGTCAGTTTTTGGTTTACAGCATGTCCCTCAATGCAAAAGAGGATCTGGCAATGATCCTCCCGTTGCCGGTCAAGGACGGCGCCGGCGAGAAAGCCGTGGAGTTTATCAATCTCAAAGCGTATCCGGACTTTTTTGGTGATCTTCGGGCAGGATTCCCGGTCCCTACGGCGACGGCGGCAAGCCGTGATCTTCACATTGGCTCGCCCAGCGCCAGCTTGAAAAAGCTCGAGGTGATTCAGGTCGGGGATTTCGAGGCTTCGTTCGTGCCGACCATCGACGATTTCGCAAGGCTTGACGAACGGTTCCGCCTGCCGCCCGGAACGTGGGACAAGCTGCCCGGGTACAAGACGTTCGGCTTCGCTGTGTTCAAGCTGAAACCGGGCGCAATGCGCGTCCACCCGATGGCGTTCTCCTTTCCGCGCCGCGATGTGAAGGCGTTGTTCTTTCCCACCGTTCACATTCACGATGGCAAAGTGCATTCCAAGGCGGGATTCGACCACGCGCTTTATTGCCAGCCACAAGAGGACCAGCAACTGGAACTGGATCAATGGGAGGAGTCGAATAGTCATGCGGTCAGTTTTGTCAAAGTAAAGCAGACCAAGGGCGTCGTGCTGGCGAACCAGCATTGTTACAAGAAGGAACTGCACGGCCAATTGCCCAATCGCGATACATTTATCGGGATCCAGATTTAAGTGTAAGCGGAACCGCAAGGCAACCTGGTCACAAAAAATCGTGGCATGAAAGCTGATTTCCGCTACTCTGCCCAAATCCTCAGGCTGGACGCTGAAGGCGGCTGGCCTGGCGGGAACGAAACATTCAACACGATCAAACTATGCCAGAACGTATCGGATTTGTGGGCGTCGGGCGGATGGGCGGCAACATGGCGCGCCGCGTCAAGGAGCAGGGCTACACTGTGGCAGCGGTTTACGACGTGAACACGGCGGCCGCGCAAGCGCTGGCCCAGGAACTGGGTTGCGAAGCGTGCGCCGACCTTACGCACGTCACAGCTTTGTCGGACGTGATCATCACCGTCGTGACGGATGATGCCGCGATGAAGAGCATTTTCAGCGGCGGACTGCTGCGGGGAGCGAAAGGAAAGTTGTTCATTAATTGCGCCACCATCTCGCCGGAAGTGCATGTGAAGATCGAGGAGCGGGTGGAAAAGGCCAAGGCGCAGTCGTTGGAGGCCTGCATGGCGTCGAGTATCACGCAGGCGCGGCAAGGCACGCTTTACTTGATGTGCGGTGGCAAGCCGGAAGCCTTCGAACGGGCGAAGCCGATTCTGGAGAAGCTGAGCGCCTCGCTGCGTTACATTGGCCCGGCGGGCAAGGCGGCGCAGGTGAAAGCGCTCGTCAACATGGTAATGAACATCAACACGGCGGGTTTGGCGGAGGGCCTGGGCCTGGGCGCGGCGCTGGGGCTGGACCTGGCGATGTTGCGCGAAGTTTTTTCGCAAACGGGCGCCAATTCGCGTGTGTTGCAAACGGACGGCGAGGACATGCAAAATCGCGATCACAGTTGTTTCTTTTCCGCCGCACACGCAGCCAAGGATTCCGGCATCGCGCTTAAGCTTGCCAAGGCCGAGGGCCTGAACCTGCCGCTCGCCACCGCCACCAAAAAGCAATATGACAGGATGGTGACCGAAGGGTTGGGCGAGTTGGACAAATCCGGCATCGCGGAATTGACCTTCAAAGGGCGCCACCAGCCGAAGGCTGCATGAGCGAGGAATTATTTCCATCGGGACCGTGGACGGGGTTCTACAACTACGTTCCCGGCGGCCATCGGCATCGGATGGAACTCGGGCTTTCCTTTTCGAGCGGATGCATCGGCGGCGACGGGGTCGATGACGTGGGCCGATTTTTCATCAAAGGCCGCTACGATTCGGCTGCCTGCGAGTGCCATTGGACAAAGACCTACCTCGGCGGCCATGATGTTTTTTATCGCGGCTTCCGCGAGGATAAGGGCATTTGGGGCTGCTGGGAAATCGGCAATCTCGCCCACGGCGGCTTTCACATTTGGCCGCGCGGAGCGGAATCGAGTGAGGAACTCGTCGAAGCCGCAGCCGGCACCAAACCGGCTGATGCCATTGCAACTCAAACGACAGGTCAAACGGCGGGAGCGCAATGTTCCAACTCTACTCCAGGAATTCAGGGCCATGCGTCCGCGCTACGCGTGGGCGGTTGAGCAATGGCATCCCACCGGCTTGATCGCGATTGGAAGGACCGGCTCAAATCCGCCGTTCCTTTCGGCCTGGGCCAGGTCAAGCCGAAGCATTTCCGTGACATGGCGGGCGTGGTGTGGAAGAACCGGGATAATCTCTCCTACGCGTGGAAAGTCCTGAGCCGGGGCGTTTGCGACGGTTGCGCCCTCGGCGTGGCGGGCTTTCATGATTGGACGATTCCAGGGATTCACCTCTGTATGACGCGGCTAAATCTGCTGCGGCTGAACACCATGCCCGAGTTGGATGTGCGATTGCTGGAGGATGTTTCGCGCCTGGCCGCGCTCGATAATGCGCAGCTTCGTGAATTGGGCCGGTTGCCTTATCCAATGGCCCGTGAAAAAGACGCCGCCGGATTCCGCCGCATCACGTGGGAGGAGGCTTATGCGCGGATCGCAAAGCGCATCCGTGTTGCCAATCCGCGGCGTTGGGCGATGTTTCTGACTTCGCGCGGGGTGACCAACGAGGTTTATTACATGGCCCAGAAAGTGGCGCGATTTCTTGGCACCAACAACGTCGATAATGCGGCGCGTCTCTGCCATGCGCCGTCCACGGCGGCGATGAAGCGCGCGGTGGGCGTGGCCGCAACCACGTGCAGCTACAAGGATTGGTACGGTTCCGACCTGATTATTTTCTTCGGCGCCAACCCGGCGAATGATCAACCCGTCACGACCAAATATTTGCACGAAGCCAAGCAACTCGGCACCAAGGTGGTGATGGTCAATCCGTACCTTGAGCCGGGCATGAAACGGTATTGGGTGCCATCGACCGCGCGGAGTGCGTTGTTCGGCACCGATATTGCCGACTATTGGTTTCCCGTGGCGCAGGGCGGGGACATCGCGTTCATTTACGGCGTGCTCAAGGCCATGTTCGCCCGAGGCTGGCAGGACGAGAAGTTCGTGCGGGACCACACCGCCGGCATTGAGGGGTTGAAAGGTCAGACCGAAGCACTTGACTGGCCTTCGCTCGAAGCGCAAAGCGGCCTGGATCGCGCCGGCATGGAGGAATTCGCGGAACTTCTCCACCACGCGAACACCGCGGTGCTGGTTTGGAGCATGGGCGTCACGCAACATTCTTTTGGCGGCGATGCGGTGCAGATGATTCTGAATCTCGGGCTTGCCAAAGGATTCGTTGGTCGCGACAAGTGCGGGCTGATGCCGATTCGCGGGCATTCCTCGGTGCAGGGCGGCGCGGAGATGGGCGCGTATGCCACGGCGTTTCCCGGCGGCAAGCCGGTGAACCGCGAAAATGCCCGGACGCTTTCGGCGGAATATGGCTTCGACGTGCCGGATTGGCCGGGGTTGACCGCTCCGGAAATGGTCGAGGCCTGCGCCCGGGGCGATCTTGATTTGCTGTATTGTTTGGGCGGGAATTTTCTGCGCACGTTGCCCGATCCGAAATACGTTCGGCAGGCGCTGGCGAACGTGCCGCTGCGCGTGCATCAGGACATCATCCTCACGGACCAAATGTTCATTGAGGCGAAGGAAGAAGTGATTTTGCTCCCGGCCAAGACCCGGTATGAACAGGACGATGGCGGAACGGAAACCATCACCGAGCGGCGCATCGTATTCAGCCCGGAAATTCCCCGGCAAGTCGGCGAGGCGCGCGCCGAGTGGAAAATCCTGCGCGAACTGGCGGCCACGGTCCATCCCGGGCGCACACATCTGCTTGGCTGTGAAACCGGTTGGAAGATGCGCGAGGAAATTGCCCGCGTCGTGCCTTTCTACGATGGTTTTCAAAAGCTCGACAAAACCGGCGATGCTTTCCAATACGGCGGCCCGCATTTGTGTGCTGATTGGAAATTTCCCACCGCCGACGGCAAGGCACATTTTCACGCCGTGCCATTACCGGACTTGAAGCGGGCGCCGGGGGAGTTCAAGGTCAGCACGCGTCGTGGCAAACAATTTAACACGCTCGTTTACGCCGAGGTCGATCCCTTGAATGGCGCGCCGCGCGACGCGGTGCTCATGAACCCGGACGATGCCGCCGGGTTGCACCTGGTCCACCGGGATCGAATCATCTTGATGAACGATCTTGGCCGCTATGAGGGGCGAGTTTTTCTCGCGCCCATCGCCCGGGGCAATCTGCAGGTCCACTGGCCGGAGGGCAACGTGATCATTCGTCGCGGTGTAGTTGATCCGGCCGGCGGCGTTCCGGACTACTACGCGACCGTGAGGGTGGAACGTTTGGCTCGGAATGGCGGGACTGAGTTACTTTGACTCCGAGTTGACCGAATTGTGCGCCAGAAAAAAAAATTAGCCAGGGCCGGGCAAAGCCAGGACATGCAGCCGGGCGACGGCGCGGCTGAAATTATTCGGTTACGCGTCGGGGGAGAATTAGTTCGCTGCCTCGATCATCTGGCGCAGGAAGAGCCGCTGGAGATCCGCGTGCGGGGGCGAAGCGTGGCCGTTACCATGCGGACGCCGGGCCATGACGCAGAGTTGGCGGCGGGTTTCCTGGTGACCGAGGGACTTATTCATCAGCGGAGTGACGTGATTGGGATCAACTACTGCCAGGCGGGAGCGGTCGCGAATGGCGAGAATGTGGTAAACGTCTTTCTTGCTCCATCCGTGGAGGTGGATTTTGAACGATTGACGCGGCATGTGTTCGCGTCTTCCAGTTGCGGAGTGTGTGGAAAGGCTTCCATTGAGTCGGTGCAGCAGCATTTCCCACCGGTCGAGTCTGTGCTGAAAGTCAGGGCGAAAATCATCGCGCGCCTGCCGGAGCGGTTACAAGCAGCGCAAAAGACCTTTGCAAAAACCGGGGGCCTGCACGCAGCGGCCATTTTTGATTCTCGAGGCAGGCTGATCGTGGCGCGCGAGGACGTGGGACGGCACAATGCGGTGGACAAGGTGATCGGCCACGGGTTTCAACAGGGCCGGCTCCCGTTCGATCAGCACATATTGCTGGTGAGCGGGCGGGCTTCGTTTGAGATCATGCAAAAGGCGCTGGCGGCGCGGATTCCCGTGGTGTGCGCGGTGTCCGCGCCTTCGAGCCTTGCAGTGGAATTCGCGCGGACGAGCGGGCAAACGCTGGTGGGATTCTTGCGCGGGAACCGGATGAATATTTATTCGCAACCGGAACGGGTGCGGAGTTGAGATGAATTCCTGCCAGAAAAACGGATTGACCTGATGAATCGGTTTCTTCTAAGGTTGCGGTTGAAAACCGCAAACAAAGAATCGCACGAATTATGAATAAAATCGTTCCCCTCATCAGTTCCGGAGTCGCCGGGCCGCTCGGCGTGTTGCATTTGCCACGTTTGTGGCTCAAGGCCTCGTTGGAAGCGCGCGGCAAACTTGCGCCGGGTTATCCCGGGGCGGGCAAAGGATACGATCAGATGGTTATCGACGGGCTGGGGCTCAAGCGTGACGCCGTCCTCGATTTCATTAAAAACAGCCGCCCGACTTATTGCCAGTTCGAGGCCTGGGTGAAAAAGAACGGCACGAAGCTCGACAAGCCCTCCATCGAGAAACTTAATGCGTCCATTCGGGGTTACAATCACGATGATGACACTCGCAAGGGCATCCTTGGCGCCAATGCGCTGCCGGATGACGCCTCTGCCTGCAAGGATGCAATAAACCTTAATAATCTGGATGATTGGAAAGAGTTCCACGAGGCGGAGTTGAAGTAGCGGCCACCGTGCCGATGCGGCGACTGGCTTCATGGCGGCAATTTGTATTGGTCCAACCAACGACTATGAAATCAAACGAATATCTTTTCCCACACCGTTTGAGCCGGCGTGATTTCCTGCGCACGGCAGGCGCTGCTTCAGCCGCTCTGGCCGTGCCCTCGCTGAGCCGCGCCGAAGACGCGCAACCGCCGGTTCGTATCGGCAGCGGATATCACACGTACGAGGCGGTCCCGGAGTGGGGGCGGCTTCCGGAGGGGATGAAGTATGGTTTTGGTTGCGGGGTGATTGTCGATTCCAAGGATCGCGTGTTTGTCACCTCGCGCTCCACGAGCCCGTGCGTCGCTATTTTTGATCGCGACGGTAAACTGTTGGAGACCTGGAGCGATGATTTTGCCGGGAAAATAGGGTTCACCACGGACCAGGTCAAGCGCACGGCACATTGCCTCTATTTGAGCAAGGAAGGCGGGCAGGAGTTCATTTACTGGATCGAAAACATCAACGACGCCAAAACACCGAAGTTTGGAGCGCGGGTTTATAAAACGGACCTGGACGGCAAGGTGCTCTACACCATCGGCAACGTGGAAAAGGAAGGCAGCACGTCCCAGAAATTCGATTGGACAAACCCGACGGACGTGGCGGTCGCGCCGAACGGCGACATTTACGTGGTGGATGGATATGGCAGCCAGCGTGTGAGCCGGTTCGACAAAAATTTCACGCACCTCAAGACCATCGGCGGGCACAGCACCAAGAGCAAGGAACATGGCTTGTTCAACACCTGCCACGGTGTCTGGATCAACACGCTCCGGAGCAAGGAAGAGCCGGAGGTTTATATCGCTGACCGCGCGAACGGAAGAATCGAGGTCTTCTCGCTCGCGCTGGAGTATAAGCGCACGCTCCTCGATGGCGAAGTGCGGAACCCCTGTTGTTTCTACCAGCACAAGGATAAGATTTACGTCCCGGATCTTGCCAGCCGTGTTACCATCATTGATGCGGAGGATAAATTGGTGGCGCACCTGGGCGACGGCAAAGATAAGCCGGACAACAAAACCAACCCGGCGTTGTTCTCCGCGCCCCACGCACTTTGCCTCGATTCACGCGGCGACTTGTACGTCGTGGAATGGGTGGATTTCGGCCGGCCGAGAAAGTTCAAGCACACGCCGCAGGCGTAACCGCGCTCGTGCTCCATTGGACGGGTGAGCCACAGAAATCTCGAACCGCCCTGGCTTTAGTCGAAACCTGCTTGGGTCCGGTTCAAACCAACCTGCCGGAGGGCGCGTCACTTCATGCGCGCCGTTTAGGAGACCCCTTCCGCATCCCGGTCTCCAGGGGGCCAGACCCGTGACGCCGTGACAATTCAATAAAGACGGGCTTATTCTCAAGTGCGACCCGTGACACCATCCGTGACAACCCGTGCCACACCCGTGACATTTTAAGCTTCAAAAGGGCCAAACCGATCCGCTCGGGGGAAGCTGCACTCCGCTTCATCCCGCCAGTTCAACAACTGCCTCCGCCCCGCTGTAACGAAGAATCCGGACTGGCTGGCCTTTGGCGATCATCTCACCCTGCGTGATGACATCGATGACTTGCTCGCCAAAACGCGCTTTCCCGCCCGGCCGAAGGTTGGAAATGGCGGCGCCGATCTGGCCGATGTGCGCGGCCTGTTGCTGCTGCAATTCCTTCTCGACCGTCCCGCCACTGACCCCTTGGGAAACCAGCGTGCGATAGATCGGCGTATGCGGAAGAAAGCGGGCCAGGATGATCGCAATGATCACCGATGAAACCAGCGCGATGACCAAATTCTCCAGCGGCCACTTGAGCTGCGGCAGCGAAGGGAGCATGGGCGTGCCTGGATAAATATCGACCATGGCCATCACCAGCGCGATGACGATGAGAATGAGGCCGATTACTCCCGGGAGGATGGTGCCAGGATGGAGGAACAACTCAGATAGAATCAAGGCCAGGCCGATTACGAAAACGATGATCCATTCCATGCCGGAAAGCCCGGCGATGTAACCGCCCAAAAAAAAGAGCACAAAAGCCAGCGCGGCGATCGCCCCGGGCAGGATTACCCCGGGCGTTTTGAATTCGATGTAAAGGCCGATCATGCCGATGATGAGGAGCAGGGGACCGATGGCATTGAGCCAGGACGCCAGCGTTTCCAGGCCCTTGGGCGCGATGACCGTTTGTTGCGCTCCGGCGTAGCCAAGTTCTTCGAGCAGGTCGTCCATGGAGTTGACAGTGCCGGAGGAGATCAATGGCTTTGGCGGCTTGCCATATTTCTTCTCCGCCTCGGTGTTGGTCAGCGTGAGAATTTCGCCTTTTTTGTTGAGAGTCTCGCCGTCGATAACCAGTTCCTTGTTTTTGTCGATCATGGCTTCGATGACATCGATGTTGTAGCCATTCTTTTGCGCGGAAGTGCGCACCAGGGCGCGCACAGCCGAATTCATTTTCGCTTCGTAGGTGCTGGGCAAATCCTGCACTTGGCCGCCTGGAGCGATCATGATGGGCGCGGCTGCCCCGATCACGCTCTGTGGCGCCATGTAGATTTTTTGGGTGTCCACCGCGATGAAAGCGCCCGCCGAGAAGGCATGATCGTGCACATAAGTCGCGGTTTCGCCCTTAAAGTTGTCGAGGATTTTGATGATCTCCTCCGTCGTGCTGATGCGGCCGCCGTTCGTGTCCATGTCCAGCACGATGAGATCCGCCTTGGCTTCCATGGCTTCCTTCACGCCGCGTCGCACGATATAAACGAGCGGCGGTTCGATATCCTGGCGAATGGGAATGATGAAAACGCGACGATGCGAAACTTCGGCTGCGGACACGTTTGATGGCGCACCCCACAAACCGACCAGGCTCAAGATCAGCAAGCACCAGGTCCTCATGGCACCAGAGTAAGGTATTCGTCACGGCAGGGCAAGGGTGTTGACGACCGTTTGTGCCTCCGCCTCTCAAATCCGGGGAAGCAATAATGTCCAATGCCAAACGACCAAGGCCCAATGAATGTCCAAACTTCAAATCCAAGCGGGGCTTGGCCGTTGAACCTTCATGGGTCATTTGACATCAGCATTGGCTATACATCATCGATTTGAGCTTGGAGGTGGCTGAATGTATCGTTAGGTTTCGGTATGCAAAGTGCGCATGCAGTTGCGGCCCATTGGCAGGGGGACTTTCACGAGGCGGGTTTGCGGACATGGGCCGAGGGGCTCCGCAGTCAATTGCGGGCGGCGAAGGTTTCGCTCGGGCTGGTCTTCATGGCCCCGAGGTTTTTTTCGAGGGCGAAGGAGGTCTTGGAAGTGTTGCGAGTGCACGGGCAGATTCCACTATTGGTGGGATGCTCCAGCGGCGGGCTCATCGCCGGAGATGAGGAGTTGGAGGATAACCCGGGTCTGGTGCTGGCGCTTTACTCGCTGCCAGGGGCGGTATTGAAGGCGTTCCATTTCACCCAGGAACAGGTGGAAGAGGCCAACGGGCCGGGTTACTGGCACTTGGAAACGGAGATTGGCCCGGAACAGACCAACGGCTGGCTCGTGTTCGCCGACCCATTTCATATCGACAGCGAAGGCTGGTTGCGAGGTTGGAACGAGGCGTATGCGCCGATGCCGGTAATGGGTGGATTGGCCAGTGGAGATCCGGCCGCCCAGTTGACCCAGATCTATGTGGACGGTGAAGTGTATGAGGAAGGCGGCGTGGCGGTCGCCATCGGCGGAGATGTCCGACTGGCGGGAATTACTTCACAAGGTTGCACTCCCATTGGCGAAACCTGGACCTTGACGAAAGTGGAAAACAACTTGATCCGCCAGATCGGAAACCGCTCGGCCTATGAAGTTCTGGCTGAAACCTTCAACGCGCTGTCCACCGAGGAACAGAAAAAAGCGCGCGGCAATTTGTTCATTGGCCTGGTCATCAACGAATACCTGGAGGAATTTCACCGCGGCGATTTTCTCGTGCGCAATCTCCTCGGCGCCGATCCGCAATCGGGCACGATTGCAGTTGGAGCGCTTCCACGCGAGGGCCAGACGATCCAGTTTCAACGGCACGATGCCGCTGCTGCCACGGAAGATCTCCTGGCGCTGCTCGCCCGCGCCAAGAAAGAGCTGGCGGATACAACGATTTACGGCGCGTGCCTCTGCTGCTGCAACGGGCGCGGCCAGCATCTGTTCGGCGTGCCCAACCATGATGCGCAACTCATCCAGCAACATCTCGGCCCGCTTGGTCTGGCAGGCTTCTTTTGCAACGGCGAGATCGGCCCGGTGGGCGAGCGAAATTTCCTTCACGGTTACACGGCCTCGCTGGCGTTGTTTGTGGCGGCAAAACCGCACGAGGCTCCAAAAGTTTAGGTTCAGGGCCGCGGCGCCGCAAATCAACCGGAGCTCTTCGCTTCGGGGCTTGCCAGGTTCTTATCGGCAGCAGCGACTTCCGGCTTCGGCTCAGCCGGCACCGATGTTTTCTTTCCGAATCCCGCGTCGAGCGGAATAAGGCTGACGACGATGAAACCCGGAATCGTGGCGAGCAACACCCACACAAAGAAATGCTGGTAGCCGATGATGTCCTGCAACCAGCCGCTGAACATTCCCGGGATCATCATTCCCAGCGCCATGAAGCCGGTGCAAATGGCGTAATGCGCCGTCTGGTGCTGGCCGCGCGCGATGTAAATCATGTAAAGCATGTACGCGGTGAAACCAAAGCCGTAGCCAAATTGCTCGAGAGCGACGCACAGATTGATGATCCAAAAGTTGTCCGGCAGCGCATAAGCCAGATAAACGAAGACCGCATCCGGCAAGTGGATGGCCAGCACCATTGGCCAGAGCCAGAACTTGAGGCCATTGCGCGCGGCCACCATCCCGCCGAGCAAACCGCCGCAGGTCAGCGCGGCAATTCCCACCGTGCCATAAGCAAATCCCAACTGGCCGGTGGTGAGTCCCAGCCCGCCCACCTCGCGGACATCAAGCAGGAAGGGCGCGACCATTTTCACCAGTTGCGCTTCCGCAAAGCGATAGAGCAACAAAAAGAGCAGGAGCACGCCGATTTTCTCCTTTTTGAAAAAACTGGCGAAGGTGCGCACAAATTCGGTGGCGAACTGCGGCAGTGTATTCGTAACGCCGGGTTGGTCGGTGACCGGATAAGGCAGAAGGAACCGGTGGTAAATGCCGAAAAACAAGAACATTAACCCCAGCAGGACAAATGTTACCGACCAGGCAAGCGGAAGGTTGCCAGACCGAATTTCCATCGTGCTTGCGGCGGCGGTTGTGAGTTTGGGATCGAGTTGAATGACCGCCAGCGCGGGTTGATTCCAATTTCGGTCGTTGAAGACAAGCCTTGTCCCTTCCGCCACGGAAAAGCTTTTGTCATCGCCGCCACCGAGGCCGAAACCAACTTTGGATCCGAGTGTGACGACGATGTCCCTGCCTGGCGGTTTTGAGAGGTGGAGCGTGACGAAACCCAGGTTGCCGGCCGCGCTGGTTTTGGCTTTTGCCGCCTGCCCGAAGTGAGCGCGCAGGGAGCTTTCCAATCCAGCGATGAGGTGTTTCCACAGCGATGAAGAGCCATCCGCCGAGGTTGCGATGGGTTGGTCGGCTTGAGCAAATCCATAGCGGACGTTGTTGCTCCTGGCGAGAGCCAGGAGTGCCTTCGCTTCCGCTTTGGTTCGTGGTGCAGGGCTTATTTCGACGGCCTCTGGATTGGAGAGAACGCGCAACTCACCATCCAACGGCGAACTCGGGAATGGTTCAGGTGTGATCGATTGGACAATGGGCGCGCCAGCCTTGGCGGCAACGTGAAGATTTACTTTCGGCAATCCCGTATGGTCTTGAACGAAGCCCGCGAAAATCACGAGCAGCCCCTGGCCGAAGACCATGGCGATGCGGTAAAAAGTGCTGCGAATGCCGACGAAAAACGCCTGCTCCTTCTCGGTGGTGGCAAGCAGGTAAAAGCCGTCAATGGCAATGTCCTGTGTCGCAGAACTGAAGGCCAGCAGCCAGAAGAACGCGAGTGTGTATTGAAAAAAGTGCGTGGTGGGAATGGTGAGCGCCACGCCGGCGAAACCGCCGCCGATGATCAATTGCGCGACCCAAATCCATTGCCGCCGCGTCTTCAGAATGTCCACGATGGGACTCCAGAGCGGCTTGATCACCCAAGGCAGGTAAAGCCAGCTTGTGTAAAGAGCGATGTCCGTGTTCGAAATCCCAAGGCCCTTGTACAAAATGACCGCCACCGTCATCACCACCACGTAAGGCATGCCCTCGGCCAGATAGAGCGACGAAACCCAGGCCCAGGGATTGCGGTAGGTGGCTTTCTGTTTAGGCATTGCGAGAAACATGTTAGGGCGCGAACGGTGGATCACAATCCAGAACTAATGGCCAATTATTCAGATTGTCAGCCGCACAGAATGCGCTAGCTTGGGAATAGTACAGGTGCACTGGACGGCCTTTGGCGAAACGAAAGGAAACTCATGAGCGCAAACGGAAGAGTGAAATGGAATTTTGAGGCGGATTATCTTCAAGCCTGCAATTGTGACTACGGTTGCCCGTGCGAATTCTCGGCGCCGCCCACGTATGGCAGTTGCCAGGGAATGGGAGCGTGGCGGATCACACGCGGCCGGTTCGGTGAACTGTCGCTTGACGGTTTGAGTTTGGGATTCGCCGCTCACTGGCCAAAAGCGATTCACGAAGGTAACGGAACGGCCTGCCTTTTTTTTGATGAAAAAGCCAATCCTCAGCAACGCGACGCTCTCTTGCGCATCGCCACCGGCCAGGAAGGCGGCCTGCCGTTTGAAATCATTGCCACAACCTTCTCGAAGGTTTTGGATCCGCAGTTTGTGCCCTTTCACTTCAAGCTCGATGGCCGAAACAGCAGTGTGAAAATCGGCGAAGCCATTTCGATGGCGGTCGAACCGATCAAGAACCCGGTCACGGGCGAGCCTGAATCGGTCCGGGTTGAACATGGAACCGGGTTTATTTTCAAGGAAGCGGAATGCGTCTCCTCCAAGGAATGCCGGGTGTCCGCCGGCGAAATTAAGTTCTCCTGGCCCGACCGCGCCGCGTTCGTTACCAGGGTCAAGTACGGGAATTGACGTGTGTTAGACAACGGCTCAGTTACGGCGGGTGTCCTCTTGGGCGCACTCCGGCACAGGCATTTAGCGCCACCACGAGGGACCAAGTATGATTGAAACCCCAGCTCCGGATGCGCTACTGAAGCGAGACCGCCTTGTCGTCCTCGCGGGGCTGTTTGGCATCGGGGCGCTTGCGTGGGGTTACATGGTCCATGAAGCGAGGGCCATGGCAAACACGGGCGTTTGCTGCTGTGCCGGGATGAAAATGTCCGGCCCGGACATGGCCGCGTGGTCGCCGGTTCAGATCATCCCGCTTTTCCTGATGTGGACGGAAATGATGGTGGCAATGATGATTCCTTCCGCGGCGCCCATGATTTTGATGTTCGCCTCGGTGAATCGCAAGCGCCGGGCGGATGAGCGGCCTTTCGTTCCCACCGGGATTTTTCTACTGGGTTATCTCGCGGCCTGGACCGGCTTCAGCGCGCTGGCGGCCGTCACCCAATGGGCGTTGCACAGCCGTGCATTGCTCTCGCCCATGATGGCAAGCACGAGCCCGATTTTGGGCGGAACGCTTTTGTGCGCGGCGGGTGTGTTTCAATGGACGCCGCTGAAAAATGCCTGCCTCACTCATTGCCGTTCGCCGCTGAGCTTCCTGATGACGGATTGGCGCGAGGGAAAATCCGGCGCGTTCGCGATGGGACTGAAACATGGGGCCTATTGTACCGGTTGCTGCTGGTTTCTCATGGCGCTGCTGTTCGTCGCTGGTGTGATGAACATGTGGTGGGTGGCGATTATTTCGGTGCTCGTGTTGCTGGAAAAGGCAGCGCCCAAAGGTTTGTGGTTGGGAAGGATCGCAGGCGCATTCCTGGTTGTCTGGGGTGCGTGGGTGATGGTGGGGCGGTAAGAGGTGTGGCGGATGAGTGTACTTGGACGTGCGCCCTCAGATTCCCGGATTGTGGTGAATGCCTTTCAGATCTTCTTCCAAGGAATTTGTCACGGAGGGACACCCGAAAATAGCCCAGCCATTTATGGCTGGGTGGGCGTAAAAAAGCTCAAAAGCCCCGGAGGGGCGACGAAAGGGCCAGGGACTTCGATAATGTTCTTTCGTCCCTGACGTGACTCGTGTCACCTGCGGCAAACTATTTTCTTTCGCCCTGCCGGGCTGGAATAATCGAAGTCTCCGAAGGGGCATCTCAGTTTTCAGCATGTGGCCGAGTCCGTTTCATTAGCCCCTCGTTTCAACGAGGGGAAAACGGATGTCAAACATCACTGTCGGCAAATGGTGCGGTGGGACGTAGTCTGACGGCACGCCGAAAACCGTTAGAAACGGTTGAGAGACCGTTTGGTGATCGCAACCCCTCGTTGAAAACGAGGGGTTAATGAGAAAGCCATCGGATGAACATTCCTTCGTCTCCCCACTCGCTCAATAACTGGGATAAGCCCCTCCGAAAGCAGTGGGATAAGCGAAGTTGCCTTACAAGGCTCGCGCCAGATTCTCCTTCACCGCGGCCACGCAACGGCCGCAGATCGTCGGATGCTCGGGATTGGAACCAACGTCCGTTTCCCAATGCCAGCAACGCTCGCATTTCTGGCCCTCGGCATGCGCGACAACGATGGAGAGTTCCGGACTGGCTTCCGGTTTCACTTCCAGTTGTGAGACGTTCAGCAGTTCACGCAGCGGTTCTGTGTTTTCGCGAACCCCCGGCAGCGCCGGATGCAATCCGCTCAGTGTGACTTTGGCATCCAACGCCTTGCCGATGGTTTTGGCCTGGCGGGCTTTTTCCAACTCCGGCAGGACCGTGGCGCGCAATTCAAATAGCTGACGCCAAAGCGCCTCTTCGCCTTCGGGGCGGGAGATCAAAAGACCGCTCCAGTCGGTGAGATGCACCGATTCCTTCGACTTGCCTGGAATAAATTCCCAGGCTTCATCGGTCGTAAACACCAGCACCGGTGAGAGCAGGCGGGACAGTCCCGTGACCAGTCGATAGAGCGCGGTTTGGGTGGCCCGCCGCCGGTGCGAATTCGCCGCATCGGTGTAGAGCCGGTCCTTCACCACATCGTGAAAAATGGCGGACAGTTCCACCGCCACAAACTGGCTGACCTTTTGATACACGACATGAAATTCATAACGATCATACGCTTCGGTGACTTCCTTTTCCAACTTCGCGAACTCGCCGAGAATCCAGCGGTTGAGGCCCGTTAGCTTGTCATCCGGGACCGCATGTTTCGCCGGGTCGAAATCATACAAGTTCGAGAGCTGATAGCGGAGCGTGTTGCGAATGCCGCGATAAGTTTCGCTCACCGTGTTGATGCGCTCGTCGCTCACGATGATGTCGTTGCGATAATCCTGGGACGCGACCCAAAGGCGCACGACGTCCGCGCCGTATTTCTTAACGTACGCTTCCGAGGTCTGGGGTTTCTCATAAACGCCCTGGCCTTGTTTGCTCTTGGAGATTTTTTCGCGATCGGCATCCACCATGAAACCGTGCGTCAACACGGTCTTGAATGGCGGCGCGCCGTTCCCCGCGAGCGAGAGCAGGAGCGAAGACTGAAACCAGCCACGATGTTGATCGCTGCCTTCCAGATACATGTCCGCTTGAAACGGCTTGTCCGTACCCCGAATTTCCGGTCGCCGCTCAATAACTGCGCGCGAGGAGGAACCAGAGTCAATCCACACGTCGAGCGTATCGTTCGACTTGGCGGTGGGTTCCGCGCCTTTCCAATCGCTGGGCTTCACCAACGACCACAATTCCGCGACTGACTTTTCAAACCAAACGTTTGAACCGTGCTTCTCGATTAAAGCTGCGGCATTGCGGACGATTTGCGCGTCCAGAATCGCGTTGCCCTGGGCATCGTAGAACGCCGGTATCGGCACGCCCCAGGTGCGCTGGCGCGAGATGCACCAATCGGGCCGGGATTTAACCGCGCTTTCGATGCGGCTCTTGCCCCAGTCCGGCACCCAGGCGACGCGGTTGATGGCATCCAACGCCTGCTCACGAAATCGATTGTGATCAATGGAGATAAACCATTGATCCATCGCGCGGAAGACAATCGGCGTCTTGCTGCGCCAGCAGAACGGGTAGCTGTGATGGTAGTTCTCCTGATGCAATAAGGCATGACGCAGCCGCAACTCGTGCAGCACCGCTTCGTTCGCATCGCTCTTGCCGTGTTTTTCGAGGATGGATTTTCCGATCATCTCCGCGGGCATTTGCTGTTCGCGCGGCAGGTCATTGGTGTAGGCAAAACAGCCGTCGTCATCGACCGGCGAATAGATCGGCAGCCCGTGCTGCCGGCCCAGGTTGTAGTCGTCGAGGCCATGGCCGGGAGCGATATGCACGAAGCCGGTACCGGTATCACTCGTAACGAAACTGTCCCCGGCGAATAGTCTTCCCGTTCGATTGCAAAATGGGTGTTTGTATTGAAGCTGGCCGAGTTGCTCACCGGGGAACGGCTGTTCCTGGTAATCCTTCCAGCCGCACTTCTCGGCGACGGTTGGGAGCAGTCCACGGAAGAGGATATAGTTCTCCTCGCCCACACGAACCTGGACATATTGGAAAGTGGAGTTGTAGGCCACCGCGAGGTTCGCCGGCAGTGTCCACGGAGTCGTCGTCCAGATGACCACGAACGTGTTCGGCTGGCCCACGACAGGGAATTTTACATAGATGCTCTGGCTGACGTGGTCGTGATATTCCACCTCGGCCTCAGCGAGCGCCGTGCGGGCCGGGATGCTCCAATAAACCGGCTTTTTGCCGCGATAGACAAAACCCTTCTCGACGATGTCCGCGAACAACCGCAGTTCGTCGGCTTCATATTCCTTGTTCAGCGTGAGGTACGGGTTGTCCCAATCGCCCAGTACGCCCAGGCGCTTAAATTGAGTGCGCTGGATGTCAATGTATTTGCGAGCGTAGGCTTCGCAGGCTTTGCGGATTGTGGCGGCGTCGCTCTGGGTGTCGCCGGCCTTGCGCATTTCCTGTGTGACCTTGAATTCGATGGGCAATCCATGGCAGTCCCAGCCCGGGATATAGGGGGCGCTGAAGCCGCGCAGGCTTTTGTATTTGACGATGATGTCCTTGAGAATCTTGTTCAGCGCGGTGCCGATGTGGACGTCGCCATTGGCAAAAGGCGGGCCGTCGTGCAGCGCGAATTTGGGCGCGCCGGCGCGTTGGGCCTGGATTTTTTCGTACAGGCCCATCGAACGCCATCTTTCGAGGCGTTGCGGTTCGCGCGTTACCAGATCGGCCTTCATCGGAAAGCCCGTCTGCGGCAAATTCAATGTGTTCTTGTAGTCCATCTCACGATTCCAAAGGGGCGTAACCGTACCATCGGTGCGCGGGAGTGTCAACGCGGCCAAGTTGGCGGTAGCGTCCTAATTGGACACTACCAGGTTGGCAAGCCAAGGGCGCGCATCTGAAATTTGGTGGAGATTCGAATTGAATTCGCGAACCATTCCGGCAGTTGAGACTTCCAATTTTTTTGCACTTGCTCCCTTGCCCTCAATGGCCCGGCTTTTTCCGAGTCAAAGTTTAGACCAACAATAGAAGTTTAGCAGAATTTGAAAAATGCACTTGCCCCAACTGAGGCCGGGCAGTTGGGGCAAGTGATTGTAATGTTTGCATTGCTTTCTGGCGAGAGGAATCTCAAGGTTGCAAAAACCCGAAAACCCGGCCTTCGATCACGCCAAAACATGAACCCGAGCGGGAACGGCTAGAATCAAGGCTGGAGCTTGGGCCGGCCGCCGAACCTTTGGAAAACCAGCGCCCCAATCTCCGTCGCGGGCGGCACCTTAAACCAGAGCGTGATGCCCCAATAGATCAGGCTGGCGACGGTCATCGGCATGAAAACCTCTCCCAGCCGCCGCCAAACATCGGTATGGCCGAAGTTGTTGGTCCACCAGTGCATGAGACCCCAGGCGGTCAGGCCGGCTACGAGCAGAGCGCCGAGCATTTGCAGGATGGTGCCGCGGATTGATTCGAAATCGAGCCGGCCCAGCTTGCGACGCAACGCGTAGAAGAGCAGCGAGGCGTTGCACGTGGCGCTGAGGCTGTTGGCCATTGCCAGACCGCCGGCCCGAAAACGCCAGACCAGCACTACGGCGGCCAGCAGATTGATGCCGAGACAAAAGATGCTGATTTTCATCGGCGTTTTCGTATCTCCCAACGCGTAAAAACTGCGGGCGAGAATGTTCGACAATGAAAAGGCCAGCAGTCCCGGAGCGAGGCACATCAGGGCAAACGCGGATTCCGGCGTGTCACTGGGAACGAACCGCCCATGCTCGAACAACAAGCGGATGATCGGCTCCGCTTGAACGAGAAGCAACATGGCGGCCAACAGGTTGACGAACGTGAGGTGATCCACGCCTTGATTCAGCGTGGAGCGGAATTCGTCATACTTTTTCTCCGTAGCCAGGCCGGAGAGCGTCGGCAACAGGTACGTGGCCAGGGAAATCCCAAAGACACCTTGGGGCAATTCCATCAGGCGGATGGCGTAGTTGAATTGCGCGACGATCACGGGATCAACCCAGTATGCGACGCCCTGGGTTACGACCACATTGAGCTGGAAAGCGGCCACACCGATCATTCCGGGGACCATCTGCCGCACAACGCGCTGAACGGTGGCGTCTCCCACCGGAGAAACCCAGTAATAACGAAAGCCCTCCGTGTAGAGCGTGGGCAGTTGAAAGGCGGCCTGCGCCGCGCCGGCAACGAGCACCCCGAAGGCAAGGGCATAAATCTTTTGGTGCAGTTCCAAACCCAGCCGGGGCGCCAAAAGATAAACTGAGGCGATCATGACCACGTTCATGATCAGTGCACCGGTGGCCGGGATGAAAAAATGGCCGCGAGCGTTGAGCATGCCCATCAAAACCGCAGTCAGGCAGATCAGCAGCATGTAGGGAAACATCACCCGCAACAGCCGTAACATCAGTTCGGTCTTGGCCGCGTACGGTCCGCCCGCCAGCACAACCGTGATTCCCAGCATCGCCAGGGCGGTGATGATGGTCGCCGCGATGATCAAGCCCGAAATGACAGCGTTGGCCGCACGCCACATCTCGGCTTCAGTTGCCGTGCGTTCCTTTTCCTTGAAGATGGGAATGAAGGCGGCGGTAAGCGCGCCTTCACCCAAAAGCCGCCGAAACAGATTGGGCACCATGAAAGCGACTTGAAACGCGCCAGCCACCCAGGTCGCCCCCATGAACCACGAATAAACCATCTCGCGGACCATGCCGAGGATGCGGCTCGTTAGCGTGGCGGCGGCCATTGCGCCGGATGATTTCAACATTTGCGACATTGCGAGCGGAGTTTAGGGGCCGAGTAGGAAGGTTCAAGGGGGAAACGGAAATGATGCCGGAAATGGCGCGCACTCCAATGGAAAGCGTACATATGAGAACTGAAGTATGGAATTCCGCCTTTAGGCGGTAAAACATGCGGAAGTGCAAAGCATCAAGGAATCTCCAACTGCCTTCCTTTACGGACGCCTCACCGGCTAAAGCCGGAACTCCAAACTGCGAGAAAATTGCCGGGCGGCGGGAGTGGAGGACAGGGGAACCGCCGCCCGGCTCGGAGGAAAGGCGCTGGCCCAATCAGTCAGCTAACGCTGAGGCGTACTGCACGCCAAAATGAAAGCCGGTGCTGTCCTGGTAACCGACCGGCACGAGTTGTTCCATGCTGGCGCGGACCTTTTCGAGGAGCGCGCGCAACTCCTTCGGTTTGGGCATCAGGCAGGCCCATGGGCGTTTGGTCATGACCTGTTTCATATCCGTATTGCTACTGACATGTAAACCATATGTTTGTATGAGGCGGAATGCCATGGGCCGAACACTGATTGTTCTGTCAGCTTTTGTCCTACAGGGCGGATGTACAGATCAACGTGTGGCAGCCGACGTAAGAAGACTCTGATCTTTTCCTTTCGCTACCGGCTCGCGGCCGGTTCGTGCCTCCTTACATCGGCTGGTGTGAACATCATGACCAAGTGCGGGCGCAGTCAAAGCGGAAGTTCTTCGTTGTCGCGCGCGAAGGTGAAAGGGATGCCGCCGAGCATTCGCGCGGCGAGTTGGCGCGTATGCCTAAGGTTGGTCCAAAAGGGGCGCGCGACATGGATGAAGATGATTTGGCGAATTGCGCGACCTTTGAGATAGCGAAACAGCGCCTCCGGAGAGAAATGCGCCAGTTCGCACACCAGCACGTCGAGCGGCTTTTGCAGCAGCGGTTCGAGATCTTCCGGGCGGCCAATGTCGCCGCTGTGACCCATGCGTCGGCGGCCGGTTTCGATCAAGAAGCAGAAGGCCTGAAATTTCTGCGGATACCGTTTGTGAAAGGCGAGCCGGAATTGATCCAGGTGCGACGTGCGGAACGGCGTGACCCGGACGGTGCTGGTAATGATGGGTTTTTGGAGTTTTAACGGCTCGAAGCGAAACTTGCATTTAAAAAGTTCCGGGAAGAGCATGCCCGCCTGCAGCAGGGATTGGATGGGCTTGATGCCGTCTGAGGGCAGGTGGATTAGGAGCGGCTTGGTGCGTTGCTCGAGCCACAATCCCTGCATGAACATGAAAAATCCGCCAATGTGGTCCGCATGCAGGTGGGAAAGGATGATGCGATCAAAAGCGTTGTAGTCCAGCCCGCTGGCCTTGTAAGCCCGGCTGAGCGGCTCGCCGCAATCGAACAGAATGGCGGTCTTGCCAAAACGATAAAGGAAGGATGAGTGATTGCGGTCGGCACAAGGCCAGCCATCGCCGACTCCGAAGCATTTTAAAGAAAGCTTGCCCATTCAACGCCAAGACTGCCGTGTGCTGGGAAAGATTCATACGCGAAGCGCGGCAGCGGAAGCAAGCGCGGAGAGTAAACAGCTACGGAGCTTCGTGGGCTGGATGATGCTGCTCGAAGAGCGAAAGGCGGTGCTCGAACTGCTCGCGTTCCCGGGCGGTCAAATCGGGGGCCTGCAGCGCCAATTTCTGATACTTCACTGCTTGGTCGAAGTCCCCCGCCTCTGCGTAAGCGGCCGCCAGCGTGCCGACGCAATGGCGCTCCTTCCACTGCGTCAATTCGCAAGCCTTTTGCGCGGCTTCGACCGCCTGTTTGCCGTTGCGGATGTCATCAGCCGGACAGGTGGCGAGAAACCAGGCGCGATTGTTCAACGCCCCGGCACTGGCCGGATCCAGCCGGATAGCCTCCTCCACGTCGCTGACTGCTTTGGCGTAATCACCTTTGTTGTACCTCGCATAGCCCCGGTCATCATAGGCCTTGGAATCCTTTGGATTGGCGGCAATGACCCGGTTGAAGTCGAGGATTGCCTTGTCGAACTCCCGTTTCCCGTACCAGGCCAGGGCGCGACTCATGCAGGTCGCCATGTCATTCGTGTTAAGCTGCATGGCTGCGTTGAAATCTTCGATGGCCTGGTCCAGATCGCCCATGCTCATGTAGGCCGAACCGCGGTTGCGATAGGCCATGCTGGTTTTAGGTTCGAGCCGAATGACTTCGGTGTAATCACTAATCGCCTTATCAAGCTGGCCTTTGACCGAGTACGTCATCGCCCGGCTGATGTACGCATCCGCATCTTTCGGGTTGATGTGAATGGCATCGCCAAGATCGCTCAGGCTCTTGTCCAAATCGTGTTTCATGACGTACGCCAGGGCGCGACTCTTGTAGGCCTGGGCATATTGGGAATCGATTTGAATGGCGCTGGTGAAGTCAGCAATGCTCCGGTCGAAGTCGCCTTTGCTGCCGTACGCCCTGGCACGATTGTAATAGGCAACGGCATCATTGGTTTTCAGGTGTAACACAGAGTTCCAACAGGCAATGGCGCGGTCAAAGTCCTGGTCTTCCTGGGCCTTGGTGCCCCATTGGTAAAAGTCCTCAAGCTCGCCGGCGGCAGTTGGGCGGATAATCGCCAGCACGGCGGCAATAACCAGAACGAATAATCGCAGAGTGCGGTTCATCCTGGCACTATAGACGCCCGGGCCACTCAAGTCCACGCTCTGAGCTGAATGGGGGGCGCATCCTGTCATTGTCACCGTGTTTGGGACGAATAGCCTGTATCATGCATCTCGGCCAGCGTCCCGCCCCGTCGTATCCAACCAAGCCGTGTAAAAAAACAAGGCGGACTGTTGCCAGTCCGCCTGCTGTAACTTGTAACCTGGAATTCGGAAGTAACCTTATTCCTTGGCCTCGTCGGCGGCGTCGAAGGCGTGTTGCAGAGCAACAAGATCTTCGCCGGGTTTGAGAGCATCCAGAGCAGCCTGTTCGGCTTTGAGTTGCTCGCTGGAGTAGGACGCGGCCTTGATGGAGAGCCCGATGCGCCGGTCAGATTTGTCGATTTTAATGACGCGGGCCGTGACTTCCTGGCCGACCTTGAGGACGTTCTTGATCTTATCGATGCGCTCTTCGCTGACTTGGGAGATGTGGACCAGCCCGTCAATCTCGTGTTGCAAGCCGACGAACGCGCCGAAGCTCGCGAGTTTGGTGACCTTGCCGGTGACCAGGTCGCCGACCTTATAATAATGATCGATGTTGCTCCACGGATCGACAGCGAGTTGCTTGATGCCGACCGCGATGCGCTGATTGGCCTTATCGATTTCGAGCACAACCGCCTCGACCTCGTCGCCCTTCTTGAGCACCTCGGAGGGATGATTGATCTTGCGCGTCCAGGAAATGTCCGAGACGTGGATCATGCCGTCCAAACCTTCCTCCAGTTCGATGAAAGCGCCATAGCTGGTAAGATTGCGAATCTTGCCTTTGACTTTCGTGCCCGGCGGGTACTTCTCCATGGCTTTGTCCCACGGATTGGCTTCGAGCTGGCGGACGCCGAGGGAGATTTTCTGCTCCTCGCGGTTGATGCCCAGCACCACGGCCTCAAGTTCCTGATCGACCTTGAGTACATCCGCCGGCTTGGCGATGCGCTTGGTCCAGGAAAGTTCGGTGACGTGAACGAGGCCTTCGACGCCGGGTTCCAGTTCCACAAACGCGCCGTAAGGCACCAGATTGACAACCTTGCCCTTGACCTTGGCGCCAATAGGATACTTGCCTTCAATATTGTCCCAAGGATTGGCGAGCTTCTGCTTGAGACCGAGGCTGACGCGTTCCTTCTCGCGATTGATGTCGAGGACAACCACGTCGATGTCCTGGCCGACGCGCAGAATGTCGGAAGGATGATTGACGCGGCCCCAGCTCATGTCGGTGATGTGGAGCAAGCCGTCGATGCCATTGAGGTCGATGAACGCGCCGAAATCGGTGATATTCTTGACCGTGCCTTTGCGAATGTCGCCCGGCGTCATGTCGGAGAGCAACTTGGAGCGGCGTTCGTTGCGTTCCTGTTCGATGAGTTCGCGGCGGGAAAGGACAATGTTCTGCCGTTCCTGGTTGATCTTGACGACCTTGAAGTCATAAGTGTTGCCGACATAACCCGCCAAATTCTTGGTGGTGGTGATGTCGATCTGGGAAGCGGGCAGGAAAGCTTCGACGCCGATATTGACGAGCAGGCCGCCTTTGACCACGGCTTTGACTTTGCCGGCGATGGTGCCGCCTTCATTGCAAATGGTGAGGATCTTGTCCCAGTTCTGTTTGAACTCGGCCTTTTCCTTGGAGAGGACAACCATGCCCTCTTTGTCCTCGAGCTTTTCGATCAGGACGTTGATTTCGTCGCCGACCTTGACGACTTTGATGTCTTCAAATTCATTGGCCGCGATGACCCCTTCGCTTTTGTAGCCGATGTCCACGAGCACTTCCTTGGGACGGACTTCGATGACGGTTCCTTTGACGATTTCGCCAGCTGCAAAGCGCATTGAGCTTTGCTTCATGGCTTCTTCCATTGTGAGCATAATGATTCTATGAACTAACGAACTGCGGGAGGCTTGGTCATCCCGACGTCGGGATTACGAAGACTCCATTGCCTAACGGACCAGACGTTGCAGGGCAACGGAGGTAGAAGGTTAGGTTACTGGTTAACTTTCGTTTCTCAGCCCAAATGAACATCCGCACACGCGGCGTTCGAGCAATATACAGCGTAAACTGAAGTGGACAGGATGCAAGTGGAATTTTAAGCCAAAAAGGACCCCCCTCAGGAGCCTCAGCCCATTGCCAATCCGCAATACCCGGACCCACTCGGGGCTGCCGGGCGTAGCACCGATTGGCAATTGGTAATCGGCTGTATGGCCGGTTGTTAACTAGCAGAGGCTCGGCCGATTTCGAGCAACCAATTGGCCCCAATAGCCCAGGTATCCGCCTAAACCCGTCCCAATCCGGCTTGCCGCGCCGAAGCCTTGGCGTAGCGGATGCGCCCGTGAGTCAGCGCTTGTCGCGTCGTGGCGAAGGCCAACGGTAACGTGACTTTATGGCGGTGGACTGGTCTGATAGGCGAGCCATGAACAACCGCGTCGCCTTTCTGGTGTGCCTCGACACCTCCATGCTGTTGCTCGTGTGCATCCTCGAACCCATCAAACTTACCGGCCTCGAATGGCATCAATGGCTCGGCTTCGCACTCTGTCCGCTGGTGCTGCTGCATGTGGTCATGCAATGGCCGTGGTTCGTCACTCAGTTTCAAGGCATGGGCAAACGCGGCGGTTATCGTGTCCGGCTGAGTGCCCTGTTGAATCTGATCCTGTTCGTCCTCATGGCGGCGGTATTGTTCTCCGGCGTGTTCGCTTCCCGCCAATCCACCGCCCTCATCGCGGAAAGCGTCGGCCGCGTTCGTCTCTGGCACGAAGTTCATGGCTGGTTGAATTTTGTGCTCGTGGTGTTCGTGGGTTTGCATCTCGCCTTGAATTGGGACTGGATCCTCGCCGCATTGCGCCGCAGCCGGCCCCGCCGACCAGGCGGCGACGCGGTTATGGCCGGGCGCCGCTCGCCGCCGCTCGTGAAGTATCTCGGGCGCGCGTTGGTTTCGCTCCTCATTGCGTCAGTGGCTGCGGGAGCGACATATTTCGCGATTAAGGCGACGCTCCCCGCGAGAAAACGCGCTGACCTGCAATACCAACGCCCCATCACCGCTTCCGCCGATCACTCGCAAAAAAATCGACTCGCCCCCGCCGGGCGTTCGGCGGAAGTAATGGACGGCCTCTTCGGATTTTCGTTTACCCTGTCCGTAACCCTGTTGGTGGCCATCGTTGGCCGATATGTGTTCCGCCTCCGTTTATAGCCGCCTTTAACTTCCTGCCATTCTTCCGCTTGCATGAGCGCCTGCCTGGCGGAATTTCGCAACCGTGCACCGCCTCGGTTGCCTTTGTTCGGTCATCATAAATTCGTGTGGATTCGTCTCGGTTCGTGGTTGAACCCCTTGAAAAGCAAAAAGCGGCCGGGGCAAACGCCCGCGGCCGCCTGAAAACCCTGGTTGAATTACTTCTTGTCGTCCTTCTTCTTGTCGTCTTTCTTCTTTTCGATTTCACCACTGCCGCCGCATTTTTCGCATTCCTTGCCGTCTTTCGCGGCCGCGACGCAGCACTTATGGGAGCATGCTTCGCCCTTGTCCGCTGCTTTCTTGCAGCAATCCGCCTGCTTGGCGAGCGCGGAGCCGGTCAGCACTGCCGCGGCGCAGGTGAGAACACTGAGATATTTGATGAACTTCATAGCTTTGTGGTTTTGTGGTCGATTGTTCTGTCGGTCAATCTTTACACTGCGATTGCAATCCGGCGTGCTTCGCGGCCATGCACAGCGACTTCGACTGCCCGGCGGAAACATCGGATTTGACCCGAAATTAGCACAACCGCCCCTAATGTCCACAATATTTCGGACTACTAGAATTTGAGGTGGCAAGTCAGCTTTTGGACAGGCGCTCGGGGCCGGGCCGCTCACTAACCCCTGCTTTAGCCGGGGAACAATCATGCGAAAGCTCGCTCAACCGTTTCTAACGGCTTCGCGCCGTTATTATTAGTGTTCTGCGTCAGGATACCCTCAAGAATCTCTTTCCCGGCTCCAATGGGTGCCCCGTTAGAAACTCCTGCGCGGTCATCCTGCGCCCGCCTTCGCGTTGCAAGGACAGAATGCGCAAGGCCGCCGGGGCACAGGCGACCACGATCCCGGCCTTGCCCGCTTCGAGAATCTCGCCCGGTTGACCGGAACCTGGCGCCACTTCGACCTGCCAGATTTTGAGCAGGTGCGGCTTCGGTTCGGCGGGGAGGTGCGTGAATGCGCCCGGCCACGGCGCAAAGGCGCGCACGCGATTCCACAGTGTCCGGGCGGGTTGCGCCCAATCCAGCAGGCCGTCCTCCTTGGCTATCTTGCGCGCGTAGCTCGTCCCCTCCGCCGGCTGAGGGCGCGGGACAACCCGGCCTGCCACGTATTCCCGTACCGTTCGCACGAGCAAGCCGGCGCCGAGCGCCGCCAGGCGATCGTGCAAACTTTCTGAGTTATCCTGGGGATAAATCGGTGTTCTTTCCTGCGTGAGAATGTCACCCGTGTCCAGGCCGGCATCCATTTTCATGATGGTCACGCCTGTTTCCGCTTCATCGTTGAGGATGGCCCATTGAATCGGCGCGGCGCCACGGTACTTGGGCAGGAGCGAGGTGTGGACGTTAATGCAACCAAAACGAGGTAGCGCCAGAATGGACGCCGGCAGAATCTGACCGTACGCCGCGACGACAATGAGGTCCGGGGCAAGCGCTTGCAATGCGCGGACAAATTCCTCATTGCGCGCGCGCTCCGGTTGCAGAACCTGGAGTTGCCGCCGCAACGCCGCCGCCTTTACCGGAGAAGGATGCAATTTCAATTCCCGCCCCTTGGGCCGATCCGGCTGGGTCACCACCGCCGCAATCTCGAAATCCCCCTGCGCCGCCAGCGCTTCGAGACTCGCGCAAGCCAGCTCGGCGGTGCCCATGAAAATAATTCGCAATGACATTGGCCTCGTGATGCGGTTTCTTAATCGGAGCGCAGGCGATTAAGATTATGTTCGCGCAGAGCTGGAGCTCTGCACTTCGTCCTTGGCAGCTTCAAAGTTATAGCCCGTAATTTCGCCCTGTCCTTTGGTGCTTGGAGTTTTTCTGGAGCTTGGTTTGGGAGCCTCCGCCCCGGCTCTATCCGCGCAACAGTCTTCTTTGCGCAGCCGGACGTCGCGCTCGGGGCGGCGGCGGCTTCACGGGCACTCCGGTCACTTTGCGCTCGCCGAGCGAGGTGGCGCAATGGGCGCAGAGATACTCATGCAGCTCCCCGGAAGGCAGCACCAGCAGCAGCCGCTCGCGCACGGGTTGCGATCGCCCGCACTTCGGGCAGTAGAGCTCACTGGCCTTGAACGCTCCAAATTGTTCTTGTGGCATGTTCCGGATCAGGCTTTGGCGATGCGCCGAAGAATGTCCAACAACACCTTGGCCGGTGTCTGGGTCGAATCAATCTTATGCACCACCACGCTCTTTCCATAGAAATTTAGCACCGGTTTCGTTTCGCGCTCGTAGGTTTTCAACCGCTGCTTGATTACTCTCAGGTTCGCGTCGTCAAGCCGGTTTTCATGCAACGCCCGCCGTTGCAGTCGCGCGACCAATTTCGCCATGTTCGGGCAGTGCAGGTAAATGATCGAGCGCACGTCCAGCGTATCGCTCAGCATTCCGGCCTGATGTTCGTTGCGCGGGATGCCATCCAAAATCAGCGTGTCGGCGTCCGGATGGAACCGTCCGACGCGCATCGAATTCTCGATGAACTGCCGCCAGAGGTCGATGGTGGGTTCATCCGGGACGAGCTGCCCGCAACTCGAATATTCCAGGAACGTCTTGCCGATGGGGCTTTCCACCGTCAAGCTCCGGAATACGTCGCCACAGGCGCAATGGAAGAAATTTGGGATTGTCCCCAAAATCTTGCCCTGGGTTCCCTTGCCTGAGCCCGGTGCGCCGAACAAAAGGATGGCACGGTATTTCATAATTCAATCAAGCGTCTTTATGCTTGAGCTGGACCTCCTGAATTTCGACGAAGGGGATGATCACCTCCTCCGAAGCGTTTTGTTTTTGCACCTGCAAGTGCAGTTCGTTGGCCGAAATGCGCGAGATTCGCTGCCCGACGTACGAGCCCCGCGCGGCGCGGATGCTCAACTCCATGTCTCTGTCCGCGCCCTGGCGGACGACCCCAAAAAAGCCCGGCACCTGGGTTTCGAAAAAGCGCCGATTGAAGGTGTACTGTCCGCGGGCAAACGTTTTTGTGGGTGGCAGCGCCGGCGCAGCCGCAGCGGCCGGCGCAGCCGCGTATGTTTCCACGGGCGCCTCGCCCTCGCCGACCGGAACTTGCGCGGCTTCGGCGGCGGTCGCGCCGGCGGCTTCAGCATACTCTTCGCTGGGCGGTTTCCATTCCTCGACCTGCTTCATCTCGCGGCGCTCAATGGCAGGTGGAAGGCACAGGAAAAGGATGGGACCTAAAACCGGTGCGACCGCCGCCACGGCGCATACCACGCCCGGCGGCCGGACGCGAAGGATGGAGATTTCATAAGCGGCATAGATGTTCCCGGCGTAAAGCACCAGCAAAAGAAAGACCCCAATCCCGGAACTGGCCATCGCGCCAATCAACGAGCCCTTGGCCGGCCGTTGCAGGTGCGGCACGTCCTTGACCTGGATTTCGGTTCGCTTGGCCTTGTCTTCCTGCGTCAACTCGATCCACGGCTCGACGAAATTCGCGGCTTTCGGATTTTCCTGGAAAGTCCGCAAATCCGCCTGGGAAAGTTTGCTCCAGGCAATGGGGTCGGTATAGCTGCCATCGGCCTGCTTTAAAATGATCCCGCGGTCGTCCATGGTGACCACCTCGCCGGTGAGCGTCTGGCCATCCGTCAGATGCAGTGTTTCCGCCCAGGCGCTCCCGCAGAGCAGCGCGGCCAAGGCCAATGCAACGACAAACTTACAAAACCTGTGCATGCCAGAGTTTTCCATACCGGCCTAAATAATCAACTCATCTTATGAAAGAAAAGACATGTTTGATTTGATTATTCCGGACCGGACGTTTCGCGCCCAGGCTCGACGCTCCCGATTTCCTCCACCAAGTCTTCAATCGTCCAATTCCGCCGCGACACTGTCAGGCGGTCTGCCGTCGCCCCGTGCTGCCATACCGCATAACTGAGCGTCCGGCCCGGGTCCGATTGCAAATGCGGTTGCGCCAGTAATCCAGCCAGGTAACCCGCCAGTGTGTCTCCACTGCCGCCCTGCGCGAGATGCGCATTGCCCGAACCGTTGACGAAAATATCCCCGGTGTCGCGTCCGATCAAAGTTTGGTGGCCTTTGAGCACCACCCAGCAATTCCCCAGCTGCCGGGAAATTTCACGCAAAGCGTTCACCCGATTCGATTGGACTTGCTGCGTTGAGGTCTGCAGCAAGCGCGCCGCTTCGCCCGGATGCGGCGTGATGACGCGAATCGCATTCCTGGCCACCGGCGCAAGCGGCAGCCAATCCAGTGCGCTCGCATCCACCACCACCGGCACCGGTGAATCCCGCCAGAGATGCCGCATGGCCATCTTCAATTCGTCCGGCACGCCCTCCGCCGCCAGCCCCGGACCGGCCAGCACCGCATTGAAGTTCCACGGCAACTTTTGCGCGGGCGGCCAGATAAAGACCATCACGGACTGAAGTTGTGAGGCGATGACAGGATAAACCGTTTCCAACGTGTAAAGGCTGATCAAACCGGGCTGTGCGCGCTGGGAGCCGCGGGACGCCAGCACCGCCGCACCGTGATAACCCGGACTGCCGGCCACGATTCCCAACCGCCCGAAATCGCCCTTGTGTGCGGCCGCCGGACGCGGGGGCGGGTAATCCTTAAAATCCTCCGGCAACATCCACCGCAAATCACTCTTATGCGGGCACGGAATCAACCCAATCTCCGGGGCCACTTCCAACCGCCCGACGCACGCCCACGCCGGCTGGGCCAATAGCCCAAGTTTCGGAGCACCGAGCGTCAACGTGACCGCGGCTTGGATGGCCGCTCCCTCCGGTTGCCCCGTTTCCGCATTCAAACCCGAAGGCACATCAATCGCCAGCACCTGGACTTTCGCTTGATTGACCCGCTCGATCAATGCCACCCAAGGCTCATTCAGCGGACGATTCAGTCCGATGCCAAACAATCCATCGATGATTAACTGCGGCTTTTGTTCGAGCGCCGCCGTCACCGCCGGCAGATCGCCAGCCGGGTCCATTACGTTCTGAAGATGGACGCGGCAACCCGGCAGATGCTCAGCCGCCCGCCGTGCGTCGTCTCCGTTGTGGCCTTTGCCTGCCAGCACCAGGACGAGTTCGCCCGGGTTGACCATTTGGGAGGCACGGCGCGCCGCAATCCGGCCCACGCGAGCGATCACCTCCGCCTCTGAGCGGCCCGCGGCCCACGTGGCCTTCTCCCATTCGCGCATCTGCGCGACGCTGATGACCGGCACAGCCATGGCAGCAGGCTACATGGAATTCGCTCCCGACAAAGAAAATTTGCGAGACATTAATGTGAAATTACTGTCGCCCGCCAGGTCGCGTCAACTGGGGCCCTTTCCAATCCCCTCCCCATCGTGCTCGTCCTCGTCCTCGTCCTCGTCCTCGATTCCCTGTTTTCGGGGGGACCGAGGACGACGACGAGGACGAGCACGACCAGAACCACCATTGACCCGTTAATTCTTCTTGAAGGTGGACTCCATGCATCCCTCGCTTGGAGTTTGAAATTTGAAGCTTTTCTGGTGCTTGGAGCTTGGAACTTGAAGCTTGGTATTTGGTATTTGCGGTAAAGGTAAACGACCGGAATGGCCATCCGCCCACTAATTCTTCCCCGCCGTAATCATCGGAAAATCATCCGTCCGAAACGGCGACGCCGGCAATCCGTCCTTGTTCCACAAGTTGACCACAGGGCAATCCGCCCAGCCATAGCGCACCGCGACCGGTTTGGGGACCGACGCGCAACTCACCACCACTGTCTTGCCGTCGATCTCCGCGTTCGCCCAGACGAACTTGTGGTCTTCACCGCAAATGGCAAAACCCTTCAACGCACCGTCACGGGCCTCCAACCCAGCGCCGACATTGTCGAAACTGAGGACCACTTTGTCTCCCTTCACCTGCATCTTACGATAGCTCGGCCCGGAATAAACGATGCTCTCGCCGTACGCGATGCCGCGCGCCGCCAGCGCCAGGCGTTCGCCCACCGGCCGTTTCTTCTTGGGATGAATGTCCTTGGGATCGCCCACGTCGGTGATGACCGCCATGCCGACTTTCGGCAGCGCCTTGGTGGCAAGCAATTGGGCCTCGCGGAGTTCCGCCCAACCGCTTTCGGCTGGTTCCTCCTTGACCGGCATGAACGGTGCAAGCTGGACCGCCAGAAATGTGAAGTCGCCTTCGTTCCAATCCTGCCGCCAGTTGCGAATCATGTCCGCAAACAAACTCCGATACTGCTCGGAGCGGCCGGCGTTGGATTCGCCCTGATACCACGTGGCGCCTTTGATGGCATAGGGAACCAGTGGCGCGATCATCCCATTGTAAAGCTCGGCTGGCTTCCACGTCGGCCGCTGTGGCGCCTTTTTTTCGAACGGTTTCCCGGCTGCTTTGGCCTCGCCGGATTCCTTCTCGTACTCGGCGTGCGCCGTCTCATACTTGCTGAGCGAAGCCGCGTAACCATCGAGAATCTCCTTCTTGTAACGGGGATTGTCCGACAAGACCGCTTCGCGCATCCAAACCTCGGCGGGGGAACCGCCCCAGCTCGTTTCGATCAATCCCACCGGCACATGGCGCGCTTTCTGGAGGTCGCGTCCAAAATAATAACCCACCGCCGTAAACCCAAGAATACTTTGGGGATTGCACTCCTGCCAGGTGGCTTTGATATCGTCCTTCGGCTCGTTGGCCTTGACCTTCGGTACCTTGATCAAATGAATCATCGGGTTGGCGCAAGCCTCAATGTCCGGCTTGGATTCAAACGAATTCTCAATCGGAAATTCCATGTTCGATTGCCCGCTGCAAACCCACACTTCGCCCACCAGCACATTCTTGATGGTGATGGAGTTTTTGCCCGTGACCGTGAGTTCATCCGGGCCGCCGGCTTTCATCGCGCTGAGCTTGACCATCCATTTGCCATCCTTCGCGACCGTTTTCACCTTCTGTCCGCGAAAGCTGACCGTTACCTCCTCGCCCTCATCCGCCCAGCCCCAGACCGGTGCCTTCATGCGCTGCTGCAGCACCATGTTATCGGTGAACAGATTCGGAAGCCGCACGTCGGCCCGAACCGATGCGGCCAGCAGCAGCAGGGCAGGGCAGGCAAGGAGGAGAGAATGAGTAATTTTCTTCGGGTTGTGCATACCCGACATTCCAGCCGAGTCAGGTTGAGTTCGTCAACCATGAAAAGCACCCGGTTCCGTTTGGACCTGCTCACGGGCCAGGAACGGTTCTTTACCAGGCGTCATTAATGAGTGCCCCTGGGGCATGCGGCGGCGCGCACAGGAGTGCCCGCCCTGCCGGCACACGGTGGTGGGGCGGGCAGTCCTCTGCACGCCCTTCGCCCCAACGCTCCACGTCCCCATCCACACCTCCGTTATTTGCATTTTGATTTTTCGGGAGATTCTCCTTAACTTCTTGCTATGACCAGTAGTGAGATACGACAGTCGTTCCTCGATTTCTTCAAATCGAAGCAGCACACCATTGTGCCGTCCTCGAGTTTGATGCCGGATTCGCCGAACCTGCTTTTTACGAACGCGGGCATGAACCAGTTTGTGCCCATTTTCCTCGGCCAGCAAAAATGCCCCTACAATCCGCCCCGCGCCGCCGACACCCAGAAATGCATCCGCGCCGGCGGCAAGCACAACGACCTCGACGACGTCGGCCTTGACACGTATCACCACACCTTCTTCGAGATGCTCGGGAACTGGAGTTTCGGCGATTATTTCAAGAAAGAGGCCATCGAGTGGGCCTGGGAATTGGTGACCGAAGTCTGGAAATTCCCGAAAAACCGAATATACGCCACGGTTTACAATCCGGACAAGTCAAAGGGCGACCCGAGCGAGTTCGATCAGGAGGCATACGATTTCTGGGCCGCCAAGTTTTCCGCCGCCGGACTCGATCCAAAGGTCCACATTGTCTATGGCAACAAAAAGGACAATTTCTGGATGATGGGCGAAACCGGCCCGTGCGGTCCCTGCTCCGAACTCCACGTGGACCTGACCCCGCAAGGCGACACCCGCGGCGCCCTCGTGAACAAAGGCAGCGCCGAGTGCATTGAGATTTGGAATTTGGTGTTCATCCAGTACAACGCAAACCCCGACGGCACATTTTCCCCGCTGCCCGCGCGGCACGTCGATACCGGCATGGGCTTCGAACGTGTCACCGGCATCATTCAAAACACCAAGGGTTTCACAGATTTCAACCGGACCATTTCGAATTACGAAACGGACATCTTCCGGCCGATCTTCGACAAGTTAGAGCAGATGAGCGGCAAGCGGTACGGTTCGACGCTTCCGCGTGCGGGAAGCACCGGTGAGACGGAACAGGAAAAGATTGATGTGGCCTTCCGAGTCATCGCGGATCATAACCGGACGCTGAGCTTTGGCATCGCCGATGGCATTTTACCCGGGAATACGGATCGAAACTATGTTCTGCGGCGCATTCTCAGACGCGCAGTTCGCTATGGCCGCACTCTTGGGTTTCACAAACCGTTCTTTTACCAGTTGGTCGATGTCCTGGCCCAAACCATGGGCGACATATTTCCTGAGCTTCGGAACCGGAAACAAGTCATTCAGGCTACCATTCGTTCAGAGGAGGAAGGCTTCAATAAAACATTGGATCGAGGGATTGAGTTGTTTCGTGAGGAGACCGAATGCATGGCTCCCGGAGCAAGGTTGAGTGGGGAATCGGCTTTCAAACTTTATGACACGTATGGCTTCCCGATTGATCTGACAGAGTTGATGGCCCGGGAGCGTGGCTTGACGGTGGATCGAGAGCGCTTTGATCGATTAATGGACGAGAAGAAAAAAGCCGATAGCGAAGGGCATGTCGGAGAGGTGATAGAGGTTTCCAAAATCAAAAGTGACACGCCCACCCATTTTATCGGCTTCGACCAACTTGAGACTTCAGCGGAGGTCCTGGAGGTCGCAAGCCTTAAGGGCAAAATGGCCGTGATCCTCAATGTCTCCGCTGCCTATGCCGAAATGGGGGGTCAGGTGGGCGACACGGGCGAACTCGTTGGAGGCGGCGGGCTTTGGCACATCGTCAATACTCAGAAAAGCGGTAATACCTTCCTTCATTTCCTTGCGGAAAAAGATGCGCCCGCCGTCGGGACCAAGGTTCAACTTTCCGTGGATGCGCCGCGTCGTGGGGCGATTCAGCGGCATCACACGGTAACGCACCTCATGCATTGGGCTTTGCACGAAGTCGTAAGCCGGGAAGCATCACAGAAGGGTTCTTTTGTCGGCCCGGAGAAGCTGACATTCGATTTCAACTCAGCCCCGCTGACACCCTCGCAGATCAGCGACGTGGAGAAGTTGGTGAATGAACGGGTTCTGGAAAATGCAGGCGTGTCGTGGACGGAGGTTCCGTATGCGGACGTGAAGAACCGCAAGGACGTGATGCAGTTTTTCGGGGACAAGTATGGCGATCAAGTGCGGGTGGTGCAGATTGGCGGCAGGGCAGGGGAGTTGAACGGGTATTCGATGGAGCTTTGCGGCGGAACGCATACGCGGGCGACAGGCGAAATCGGTTTGTTCCGCATTGTGGGCGAGTCGGCCGTGGCTGCGGGCGTGCGGCGCATCGAAGCGGTGGCGGGGTTGGAGGCTTATCGCAAGGCGACGGACGAGGTGCAGCTAATCAAGAGCCTCGCGGGGAAAGTGAATTCGCCGGTGGGCGAGTTGGAGAAGAAGATCGAGTCGCTGCTGGCGCATCAGAAGGAACTCGAGAAGCAGGTCAAAGCGGCGGAACAGCGCGAAGCCTCGAATGTGGCGAGCAATCTCAAAGCGCACTCAGTGCATTCCAATGGGGTTCCCGCCATTATACAGAATTTGGGCGCTGCCGATGGAGACTTCCTGCAAGCCGTTGCCGATGCGCTCAAAGGCACCTTCAAAGGCGTGGTCGTGCTCGGCGGCCTGGCCAACGGAGCGGTGGGTTTGGTAGCCACAGTTTCGCCGGATTTCACCTCGAAGGTCCAAGCCGGCAAAATCATCCAAGCCATCGCACCAATCGTCGGGGGCAAAGGCGGCGGCAAACCGGACAACGCGCGCGGGGGCGGGAAGGATGCGGCGAAATTGGATGAGGCGCTGGCCAAGGCGAGGACGCTTCTGTAAGGACCAATGACCAATGTCAAATGACCAAGGAATGTCCGATGTCCAATGGTCTGAACCTATCTTCATGGATGGTTCGCGTGGCAGGCGGGCGGCGCGCAGCGGAGTGCGCGCCCTACCGGCACGGCGGTGGAGCGGGCAGTCCCCTGCCGGCCGCCCTGAAATGATTTATGACTTCCCGAACTTGATTTAGCATGTTGCCGGACGAACAAGCAAGCCCGGAACAAATCGAAGCGTTGCGACGCCTCACGCCTGAGCAGCGTTGGAGTGCTGCGCATCAGCTTTATTGGACGGTGCGGCGGCACAAGGCCGCGTTCCTTCATAGTCTGCATCCGGATTGGTCAGAAAAGCAGGTGGAAGACAAGGTGCGGGAAATCTTTCTTCACGCCCGATCCTGACCTGATCGAAATGTTCGTGCGGCCTCTTATCGAGCAGCATATTCGGTATTCAACCGCCCCAAAACCCGGGTCGGATGTGGAGTGAAGCCGGGAAAAACGGGGTTGGACAACTTTAGCCGGGGTTCGACGGGTAAAAATCATGGGCACCCGTAGCCGACCGGGTTTGAATATGGTTGCCTCAGCAGAAGTCTTCCATAGACTGTAAATGTGATGCACCCGGTTTTCAGCCAATGACCGCCATCGTGGACATCAAAGACTTGCGCGTGGAATATCGAAAAGGCGCGCTGGGACAAGGCCCAAAGGTCGCCGTAGATGGCCTGAATCTCCGTGTTCATCAAGGCGAGGTGTTCGGTTTTCTGGGGCCGAACGGCGCGGGCAAGACCACCACCATGAACGTGCTGTTGGGCTTTGTGAATGCCACCAGCGGGACGGCCTGCCTGTTCGGCGTGAACGTGAACGAGCCCATCGCCCGCCAGCGCATCGGCTATCTGCCGGAGTTGACCTATTACTACAAGTTCCTGACGGCGGAGGAGTTGCTGCGATTTTACGCCAGGGTGTTTGGGATTCCGCGCGCGGAAACCGATAAACGCATCGATGAACTGCTCAAGCTGGTGGAGTTGCAGGACGCGCGCAAGCGGCCAATCAAAAGCTATTCCAAGGGCATGCAACAGCGCGTCGGCCTGGCGCAGGCCTTGATCAACGATCCGGATTTATTGATTCTCGACGAGCCGACAAGCGGCCTGGATCCGATTGGCCGGATGAAGGTGCGCGAAATCATTCAACGGCTGAAAAACAAGGGTAAGACGGTGTTCTTTTCGTCGCATGAACTGGGCGAGGTGGAAACGGTTTGTGATCGGGTGGCGATTTTGCATCAGGGAAAGCTGGTGGTGGAGGGGCGGGTGGATGAGCTGGTGGCGAAGTATCAGACGAATCTGGAGCAGGTTTTTCTCAAGGTGGTCGGGTATCAGCCCGCGCAGGTATGAATACCGTTCTCGCTTTATCCCAAGTCGTCATCAAGGAGCTATATCGCCGCAAGGATTTCTATGTGTTGTTCGTGCTCACGGCCTTGATCACGCTGGTGATGGGGTCGGCTAATTTCTTTAACGACGACAAGATTGTGCGATACCTGAAGGAACTTTGCCTGCTCTTGATCTGGATTTCGGCGTTGTTCATCGCGGTGGGCGCCAGCGCGCGACAAATCCCGGCGGAACGGGAGAACCGGACGATCTTTCCGCTCCTCGCCAAACCGGTGACGCGCGGGCAGGTGGTTGCGGGTAAGTTTTTGGGTTGCTGGCTGGCTTGCGGAATCGCGTTGCTGATGTTTTATGGATTTCTGGGAGCGGTAAGCATATCGCGCGAACACGAATGGCTCGTGTTGAACTATTTTCAAGCGCTCTGGCTGCAATGGATTTTTCTCGCGATCGTCATCGCGCTGGTGCTGTGGGGATCAATCGTTTTTACCGCGCCTTCCTCGAATGCGACGATTTGTGTGGTGCTCGTGATCGGCATCTGGGGCCTTGGACGCTACCTGAATCACGTTGCCTTGCAAGAGCGCGAACCGCTTCGGTCGGTTATTTACACCATCTATTTTCTAATTCCACATCTCGAATGGTTTGACGTGCGGGACAAAGTGATGATCCACGGTCGCGGCCTCGTGCCGTGGGTGGATTGTTTCCTGGCGACGTTGTACGGGGCCGCCTACACGCTTCTGTTTTTGTTTGCAACCTGGCTTGGCTTCCGGCGAAAGGCGTTGAACACGTGAAGAGGACTTCGCCATTTTACGCGCTCGCTTTGTTGATGGCCGTGTGCTTCACACTGGGAACGTGTTTGCAGCTTCGGGTGGAAAAGTGGAATACCCGGGCTCAATCAGACAGCCTGCTTGCCATTCTCCTGGGCGACGGCCAGCGCATGTTCGCCAATCATTTCTTTACCAAAGCGGACGTTTATTTTCACAGCGGCTATTATCCTTCCTGGATGGACCAGGGCATGGCGACACCCGATCCCGGGCACATGACCGAGGAACATCACGACGAACATGAAGAGGCCGAACACGAGAAGGCGATGGACTTCCTGGGGGCGCCCAAGGATTGGATCGACCGTTTCGGGCGGAATTTCTTTCCGTCCACGCACGCGCACCTCGATAAGCCGGGCGAGTCGCGGGAAATCCTGCCCTGGCTGCGGCTCTCGGCGGACATGGACCCGCAACGGATACAAACCTACACCGTGGGGGCGTTCTGGCTGCGGCGCGAGTTGGGCAAGGTGGATGAAGCCGAGCAATTTCTGCGCGAAGGGTTGAAGGCCAACCCGGATAGTTGCGAAATTCTCCTGGAATTGGGACGGCTGTACGACGAAAACCGGCACAATCCCGTCCACGCGGGCAATTTGATGCAACTCGCGTTGCGTCGCTGGGATGAGCAGGAGCAGGCGCAAAAGAAACCGGACGAGGGGATACGGCTTCAGGTGCTCATCTTTCTGTCGCATGTTGAAGAGGAGCAGGGGAACTTCCGGCAGGCGCTGCATTACCGGGAGCTTGAACTCAGCCTTTCGCCACCGCAGCCGGAAATTGTGAAGCAGCAGATCGAGGAGTTGAGAGCGAAATTGGGTGAGGAGAAGCGGGCGGAGCAAACACCAGGCTCCAAAAGCCAAACACTGGAAAAATAGCGCGGGAAAATGTCGAAGGCCAGATGCCAAAGGACTCTCGTCCGCTCACCAGCCCGGCGCTTGAACTTCCAGTGTAGCCATTTTTGCCGAGGAAGTCCGCTGGTTGGAAAGTTGCGCACCCGAAGGGCGGCCTTGGAAGGAACGGTTACTTACGACGCAGCCACAAACGCCTGGCACCCAGAAGACCAACGGCCAACGCCATGACAGCCCCTGGGGCAGGCTCCGGGACGGGCACGGGACCCACACTGGGATCAATCCAGCCACTATCATCTGAGCAACCAATTCCTTGGACGTGCCCAGCCGCATCAAAGGGGCCGTGGCCGCCTGCGGGCGTACTCAGGTATTGAAAGTCAGCGGATGTAAGTCCAGGAATACCTGAAATCAGGTAGGTGACGGAATCTCCGGCCCCGAACCGGCCGGAGTTCGCGGTGGCGAAATTGAAAAGGATGTCATACTTCCCATCCCCGTCGGCTTTGAACGCGTCTTCGCCGGTCTGAATTGTCGGAGCAGTCACGCCACTGGTTCCGTTCTGAAAGGTAAACGTCAGATTCTGGATTTTGGCAGTATCAGCCGGATTGATGTTCAGATACAGCGAGCCCAGAAATTCGTTGGCACTTAATCCCCCGTTGTCCACAGTCAAAAGAACGCCATTAGCTGTGTCCTTAAAGGCCGCATCCACCCAAGGCGAATGCCCGGCTGGAGCGGCTCCTGAGAAGACATTGTCAAACCGATATACGAAGCCTGTGGCAAGCGCGTTTGCTGACCAGAATCCCAAGCCTAAAGCGACTACTCCGGCCGCCCTTAGCTTCCCCGACCAGATGGCTTTTCTCGCTTTTATCATGTCTGGCCCTTTTGATTTATATAACCAACCGACTCACCACACCCGCCTACCCCGTTGTAAGCCGCTGATAGTCAATGGCAAAACGAAACAAACAGTACCGGGGCTCGTGAAACTGCTTGATATGATGCCGACAATTGGATCGAAATGTCAAGAATCATTGTTGAAAAAGCACGATTCCTAGCGGCGGGATTGGCCCCAGAATCTCAATCAGAAATCCTGGAACAAACAAGTCGCTTCGCGTCTCCCAAGTAGAATCGGCGCGTCCTGAAACTCAGGACGCAAAAAAAGTAAGAAAAATGCTTGACAGCCTCTGTCGTAGTCTATAAAACACTATATCGCTATGCCACACTTCTTTACTTTCCATCCAATCAACGCGGGGTTGCGTCACATCGCAAGGGTTTGCGGCGTCTGTGCGGCAGCTCTTTTGTTTTGCTTCGCTTTTTCGTTTCAGGCGAGGGCACTCGTTTTTAATTTTGCCAACCTGCCCGGAACAGAAATCAGCTTCAGCGGAGGAGGATTCACCTTCACCAGCACCAGTGGATATCAATTTGATATTACAAGCGTGAGTGGAGGGGCTGGTGATTCGGTCGGTCTGAACGGTTACATCTCTACGGGTGCACCTCTCTTTGTGGGAGGCCCATTCACGATTGGACCGATTACAACGATCGGCATGGAGCAGACGGCTCCGGTGTCGGGGGCAGGAACCCTGCACATTACGGATCAGCAGTCAATTGACCTCACGGGTGCGATTCAATGGAATAATATCACGACATTTGGACCGGCTGGAATTCTTGATTTGACCGGCACAGTGAATCTCACGGCTCTTCATTATACAGGTGCAAACAGCGATTTGGCGGCGCTGGCAGCGGCGGGTGGGGCATCCGATGTTGTGACCTTTGAATTCGTGCCTGCGCTGACATTGACGCAACTCGCCAGCACTGGCGGGGCATCGTCTTATTCCGGCGTTCTTGCCCCAGTTCCCGAGCCGGGCACTTTACCGATTCTGGGTATTGGCTTGGCGGGTTTGCTGGCACTCCGTCGCCGCAAGAAGTAGCTGCGCTGGCGGTCAGTCCCGCAGCGAGGAAGGAATCAAGTCTTTCCAACTATCACTTAAACGGGAGCGGAAAATATCCAAACTGTGATGCATCCTGTTTTTGCCAGCGCGATTTTGCAGCAATAATGGCCTTTTAGCGGTTTCAACCACCGATCAGGCGATAGAAGAGGCCTTGTTGGAAATGGGATTCGTTACGAAAAGATTGCCGGAGACAGGACAGACATGGTCAGAACATTGCTCCAACCAATTGAACCCGAAAGACTTGGCAAGGACTCGAGATGGCAGTTTGTGGCTCAAGCCGGCCAGGAAATAACGACATTTGTGTTATAACGGGTTATTTGAAGCGGAACCCCAAGGCGCAGTCTATCAACCATTGGTTGGTTTGAAGGTGCCGGAAACGAGGATGGAGTACACCGGGAGAGAGTTAACCGCATCGTCATCCAATGTCAGCGTGAGATTGGTTACGCTGTACTTAACCTGGCCACCTATTTTCGACGCTTTGACCTTGGGGGCCAAACAGGAGAACGCTTACATCGCTTGGGAAGTCATGGCTCAAGCCGTGCAGGGTGACCGTCACTTTGCTTACTCGGCCGGTCAAACCCGTAACCGTAATGGCGGACGGGTAGGGAATTGCCTTGGTCAACGGACTCGCGCTGTTTGTCAATCACCATGAAATTGGTGTTGGAAAAGGCATAGGGCATGGCGCAAACTGTGAGGATCGCGGTTCCCCAAAAAAAGTGCCCCAAAGTTTGAGCCAAATGCTTCCAGCCATTACTGGCAAACTCGAGCCACCTTGCCAAAAATCCAGAATTTCAGAATCGGCGGAAGCGAGCCATTTCGTTAATCGAGTTTCAGGGAATACTGGTTTGCGAACTCGGGCGATTGACGCTCCAGTAACTCGTTCTGGTCTTTGATGAACTTTTTCTTTTCTTCGATAAACCTGGTTTGTTCCTGAATCAGCTGCATCTGTTCATTGATGAGGGCTTTCTGATTGGCGATCAACTCCGCCAGACTCGCGGTTGCGACTCCCATGTTCGGGCCGGCTTGCAGCGACGGCGCAGTTTCACTTCCACCGTTGTGCCCGTTCGACGCCAAACTCCCCATTCCATTTGAGTGGGCCGGTGCTACAATGCCGGGCTTCATCACAAACTCGGTGTTCATCACAAAGTCGGTGTAGAACTTGGCATAATCGAAGGCCATTTTCCGGCCGCGCCTGTCGGATTTGCCTGCCTTGCTCCCACTGTTGCCGTTGTTCCCATTGCTCCTGATTTTTTGTGCGCCTGGCTTCAAGGCAATCGAGCCGTCATCGGCATTGCTCAAGCCGGTACTCTGGACAGGTGTTGCCTCAGCCACGGGTTCATGGCCGCCTTCCGAATGAATTGCACGGGGCGCGCTTCGCAACCGGACTTTCAAATAAAGAACCGCTCCGCCGCCCGCGAAGCAGCCTATGAGAGAGTAAAAAACCCAAGCGGCAAAGCTTGGACCAGAACTGGCGGTCCAAGCTTTCAGATGCTCGTCATCAACGATGAGCCCCAGCAGACTGATGCGGGCTACCTTGTCGCCGCTTTGGTAATCTGCGTAACGCTGCCCTTCTTTAAACGTGATGTTCTTTGCCAATTGCATCACCGGGGGCAAGTCGGCTCCAGCCCTGTACGGCTGCACAGCGGTAATTTCCAACACGCCACTCCGGCCGAATATCAGCACCGTGTTATTAATCGTCTGGGTGGATTGCGTTTCAGCCTCAACGGCCCATCCCAATGAGTGCGTGGCCGAATCGTAGGACGGCAGCTCTTTCCAGTCCACGGACGCAACCGAAGCCCTGCCTTGTTTCATTGCACCCGGGTTTTCCTGTTCTATTCGCTTCCGCATGGCCTGCAAAATTGCGACCGGATCCAATGGCTCTTTATCCGCATCCTTTAAATAACCGACGCTAGTGAACGCCAAAACCGCCCACCATTGGTCCGACTGCGGAGCTAAAATCCCGATTAGTCCCTTTGGAACGGGGTTTCCACTGCGCTCGAGGAAAGCCCGGGCGCCCGCTTCGTCCAGCAGGCGATAACCGGGCGGAACAGTTATGCCGGCAATGCTCCCCAAACTTGCGACATTAGGGCCGGAAACCCAGGGGTTCAGAAATTCCTTTGAGCCTGATCGGTTCCCAGTCCATCCCTGTCCCGGAGCGGACTGCGCCAGGAAGGCCATCAAGATTGGCAATAGCCACCTTCCCCACCGATGTTGACGCTGGCTGAAGTTGCATGACAAATGGAGACTCATATATTACACCAACGATTGGTGTGCTGCAGCTGATTTCTGGGTGTCCTTTTTATACTGTAAATCGCGCGACGTCAATACTTTTGCTTCGCTCTTACAGGGCTGGGAAACCGCACTTTACGCAGGGGCAAGTACGATCTGGAGAATGGCAGGTCGGCGAAGCACCCACGTTTCACCATGATTGCAGTCGCTCAACTCCATGGTTGAGTACCTAATGATTTTGGTGTTGTGTGTCCTTGAACGTCGCTCTCCGTTCCGGTCGGTGCGGGTCGCTGGCCTGCAGATTGTGCTGTCGGCGCAAAGAACGGGCTGGAATTGAAGTTTGTCTTATTCCAGGGGTTCGGTTAAGAATTCATCATGCACGTCCGGCGCGCCCGAATTGACCGCGTAACAAAAGAGACGCAGGTCGCTGTGCGGTTGAAGATCGACGGTTCTGGAAAATCGTCGATCAAGACCGGGATTCCGTTTTTTGATCACATGCTGACGCTCTTTGCGAAGCATGCGGTGGTGGATTTGGAGTTGAAGTGCGCGGGAGATCTCGAAGTGGATGCGCATCATACAGTTGAGGATTGCGGAATCGCGCTGGGCCAGGCATTCGCGAAGGCGTTGGGCGATAAGCGAGGCATCCGGCGTTACGGCGCGGGGTTCGATCCACGCAATCCGTTCACCGGCGAAGCGTATGTGCCCATGGACGAGTGCCTGGCGCGGTGCGTCATCGATTTCAGCGGGCGGCCGTACCTGGTTTGGCGGGGACTTACCCCGTATGCGTATCAAAAGCTCACCCAGGCGGAGCAGCGGCAGGATGCATCCAGCGCCTTCCGGTTCGGCCTGGCGCGGGAGTTTTTCCAAGGCTTTACGAACGAGGCCCGGTGTAACTTGCACTTAGAGTTACTTTACGGGGATGAACCGCACCATATTGTTGAGGCCTTGTTCAAGGCATTTGCCAAGTCGGTGGATATTGCGTGCCAACGAGATACGAGAATTGCCGGGCAAATCCCCAGCACGAAAGGGAAGCTCTAGACGGCATTGAATAGTTAATGTTCACCGCCCGTCGAACCTCATGAAGACTGTAAAAGACCATTCTTCCGCCAGCGATGAAGAGCTGGTTCAAGGAGCGAAGAAGGGTGATACAGGGGCCTTCGAAGAATTGGTGGCGCGGCATCGGGATAAAATTTACGCGCGTGCATTCAGCATGATGCGTAACGAAGATGAAGCGACTGATCTTTCTCAGGAAGCCTGGGTGAAAAGTTGGCAACGGCTGAAGCAGTTTCAGGGCGAGTCGAGTTTCGGCACGTGGATGACGCGGATCGTGATCAACTTGTGCCTGGATCATTTGCGGCGGCGCAAACGGCAGCGGACCGAGTCGATCGAAGAGATGGACGAAGAGTCCGGCGGGGTGGAGCGGCAGATGCCGGTGGTGACGGCAAACCCCACCGAGCGATTGGAACGCGCTGAGTTGCGCAAGCGGATCGATGAGGCGCTCAACTTGTTGTCCCATGAGCACCGGACCGTGCTGGTGCTGCATGAGTTCGAAGAAATGGAATATAAAGAGATTGCGCGGACGATGGAATGTTCCATTGGAACGGTGATGTCACGGTTGTTTTACGCCCGCCGGAAAATGGCGGCCTTGCTGGCAAACTTGAAAAGTGAAGAGTTAAGATGAATCACGACGCTCAACTGAAATTGCAGGCCTACCGGGACGGCGAACTGCCGGCCGCGGAAGCTGCGGAAGTGCAGAGTTGGCTGGCTCGCGATGCCGAAGCGCGCTCGTTGCTCGCCGAATTGGAGCACACGGCCAAAGCGCTCAGCGGCAACGAAGCGGAACTCAAGCTGCCGGAATCGCGCGAGTTTTTCTGGTCCAAGATCGAGCGGGAAATCCAGAGATTGGAGCAGCCGGCGACCCGCGACCCCGCGAGAGAGATTTCGTGGACCGCCTGGGTGCGCCAGCAATTCGCGCCGCTGGCGGGCCTGGCTTCGCTTGCGATTGTGCTGGGGCTGTTGATTGCGCATCCCGGAGGGCGTTCTTCGGTGGCCGATTCCGGCGTGATCGATTTGGCTTTGGCTTCAGACGACATGGGCGCGCACACATTCCGCGACCAGGACCAGCGCATCACGGTGGTGTGGCTGGACGACCGGACGCAAGATTCCGAGTTTACGACTCCCGAGCCGTTTGCTAGCGTTCAGCCCGAATGAAGCGATTGAGTTTTCTCCCGGTTTCCGTGTGGCTGGCAATGTGCGTGCTGGCTCCGGCCTTCTGTTCGCAACGCGCCCAGGGGGCTGACCTCAAAGTCCAAGCCCAGCTTATTTGGGCAACGAACGAGCCGAAATCTCCCAATCCCAAACACCATCTTCTCGACGAACAAGACCGGTTGGCGGCAAAGCTGCGCAATACCTATCGCTGGACAAACTACTTTGAAATTAACAAGACCAATGTGAACATTCCGGTCGGCAGCACCAACCTGGTGGCCATCAGCGCGAAATGCAAATTGGAGATTGCCAACTTGGGGTCGGATAAAGTCGCGATCAAGCTGTTTGGCCAGGGCAAGGAAGTGGGCACGCTGAAGGACAAGGTTTTGGCTGGCTGGCCGTTGGTGCTGGCGGGCAACTCCAGCAACAGCAATGGCTGGTTCGTGGCCATCCGGAAGATCGATCCCAAGGCAGCGGACCCGCAGCTCAGGCCCGAGTCCATAAACGCAACGCCGGCGAAGTGACGCTGGCTTCTTCCTGAAACACGTTTCCAAATAGAAACGCCTCGCGGGTTTTCCGCGAGGCGTTCGTTTATTCCGTCAGTTTTTCCGGAGAGTTAAGTCAGCTCCTCATTGTTCGCGACATTGATGATCTTGAACAATTCGGCATGCAATGCCGGATCGGCGCGGAAGGACAGCTTGCCGAAATAGCGCTTCTCCATTTCGATCAGGTGCTTCTCGTCTTCGTTGCGCAGGCGGTCGAGCACGCTCGGATGGACCACAATCCGCAACTGGAAGTCGGATTCGTCGCGCGGACGCTTCTTCAGAATTTCGCTTAGCTTGCGCTGGATTTCGACGCTCATCGTCAACGCGCTTTTCACCCGGCCGCGGCCTTTGCAATAGGGGCACTCGTCGTAGACCGCCGCATGTACGCTCTCGGAATGGCGCTGGCGGGTCATCTCCATCAGGCCGAGTTGCGAAATGGGCAGGATGTGGGTTTTGGCCTTGTCGCGCCGGAGGCCGTCCTTCACACGTTGGTACACCTGCCGGCGATCGCGATCGTGCTTCATATCGATGAAGTCGAGCACGATCAGGCCGCCCATGTTGCGCAGCCGAAGCTGGCGGCAGATTTCATCGGCGGCTTCAACGTTCACCTTGAGTATGGCAGTTTCCTGATCCTTGCCGCCTTTGTGCCGCCCGGTATTGACATCGATGGCGACGAGGGCCTCGGTTTCGTCCACGACGATGTAGCCGCCGCTCTTGAGATGGACCGTTCGGGAGAAGGCGTTTTCCAACTGGCGGCTGATGTTGAACCGGTCGAAAATCGGTTGCGATTCATTGTACAGCTTGACCTTGCTGGCAGAGCGCTTGGAGATTTTCGAAATCATCTCGCGCATGCGCTCGTACGCCCGGGGATTATCCACGACAATCCGTTCGACATCCTCCGTGAGAAAATCGCGCACCGTCCGGTCGATGAGGTCCGGTTCCTGGAAGACGCATGTGGCGGACGGTTGGGTCTTGATGCGGTTTTGGATCAAGGTCCACTCCTCGAGCAGCAGATGCAGGTCGCGCACGAAGTACCGCGCCTGCTGGCCTTCGCCCACCGTTCGCATGATCACACCCATCCCATCAGGAATGGTCAAGCCGCGGAGGATCTGCTTCAACCGCTGGCGTTCCTGCTGGTTCTCGATTTTGCGCGAGATGCCGCTCTGGTCCGAGTTGGGCAGCAGGACGAGATAGCGGCCCGGCAATACAACGTTCGTAGTCACGCGCGGGCCCTTGTTGCCAATCGGCCCCTTGGTCACCTGCACGATGATGTCGCTCCCCGGCGGGTAAAGCCGGGGGATGTCCTTCTGCGTGATGCGCGGCTTATCGCGCTTCTTGGTTTCGCGCTCCACGAGTTCGACGCCACTGTCGAAGTTGCTCGGAACAATGTCCCAGTAATGCAGGAAGGCGTTCTTCTCAAAGCCGATGTCCACGAAGGCGGCCTTGAGGCCATCTTCGAGATTACGGACCTTGCCCTTGAAGATGCTGCCGACCAGCCGCTCCTCGGTCGTGCGTTCGATGGTGAATTCCTCGAGCTTGCCTTCTTCGAGCACGCCCACGCGGGTTTCCAGCGACTCGGCGTTGATGATGACTTCCTTGTGGATGCGCTTGACCGGCTTGATGAGCCGCTGGACTTTTTTCATCACGGAGGATGCAGCCACCCGGATGGCTTCGACAATTCCCTGCGGACGCTCGGGAACCGAAATCGGTTCGAACGCCTTTTCCTCCCGGACTTCCGCCGGGGTTTCCAAATTGGGCTCGCGGAAGGCGCCTTCAGACTCCGGTTTGGATTGTTCCTCCGGAGCGGCGGGAGTTTCAGCAGGAAGTCCGGCGGCGATGTTTTCCGCGCGGTCGATTTCCTGGGCGTGGCGCGCCTGGTCATAGACCTTGTCCTGGGGCGCCTTTTCGCCAATCACCTCGGCGCGGGCCTCATTGGCGGCACGGTCGGGCCGGTGCGGGTTAGGGTTCAACCCGCTGCTCGGCCGGAAGCGCATGCCTCCGCGGCGTCGCCGCGAAAAATTTCTTTCACTCATAACCTAATAAGCCTTTCGATAAATATATACGTTTTGCAACAAACCCATCGCGATCAACGAGACTAGCACTGACGATCCGCCATAGCTGAGTAGCGGCAGTGGCACGCCTGTCACGGGCATGATGCGAATGTTCATTCCGATGTTGATGAAGACATGGCTGAAGAGGAGCGTCACCACCCCCACGGCCAGCAATTTACCCAGGCGATCGCGCGCCTGGCCCGCGATTCTGATTCCGGAGAACAGAACCACGGCATAAAGCGTCAGCACTGTCACGCTGCCGACAAATCCTTTTTCCTCCGCGATGACGGAGAAAATGAAATCATTGTGTTTGCCTGCCTGGGGCAGGAAACCGAGGGCGTTTTGCTGGCCTTTGCGCCAGCCTTTGCCCAGCAGGCCGCCTGATCCGACGGCGATCAGCGCCTGCTTAACGTTGTACGAATCCTTGAATTGTTCTTCCTGGAGGCTTCGCCGGTCTGCCACCGTTGCGCCCGCCTGCGCAAAGTCAGCATAGTTCCGGCCGAAATAAACCAGCAACCGTTTCCGCTGGTAGCTCTCCATTTTGATCTGCCATTTGGGCGGAGCGAAAAGAATGTCCGCCACGAACAACCCCGCGAAGATTCCCACGACCGTTCCCAACTGCAACAGGTACCGCTTCGGTGTGCCCGCGGCGTAAAGCATTCCCAGGCCCGTCGGTACCAACACGAGCGCAGAGCCCAGATCCGGCTCCTTCATGACCAGCAGGAACGGCAGGACCATCAGCCCGATGGACCGCCAGAAAATTCCCACTTGCCGCAGTTCATCCACGGGCCGGCTCAGGAAATGCGCCTGCGCCAGGATGAAGGCGAGCTTGGCAAACTCCGAGGGCTGAAACTGGAACGGCCCCAGCTCGATCCAGCGCCGCGCGCCATAACGCAACGAGCCAATGCCGGGGATCAACACGGCCACCAGCAGCAGAATCGCGCCCCAATAGGCCACATACGCCCAGCGTGAAATCGCGTGATAGTCGATCAGGCAAACCACGCTCGCCGCGCCAAGACCCAGGCCGAAGAACACAATCTGTCGGAACCAGACCTGCCGGTACCAGGCCAGCAGAACGGACGACTCGTTGGACATCGTGGCGCTATACACGAACGCCACGCTGGCCACCATCAATAGCAACAGCGCCGCCAATTGGATCGTATCGATCCGCGACTGCCGTTGTGTGCTGAAAGGAGTGAGCATTATGGTATCTCCGCCAAAGTGCCAAGTTTCCGCGTTCGTTTTTGTTCCCGCTGTTGTTCCCGCTGGAGGATGGTTTGATAGATCCGATGCACGATCGGCACACAGGTCTTTCCGCCGGATCGGCCGCCTTCAACCATCGCCACTACAACATACCGGGGATTCTCGTATGGCGCGAAGGAGACGAACCAGGTGTCTTTGGCCTGTTGCTCTTTGTGGCCGTTCTTTTCCACCTCGGCGGTGCCGGTCTTGCCGGCGATGGCGAACCCCGGGATGTCCGTTTCGTGCCCGGTGCCTTCGGGAGATTCCACGTCCTTGCGCATGGCATGGCGAACGATTTGCAAGCTGTGCTGGCTGACACCCAGCGTGTCCCGCACCTCGCCACCGGGGAAGGTTTGCGTGGCTTCAGTGGTTCCATAAGCTTCGACTCGGGAGATCAGCCGCGGCTTCAGCACTTTGCCTCCGTTCGCCACCGCCGCCACCATCACCGCCATCTGCAAGGGCGTCACGGCGACTTGTCCCTGGCCGATGCTCAAATACGCCGTTTCCACCGGGTACCAACTCGACGACGAAATGTCCCGGTGGCTCGGCAAATGTCCAGGCGCTTCCTGGCCGCGAATCAGCCCGGTTCGTTCACCCAGGTGCAAGCGTTGTCCCAGCGCGATAATCCGCGGCAACACTCCCGGCTTGAGGCCGTTCGTGATGAAGTATGGATTCGATGATTTCGCGAGGGCCCGGTCAAAATCAAATTCCCCGGCGCCCGCCGTATCACCGATGGGCTTCGCCAAACCTCGCATGGGGAAATAGCCTTCGCTGTGGAAAATTTCCGTTGGGTGAAGCGTGCCGGCTTCCAGGCCCGCCAGACCCACCACGATTTTGAAGATCGATCCCGGCGCATAGTTCTCCTGCATGGCCCGGTTGATCTGCGGCCGCGAATTGGTGTTTCCCAAATAATCCAGATACTCCCGATCCGCGGTCTGGGCGGCAGGGTCAGCATGCCGCACGGCATAAAAATTGGGATTGAAAGTCGGCGCGGAAGCCATCGCCAGAATGTCCCCGTTTTGCGCATCCATCACCACCACTGCGCCGCGCACGTTCGCCTGCGCTTGGGCAAGGGCGCTCTCCGCTTCCTTCTGAATGTCGCGGTCAATCGTGAGCACCACATTCTTCCCGGGCTCGACCGGCGCCCAGACGGTTTCGCGCTGCCGGTAACCCAGATTGTTGACCAAAACGGATTTTCCGCCGGCCGTGCCGCGCAAATCCTTGTCCATCACTTTTTCAATGCCCGACAGCCCGAGATAATCATCGAGGCGGTAATTGTATTCCGCCGGCTCGCCCTCACTCGAATCACTGTTGTGAATGACATAGCCGAGCAAATGCGCGGCCAAAGTGCCATTGGGATAATTGCGCACCGATTGAATGTCCAAATCCATCCCTGGCGTGTGCATCGACTGTTCTTCGAACCGGCAAACTTTCTCGGCGTCCAGGTTGGCAATCACCGGCATGGGCAGCACGCGGAATTTCTCGTAGCGCTTCTCAAAATCCTTCAGCTCGAACGAAATCGGATTTCCGAGCCGCGAGGCCAGCTCGGCCACGATGTTGCTGCTGACCGCGTAGCGCGCCTGGTCCTGGAGCTGCAATTTCATGCTCTCGGAAACGGCAAACTCACGGTCGAACTGCTTTTGTTCCTGCCGCGTTAAACTGTGATTGAGCTTCTTCTTCGCCTCGGCCTTTTGTCGCGCGAGATTGGCCCGGAGATGGGCCAGTGCATTCGTGTAGTTCGATTGGAACGTCCGCGTGAGATCTTCCAGATACAAATCCACATTGTAGCTGGGCCGGTTTTCCGCCAAGACGCGCCCGTCGCGATCCAGGATGTTCCCGCGCACCGCCGGGATTCGCACGGTGCGGATGGATTGCGTCTCAAGCTTGTCCTTATAGTAATTTGCCGAAACGACCTGCACCCACCAGAGGCCGGCCAGGAGCACGACCATGCCGCCCGCGACCACGATCGCGAGAAACCGCAGTTGCGGGTCATCTTTTTTTAGTTGGTCAAAAATCAGCATGTTACGAACGTCCGCGGCGAATCTCGCGGTCAGGTCGAAAACTGGTTTCAAATACCGGCCGGTAGCTCAAAGCGCGATCCAGCCAGTCGAACAGGCGGAAGATGACCGGCGCGGCCAGTCCGCCGCCCAAAGTCATCACCAGCCATTGCCAGAGCGAACCCCAGAAGATCAGCGGCTTGTGGCCGAGCGTCAGCAATAAGATCACCGTGGCCACGGGCACAACCGCGCTTGCCGCCAAACCCAAAACGTAGTGCGCAAACAGTTGGTCCCTCAATATCAACTCGCGCCGCCCATGAATCAACAACCCAACCATCAGCAGCGGAAGAATGCTGATGCCCAGCGGATTGGCCGAAAGCGAGTCGAACCACAATCCGCCCGCCACCGCGAGCACGGTCACGAAGGCCAGGCTGCAAGTCAGTGCCGCATAGACCATCAACGCAGGCAGCAGATCGATCTGCGCGCCGAACCAGTTCCTGAACCCATCGAACGACGATTCCAAATAGACGGCCACCATCGCCGCCAGGAAAATCAGAATGCGCATCAACCAGTTCATGTGTTGGAGGTCCTCAGTAAATTCCCGGAAGCGGCGGGCAGGGGACTGGCCGCCCTGCCCACAACCTGGGTGGGGCGTGCACTTTGTGCGCGCCGCCGCATGCCCAACGCGAAAATATTTATGAGGTCATGTTTAGTCATTGCACCACCACCCATACCTCTTCCAGCGACCCGAGGTTTGCCGCCAACTTGACCCGCCCTTCGGCTCGCAGTCCAAACTCGACTGGATGCGCTTCTTCAGCGATTTGCCCGATGGGAATGCCCTTGGGAAAAATTGCCCCCAACCCGCTTGTGACCACCGTCTGGCCTGGCTTGGAAATGCTGCTGCTTGAAAAATAACTCAGCGCCACCAGCGAAGTGTCGAACAACCCGGCGCTGCTCGTGATGATCCCAATCTCCCCTGTCTTCTCGACCAGCGCCGACACTTTGCATGTGGGGTTGCCGATCAACTCCACCTTGGAAGTCGCGGGTGTCACCTCGGAAAGGCGACCCACCAACCCATCGGCGGTGCGCACCGCCAAGTCGGGCCGCATGCCGTCCCGCGAGCCGAGGTCAATGACAATCGACTGCCACCAATTGGCCGGGTCGCGCCCAATGACGCGGGCGAACTTGAGGGTCACCGGCGCCTGCCGGGACCGGCCGATGAACTGGCGCAATTGGTCGTTCTCGCGTTCCAGCGTGGCTGCCTTCATTGCCTGGATTTGCAACCATTGGTTCGTGCGGCGGAGTTCGTCGTTCTGCCGTTCCAGTTCCTTGCGGGATGTGGTGGCCGCGCCGGCTTCCCGCGTGAGTTGGCGCGCGGTGCGGTCGATGCCGAAGATGGGGAGGAAGGTGCTTGCGATGACCAGCTTGATGCGTCCAGCCGTGCGCGTCGGTAGATTCAACAGAATTACCGTCAACAACCCGACCAGCCCCAAGGCTATATAGTGCGGCCTTCTAAGCATGCTTCACCCGGCAAAATATTCCGGGCGAACGCAGCGGTCTATCAACTCTTGGAATTCGTGGACACCTGTTTCAAGAATTGGAGTTCCTGTAATACCCGCCCCGTGCCTTCAGCCACGGCGCTCAGCGGATCATCGGCAATGTGCACCGGCAACCCGGTTTCCTCGGCCACCAAACGGTCGATTCCGCGCAATAGCGCGCCCCCGCCGGCCATGACCAGCCCGCGATCCACCAAATCGGCGGACAATTCGGGCGGGCATCGTTCCAGGGTAATGCGGACGGACTCCAAAATACTTGAAAGCGGCTCCTGCAAAGCCTCGCGTATCTCTTCCGAGCGAATGGTCAGGGTTTTCGGCAACCCCGCGCTCAGATCGCGGCCTTTGACTTCCATGGTCAATTCCTGCTCCAGCGGAAAAGCCGATCCAATCCGGATCTTGATCTCCTCCGCCGTGCGTTCGCCTATCATCAAGTTGTAGGCACGTTTCATGTGCGCGACGATGGTCTCGTCAAATTCGTCTCCGCCTACCCTCAGGCTGCGGCTGAAGACGATACCGGCCAGGGAAATAATTGCTATTTCACAAGTACCCCCGCCGATGTCCACGATCATGTTGCCCGCCGGTTCGTGAACCGGCAGTCCCACCCCGATGGCCGAAGCCATCGGTTGTTCGATGAGATAAACTTCGCGTGCCCCGGCGTGCGTGGCCGAGTCCTTTACCGCCCGTTTTTCCACTTCGGTGATCCCCGAAGGGACCGCCACGACCACCCGCGGAGCAATCAGCTTGCGGTGATGAACCTTCTGAATGAAATGGCGCAGCATCGCTTCGGTTATTTCGAAGTCGGCAATGACGCCATCTTTCATGGGCCGAATGGCCACAATATTACCCGGGGTGCGGCCCAACATGCGTTTGGCTTCGTCGCCAACCGCCAGTACGTTGGTGGTTCCCGCTTGAATCGCGACCACGGATGGTTCGCGCAGTACAATCCCTCGGTCACGCACATAAACGAGGGAATTTGCAGTACCCAGGTCAATTCCAATGTCGTTGGAAAACAGGCTTTTAAGTTGCGCTAACATGAATGCGTGCCTAACAAGCCGCCAAAGTAAAAGCCCGCCCGCCCCCCGGTCAAGACTATTAGCGCTATTCATCAATTCTTCCAAACCTCTCCCCGCCAGCCACGTTAAGGTTAACGGCAATTGTCCTTTCCAATCGTGCTCGTCTTCATCGATGATATTCCCCCTGCAAAGGGACCGAGGACGAGGACGAGCACGACGACGAGCACGAGGTCGGGGCATTTATTGGAGCTTGGAGTTTTTCTGATGCTTGGATCTTGGTGCTTGGTGTTTAACACTTGGCCCTCCTTTGCTCCTTTCCCTGCCATCCTCAATCCTCTAACTTCATTTTGCGAACCATGGATTGGTCCTTACAATGCGCCGCCATCATCCCGTGCCTCAATGAGGCCGCCACCATTCCCACGCTCGTCGCCGCTGTCCGCCGCCACCTTCCCTCGGTCATCGTCGTTGATGACGCCTCCACCGACGATACCCCGCGCCTCGCGGCACAGGCTGGCGCCGACGTCATCCACCAACCGCAATCCTCCGGCAAAGGCACCGCTCTCATCGCCGGATGGGAACGCGCCCTCGAACGCGGCTTCTCCTGGGCCCTCACCCTCGACGGCGACGGTCAGCATTCACCCGACGACATTCCCGCCTTTCTCGACGAGGCCAACACTGGCCGCGCCGACCTCATCGTCGGCAACCGCATGTCCAACCCCGCCCGGATGCCCTGGCTGCGTCGCCGTGTGAACCAATGGATGAGCCTTCGCCTCTCCGAAGCCGCTGGTCAATGGCTGCCCGATTCCCAATGCGGCTTCCGTCTCCTCCGCCTTGATCCTCTCTGCCAGCTTGACCTCCGCACCACCCACTTTGAAATCGAGTCCGAGATGCTCCTGGCTTTTGTCCGCGCCGGTTACTCGGTGAAGTTCGTTCCCATTCAGGTGATTTACCGGAACGAGCGCAGCAAGATTCACCCCTTGCGCGACTCCATCCGCTGGTTCCGCTGGTGGCTCCATGCTCGCCGTCGCCGGTGATCCTTCCTTCGTCTCCGTTCCTGGTTCCACAAGATGCCAGATTAGTGCAACATAACACTACACAGTTATTAACATTATTTAACAGTTAACGCCACCAAGCTTTCCGGAGGAGCGCGGATCTGTGATCCGCAGCCAGCCTTCGCTCGAAAACGGCCCCGGATTCGTTGCAATCTTCTACCGCGTCGGCCTTCAGTAGATTTACGGAACGATCCTCTGGCCCAAACATTTTTATAACCAGCGTTCTTCAAAGGCGCTCGAAAGTCGCCCGGATTCCGCAAAAATCCGGATGCGAATGGGAAATACTCCCCACCAGTTTTTGCGAGATTATTTGATTGCCTCGTGCTAAATTTTCGTCGAACTAAAAAGTGGCTGACCTGTAATTGAGGACAATGACTATACAATTAAACTTAGGCGAAAACCTTTGCGCGCGCAGGTGCTTGAGTGTCCTCTTTACCCTTCACCAAGGAGACGTATGAAAAGAATTATTCTCGTATTAATCGGGCTTGGGCTTTGCGTCCAGGCCAGGAGCGAAAGCCTGTCCACCACGGATGGGATCACCTACAACAACATCACCACGCAACGTGCCGATCCCGACGGCGTGTATATTGAATACACACTTCCCGGCGGTGGCCTCGGCATGTCCAAGATCAAATTCTCCCGCCTCTCATCGGACCAGCAAAAACAATTTGGCTATGACGCGAACAAGGCCAGGGATTTTGAGGCCAAAGTCGCCAAGGCGGAGGAGGATTTCCGGCAGGACTCCATTCGTCGGGAACAAACCGCCCAGGCGCAAAGAGTAGTCGAACAAAACCGGGAGGATCAGCAGGCGCAAGTGGTTAACGACCGAATCATGGCCCTGGCCCAATTAAAACAGGCGGAAGCCGACCTCGCGCGCGCCACCGGTGACAACGGCGGCTACGGCGGCGGTTTTTCCCTGGGAGGTGGATACGGATATGGACTGATTGCACTGCCCGAACTCGGCAATGGTCGCGGCTTTGGAAAAGATCTTGGCTTTGGCTTCGGTCGCAATGCCGGAAATGATTTTGGTTTAGGGTTTCGTCACGAGCTGCTTGGCCAGGGCGTTCATCGTCCCGGGCACTACCCCGTTGACAATCCCTCGCTTCGCAATACCCAACGCGGGGCCAACGAACTGGGATTGCCACGTCGTTAACCCCGCAGATCTTTTGGCCCAAGAGTGGGGACGTCTTCGTCCCCACTTCTGCTTCAATTGGCCGCTTGTGGCACAAAAACATGCCCGCTCCAGGACAGGATAGTTCCCTGTTCGGTTGGACCTGCTCACGGGCCCTGAACGGTTTTATGATACACGCGTCATTAATGAATGCACCTGGGGCCTGCGGAGGCGCGCACAGGAGTGCGCGCCCTACCGGCACACGGTGGTAGGGCGGGCACTCCTGTGCACGCCGTCCCCCGAAACGATTTAGGGCGTTCCGAATGGGCGGACCCCTCCTCACCTCCAAGTTTTTGAATTGCACGCCAAACCGGAACGGGGCTTAATACCCCCCGCATGGTCCAAACGGTTGTCGCTCGCGGGACGGTTCCGGAGTCATCCTCTTTTCGCGACACATACCTGAAAGCTTATCGGGGTATGTTGCTCGCGCGCATCCTGGATGACAAGTTAGCCAGCCTGTATCGCGGCGGGAAAATCCACGGTGGCGTTTTCCTGGGGCGCGGGCAGGAGGCCCTCAGTGTCTCGATCGGGCTTTCGCTTCGTAAACAGGACATTTTCGCGCCCTTGATTCGCGATGCCGCTGGCCGGCTCGCATTCGGCGAGACGGTCCTGGATGCCGTCCGCACCTACATGGGTTCGCCGCTCGGTCCCATGCGCGCGCGCGACGGCAACGTCCATCGCGGCAAACCGCGCGAAGGACTCTTCGTCATGATCAGCCATTTGGGCGCCATGATTTCAATGGTCAACGGCGCATTGTTGGCGCATCGCTTCAAAGGAATTACCGGAACCGTTGGCGTGGCCTCTTTGGGCGAAGGCGGCACGTCCACGGGTGCTTTTCATGAAGCATTGAACCAGGCCGCGGTGGAACGCCTGCCACTCGTGCTGGTCGTGGCCAATAACGAATACGCCTATTCCACTCCCACCTCGCGCCAATTTGCCTGCCGCGATTTGGTGGACAAGGCCATCGGTTACGGAATCAAGGGCCACGATGTCGAGGGCAACGACCTCGACGCGTGCCTCCGATTGCTGCAGGACGCGGTGGACAGGGCGCGCAACGGTCAAGGGCCGCAATTGGTTGTGGCCCGGTTGCTCCGGCTCTGCGGCCATGGCGAACACGACATGGCGGATTATGTCGATCCCCGCCTGAAATCCGCCACGCATGGCCGGGATTGCCTCAAGGTGGCCGAGGAACAGATTTTGCAACAGGGCTGGACGGATCGTTCCTGCCTGGAAACCTGGCGCAACGAGGCCATCCACAAAGTCGAGGAAGCCGTTGCCATCGTCCAGCGCGAACCGGCGCCTGATCCGTATCGCGAGAACTGGTGCGCGCTGGCTTCGAAGCACCTGAGCGAAGGCTTTAGCGGGACCGGCGCATGAGCATCACCTATCTCGAAGCGATTCGCGAAGCCCAGGCCAAGGCGCTGGCGGATGATCCGCGCGTGTACATTTACGGCCAGGATGTCGGCGCTTTTGGCGGCGCGTTCAAGGCCACTAAAAACCTCGCGCAGGAATTTCCGGGCCGCGTGATCGATGCGCCCATCAGCGAAGACGCCATCGTGGGCTCGGCGGTCGGGGCGGCAATTGAAGGCATGCGTCCGATCATCGAGATGCAGTTCGCCGATTTTTCCACCACCGGTTTCAATCAGATTGTGAATCAGGCGGCGACGCTGTTCTGGCGCACGAACGTTCCCTGTCCGATCACCATCCGTTTGCCCAGCGGCGGCACTTCGGGCACCGGACCGTTTCACAGCCAAAGCCTGGAGGCCATTTACGCCCACTATCCCGGCTTGGTGGTGATGACGCCCGCGACCGTTGAAGATGCTTACAGCATGCTGCTCGAAGCCGTGGTGATCGATGACCCCGTAATTTTTTGCGAACACAAGCTGCTCTATTATCACCTCAAGGCCGAGAAACTGCCGACCGAAGCCTTGCCCACCGGCAAGGCGCGCATCGCCCGCCCGGGCCGCGACATGACGCTCGTGGCCTACAGCGCCATGGTGCACGAGGCGCTGGCCGTGGCTGAGGAACTCGCGCTGGAAGGCTCCGAGGTGGAAGTGGTCGATTTGCGGTCCATCAAACCTTTGGATACGGATACCGTCATGGCCTCCGTGGCGCGGACCGGGCGATTGCTCTGCGTGGGTGAATCATGGCCGTGGGGCGGCGTCACCGCGGAGGTAATAGCGCGCGTCAGCAGCGAGGGTTTCGGGTTGCTCGATGTCCCACCGCAACGGCTCAATGCCAAGGACACACCCGTGCCATATCATCCCAGCCTTTGGGCGGCGCACCGGCCCACGGCGCGGAGCATTGCGGCGGCCGCAAGGAAATTACTCCGCATGTGAAAGTCCTGTGGAAACACCCAACACCCAACACCCAACACCAGAAAAACACCAGGCCTCAAGCTCCAAAGCGGCCTTAGTGAGTTTTGGTGCCTGGTGTTCGAAGCTTTTCTGGAGCCTGGTGTTTGGAGCTTGGTGTTTTGTATTCTAGCTATGCCCCAAATCCCCATCATCATGCCTCAACTCGGTGAGTCCATCGCCGAGGCGACCATCGTGCGTTTGCTGGTCAAGCCGGGCGACCAGGTGCAAACGGACCAGGACGTTTTTGAAGTCGAGACGAACAAGGCGACTTCAAGCGTCGTTTCACCCTGCCCCGGCCGGGTCGAGAAATTGCTGGTGAAGGTGGACGAAAGTTATCCTGTCGGCGCGTTGTTGGGTTATTTGGAGGCGAGCGCGGAAGATGTTGCCCGTCTTGGTCTCGATCAGCCCGCCAACGGAATGGACGCGCCGGCGAACGGCGCGGAGCCCGCGAGGGAGCAGGGCGCCGTGGAAGCGCGGCCGATCCGGGTTGAGCCGACCATTCGCGGACTGCCGGTGCCGGCGAATGCGGCGGGCGCCAGTTACATGTCGCCACGCATGAAAGCCCGCATGGCGGAACTCGGTTTGCACGCGGCGGATTTATCGGGCATCGCCGGCAGCGGGGCGGCCGGCCGCCTGACGATTCAGGATTTCGAAAAATTCCTCGCCAATCTCGAGAAGAACAAACTGAGCCAGGCCTCCAGCATGCGGGTCGCCGTGGCGGATGCCATGCGCCGGAGTTGGACGCGCCCGCTGGCGACGGTGGCGCTGCCGGTTTGTGTGGATGCGCTGCTCGCGCACCGCAAGCATTGTGATCCCAAACCTGGTCCCGCCCTCTATGCGTTGCGCGCGCTGGCCCTGGCGCTGGCCGAAAACAGCGCCCCGGCCGGCCGCCTGGTTGGCAGCAAGATCGTCCATCCTTCCACCATCGATGTCGGCTTCGCGGTCGAAGCGGAGGACGGCGTGCTCGTGCCGGTCATCCGCAACGCGGACCAACGAACACTCAAGGACATGGTGGCGCGCTACAACGAATTGGTGGACCTCGCGCGTCAGCGCCGCCTGCCGCCGGATGCGACTGTGGGCTCGATTGCCACCGTCACGAACTTCGGCACGTTCGGCTTGACGTGGGCCACGCCGATTCCGCTGCCGGAGCAAACGCTGGTTTTGGGCATGGGCGCCGGCCGCCGTGTGCCGAGCTGGGACGAAAAGAAAGGCCAATTCGTGCCGGTGATGGAGGCGAACTTTACCTTGAGTTTTGACCACCGCGTCCTCGACGGCGGCGCCGCCGGGCGCTTGCTGGCGCGCATCGCGGTTTTACTGGGCGAGCCGGCCAAATTGTAACGAGGCTGGAACGAAACGCTCAGTGGATTTACGGATAGACGCGATGAAATGGTGATTTTTGATTGAGTACGCGGCGGAAACCGTGGTCTAATAAACTCCGGACAAATGAATGGCAAAAGCGACACCGCCGCCGCAGCCCCCGCGCCCAGCCTCGGCGCGGAAATGGTGCAATGCTGGAACGAGCTGCCGAACAAGGCCATTTTCTTCATCCTGTTCGGCGCCTGGTTGCTGATGTTCCAATTGCTGGGCAACAGTTCCTTCGGATACATCGATACCCCGTCGCTCTTCAAGTGGATGTACAACGCGTACATCCACGGTGAGGACACGGAGGAACACGGCTTGCTGGTCCCCATCGCGGTGCTGGCGATATTCTGGTGGAAACGCAAGGAGTTGCTTGCCCTGCCACATCGCCTTTGGCCACTCGGGCTGCTCCTGCTTGGCTTCGCGGCGCTGATGCATCTCATCGGGTACATGGCGCAACAACAGCGGCTTTCCATTGTCGGAATGTTCCTCGGAATCTACGCTCTGATGGGCATCACCTGGGGGACCGGATGGCTGCGGAAAAGTGTGTTCCCGTTTTTTTTGCTCGGCTTCTGCATTCCAGTGTCGTCGATTGCCGGGCCGGTGACGTTTCCCATGCGCCTGCTGGTTTGCAAAATGGTTCCCGCGATTTCCTCCGTCCTGGGCATCGACGTGCTCCGGGATGGCACCCGGCTGCTCAGTGCAGACCATAATTATCAGTACGAGGTCGCTGAAGCCTGCAGCGGCATCCACAGCCTCGTCGCCATCCTTTGCCTGGCCACGATCTATGGGTTTATCAGCTTTGAAAAAAATTGGAAACGGCTTTTGATGGCGGCGTCGGCGTTTCCCCTCGCGATCCTGGGCAACGTGGCGCGCATGATGTTGATCATCGTGGCGGCGGAGGTTTCCGGTCAGGCCGGTGGGGACTACGTTCACAACAGCTCAATCTACAGTTTGGTGCCTTACGTGCCCGCGTTCCTGGGAGTGTTTTTGCTCGGCCACTGGCTGCGCGACCGGCCGGCTGGCCAACCCGAACTGCGCCTGAAGCCGAAACCCGCATGAACAAACAAAAGTGGATCATCCTGATGCTGGCCTTGGGGTTGATCGGCGGCACTTCTGGAATCCTGGCTCATGCCCGGGAGCATCAGCGGTTGGGCTTGCCCGGGATCAAGACCTTGCCGATTCCCGGCAGCCCGCGTCTGGACATCCAGTTGCCCAGTCTCGTTTTGGACTACAAAGCCGAAGTGCTGCCGGTCGATGCTCTTTTTTTGCGTTACATGCCGCAGGACACCAGCATCGCCCAGCGCCGGTACACGGCGGCGGCGGACGGTTATCCCATCCAGGTAAACGCCGTGCTGATGGGGGCGGATCGCACGAGTCTTCACAAGCCGGAATTTTGCCTGACCGGGCAGGGGTGGCTGATTGATGATTCCAAAACCGTGACCACTTCCATCCCCATGCAACTTCCCCAGCCCTATGATCTGCCCGTCCGGCGGTTTACCGTCACGCGCGAAGTTCCGGTCCAGGGCAAACAGGAAACCTTCAAAGGCGTGTACATCTTTTGGTTCGTGGCGGACAATGAGCTCGCCGCCAATCATTGGCAGCGCAACTGGAGCATGGCCAGGCAGGTGTTGACCACCGGCGTGCTTCAGCGCTGGGCGTATGTCGGGTGTTTCGCCGCGTGCCGCCCCGGCGAGGAAGAAGCCACCTCCCAGCGTCTGGAAAAATTTATTCAGGCGGCTGCGCCTCAGTTTCAACTGGTTCCCGGCCCACGGAATGCCGGAACCGCCGTCGCACAGTCGGCTTCGAACCAGTTCCGTTAAGCTCCCAAATGGCGCGGCACTTAAATTGCCCCAGCGCGGCCATTTTGGTGCGGATTCGATTTTAAGTCCGATTTCGGTCATGTTACGACGACAACGCCAGATCAACATGCAGATCCAACAATTGTTGGATGCGCTGATCTTCGCCATCAGCTTCTGGACCGCCTGGCAACTGCGGGCCAGCGAGGACATAATGAATCTGCTCAACCTGGTGGCGGTTGATCCCTTTGAATCCTACTTTCTCCTCTACGTCGTGCTGATTCCCGGCGGGCCGTTGGTTCTGGAGGCCCAGGGCTTCTACGACCGGCCTTGGCTGGCCCCGCGGCGGACGACCTTCTGGCTCCTGTTCAAAGGCTGCTTCTTCACCACCCTGGGCTTGATCATCGCCATGTTCTTTCTCCATCACGGGCTGGCGCGTTCCGTGCCCGTGCTCTTCGGCTTCATCAGCTTTGGTTTCATCCTGCTCAAGGAGGAGCTTTTGCGCCTGGGGATGCAAAGCAAATTCGCGCGTTCGCAACTGCAGCGGCGCTTCATCCTCGTCGGCACCGAGGAGGAAACCGAGCGCATGCGCAAGGAACTCAAACGCCGGCCCGAAGAGGGCATGGTCGTGCTGGCCGAACTCAACCTCAACAACCGGCCCGTCGGAGACTTGGCGCAGTTGCTGCACGAGCATTCGGTCAATGGCGTGATTCTCAACGCCCGCCACAATTACTTTGAGCAGGTTGAGCAGGCCATCAAAACCTGCGAACTCGAGGGCGTTGATGTCTGGCTCATCGCCGATTTTTTCAAGACCCAGATTTCGCGCACCACCTTCGACGAGTTTCATGGCCGCCCCTTGCTCGTGTTCAGCACGACGCCAGGCGCCTCCTGGCAGAGTGTCATCAAGCAGGTCATCGATTTCACCGGCGCGCTGCTGTTCCTGACCTTCATCGGTTCGTGGCTGTTTATTCTCATCGGGCTCGTGGTCAAACTGACGTCCCCCGGCCCCATCCTGTTCCGGCAGAAACGCTGCGGCCTCAATGGGCAGCCCTTTACCATTCTCAAATTCCGCACCATGGAAACCAATGCCGAACAGCGCAAGGCCGAATTGGCGGCCATGAACGAAATGTCCGGCCCCGTCTTCAAAATCAAGAATGATCCGCGCATTACGCCCATCGGCCGCTTCCTGCGCAAATTCAGCCTCGACGAATTGCCGCAATTCTTCAACGTCCTCCGCGGTGAAATGAGTCTCGTCGGCCCGCGGCCGCTTCCCGTGGACGAAGTCCGGAGATTTGACGATCTGGCCCACCGCCGACGCTTGAGCGTGAAACCCGGCTTGACCTGTCTCTGGCAGGTCGCCGGGCGGAATGAGGTGTCGGATTTTCGCGACTGGGTGCGGCTGGACCTCGAGTACATCGACAATTGGTCCCTCTGGCTCGATCTCAAGATCATGTGGCGCACGGTCCCCGTCGTGTTCCTCGGTTCCGGAGCCAGGTGAGCGCGAAGCTCCGCCAAATCTTGGAGTGCGGCTTGCAGCACCGCTTTCGAACGACCGCATACCATCCCTGCCTCCCCGAACCATTCGCGAGTACGACAGCTTCTGAGCGCCAGCGGCGCTTGGAGCTTGAATTTTGGAGATTTTCTGGTGCTTGGAGCCTGGTGGTTGGTGTTTTCTTCTCTTCCTGCTTGCAACTCCCCTCCGAACGTTTACCCTCGCCGCACTGTTAACACGAGCCCGGAGCAGAGTTGTTGCAAAAAATTATGGCTGTTAAGAAGAAACGCGCGGCGACGTCAGGGCAACCAACGTCCGTCGTGACCGGAGGCGCGGGATTTCTCGGTTCGCATTTGGTGGATTTGCTTTTGGCCCGCGGCCATAAAGTCATCGCGATCGATAATTTTGTCACCGGTGCCGTCGATAACATTGCGCACCTTGGTGGCAACCCGAATTTCAAATTCATCCAGCAGGATGTAACGGAGTTTATTTTCCTCGATGTGCCGGTGCATTACGTCTGGCATTTTGCGTCGCCCGCCAGCCCCATCGATTACCTGGAAATCCCGATCCAGACGCTGAAAGTCGGTTCGCTCGGCACGCACAAGGCCCTCGGCCTGGCCAAGAACAAGCGCGCGCGTTTTCTGCTCGCCTCCACCTCCGAGATTTACGGCGATCCCCTGGTCCACCCGCAAACCGAAGATTATTGGGGCAACGTGAACACGATTGGCCCGCGCGGCTGTTACGATGAGGCCAAGCGATTTGCCGAGGCCATGGCCATGGCCTACCATCGCGAGCACGGGGTGGAAACCCGCATTGTGCGGATTTTTAACACCTATGGCCCGCGCATGCGTTTGAACGATGGGCGGGTGGTGCCCGCCTTTGTCAGCCAGGCGCTCAAAGGCCAGCCGCTGACGGTTTTTGGCCAGGGCAGCCAGACGCGCAGCTTCTGTTACGTGTCCGACCTGATCGAGGGGATTTACCGACTAATGAACAGTTCGGAGGTTCACCCTGTCAATATCGGTAATCCACATGAGATGACTGTGCTGGAGTTTGCGCGGGAGATAATCCGGGCTACGGGGTCGCGGAGCCGGATTGTGTTCAAGCCGTTGCCGCAGGACGATCCGAAGCAGCGGCGGCCGGATATCGGCCGCGCCCGGGCAAAATTGAAGTGGGAACCAAAGGTACCGTTAAGGGAGGGATTGGAAAAAAGCATCGATTATTTTCGCGGCAAGGTCGCTTACGGCGCGCGTGCGCCGGGCAATTCCGTGAAGAAAACAGCGTGATACGAGATTTTGTATTTGACCCGTCGCCAAATTTTCAGTAACCACCACGAATTGCCTTCAGCAGTCCGCAGCGGGAGCCTGGGAGCGGCGGCCGGTTTGGAGGAATAATTTAATGCTAAATTCGAAGTCATTTTTGGCGGTGGACTTTGGGGCGGGCAGTTTGAAGCTGGCCGAGTTCGAGGTCAACGAAGCCGGAGGTTTGCGCCTGAAGCAGTATGGCCTCAAGGCCCTGGGACCTGAAGGATCACAGGAAGCCACGCGCGAAGCGGCCATGCAGAAGGCGCTTCAGGAAATGCTGGCCGAGAAATCTCTTCGTGCCAAGGAAGTCAATGTTTGCGCTCCCGGCTTCCACGTCTTCTCCAAGTTTGTCAAACTCCCGCCCGTCGAAACCTCCAAAGTCACCCAGATCATCCAATACGAGGCCCAGCAGAATGTTCCCTTTCCCCTCGCGGAGGTCGTTTGGGATTACCAGATTCTCGGCTCGACCCCCACGGGCGAACTCGAAGTCCTGCTGGTCGCCATCAAGGCCGACATCGTCGAGGGTTTGTTCCGCGTCGCGGAATCCTCAGGATTGCACCTTCAATTGGCCGATGTTTCGCCCGCCGCCTTGTGCAACGCGTTCCGTTACAATTATGGCGACCTCGAAGACTGCACGATGTTGCTGGATATTGGCGCCAAGACCTGCAACCTCCTGTTTTTTGAGAAGGGCAAGGTCTATTCCCGCAGCATCAGCCTGGGCGCCAACTCCATCACCCAGGACTTCGCCAACGAATCGAAACTCCAGTTTGCCGAAGCGGAAAAGAAAAAGATCAGTGAAGGCTTTGTCAGCCTGGGCGGCGCGTACGAAGAGCCTGAAAACGCGCATCAAGCCGCCATTTCCAAAATCGCCCGGCAATTCATGACCCGCCTGCACATCCAGGTGAACCAAACGATGCAGTTTTATCGCGGCCAGCAGGGCGGGTCGGCCCCGGTGCGGTTGTTCCTCTCGGGCGGCGCTTCCATCATGCCCTACACGGCGCAGTTCTTCGCGGAAAAGCTGAACGTGCCGGTCGAATATTTCAACCCGCTGCGGAACGTCCAGATCGATCCCTCCATCAACCTCGAGGACCTCCAGCGCGTCGTCCATTCGCTCGGCGAAGTCGTCGGCCTCGGGCTGCGCAACCTGGCCAACTGCCCGGTCGAACTGAACCTGATGCCCGAGAGCACGCTCAAATGGGTGCAGTTCAACCAAAAGAAACCTTACCTCATGGCTACAGTGTTCAGCCTGGTGGCCGTGGTGTGGTGTTCGGGCCTGTTGTTCAGCAAACTTACCGATGTGAACCGCGCGGAATTGGAGCCGCTGAAGGCCAAGGTCGGGCAGTTGGACCTGCGCAAGCAACAGTTCACCAAGGCCGAGGGTGATCGCAAGAAGGCGCTGCAAGATGCCACGCAAGTGGCGGCCTGGATCCAGGGCCGGTATTACTGGGCAGAAGCCGCCGCGGAACTGCATCGCGTCATGGTGCAGGTGGAGAGTGAAACCAGCAACAGCCTCCACACCGCAACCGGCGTATGGATCGAGCAGTTTCTCACCGACACGAATGATCTTTCCATGGGCGTGTCAACCGCAATGGGGCAGGGGGTGCCGTTCGGGAACTCTCGCGGCGCGAATAGCGCGGCGGATGACTATATGGCCCGGCGCTATGGCCGGGCGCCCGGCGGAGATACTGCCCAAGCCGCGCCAAAACCCGCCGCCGCGGCCCCCGAAGCCAACACCGTCAGCACCGCCAGCATTCTTTGTCGCGCGGTGGATTTAAGCGCCGCCGTCCCCTCGGCCAACAAGGACATTGCTTTCGCCACCGAACGCGCCTTGAAGGAGGATCCCATGTTTGACAGCGACGGCACCCACCTGGATCGCGATATCACCCAGGAGCAGACGACCGGGACGTTCACTTTCAACATTGTTTTGAAATTCAAAGTGCCGCTTAAATATTAGTATGTCCTGGGTCAAACGAAATCTGTACTTCCTCATCGGCAGCTTGGTGGCGCTGGCGTTGATGGGCGTGGGCGGCTATTACCTGTGGTCGAAAATTTCCGAGGAATCAACGGTGGCCGAGGACATCACCAAGCAGTACGAAGAGCTTAAGAACCTTGCCAACCAGAACCCTCATCCCGGTGAAGTCGGTTCCGGCAAAGTTGACAACGTGCAGGCCGCCAAGGACCAGGAAAAGGCGTTGAAAGCTTACATCGCGAAAGCCACCGCCCACTTCAAGCGCCCAACGCCCATCCCCGATTCAGCCAAGGTCGGCGGGGTTGAATTCGCCACGCAGTTGCCGAATGTCGTCGCGCTTTTGACCAAGGAGGCGCATCAGGCCGGTGTGCAATTGCCCACCAAGGAATACTATTTCTCCTTCGAAGCCCAGAAGAGCCTGGTGACGTTCGATTCCGCCAGTTTGAACAAGCTGGCCGTCAGCCTGGGCGAAGTGAAGACGCTCAGCGAAATTCTGTTCGACGCCAAGATCAATTATCTCGAAGCGATCAAACGCGAAGTGATTTCGGCCACCAACGACACCCAAATGGGAGATTACATTTCCCTGACGACCACATCCAACGCCCTGGCGGAGTTGACGCCTTATGAGTTGGACTTTCGCTGTTTCAGCGCGGAGTTGGCGGACACACTGAGCGGATTGGCCAATTCCCCATATTGCATCATCGTCAAGACCATGAACATTGAACCGGCGCCGGCCAGTGTCGATACGAATCCCGGCGGCACGCCTGGCGCGGTGACCACGCAGCCGTACACGCCTCCGGTGTACACGCCGCCCGCCTCAACTGCCTCGGCCGATGCCTACATGGCCGCGCGCTACGGCAGGCCAATGCCAACACCCGTCATGCCCGTTCCGGTGGTTCCCGTTGCGACGGCCGCGGCAGCCCCGCCCAAGGCGGCTGCATTCCTCAACGAACACCAACTCCGGGTGGTTATGCAGGTCGAGATCGTCAAGCTTAAAGGCCAAAAGTAAAACTGCCATGGAGTTCCTGAAAAAGAATTACGAAAAGATCGTCCTGGGCGTGGTGCTATTGGGCTTGACCGTCGCCGTCGGCCTGCTTCCCGTCATTATCAGCAGCAAACGCGCCAAACTCAAGGAGCTGAGCGAAACACTGACGAATCACAAAATCAAGGAATTGCCCCCGCTCGATCTCGCGATGCACGAAGCCGCCTTGCAACGATTGCAAACTCCTTTCCGGCTGAACTTGACCTTTAACCATAATCTCTTTAATCCGGTCGCCTGGATCAAAGGACCGGATAATCGGCCGGTAAAAGTCGTCGCGGGCCTGCCCACCGGCCCCGAAGCCCTGGAAATCACGGCCATCAAGCCCCTGCGCCTGTGGCTGAACTTCGATTCCCTCAGCGGCAGCAGTTACCTGATCGGCTATACCAACCAGGCGGCTACGAAGGCGAGAGAGCGCACCGGCGAAAAGGCCGTCTCCCTTGGCAACAATAACAAGGGCGATCTGTTCAGCCTGGTGGGAGCCCACGGGGAAGGTGACAAGCTTGAAATCATCCTGACTCTCAATGACGACGGCGAGCAGGCTTCGGTTGGGCCTGGCAAATCTTACAGCCGGATCCAGGGTTACGCGGCGGACCTGAAGTACAACGCCAGCAGCAGCAAAGTATGGCGCGACCAGCGCGTCGGAAACAATCTTGTCTTCGGCGACGGCCAATATAATATCGTTGCCATCACTGAAACGAACGTTATAGTCGAGTCCAAGCAAAACGCGAAAAAGACCACAATTAATTTCAAAGCCCCAACCGAAACGCGTTGATTTTGTTTTCAACGCCTCCAAACCCATGATTAAAGCAGCCTCACACCTGTTCTGTGTAACCCTCCTGCTCGCCGCGGCTTCCGTCCCGGTTCGAGCCCAAGCCCAAACTAGTCCCGAAGATGTCAATCGCGCCGCCGAGGAAGCCGTCCGGCGCGAAGCCGACACCATCACTCTCCGCCAAAAACTCGAAAAAGCCGGAGTGGCACAACAGCGGGGTGAAATCGCGCTAGCTGTCAAACTGTATAATGACTGCTGGAAACTGGTGCAGAGCATCGGCCCCAACGTGCCTCCGGAAGTTCAAGACCAGACCCGCTCTGGATTGACGGTCGTTCTGTTTGCTTCCGCCAAGGAAGCCCAGCAGCGAAAAGCCTATAAGGATGCCGATGATCGCTTCGGCCAAATCCTGGTGGTGGACCCCGGCAACCAGGAAGCGCTGGTTCGCAAAAGGGAAAATCAACGTTTGATCGATCTCCAGGAAGGCACGGTCCCCAGTGCCGACGTGATCGCCCAAACTCCCGTCTGGCACAGCAACGAAGTCCGCGTTGCCACCATGGTTCAGGACGGTAAGTTGCTCTTTGAAGCGGGCAAGCTCGATGATGCCGAAGCCAAATTGAGCCAGGCTTACAAGGAAGATCCGCAAAATGCCGCGGCGCATCAATATTTGGAAATGATCGCCGAAAAGCGAAGCGCGGATGCCCTGCGCCGGGTTGACCTTCAAGCGCGGCAGGGTTTTCTCCAGGTGGAAAAATCGTGGGATGTGCCGTTGCGCGGCGAAAGCAAACCGGCCCCCAACATCTTCAACCGCACCAACCTCGTCTATAGCACCAAGGGCCGGCAGGCCATCCTTTCCAAGCTCGATCGCATTCGCATCGACACCATCAAGTACAATGGGCTGACCCTGGAAGAAGTGGTGAATGACCTCAATGAGCGCGCCCGTTCGCGCGACCCGGACAAGACGGGCGTCAATTTCTTTATCAATCGACAGACGGCCGCGCCTTCCGCCGGTGCACCCGGAGCGGTTGATCCCACCACGGGCCTGCCGGTTGCGCCGTTGCCGACCGAAGCGGTTGATATCGGCACCGCCATCACCGTGAAAATCACTCCCGGCCTGAACGACGTCCGTCTCGCGGACGTCCTGGATGCGATTACGAAAACGGCAGACAAGCCGGGCACCATTGCGGGTAATCTCGTCTATTCGATTGAGGATTATGCTGTGGTCTTTTCCATAAAAAACACGGAACCCGTGCAGATGTACACCCGGTTCTTCCATATTGATCCGAACACCTTCAGGCAGGGCCTGGAAGGTGTGGGCTCCATTCCATTTGCCGACGTTCAATTGCAGAACGGCGGTGGCGCCGGCGGTGGCGGTGGCGGTGGTGGCGCTGGTGGTCAGAACGGGTCTGGAGCCGTTATTCCACGCGTAAATGTGGCTGGCGGCACCGCCGGGGGTGGCGGTGGCCGGGGCGGCGGCGCTACCGGCGGTGCGGGCGCGGCCAATGGGCTGCGGCTCCTCACTTCCAGTAATGACGTCAGTGAAGTCCAGGTTCAGGCGCGCAATTTCTTCATTGCGGCCGGTGTTGATTTGAACCCCGTCAATCCTCTCAACGTCGGTAAATCGATCTTCTTCAACGATCGCAAGGGCACCCTGATGGTGCATTCAACCGCCGCCGACCTCGATTTGATCGCCCAAGCCGTCGAAGCACTCAATCAGTCGCCACCCGAAATCAACATCAAGGCCAAGTTCGTGGAACTGACGCAGAACGACAATCGCGCGTTGGGCTTCGATTGGTATCTGGGCAACGTGATGCTGGGCGGCGGGCGCATTGCCGGCTCCGGCGGGACACAACCCTCTCTGTCCAGCGCCCCTACGCTCGCGAATCCGGGCGACGGAACCACCAGCTTTTTCCCTGGTGTCGTTACCCCGGGTAACGCGACCTCAGTCGGTGCGAACACCTTGATCCCGCCGGCGTCTACCGATGGGCTGCTGTCCGGGGGCTTGCGCAATGCCCTCAATGCACCTGCCTTGGCCAGCATTACCGGGGTCCTGACCGATCCGCAATTCAGAATGGTAGTCCATGCCCTCGAACAGCGCGACGGGGTGGATTTAATGACCGCTCCCGAAGTGACCACCGAAAGCGGACGCCAGGCGCAAATGCAGGCGGTCGATATTCAGGCCATTGTCGTCGGCAATAACTTCCAGAACCAGCAAAACAACAGCTTCGGCGGCGTGCAGAATGGCGTGAATACTCCCATTGTCTCCCAGCCCATTCAGATCCAGCCCGTCACCCAGTTGTTGCCCTTCGGTCCCGTGCTGGACGTGATCCCGTACGTTTCCGCCGATGAATACTCGATTCAGATGACCATTATCCCGACGGTAACCGAGTTTATCGGTTACGATGACCCGGGTCCGTTCGTTCTCACCGCCCAATCAGCCGCCGCTGGCAGCACGCCCGTCACGGCCCAATTGCCGCTGCCTCACTTCCGCCTGCGGCAGGTCGTCACCAGCGCCATCGTTTGGGATGCCCAGACGATTGTTCTGGGCGGCTTGATCACGGACAGCGTTTCGAAGGTCAAGGACAAGGTTCCGCTGTTGGGCGACATGCCCCTGGTGGGCCGTTTGTTCCGCAGCGAGTCTGTCAGCAAAACGAAGAAGAATCTGTTGATCTTTGTTACTCCGACCATCATTAACCCGGACGGCACGCGCTTTCATTCGGACGATGAGATGCCCTTTGCCCAGAACAGCATCCCGCCCCAGAAACCTATTACCCAGTAAGCGCGAGTCTTTGGAGGCGCAGGTTTGAAACCTCCCCGCAGACTGGCAACCCAATGCGGGGAGAAGCTTGCAAAACGCAATAGAGTGTACCGCAAAATCAATTGAAACGTGTTTATTCCCGTGCTCTTGCAACGTCACCTCGCTGCTGATCGCCAGTCCGATGGAACTCAGGACTATCCGGCTTCGTATCCGCATTTTATCGGAAGAATTAATGGACAAGGTTATTTCGCCTTGCTAAAGTTACGTGAAAATCTTATGTCACCTCTGCAGCGCGTGTGTAAAACGCTGGGGATTCTTGGTTTAACTTTGGCCTTTCCGGCCATGGTTTCCGCCCAGTCCGGTTCCGGTTACGTTACCAACGGAATCGAGTACGCTCCAGCGGGAGCATTGCCCGGGGACCAGATCGACGCCTCCATCAGCCTGAACACTTCCGGCGGTTACCTCGTTTGGGCGGACAACATCACCGACGGCAGCGGCTTCGGCATCAGCGCGGTGCGTTTGGACAGCACGTTCTCGCCAACGCTATCAAATTTCCGGATCAACCAGCAAGGCACCAACGATCAGGAACGGCCACAAGTAACGCTGCTAAAGGGAGGCGGAGCGGCGATTGTATGGCAGGGTGGCAAGCAAAGCTTCCAGCACATTTACGCCGCCTTTCTTTCCGTGAGTAACACCTTTGTGGCGCGTGATGTTCCGGTAAATGTAGCCACTAATTATCAAAGCAACCCAGGCATTGCGACTCTGACCAATGGCACCGTCGTCATGGTCTGGGCCAGCCGGGGTCAGGATAATGCGGATGGCATGCAGGGAGTTTACGGCCGGTTGTTCACTGCCACTGGAACTCCGTTAGGCGGCGAAATTCCGGTGAACCAATTTAACTCTTGGAACCAACGGACACCCGCGGTGGCGGCGTTGAGCGGCGGCAACTTCATTGTCGCCTGGGTTTCGGAAAGGCAACGGTCCGTCCAGGCAGTTAATCCGGATGGGAGCGCGGGCAGCGGGCGCGACAGCGTGGATGTTTACGCCCGTCTTTTTAATAGCGCCGGCGTTGCCTTGGGCAACGAATTTCTGGTCAATACTTCGACGAATACTTGTGCCGATCCCAGCGTTACCGGCGCTTCGGACGGCACCTTTGTGGTGGCTTGGGGTGAAAAAGATCCGCTGGTCGTCAATAATGGCTGGGATATTTATGCCCGGCGCTTTTCGGCGGCGGGAATCGGCAGTTCTGTTCAGCGCGTAAATACCCAGCGCTACGGTGACCAGTTCCGGCCGAAATTGAGTTCGGCGGGGACGGATTATCTTGTGGTCTGGACGAGCATGGGACAGGACGGATCACGGGAAGGCGTGTTTGGCCAGTTTTTGCACGGAGATGGCTCGCTCGCCGGCGGTGAATTTCGCGTAAACACTACGGTCATAAACCAGCAAACCCTCCCGGCTGTGGCTTCGGATGGCGTCGGACGCTTTTTGGTTGTCTGGTCGAGTTACTCGGGCGGTGTCAACAGTCTCGATCTGAATGCCCAGCGTTATGCCACCTACCAGGCGCCCCTGTTCGCTCCGGCTCCGCCTATCGTCAGTGCGCTTGCTGACTATGCGCTCAGTGTGACCTGGGCGCCGCTGGCCGGGTTTAATGTGGATCATTGGCAGCTTTACGTCGATACCAATGGCACACCGGAGTTAACTACCAACACCTATTGGCAGAACCAGAGTTTGCAATCCTTGGATGACGGCTATGCCGCAGGGAGCACACATACTTTTCAACTCGCTTATGTCCTTACTGACGGCCGCCAGTCTCCGCTCTCTGCTGTGGCTACGGGCAAAACTTGGGGGAATGATCGGAACAACGATGGCCTGCCTGATGATTGGGAAACTATGTATTGGGGAACCAATCGACTCAACTGGCCGAGATCGAACACCCAGTTGGCTCCTGGCGTAACCGCGCTGATGATCTTTGAAGAGGGAGCCAACCCCCTTGATCCGAACACTTGGCTGCAGGTCAAAATGATGAACAGCCCGGAGGGCTGGTTTCTCGCCTGGAATACCGTGGTGGGCGGCATTTACCAGGTCCAGAGCAGCGTGGATCTCAAGTCCTGGACGAATCTGGGAACACCACGATTCGCGGCAGGCGCGACGGATTCCATTTATTTAGGCCCTTCCGGCAAAAGTTACTACCGGATCACGCGGCTGATTTACTAGAATGTTTATGTGTCGATCACTTAAAGAATTGTGGCTGGCTTTGATCCTTCTGGCAGCCACAGGCCCTTCTGTATTCGGGTTCTCGCTGTTGGGACCTCTGACCACCCAGCCGGCTGGGGAGCCTTGGCAACTACCCGTGATCGGTTACGATTTGGGGGGGGACATCGGCACACCAAAGAATCTTGGAGAAGGCTACCGCTGGAACACTCCAAATCTCTACTACGCCTGCGATTCCACCTTTCAAAACTATTTTGGAAGCAACGGTTTGGCTGCCATTGACCAGGCGTTCGGAGTTTATAACGACCTCGCCCCGCTGACCACTTATACCTCCGACCTGTCGGAGTGGCCGCTGACGACCAGCCGCATCAATTACCGCGCCCAGGCCCTCGGCTTGGTCGATATCAAGTCGGTGACCATGTGCTTCCTGGCTGAGCAGTTGGGTCTGGCTGAACCTGATCGCTATGTCTGGACCCTGCATGACCGCTTTCTTCCGACCGGCGGGACTTGCCCGCTGGATGAGATCTATTTTGTCGTGCGGCGAAATTTCGATCCGGTCACCTATGAGTACAGCAGCTTCATCAACGGCGTGCTCTACAGTTACGAGATCTTCGAATTCTGCACCGGGACAACCCCGCTTGCTTTTGCCGGCCCCTTCCCGGTGGATGTGGCCCAGGCCTCTGACACCTTCACGGCCATTGCGTCGGATGATGCCCTGGTGACACATCTGGGTTTGTACTATACCGGTCTTACCAAAGATGATGTAGGCGGATTTCGTTACCTAATGGGGACCAACCGCCTGGTAGTCGAATCCGCTGACACGAACAGCTTCATGCAAATCACCAATAACTCGCTGCAGCTACTGGTGACCTCGAATCTGACCACCCTCGCGGCGGCGGCGTTGACCAATCCTCCCGCGACTTTGCTGACGCTTTTCCCCGGATTGGTCATCAATAATTTTACCCAGGGGTTCTCAAATATTGTCACCACCAATATTTTCGCTTATCTCACCAACTTTAACTTCAGCCCTCCCGGCACTGCCACCCTGGTGGTCGGCACAAATTATACGACCAATGTGGCGCCGATCTTTTTCTATCAGTTCGGCAACGTCATAACCAACAACCTTTACGCGAACGGATTCGTGACCATCCAAACGATCAGCAACGGGATTCCGCCGTTCTCCCCGCCGGGAACCGCCCCGCGTTTGATCACTAACACCATCACCACCCAGGCTAATTTCCCCAATGGCAGCTTTTTCCTGCTCCCCACCAACGCATTGTGCGGTTTCAGCATCGTGAGCACGCAGTTGGTGACGGTGACCCCGTTGACGAATGTTATCGTCTCGGCCACCATTGCTCCCGGGACGGTCAATAGCAACAATCTCTCCTTTACTGAAAGCATCATCACCTATTCCACCAACTACTTCCTGATCGTTTCGATTCCGCAATGTTCCAACACGAATACCGTGGCGTTGCGCGAGGGCATCGACAAAGTCAATTTCTTCCGCCGTGACTTTGACTCACTCCTCAGCCAGCTTTGGGCTCCGATCACCAATTCCTACACCCTGACCGCCATCTCCAACAACGCCCCGATGGTTCAAACATTTTTCCGTGTGGTCACCGCCCCGGATATTCTCATTTCCGCGGCAGACCTTACGAGCGGCCCCGGCTCACCAGTCCATTTTGACTTGGAATATACCCGGTCCATCAACTACGACACCGGAACAACTCCTGCGACCTTGGGAGGCCCAGGCAATATCCGGCCCAGGGTGAATTACACCCTCAACAAAAATGGCCCCGTTTATTTTAACCCGGGCACATTCTTTGTCGGCACGGCGATTACCATATCCAATGCTCCAGTCGTCAAAAATGAGGGTACGGGCATCCTCGATTTTCTATGGGGCTCATTCGACGGAACCACCAATGCCCCGATCGTTTATCCGAGCGGAACCAGCCTTGCCAACATCGAGAACCAGGTGTTCTTGCAGATTATGGTCAGCGGACCCCTGCCGGCTGGAAACGTAAATGTGCCTTATAGTGTGCAACTTCAGGCCAACGGCTTCCAACCGCCTTTCACCTGGTCGCTGGCGCCTGATTCGCCGGGACTGCCCCCCGGGCTGGCTCCGCCCGCAGTCCAGGGTGACTCCAGCATTGCGGTTATTTCCGGCACCCCAACCACGCCGGGGATATATGATTTCTTCATTCAGGTTCAGGATTCAGGTGGCCGGACCACCCAACGGAATTTTTCCATCGAGATTGACCCATGAAGACTGGCACCGACTCAGTTTCCAGACCACAAGTTGTATGAAGCGATTAATTTTGGCTGTTTTCCTTGCTGCGGCGGCACGTGCCGTCATTGCGGCGCAACCCGCTTTCATCAACAACGGCGTGATCACCAACGCCGCTGACGCCCAGGTTCCCGCCACCAACTATATCAACAACGGCGTCATCGACCTTACCTTTCAGACTGGCACCGGTTCGGTCATTCCGGGTTTCAACGCGCTCATCTTTAATTTCTCAGCCCCGCTCTTCGATTTCACCGATGTCCAGAATTATACGAATCGGGGCTTGATGGCCATCGATACTGGCTTCCGCTTCGACACTGCCCCTTCCGGTGCTCCGGGAGACACTGCACCCCGTCACATGGCCAAGAGCTTCGTCAATTCCAATCCCGGACAGGTGGTGGTTGGTTCGGTCACGAACGGTCTCTCCCTGAATAGCTTCTTCTTCTTTTTCGGTCTGGCTGCGCCTCAAATACGCGTTTCAGCGACCAATGTGGTCAATTCGAGTTTGCTGGACGTTGGCGATACGGGCTTGATTACCATCGACGGCAACGATGTAAATCTCAGCCGCGGCGCGTTAAATGTGGAGGGGTCGCTTACCTTCAATGGCCTTTTCTTCGGTCTTACCAATTTCTTCGTTCCGTTGAACGTGAGCATCTTCCCGCAATACTGGGGCGTGGGCAGGGAAACCAATGTGATGTCGCAGGCCAATTTTACGCTGCCGACTGTTTTCAGTCCGCTGCACCAGGTGAATGATCAATTCAATAACACCTTGTTTACCCAGGTGCTCCCGACCGGTGTTAAAGCGTTTATGCTGCTTGGCGGTGATGTGTCAAACAATGTCACCCAGGTGGTTTTTGTCGGCAACACTAACAGCGCGATTGCCACCGATGTGCGCTGGTTTGCCAACACTGTTAACCCGGCTGACATGAGCACTCCCATTGTTCAATGGTTCACTGTGATCACCAACAATCCCACTCTGGCTCCGATCACCAACACTCTCTACTTGGAAGATGTATTCGGCTCGCAAACCAACTTCCAAGTGCTCACGAATACGTTCACGCTGGGCGGACAGCCGGTTGAATCGCCGTTTAACTATCTGTTCTTCCAAAACTTCCAAGGCTACAGCAACCTGTTTGAAAGCCCTTTTACCTATAATCCCGCATTCCTTGCCGGCAGCGCGGGAGTGACGAATCAGTACTCCGCCTTTGGTGTGAGTCTCCAGCCGGTTACGGCTGTTCCAGATCCGAGCATTCCGACCTCCACCATCACGAATTTGCCGGGCCGCGTCGAAATCAACGCCCGCCAAACGCTGGATTTGACCCAGACCCGCATCACTGGGCCGAATTATCTGCGGCTGACGGCGACCAACCATTTTGTCGGCAGCGCGGGGGCCAACATCGTTTTTCCCAACGCCGATATCACACTGGCCACGACCAATGGCTCCCTCAATGTTTCCAACCTCGTCGCGCCGTTCGTAGGGGACTTCGACGGAAACATCTTCATGTGGAGCGCTCGGTGGACGAATATCGATGCCTTCGGGATCACCAACAAGTTCCACATCCTGATGGTGGATACGCGATTGGACACCACTGCTCCCTGCCAGATTTTGAATCTCTCTTTGAATAGCACGAACAAGACCGCGCCAAATTCGCCGGGGAGTATCCAGGTGAGCGACATCCTCGACGTCAGTCAGACTCTTCTCTTGGATGCGGACCGGTTGACCATCGCGAGCAATGCGCCAGGCGCGGCAGATCCCGCCGGCCAACTCAACCTGGCCTCAGGCAACATTATCTGGTCTTCCAGCCTCCCCCTGTTGCGGAACCTCACGAACTCAGGCCAAATCACGACCCCGAATTCCATCTATTTCCAGGTGCGGCAGAATCCCGACTTTCCAACGGCCTCCGACGGGCCGTACACCAACTTTGTCAACCATGGGCTGATCAGCTCTGCGGGCAACCTCATCTGGGCTAATTACGTCGAAAACACCGCTTCAGGCCAGGTGGCGACCAATGGTCTCCTCTTCAGTACGAATAAGGCGTTGATTACTTCGGCCAATGGCCCGATCGAAGTGCAAGCCAGCACCGCCTTGTTATCCAATGGCGTATTCAGTGCCTTGGGCTTTGGCGGTGACATGAGTCTGATTGCCGGGAACTTGACGATGAGCAACCATAGCCTGCTGGCCAGCGGCAACCTGACTGTCATCGTCACGAACCAGCTTAACTCCTCCACCACCAACGGCCGGCTCTGGACGAATTATTGGCAAATGGGCGACGGCTTGAATGTGCCTTTGAAACCGGCGAATGGCGATCTGCTGGGCACCACCATCAGTAGCACCGCCCAGCCGTTCCAGGAGTCGCTTACTATCTGGCCTGGATTGGATGTCGGCAACAACCCCGCAGGTTTTACCAATAACCTGTCGGTCGGCCACCTGATTCTCAACGCGGTAAATTCCCAGAGCACCTTCAGGTTCACCGGCGCGTCGGGCAATAACGCCATGTATGTGGATCTCATCGACCTCGTCGGTTCCGCCACCAACCGTGACAACACCAACTACACGGCGTTTAACATCGACCCGGGCATGAAGATTTATTTCGGCGACGCGCAGCAGGGAGGTTTCGACGTGTCCGAGAAGCTTAATGGAGCCAACAATGGGCGGTTCCTTTGGGTTTCGAATTGGAACGACGGGCCGTTCAGTTCCACCAACCTCGTTTATCCCTCGGGAACGAACTACAGCTTCAACCGGGCGCTGGTGATCAGTTGCGACACCGACTCCGACGGGGATGGCATTCCCAACTGCATCGATTCCACCCCCATCCTCACGCCGGACACCATCGCTTTGCGCGTGAGCCTGACCAATGCTCCGTCCCCGAAAGTGCTCGTGAGCTGGCAGACCCTCGCTTACTCCACCAATTATCTGTATGCCCGCACCAACCTGGGCAGTCCCAACTGGGTGCTGGTGACGAATTTCGTTCAGGGCCCGGTGATCGGACCGGTAACCATAACCAACTCGGCCAGGGGGAGCGGTGGCTCGCTTTACCGGGTGATGATCAATCCCAAGCGATGACCCGCGGGCATCCTGGATTGCGAGTGATTTTGATTTTGAACGGGAAAGCGCGGAGCGCTGGATGTTGTTGGCGCTCTGCTGGAATGGGTTTCGGTCGGTGAATTGAATCTAGTCGGAAGGACATTATGCGTACGACGCAAACGAGTCGCCCTAAAGGCGCAATGAATCTGTTTCTTAAGTTGAAGCTCATGGCCCTCGCCTTGTGCGGGCTTGCCACCACGTCGGCTTGGGGTGCTGCCGCGCCTGCAAATGACAACTTCGCCAACGCCTCGATCATCTCCGCTTCCAATGCTCCGGCTCCAGCCGGCACCATATCCGGCAACAGCGTCGGCGCCACCAAGGAGCCGAGCGAACCCGCCCATGCCGGGAATCAAGGCGGTGCCTCCGTCTGGTATTCGTGGTACGCCTCCTTTACCGGGTCGGTGACGTTCAACACCGAATCAAGCGGCTTTGACACCTTGTTGGCGGCTTATACCGGTCAGACGGTGGGTGCCTTGACGCCGGTGGCAGCCAATGACGACGTGAATTTTCCCGCCGATCTGACCAGCCAGATTACCTTCGCTGTCACCCAAGGGACGACTTATTACATCGCTGTGGACGGCTATGGAGGAGCCAGCGGCCCCGTCGTGCTGACCTGGCGTCCCGTGGGGGCGAACGCCGCCGGCACGTTCGGCTTTGCGAGCCAATTTCAGGACCCTCAAAGCGGCACTCCGCTGTACGTCGAGAGCGATGCCGAAAGTGTTCCGCGTTTAAATCCTAACATGCCGCAGTTTCAACGTCCCGTTATTACCATTCGGCGCACCGCCGGCAGCGCGGGAAAGGTGCATGTCAATTTTACCGTCACGAATGCTCTTTACGCGGATAATATCATTGGGCTCTTTTATGGCACCAACATCGTAACGATCCCCGGCAATGCCACCGCTGGGCCTTTTACAAACACTTTTATCACCAATTTTGTGCCGCTGGATAATCCGCAGGACTATGTCGGGGTTGTCTCTGACACGGGAAATTTGTCGCCCATAAGCGGATTTCAAAATGCCTGTTCTTTCACGAACCAGGCTGGGACAAACTACATCGTTCAGATGGTGGGCACAAATCTGGTCAGTTCGAATATGACGATTATCGTATCCTCGAACACCCCATTTCCGCCGTTTCCAATCGTAATGGTGACGAATTTCTTCACGACCAATGCTGACTTGACGACGAATTTCAACGTTTCCATACCTTTTTCCTTTACCACCAACGGCACACAGATGCGTCCCGCGGCCAATGACCAGTTTTCTCAGAACTTCCCTCAGGATTTCTATTCCTACAGCAGCAGCGTCGATTTCATTGATTATCAGATGAGCGCGGACATTGTCATCACTAATGTCATAAATCCATACAGCCGCGGATTTGCGCTGGATTTCCTGGCGCCCTTCGGCGAAGGGCCCATTGGTCGTGATCCGTTGATCCTGGTGACGATCGACAGCGTGCAGCTTGACCCGTTGGAGTCCACTAATCTCGTTCCCCCAACCATCGACGCAACCACGGGCAAAGCTTACGTGAGTAGCCTCAATCAGGAATCCATCGGCGGCGGCTCGCTTAATTCCTGTCTCACGACCAACACGATCTTTAACTTCGAGCATGCTCACTTCAGGATTTCGAGAAAGAACAACATGCCAAGAAATAATCCCGCAGTTACCAACAGGGGCGGGTTCGCGCATATCGGCGTCGTTCGAACCGGATTTGATTCCACGACTGGTGGGACCGTCAAGTATCGCATTTGTGCTCTGCCTATTTTCGACGCCCATGTCAACCAGGACCATAGTTTCAACGTGATGCCCAACTCGGAATACGCCACGCCCGGCTTCACGAATCTGTCCACAGGGAACATTGACGCCTTTTCCGGTCCGGGGAGCACGGAACCCGCAGACTTTGTGTCGGGCATATCCACCGATCCAGCGTTTGGCGGGCTCACAGGCACACTGACGTTCGGCCAGAATGATGTCGTGCAGTTCATCGATATCCCTCTGCTTACCAATAACCTCGTGGAATTTAATGAGGATTTCATCGTTCAATTACTCCCCTATCAGAACCCTGGGTCTCCGCAGATCGGCAATATCGGAACCTGCGTGGTTACCCTCACGTACGACAATGAACCCGCCGGAGCTGTTGACCGCGACCACAATCCCAGCGGCTCGGCCAACACCGATCCGCCGTTTAATTCCCAACCGGGCGCCGATGGACCCGTCTATGCCGTCGCCGTTCAACCGGACGGCAAGGCGGTTTTCGGTGGCGATTTCCTTGCCTACAACACCAAGCAGCAGTTCCGGCACGTCGGGCGAATGAACACCGATGGCTCAGCAGACCTGGCTTTCATGGCGCCGCCCAATGCGGGCGCCAACGCCGTGGTCACCTGCCTGGCTTTGGGGACAAACAACACCATCTACATCGGCGGAAATTTCAGTTCCTTTAACGGCACCAATCGCTTCGGCATCGCGCGACTGAACGGTGATGGCAGCCTGGACGCAAGCTTCAATCCCGGCCTGGGAGTTAACGGCTCGATCCGGGCGCTGGTGGTGCAACCAGCGGACGGCAAGATCCTGATCGCGGGAGATTTTACTCTTGAAAACAGCACCAACCGCAGCCGGGTGGCGCGGCTGAATCCTGATGGTTCGCTCGATTTGACTTTCGATCCCGGGGTCGGCCCGAATTCCACGGTCAACGCGCTGGCGGTGCAGGCGGATGGCCGCATTCTCATTGGTGGAGCATTCACGACCGTGGACGGCTTGAGCCGTAATTCGATCGCGCGATTAAACACGAGCGGGACATTGGACACCACCTTCGACCCCGGCGTTGGGGCGGATCAGCCGGTTTATGCGGTAACTGTCCAACAGGATGGACGAATCCTCATCGGCGGGGCCTTCAGCACTTACAATCTGGGCAACAACAATCACCTCACGCGCTTAAATTCGGATGGCTCGCTCGATATTACATTCGAACCTGGGTCGGGGCCGGATGATACGGTTTATACCATCGTGATGAACCCGGACAACACCATCCTCCTCGGCGGGATATTCACCTCTGTGAACGGGACCCGGCGAATCGGCATGGCGCGGCTGTTGTCAAACGGCTGGGTGGACACTTCCTTTATGGACACGGCCTTCAATCAATTCGCCGGGTTCATCAATCATTACGCCGATCGGGATGTGGAGCCTAAAAATTTCCTGTTCAGCATGGCGTTGCAGGCGGACGGGAACATCATCGTCGCCGGCGGCTTTAATCAGGTTGGCGGCGGTGGATCACGGGATGCCATAAACCAGCGGGGAAATGTTACACGAATTCTGGGTGGCTCCACGCCTGGGCCTGGAAATATTGGCCTCGCGAGCAGCAGTTACAGCGCCGATGAAAATGGGGGGAACAGCTTCGTAAACCTCACGCGCCAAAATGGCAGCCTCGGGCCGGCTCAAGTCACTTTCAGTCCGGTAGTGAAGGGTGTTGGCCCCGGCATCGCGCAGTATGGCAAGGATTTTACCTTTAACGCCAGTGCATACGGCACTCCCACCTGGCAAAATAGTGCCTGGGGCAACAATGCCACCTGGATGTTTACGCCCGGGGAAAGCGGCCTTAACAGTCTGCTCGGCAACAACGCTCCCAGTTGGGCGTTCATCCATGTCATCGAGGATAATGTGCTCGATGGCAATCAAACGCTGGACGTACAGGTTTCCCAGCCTAATGGCACGGACTTGCTCTTCCTCGGCGGGGAAGGCGGTGCCTTGGGATATGGCGTGGACATTCCCCTGGGTGTGGCCTTGGGCAGCACCCGCGCGCCGTTCACCATCGTGAACGACAAATCCGCCCATGGCACCATTGGCTTCAGTTCCGTGGCCTACACAGTGAGCGAAAACGCGACCAATGCAGTCATCACTGTCGTAAGGACCAATGGGACCGCTGGATTGGTGACCGTGCGATACGCCACGGCCAACGGCACCGCAGTAGCGGGCACCACGAATGATTACCTTGCCACCAGCGGCCAATTGAACTTCGGCTCGGGCGACACGGTCAAGACCTTCACCGTGCCGATTGTGGATAATGGGGTGGTCCAGCCGGATCACACGGTGCTGCTAAGCCTTTTCAACGTCACCGGAGGCGGCTCCGCTGGTTTGACCAATGCGGTGTTGACGATCATTGACACCGACTTCGCCGCCGGTCACCTCAACTTCAGCACGACCAATTTCACGGCCAACGAAGTGGATGGCCTGGCTACGATAACTGTCACCCGCACCGGTGGTGCGGCCGCCGCTCTCTCGGTCAATTACGCCACCAGCGCAGGCAGCGCGGTCAATGGCATCAACTACAATGACACCTCCGGTGTGTTGCATTGGAATACCGGGGACAGTGCGGCGAAGACCTTTACGGTTCCAGTTTTGCACGATGGCCAGGTCACGAGCAATCTGACGGTCAACCTTCAAATCTTCAATCCCGTCATTACCAATGGTGTGAACCCCCTTGTCCTGGGGCCGCTCACTAATTCGACTTTGACCATCATCAACGACGATTTCTATGGCAGCCCGGCCTTTAGCACCCCCTTCTACACGGTGAACAACAATGGCGGTTCGGTTCACATCACCGTTGTGCGTGAAGGTGGAAATGCCCAAACCATCTCCGTGCCCTTCAACACGATCGATGGGACGGCGGTGAATGGCCAGGATTATAACGGCGTGAGCGGCACCCTCACTTTTGGCCCGGGAGTGCTCGTTCAAGGCTTTGATGTGCCGGTCATAGACCAGGGCGTGTCCAACGGGCCGGTGTTTTTCACGGTCCAGCTCGGAGCGCCCAGTCCAGCCGGTGTAACCAACAACTACCCGAGCGTCGCCACGGTCAACATCATTAACAGCGAAACGTTCGTCCAGCCGCCCGGCGGACTGGATACGACGTACGACCCGACCGGATTCTTCAACAGCAATGTCTATGCGGTCGCCTTGCAATCTGACTCCAAGATCGTTGCGGGTGGAGACTTCACTTCGGTGAACAGCTTCGTGCGCAACCGCATCGCCCGGCTGAACGCGGATGGCACGCTGGACGTCAAGTTCTCCTCCGCGACTGAGGGGGCGGACGGCTCGATTCGAGCGCTGCTGGTGCAGAGTGACGGCGGGCTGGGCGTGAGCAGTGGCGCGGGCAGCATCCTCGTGGGCGGCCAGTTTAGTGTCTTCAACAGCGTGGGTAATCATTATTTCACGCGGCTTAATGTGGATGGTTCTTTGGATACCAGCTTCAACCTCGGTGCTGGCGCGGATAACCCGGTTTATGCCTTGGGGGAGACGTTCGCTGTCTTTGGCACAAACGCCGTGCGCAAACTTCTCCTGGGCGGCAGTTTCACCACCGTCAACGGGACCGCTCGCAGTTGCATTGCCCAACTCAATGACGATGGCACTGTTGACACAACGTTCAACCCGGGCTTGGGGGCAAACGGGACGGTTTACGCGATCAAGGTCTATTCCACCAATGACATCAACAGCCGGAAGATCCTGATCGGCGGTGATTTTACCACGGTTAATGGCGTCCCTCGGAATCATATCGCGCGCCTCAACCCCGATGGTTCGCTGGACACCAGCTTCGATCCGCAAGCCGGCCCGGATAATTCCGTCCGCTCCATTGATCTGCAGGCTGATGGAAGCGTGATCATTGGCGGCCTGTTCACCTCCGTGAACGGTTCGGCTTTGAGCCATATTGCCCGGTTGGCGCCCAATGGCAGCGTCGACCCAGCCTTCACTCCAGGGGTGGGCGCCGACGATGTCGTATTCTCTGTCGTCGTGCAGGAAGATCAGAAAATTATGCTCGGTGGCGGATTTTCGCATGCCAGCGGCGTGACTCGCGGACGAATCACCCGGCTTAATTCGGACGGGACGGTGGATCCCACGATTAACTTCGGGGCGGGAGCCAACGACTTTGTTGCCGCCATCGTCATCCAACCGGACGACATGATGATTATCGGCGGCGGGTTCACCACTTATGATGGCGCAGCCAAGCCGCACCTCGCCCGCATTTACGGGCGCACCATCGTTGGCCAGGGAGCCCTCCAGTTCACGGCCGCTGAGTACCAGGTCAACGAGAACGGGACCAATGCTGTGATTTCCGTCCGTCGCACAGGCGGGACAGGAGATCCGAACGTGGGTGACGCCACAGTGACGTTCCAAACCAGCGATGACACTGGAGTGGCCGGCGTTGACTACGTCAGCGTCATCACCAATCTGGATTTCCCCGTCGGGGAAACTTTTGCCACGGTTACCATTCCCATCATTGATAATTCCATCGTGGACCCGGATCGGTTGGTGGATTTGACCCTGCTCAATGCCAACAACGCAATCCTTGGCGGGCAAAACACGGCGACACTCACCATCATAAATGACGACAGCACCGTTGGTTTCTCGCTGGCTGATTACCGGGTGGCGCGCAATGTCGGCAACGGCGCGGCAATCATCAGCGTGGTGCGTTCCGGCAGCACCATTGGCACGACCAAAGTTGATTTCCTCACCACCACGAACGGAACCGCGAAAGCCGGCGTGGATTATTTGGCGGTGACCAATACGGTGACCTTTACGGAAGGCGTGAGCACGCAAACGGTTGCCGTGCCCATCATCAATACCAATCTGCCGGGCGGCATTACCGTCGATTTAGTCCTGACCAACGGGTCCAACACTTTCCTGCTCGGACAGGACGAAGCCACGCTGACGATCCTGGACAACAGTCTCTCACCAGGCAATGTGAAGTTCCTGCCTGCCGGGTATGTGGTAAACGAGACCGGCACCAACGCCATGATCACCATCCTGCGGACGAACGGCAACGTCGGCCAGATTTCCGTGCTCCTGACCGTGGGCGGGGGTGGCAGCGCAGTGCCCGGAGTGGATTACACTCCCACGAATGGCACCGTTGTCTTCGGCGATGGCGAAACCAGCAAGACCTTCCTGGTACCGGTATTCTACGACCCGCAAATTACCGGCCCGCTGACGGTAAACCTGGCTTTGTCCAACCCGACTGGCGGCGCTGGCATCGCGGGTTCCTCGACTTCGCTCCTTACCATTCAGGATGTTGACGTGGGGGTCGCCTTCTCGCAGCCGGGATACTTCGTGAACGAAACCTCAGGCAGTCTCACCATCACTGTGAATCGGGTGGGCGGAACGAACACGCCATTTGACGTACAATATGCTTCGACCAATGCCACAGCCCTGGCAGGTTCGAACTATGGCGCGGTCAGCGGGTCGCTTCACTTCTCTGCCGGCCAGACCTTCCAGACATTCGCGGTGCCGATTCTGCATAACCCGCAAGTGCAGGGTAACTTGATTTTCTTCATTGGCCTGAGCCTCAGTAATTCGCCCGCGCGATTGGGCAATCCCAGCACCGCCTCCGTCACGGTCATCGATACCGATAGCGGCCTGGCGTTCCTTTCGCCTACGAACAGCGTCAGCAAAGCCGGCACCAATGCGATTATCACCGTCTTGCGCACGGGCAGCACCGTGGGCACCGTCTCGGCTAATTTCGCCACCAGCGACGGGACCGCAGTGAGCGGGATTCGTTACATTGGCACCAATGGAGTGCTCACGTTCCTGGATGGCCAGGTGACGAACAGCTTCTCCGTCGCCATCATCAACGATAACGCGGTGGATGGAGACCAAACGGTGAATCTGAGCCTGTCTCATCCCACCGGCGGCGCGCAACTGCTGGCGCCGAGTAATTCCGTCCTTACCATCGTGGACACCACTGTCGGGTTGAGTTTCTCCAGTCCGACTTACACGGTGAATGAAAACGGCGTTTCCGCCACCATCACCGTGCTGCGCACCGGCGTTACGAACAGCACGGTTTCAGTGAATTTTACGACCAGTGACGGCACCGCCACTGCGGGCAACCAGTACGTGACGAACAGCGGCACGCTGACGTTCACCAACGGCGTAGTGAGCCAGACTTTCACGGTGACCATCATTGACAAAAACGTCACTGGGGGGAGCGAAACGGTCGGCTTGACGCTCGTCAATCCTTCCAGCCCGGGCATCCTGGTCAACCCGAGTGCGGCCACGCTTACCATCCTGAACAACGACGGCAGCGCCATTGTCCCGTCCGGCACAACGCTTCTTACCGAAAGCGGGCCGGTCAACGGCATCATTGATCCGGGTGAAACCGTGAGCCTCTTGTTTGGGTTCCGTAATTCCGGCGGCACCAATACGGTGAATCTAACGGCCACGCTGCTGGCCACCAACGGAATCACCTCGCCCAGCGGGCAGCAAACCTACGGCGTGCTGGTCGTGGGCGGGCCCACTGTGAGCCGCCCGTTCACATTCACCGCCAGCGGCACGAACGGCAGCCGGATTGCCGCCACCTTCAAACTGCAGGACGGTGCGTTTACCACCACCAATAGCTTCAGCTTTACCTTGGGCCACAGTGCCACCTCCTTTACCAACACGAATTCCATCACCATCGTTGATTTCGCGCCCGCTTCACCCTATCCCGCCACGAACGTCGTTTCCGGATTGGACGGGGTGATCAACAAGATTACCGTGTCGGTGTCCAACCTGGCCCACACGTCCCTGTCCGACGTCGTCTTGCTGCTGGTCGGACCGACGGGCCAGAAGGAAGTCTTGATGAATGACGTGGCCTTCCATCTCAGCGTTACCAACTTGAGCCTCACGTTCGACGATGCGGCGGTGAATTCGCTGCCGGCGACCAGTGTGCCGACGAATGGGACTTACAAACCGACCGTGCTCGCCGCCGCGCCCAATTTCCCGGCGCCCGCTCCGGCAGGCCCCTATACGAGCAGCCTGTCTGACTTCATCGGGACCAATCCGAATGGGAACTGGTTGTTATACGTGCTGGATGACGTGGGCGGAGACGCCGGCGCCATTGTGAAAGGCTGGAGCCTGACGATCAATTCCACTGCGCCGGTTCAGCCTTCCGCGGATTTGGCGGTGGGCTTGACTGCTCCGGCCACTCCCGTTGTCACCAGCAATTTCACTTACACCATCAGCGTCACCAACTTTGGCCCGGCGGGCGCAACCAATGCGCAGGCGATTGACGTGCTGCCTACGGGCTTCACGTACGTTTCAGCCACCGCTCCTGGCGGAGCCGTCAACAACGCGGGCACGGTCACGTTGAGTTTGGGCACACTGGCGACGAACAGCACTGCCACCGCCACGGTCACAGTCAACTCCACCAATGTCGGCGTCTTCACCAATTCGGTTTCAGTGGCGGCCAATCAAACCGACGCGAATCCCGGGAATAACACGGCATCGCTGGTCACTTCGATCAGCGGGGCCAGTGCGGACCTGGCGGTTGGGATGTCGGGCGCTCCAGATCCAGTGACGCTGAGCGGGAATGTCACCTACACCATCACCATCACCAATTTGGGCCTCTCAGCGGCAGTGAATGTTGTCGTCAGCAATACCTTGCCGGCTTCCTTGAAGCCCGTGTCGGCTCCGGGTGGTTCGACCAACGTGCCGGGCGTCGTTATCTGGAACCTCGGCAGCCTCGCCAATGGCGCGACCGCCAGTTTCACCCTGGTGGCGCACACCACCGCGGCGGGCACTTTCACCAATGTGGTCAACGTGAGTTCCGCGGTGTTGGATCCCTTCAAAGGCAACAACCAGGCCACCGTCAAGACGGAGGTGGACGCGTTGCAATTGGGGAGCAGCCGCGGCCCGAACACGCTGGTGTTCACCTGGCCGCTCGGCTATGATTTGTACTCCGCCAGCAGTCTTACTCCGCCGGTGGTCTGGACAAAAGTCACCGTCCCGGCGCCGCAGGTCGTAAACGGGACCAATACGGTCACCATCAGCACCGCCACCGGAAGGCAATTCTTCCAGGTGCGGAGCGGGCCATAAGCCGATGGCCGGGGGACTTTTGCCGGGTGGGATGTGGGGGCGGCGCGTGCTGGCATGGCGCGACGTTCAGAAGTGAAACTTTATATGAAGATCTTAACTGCTCGTTGTTTAAGCCGATTGAAACGCATGGCGTTGCCCCTGTTGGGCGGAGCGCTATGCCTTCTGCCCGCCGCAAGCCGGGCCCAGGAACGGCAAACATTGCATGGCCATGTGCCCGCGGCCGTGGCGCGGTTGCAGCCGGAGTCCGACCTTCCCCCTTCAACCAACCTGCATCTGGCCATTGGACTGCCGCTTCATAATAAGGAAGCCCTTAGCAACCTGCTTGAGCAAATCTGCGACCCGGCCAGCACCAACTACCGTCATTATCTCACGCCCAGTGAGTTCACCGAGAGGTTCGGTCCGACGATACAAGAGTACCAGGCACTCAAAGATTTCGTGAATGCGAATGGGTTGACCGTTACGGACGAGACCTCCAACCGTATGTTGCTGGATGTCAGTGGCACGGCGGCCGACATTGGAAAAGCCTTCGGAGTGACCTTTCACGTTTACCAACATCCGACCGAGAACCGAAAGTTTTTCGCAGTGAACACTGAGCCGACTGTCCCATCGTCGCTCGCAGTTTTGGATATCAGCGGCCTTAATAACTTCGTGCTGCCGCGCCCAAGCTATAAAGTCAAGCCAGCCAATCAGAGCGCCAATGCGACCCCCGGTCTCGGATCAGGTCCGTCTGGAACTTATTCGGGAAAGGACTTCCGGGCAGCCTACGCGCCCGGTGTGACCTTGACCGGTGCTGGACAAGTGATTGGTTTGTTGCAGTTCGACGGCTACGATCCCAATGATATTGCGGCCTACGAGGCTCAGGCCGGTTTGCCCAACGTTCCGCTGCAAAACGTCCTGCTGGATGGTTATAATGGCGTTCCCACCGGGGGTCAGGGAGAGGGCGAGGTTTCATTGGACATCGAAATGGTTGCTTCCATGGCGCCCGGAGCATCGTTGGTAATCGTGTATGAGGGGGGACCGTTCGGATTCCCGAATGACATCCTTAACCGAATGGCCCTGGATAACGCAGCCAAGCAGCTTAGTGCTTCCTGGAGTTGGGGTGGAGGGCCATCAACCACCACGGATCAGATATTTCAACAAATGATTGCGCAAGGACAGTCGTTCTTTCATTCGAGCATGGACTCTGATGCGTATCTCCCTGGCCAAGTTGATGACCCGGCAAGTATTCTTACGCCTTCCAGCAGCCCCTACATTACGCAGGTGGGTGCGACGACTTTGTCAACGACAGGCCCGGTTGGAGCCTGGACTTCGGAGACAGTATGGAATTGGGATATCGAGTTTGGGCCTAGCGCTGATGGCATAGGCAGTTGTGGCGGGATCAGCACTTTCTATTCAATTCCGTCCTGGCAACAAGGCATCGACATGACCCTCAACAAGGGGTCGACCGTCAATCGCAACGTCCCGGATGTTGCCATGGTCGGGGATAACATCTATGTCATCTCTTTCAGTGGCTTTCAAGAGATTGGAGTCGGCGGCACCAGCGTGGCGACTCCACTGTGGGCTGCTTTTACGGCGCTCGTCAACCAACAGGCGGCGGAATCCGGGGAGCCACCGGTGGGCTTTCTCAACCCTGCTCTATATGCAATTGCGAAGAGCACGGCTTACGCCAGCGCCTTCCATGACACGACCACCGGGAGTAACACCTGGAGCCTGAGCCCGACACTTTTTCCGGCGGCGCCTGGTTACGACCTCTGCACTGGGCTCGGCACTCCCACTGGTACCAACCTGATCAACCTCCTTGCGCCTCCTCATCCTGGACCCGTCTTGACAATCGTTACGAATGTTCTTTCCGGCGGCAACGGCAACGGAATGATTGACCGTGACGAATGCAATCAGTTGGACATTGTGCTGACCAACATCGGGTCGGTGGATGCCACCAGCGTGTCTGCAATATTGTCCACCACCACGCCGGGGGTGCTCATCGGTCAGCGCGCCTCAGATTATACCAACATTGTGTCGGGCGGGTCTGCCACCAATATCACCTCGTTCAAGGTGAGCACTTCCCCGAACTTCATCTGCGGCACGACCATTAAATTCACACTGGTGGTCAAAACGGATCAGAGTACAAAGACACTCACGTTCCAGATCGCGACCGGAACCCTCGGAACCCCGGTTCGTTTTGACAGCAGCAAGGTCGTGCCGATTCCGGATGGCAACCTGGCAGGAACCAATTCTACAATCGTAGTATCCAACATCACCAGCACTGTGTTCGACGTGGCTGTCGCCCTCAACATTATCCACCCCTTCGACGCCGATCTGACCCTCCAACTCATTGGGCCGGACGGAACCATAGTAAATCTTTCGCAGAACAATGGCGGTGGCGGCCAGAATTATGGCCAGGACTGCGCGGCGGATGCGGACAAGACCATTTTCGAAGACGAGGCGACCAATTCAATCGTGAATGCGAATGCGCCTTTCGTCGGAGTGTTCCAGCCGCAGTCGCCGCTGGCTGTTTTTGTGGGCAAATCCGGCACCAATGTAAATGGGGCGTGGCAACTCCACATGGTCGACAGCTTCGGGGGCTTTTCCGGTGCGCTTGAATGCTGGTCGCTCCTGCTCACGCCGGCGGCGTGCACGGACGGTGGCGGGCAATGTCCCGGGACCGATCTCGCCCTGGGCCTCACGGCCACCCCCGGTCCCATCATTGTGGGCGACAACGTCACTTACACTTTAAACGTGACCAACAACGGCCCGGATACCGCAACCGGCGTATCCGTCAATCAGACGTTGTCCAGCTCGGTCATCTTTCTCGGCTCAAGTGCCTCCCAGGGGACCGTGGCTCAAAACGGCAGTTCGATCACTTTCAATCTGGGGAGCCTTCAGGCGGGCTCCAATGCCACGCTCACCGTTACCGTCAAGACCACCATTGCCGGCATTATCACTTCGACCGCCTTGGTTGGCGATCTGGAAACGGACCCGGATCCTTCCAACAACAGCGCCAGTCTGAGCACGGTGGTCAATGTTCCCACCGCTGATCTGGCTTTGTCCATGAGCGGCAACCCCAACCCGGTGTTGCTTGGCGGCACGCTCACTTACACGATCAGTGTCACCAATCACGGACCTTCGGCCGCGAGTTTGGTGACGGCCACGAACTTGTTGCCGGCCAGCGTGAGTTTCATTTCCGCAAATCCGTCCCAGGGCTCCGTTGCCGTTAACGGCGCCAATGTCACCTGGAGCGTGGGTTCGCTCGGCAAGGGGAGCAGCGCCACGGTGGCCATCGCGACCCGGGTCAGCACCTCGCCTTCCGCCTTGGGAACAGTTGTGGCGAAGGCCGGCGTTTCGGCGCATGAACCCGATCCTCTCCCGGGCAACAACACTGCGACTGTCCTTACCCAAATAAC